>Ga0116116_1000431_pt1 | contig 46274 bp, 48 predicted proteins | sample June2015DPH_10_1_FD_89722 | JGI IMG/M metagenome (GOLD analysis project Ga0116116, IMG submission 89722) | Peatland microbial communities from SPRUCE experiment site at the Marcell Experimental Forest, Minnesota, USA - June2015DPH_10_150 | ecosystem: Environmental > Terrestrial > Soil > Wetlands... | reverse complement strand
TAAAGCAGCGGGTACCGGTTTGGGTTTAGCTACCGCCTATGCGACAATTAAAGCTTGTAACGGAAACATAAAAGTACAGAATGACCAGGCGCTCAAACTAACCACTTTTGTTATTACGATACCAATACCAGAAAGGAAGGGACAGCTCAAAATAGAGGCTTAATTTTTTAAAATAATTGGCTAAAATTCCTCGATTGACAGGTCTCGCCCGATGTTGCATTAGATGGGAAGCCACCCTTTGAATATTTTTGTAAGAAACGAGGCCGTAGTGATGAAACTCTTATTGATTTCACCTTCTTATAAGTTTCGTAAAAAACTAAGAGCCCATATTTCTATATAATCAGTTCATTGGGGAATATCGGGTTATGAAAATTCTTCTTGTGCAACCCAAATCCACTGGGTACATGGGGCAGATTTCCAAGAGCGGGAAGGCCGGTTTTGCCAGGGTGACCCTGACGACAATTGCGGCGCTCACCCCGCCTGAGCACGAAGTGCTTATACACGATGGGCGCTTAAGCGAGCCGGACTATGATGGTAATTGGGATCTTGTGGGCTTTACTGGAATGACCTGTGAGATAACGCATGTCTATAAAATGGCCGCAGAATTTCGCAGGCGTGGGATTCCGGTTGTCATTGGCGGCTATCATGCCACGGCTTTGCCCAAGGAGGCGGCGGAACATGCAGACATCGTTGTTGTAGGTGAGGCCGAGGGACTGTGGCCACAAATCCTTGCTGATATAGAAAGTGGAGAAGCGCAGCAGAAAATTTATCAGAATAAAAAATTTATTGAGATGAGGAATATGGTTATCCCCCGCCGCGAAATGCTGGATCGAGATATGTACACGGTCTTGGCTACTATTCAAGCCACCCGAGGTTGTCCTTTCAGTTGCGACTATTGCACGGTCTCAATATTTTTTGGTCGCAGCTACCGTTGTCGTCCAGTGGATGAGGTAGTGGCCGAAATTAAAAGTCAACCCGAAAAAACATGGATGTTTCTCGATGACAACCTGGTTGCCAAATTTGACTATGCAAAAGAATTATTCCGGAAATTGATTCCTTTGAAAATTACCTGGGGTGGACAAGCATCCTTTACTTTTACGCAAGACCCTGAATTGATGGACCTTTATGCCGCCGCCGGTGGACAGCATGTCTTTATAGGTTTGGAGAGCATATCAGCGGATACTCTCAAGTCAATCCACAAAGGTTTTAATCATCCAGATAAATACGCAGAGGGCATCCGCCAACTACACCAGCGTGGTATTTCCATTATGGGCAGTTTTATCTTTGGCCTTGAGGGTGATGATATTGGGGTGTTCAAACGAACCGTCGATTTCGTCAATGCCTCCAAGATTGATATTGCCCTATACAATATCCTAACCCCTTTTCCAGGGACGAAACTGTATGAACAGATGCAACGTGAGGGGCGAATTCACGATCAGGATTGGTCGCATTACGATATCTGCCATTCCGTCATCAAACCTAAGGGTATGATGTCTGAGGAGCTTCAGAATGGTTGGTATTGGGCGAACCGTGAAACTTACAAATTGTCCAATATCCTCAAGCGTATTCTGCGGTCTGGCCCTGGCTGGAAACAACGCTTGGCAATGAATTATGTCTACCTTCGTAAAGCATATAAATATTGTCCTTCTCCACTTTATCCAGAGAAGTACCAAAAACCGCCCCTTTCACTTGGTAATCATTAATTGGGGGATCTTCGAATATCTGAACATTAGTAGGTGTAATCCTCAGCGGAGACCATAGGGAAGAAACCTACCGGTACACGGCTAAGGCTTGAGATATTTCAGCTCTGATTTCTTCCCTGAAATGTTTAGGCGAAAGAACCATGGCCTTCGGTCCAAAACTCAATATCCATGCCTTTATCTCTTCCTTGCCGCTCGCTGTCATGGTAAGGAGTATTCTCCCGTCCTGCAATTCCTTGATCTTCTGGCTTGGGTGCCAGGTTCGACTCTGGATATAATCCGATAGCTCTTTATCAAAGATGACCTTCACAGAGATTGGTTTCTCATGGAACATGCCGAATGGAACTTTAAGAAACTCGGATATAAAGAAGTCCTCTGGAATCTCAAACCTCTCCTTCATTCTCTCTGCCTTCTTAACCCTGGGTAGCAGGGAGCGATACTGCACAAAGGATTCACAATGCCAGTATTGTCGCTCAACCAGTACTTCCTGAAATCCACGAGGGGCCAATTTAGCAAAGCATGCTCGATTACAATTAATAATGCACAGAAGGTATCTGCCCTTTTTCTATTGATAGAGAATCCAAGGTAGTTCTCGTCTGATTAAAAGTTTTGATATGTCTTCCAAATCGCAACTTTTGGGAAAGTGTGGATCTTGGCAAGATATCCGCAGTTCAGAGTTTAAAATTTTTCATTGCCACCTTGGTTATTTCTTCCAGAAGTCGTGATTTTTAAATTCACTCTTCCAATGCTGCATTTCAAACGGAGGTCAATAAGACAGAGATTCACTTTTTGCATCGAACCTGGAAGTAGTTAAGGAATTATATTATACACTCTTAGGGTTGTCGCAGAATAATCGATAGGACAAGAATTGATCACCCTTGGCGATGGGTTCCAATTTCGTGGTCGATGGATCAAGAGTCAAGTGTCAGGTCTTGTGCATCGATATGGAATTCAGGTGGCTGAGTCGATGTCTTTAACCGAATTACCATTTCATTTGCCCGGGCGTATCTTTCGGAGTCCGATGCCTTTTTCGGTGTATGATCCTCAAGGGGATTCTCTTCTCCAATTCAAGCGCGAAAAGGGTTCGCTTATTGTTCTTCTCGCTGAAGAGGAAGAGTGCATGGAAAGGACGGGACGGAATTTGAAATCTCTCTATTACCAGGAAGGATTTCAGGTAATCCATCTCCCCATTCCTGATTTCGGTGTGCCTTCAAAAGTAGATCTTGAAGGGACCGTCAAGAAAACGGTTAAGCATGCACAAGCCGGACAGAATATTGTGATTCACTGTCATGCTGGGTTGGGAAGGACAGGTCTGTTTGTGGCTTATCTTGCAAAGGAGGTTCTCGGTTTATCGAGTGAGGAAGCGATCCATTGGACGAGAAAATATGTCCCTCATGCTTTGGAAACCTATGAACAGGAAAAATTCATTATTGATGATGGCCCATAAAGGGAAGTAGAGGGGCGCGCCCTTCATTCTTCAACCAAAGGTGAATCTATTTTTCATCAGCTTCTCGGCGGCACCGGGTTACACTTTTCATCCTGGCTGGATATGATCAATGTGGAAATCAGAGGGAATTGTTACTTCGGAGAGTTTTGACAGCCTTACTTCTTATTGGCGCAAATCCCAGGACCCTTCGATGTGGGACTGTATCTTCGTTTTGCCACCTTGGCTCGACGTCTGGTGGCACGAATTCGGATCCGAAGCCGAGCTATATTTGGGCGCTGTCAGAAAAGGGGGGACAATCATCGGCATCGCGCCACTTCTATTAAGGGGAACAGAGGCCTCTTTCATTGGTAGCGCTGATGTTTGTGATTATTTGGACTTTGTTATTGTTCCAGGAAGGGAAGTTGATTTTTTCAACATCTTGCTTAATGACTTGAGGGGGAGGGGCATCAGCTGGCTGGATCTGAGGCTCTTGAGGCCCAATTCGACCGTACTCTCTCATCTTACAGATATTGCACGAGGTTTGAAATACGAAGTTTCTTGCAAAGTGGAGGACATTTCTTTGGAGTTGGATTTGCCCCCTACCTGGCAGGAATATTTAGCAATATTGACCCAGAAGCAGCGGCATGAAGTGAGGCGCAAATTGAGAAGATTGTGGGAAGCGGGTAACGTAAATTACCGCCTTCTTGAAGAGAGCGAGTCTGCCTTCCAGTCCATGGCCATCTTTCTGAGGCTTTTCCGGGAAAGCAGGCAGGATAAGGCGATATTTTTGACGACCCCGATGGAATCCTTCTTCACGTCGCTAGTCAAGGCTATGGCTCAAGCAGGGCTCCTGAGGCTTGGCATCCTGGAACTCAATGAATCACCTGTAGCCGCGGTGATGTTTTTTGACTACCATAACACGGTGTTTCTCTATAACAATGGTTATGATCCTAAGTATAGCTTCTTAAGCGTAGGGTTAATTTCAAAGGTCTTGTGTATTCAAGACAGTGTCGAAAGAGGAAGAAGTAAATTCGACTTCCTCAGGGGAGCCGAAGAATACAAACATCGTTTGGGAGGCAAAGAAGTTAATCTATACGGTTGCCAGATATCTTTTAAATAAGCGAAGCCAAGACAGTAGGTTCGAACGACCAAAGGAGTCGGAAGGACATCGTAAATTGAAGATAGCTATGCTCAGCATTCACAGTTGTCCCTTGGGCAAAGTGGGCGGGGAAAATACAGGGGGGATGAGTGTCTACGTCCGGGAGGTTGCTCGCGAGATGGGGAGGCGAGGTCATCTAGTCGATGTCTATACACGCATTCATGAACCGATACATGATAGGGTTATAAAAATAGGGCAAAATGCGCGACTGATCCATCTCAGGGCAGGAGAAGAAGAGATACAAAAATTGGCAATCTATTATCACCTTGCTGATTTCGCCCGCGACTTGGACAATTTCAGGAAGCAGAACGGGCTTCGATACGATCTGATACATAGCCACTACTGGCTTTCGGGTTTGGCTGGGAAACGGTTACAGCAGTGGTGGGATGTCCCCCACGTGATGGGGTTCCATACCCTGGGGGCAGTTAAGAACGCAGTAGGTATTGGTGAGGACGAACCCGAGCTTCGTATCAACGCCGAAAAGGAATTGGTTAAGGATTGCCACCGCATTATTGCCTCCACCGTGAAGGGAAAAGAGGATCTCATCTCCTATTACGATGCTTCCCCTGAGACTGTTAGTGTTATTCCCTGTGGTGTGAATTTGGATCTGTTCCGACCCATCAAGAGAGAAATTGCACGAGGCTATACGGGGTTAAATGACGAGAGTATCATTTTATTTGTAGGAAGGATTGTTCCACTAAAGGGCATAGACAACCTGTTAAAGGCCATGACATATCTGGAAAGGAAACAAAGGATCAAGCTTGCTGTGATCGGTGGCGACGAACATAGCCAGGCAGAAATGCAAAGGTTGAAGAACCTGTCACGGAGCTTAAAGATCAACGAGTCAGTTACTTTTCTCGGCTTGGTTAAACAGGAAATGTTACCCTTTTTCTACAGTGCTGCTGATTTATGTGTTGTTCCGTCTTATTATGAAAGTTTTGGACTAGTGGTTTTAGAATCCCTTGCCTGTGGAACACCGGTCGTAGCCACAAAGGTTGGGGGTGCAGAAAGTGTTATTCGGCATGGTGAGACAGGATATGTGGTGACAGATAACGATCCCTGTTATCTTGCGGATAAGATAGCACGGCTTCTTTCAACGTCCAATGGGAACAGAGGGTTTGTTGGCTCGGTCCGGGCATCCGTAACCAAATATAGCTGGTCAAACATCACCGAAGCAATAATTGCAGAATACCGAAGCGTCCTGAGGGATTTTTCCTCTAAGGCACGCAAAGGAATACAGGAGTTTCAGGTTTAGCAGAATTCATCGACACATAAGCCATAGCAGCTTAGTCCAGCCTCTTTTCATACCACAGACTGCTTGTCCAGAGCGTAAATCCCATCGACTTGTAAAGAGCGCAGGCTACTTTATTCTCACGATCCGCCGTCAACTCAACAACTTGAAGACCTTTGCTCTTCAAATAGGAGAATCCAGTGAGCAGAAGTTGCTTGCCCAACCCTTTCCCCCGGTAGTCTGGATTGACGCCTAGCATGTAGATGCGACCCGTACCTTCGCTCGGAGCTTTGTTTTTCTGAAAGTTTATCCTCGTCCAACAATAGCCAATGGGTTTATCCGAATCGAAGGCCATAATGATATCCTCCGGGGAGCAGTTGGGAAGACCGATGCGGTAAATTATCTCTTCGACCGTATTAGCATTGTATCCCCAAGCGCCGCTGAAGGAACGGTTTTGAAGTTGAGTCAGTCTTTCTTCCTCGCCGGTTTGGAATGAGCGGCATCGAGGGGAAACCTGTTCAATATCTGGCGAAGGCGTCTTGGAAAGATCCAACCTGAGTTCAAGAAATCGGTGGATAAACGTAAAACCCATCCGAGTGAGAAGCTGTTTAGCCATCAGGCTATTTTGCAAAATATTTACATGGATGATCTTTATATCTAACTCTCTAGTACGACATATGGCGCGATTGATGAGCTTTATGACCAACCCTTTTTTGCGGTGTTTAGGATGCACCAGCCACCTGAGAATAGCCCGCCCGATGTTTAACTCCGGCCTCACGTCTGCATAGCCAACAATTTCTCCTGCCCCCTCTGCTACAAACAGGTTACTCTGAGAGGAATGATTCGGTTGACCCATGCTCTCGATTAAGTCTAACGGTGAGATCAGACACCCGGTTTGCCCTTGCTCCTGGACTTCAGTCCCCAGCTGGACTAATTTGTCGAAATCCTCAAAATGATAATTTCGGATGATGTAAGCGGGATTGCTCATTTTTAGCTAAAATACCTCTGGTTAATTGTAACAATCGGTTTGATATTATACAATTTTTAAAATTTCACACGGAGGAGTTCCGTCATGAAAACAAAGTTAGCTCAAGTGATGGTAGTCACGCCTCATCCAGATGATGCAGAATATGGAGTTGCCGGAACCGTTGTTCGCTGGGTCAGTCAGGGGAAGGAGATAATTTATGTGGTATGCACCAATGGCGACAAAGGCACTAGCGATGCAAGTGTAAAGCCGGAGGAACTGGCTAAAACTCGTGAGAAGGAGCAAATCGCTGCAGCCAACTTGCTGGGTGTGAGAGAGGTCATCTTTCTACGTTACCCCGATCAGGGCTTGGAGGATACGCCTGAGTTCCGTAAGGAAATTGTCAGGCTTATAAGGTTATATCAGCCTGAGACCGTGGTAACTGCTGACCCTTACCGGCGCTATATTTGGCATCGGGATCATCGAATTACTGGACAGGTTACTCTGGACGCCATCTTCCCCTATGCCAGGGATTACCTCTCTTACCCAGATTTGATGAAAGAAGGGCTTTATCCTCACAAGGTCAAGGAGGTATTGCTCTGGGGTACTGAGGATGTGAATCACCGTTCCGATATCACCGAAACTTTTCATGTGAAGTTGACCGCGTTGCGGTGTCATAGAAGTCAGGTTGGACATATCCCACCCGAAGAGCTGGAAAAGCGACTAAGGGAAAGACACAGATCGTTAGCAGAAGGAGAGAACTTTTTGTTGGCGGAGGCCTTCCACCGAGTAGAGATATTGTGGTAGTCCATTCACCAAATGGTTAGGATGAAAGCCAAAGCACATCCCAAATAGGGTAGGATCATGGGAGCGGGAGAAAAAGATGGCAAATTCCTCCTTTTCTTTCCTTAATATGGTGGAATCACCGTGACCAGGGTATATCGCAGTATCATCAGGTAAGACAAAGATTTTACTGGTTATGGATTCAATTATTTGCTTCAAATCAGCCGGCGACTTAGTCTTGCCTGGGCCACCAGGGAAGATAGTATCTCCCGAAATAAGGTGTTTTCCTATCAAAAAGCACAAACTGCCGGGTGTGTGACCAGGCGTGTGAAGAACTTTTAGGCTTATCCTTCCAAAGGACACCTTTTCATCGTCTTCAAGGAGAATTTCTGGTCGTAAAGGTAGACCTTTCGTGTCCAGGCGATGGGCGCCAACGGGAATTCTTAGCTTGGACTTTAGCTCGGATAGTGCGCCAATATGATCAATATGGTTATGAGTTATTAATATGTATTTAGGATTAGTCTCTTTCGCTGCCTTCAAAATTTCGGAGGCTTCTGCGGGAGCGTCCACTAAAACACTATCTCCCGTTAGGGGACAGGTCAATATGTAGCTGTTGGTATCGAATGGTCCCAATTTGAGACTATCGATCTGAACGTACTCATCTCTTGCTATACGTGCCACTTTATTCTCCCAAGCAGATGATAAATTGTCTTTTTAGTGCAAGACTACAACAAATTTATCATGAGGATATCACACTATGGAGAGGGGTACAAGGCCTAACTGAGATCCTCCTTCCAATTATTCTTTAACGTTATTATGCGCAACTTGGTGTTGTCTTCTGTGTAATATCGTGACATTTCTTTTAACAAACAAAACCGCTAGCTTTAGCCGGTGTGCTAAGATTGCTAAGATTTCCTTCGTTCTTCCTTTTCTCTTAAGTAGGTGTTAATCCCCCCTCTAAACACCTAAAAATCCCCCGCGACCGAGATGTGGTCTTATGCTGCAACTGCCCAACGAAGTATCCAGCGCCCGGGGGGCGCTGCAACTACATCAGCGGGGCATTACCCGTGTGCGCCCCTTGACCGGCGGCCTGAACGCCTGGCGGGAACACAACTACCCTATTGAATTGCGGGATGTCCCAAAAGCAATAAAAGCCACGGTGGAGGCTAATCTCTAAAGGGGCGCTAAAAAAGGCTCCTTTTGCCACTCAGGATCCAATGGTTTCGATTTCTGCTATCTATCTGCTGTTTCCCACACCTCGAAAAAGTTACGATATGATATTCATATATTCACCTGGGATACATGATTTCAACCAGTAATCCTCAGATCAAGATGTTATCGTTGAGCGATGACTTGTAGGTAAAGTCCTCAAAAAAGGAAAGTCTACATTCAATTATCAAAGAGCCACCGACAGTACCCGGAGGGACACTGCCTGGTTATGTCCCCCAGGAAAAGCAGGTTCTAAGGCCGTCATTCTTTTCCGTCAAGGTTCTTTCAACAAATGATAGACCCTGAAGCCATTTTACTCCCATTAAACTGGTTTCCAGTTCATCCCTGCTTCGACGAAAAGGCCGGTACTTCATGAGTTGGTTGGTCTTCGTATGTAACCCGTCCATCTCGACCGGTGATCTTCTGAATGATCATGGGAGATATCCCTTTCGATTCAAGAATAGATTCACCGCGTAGCTTTTTGCGAGGTTCGGTGGCGGGGTTTTGAGTGGAGGGAGGGGGCGCTGAAACCTGAAATCCTTGATGATGTCGTAAAGATAGCTTAGGGCGTCCAAACCATCGTCATGCCAGAAGGGGAACTTTTCCATCTCCCATTTCAACCTCTCCCGGTAAGCATAAGGAACGGCCTTTGAGACATGCAGTTTCCCGTTGTTTAACGGCCATGCAATAGCACTCTCGATCCTCTGAGTCTTGTTTCTCCCCGCGGGTCGGAGAATGATAAGGGTTCCATCGTCAACGGAGATATATCGGCCTCTGGCTTTCAGGGCATTGGCAACATGGATCTCTGTGGAACTCAAACCAACCTTCTCAACCCCTACTTTTAGAATGACCCCAGCCTTCAGATACATTCTCAAAATTGCCTCAATCGCTTCGGAGTCTCCGAGAGGAGAAATGATCGCGTCAACGATATAGACGTTACTTGCTCCCACTTCGTCAACCTTGGGCTCTACCACGCATACCAGAATCGCCCATGAATCACCCTTAGCGGTGGATCCCGCTGGGTCAATCGTCATGAATTTGTAAGACGTCCTTGGTATTTGCTCCGGGTCAATCTCCTTTAGATATTCAGGATTTAGTTTCTGGGTCCCCACAGGGGTGGGATTACAAAGCTGCTGGCAATTGAATGTCTTAGTAAGCTTCAAATCATCAAGTCTCTTCTGTGAGACATAGATGGGACTCCCGTTTGGTGTCCCGTCCTTTGTGGCTGGTACAAGCCGAAAGTGATATTTAGGGTTTCCATTTTCATCTTTCTTATCCCGAACGTAGGTCAAAGGGTCCGCATGATGGTAGAAGGTCCCGATCACCCTATGAGTTCCGCTTTCTGTTCCAAGGTTCTGGCTTGAGTCGTACTTTATCTTGATCTTTTCCATGACTTCCGGGGAGTCTGCCACATCCTCTGTAATGATATCGTCATAAACCCTGCGGTCGAAATGAAGTCCTGTTGGCATCCCTTCAATGAGTCCATATGCACCTATTGTTGGCTCTTTCCGGGTCGTAGTCCGCTTGAGGATAATGCCATCATCTAATGACCAAAGTGGAGCCTCTTTCTCGGGATCATTCCAAACGATTTCCCGAAAGCATGCCTTGAGTAGCTTCCTTGTCTGGAAAATATCCCTAATACTGTAAAGGAACTTTTTGGCTGCCGGCCTGGCATACGCAAATATCCCGGTGGAGGCTTCCGGGTTTCCAAGAGTGTACTGGATCGTCTCCGCTACCGTCATGATGCTCGTCTTGAAATGCTCCCTTGCCCACACATCAAGGGTGTAATCCTTTTGCCCATCCTGGATTTCGTTGCACATTTTGACAATGAAAGGATGGTTGACTCTCTCCTCATCCCCCGGAGAGAAGGGACGAACGATGAAGTAAAGGACAAAGAATAGATCATTAAGAATTAGGCTTCGATAAACATTGACTGGATTCAATCCGCTGGCCATGTTTCTCACTACGGCTAAGTAATCGGTTTTATACTCGCAGTCCTCTCTAATTCTCAGCTTTAAGCCATCGATCTCAATTACCCTCTCTTCATTCTCCATCTTTCCCTCCGTTTGTTTGAAAAGATCTAACGCCAATTCTCGCTTTGATGACCTTGGCAATCAGGTAAGAATATTTCTCCTGACACTCCCCGCAAAACTCAAACTCTGTAGGATTTCCGCACATGTCACACCGTCCCTCTATCTCCGGAAAGGCCATTAGTAAATCTTCATTGCTTCTGTAGTTCTTGAAGAGCCTGTAATCAGCCGCTGCAATACCGGCGTTCAGGTTGAGATGCTTCTCCGGCGCATAGGACCCGTCCAACTTCCAGGACTGGTCAAGGGCCTTCAAGGAGATGTTAGGGTCAGCATGATCAACATGACTCTTTAACTTTTCAACCCTGTATCCCTGAGTCAATCCTTTCTGGTCCATCAGATCCGCTATGGCTTCTCTGATATCTGTTTTCTTCATGAGGTTAGTTCCCAGTGCCTTGGCGGATTCTCTCGATGTAACCTCATATGTTTCAAGGCATGCTTGAGTTTTTGTCTTTCCATGGGCTATGGCAACAGCGAATTTCTGCTCTTTTGGGGTGAGGTTCTGTAGACTCTCGGGAGGAGGAACAAGCCTCTTTAACCGTTTCGTTATCGCAGCCGGTGACACTCCGAGGAGTTTCGCCGCTTCTTTCTGATTATTGCCATCCTTTAGAAGAGCAAGAAGATGGTTATCGTCAAATTTTCGCCTCTGCACTTGTTTCCCCCATGCCAAAGTTAATTGGTTAAGCGATTTACCATGCTTGCCCATTCAAGGTTCCCTCCCCTTGGGCACGGAGGCTGGATTCTACCTTTCCCTTCTTACTTCGGGAAAAGGTCCGTCGAGTCTCGGTAAACCCTTCGGGAATTTGTTCCCTATGCCTTTTGGGTCTTTTTCTCCCTGCAATCCTTCCCACCTCCATTTCCCCTTCTTTCTTCTCCTCCTCTTGTGCCTCGACTTGGAGGCTTGAGGTTGAGAAACTTTCGGCAAATTTGCCACTCTGCTTGTCGTGGCCTCCACCAATTTGCCCGAGTTCATAAAGGCTAAGTCTTCTGCCATTCAAGTTGGCTCCCATTTTACCCTCCGCTACTCTTAGAGCTTTCGCCTGCAAACTGTCGTAGGCTCTTTCCTCCTATCTCAGGAGGCTGAGATTAACGCTGAAGGCGTCAATTATCTCTTCTCCATGGGTTTTTCAAGGGGTACCCCTCCTGATAACTTGCAATCAAGTGCAACTCATCCCCCCACCGCCTGCGGGATCAGACCCTTTGCGTCCATGCTCCGTGTGCACACTGGGCAGACATCATTCTTGGTCTACGATCGACCTTTCGAAATCGTCCGTCACCCATATCGACCCATATTTTATGCAAAAACATCCCAATGGGTAACCTCAGCCGCCATTTGGCCGCTATCATGAGGTATTTCCAGAGCCGTTCTGGATCGGGGATAGGGTCCCAGTCAAACGTAAAATCAATTACCCCTTGCTGGATTGCTTCCCGGGGGCTGGCTATCGTCATCCCGTCCCTTTATTTGGATCGTCACTGTACCGGAAACTTTCTTATCAACTTTCTCCTTCATCAGACCCTTCATCTTGGCAATGATTTCCAGGTATTTGGCTCGGGTCGGGTAATCTATGTATGACCGTTCGCTGATTACAACGCCCTCACGAGCAAAAGGTTTTACAACGATCGCATTCAGGCCTTCATAGGCTTTTTGAGCAAGTGCGGCATTATCGAGACCGGCTTCGACAAGAATCTCACACATCCTACTCTCAACCTTTCTCAACGCTCGGCTCCCCATTTCTGCATATGAGGCCTCGGTAGTACATCGAAATCCGGCATCCTTCGCAGCCTGGGTCGCGTTGCCACTTCTGATGTAGGCTTGGATGAATTTACGCTGTTTCAGCGTTAATTTTCCAATCATGCCATCTATCCCGCTTGCCGCGTGGTTGCCCCCGCTCCCACTCGGTTGGTCATCATCGACCTTTCGCCGGGGAAAAGAATTATTGTCTTGCCTCTCCAATCTCTTTTTTCATCGGTAATATCGGACCCACTAATTCCCGTTCTCCTCTCATCCTTTCAGGTGAGAGGGAAAGAGCGTTTTCCATCCCCCTCCCTCTCACCCTGTGTTTCCAAATTGTTTCCATATACCCCTTGGTAAGCTAATTTTCCCCTTGATTTTCTTTGGTAAAAATTATATTATGGAAACACTTATTCCGTTTCAGATTTGTTTTAGTTTCAATTAGTTAGATATTCTCTCTTGAGTGCCTTGGGAGCAGGAGGTCGGCCGTTCAAATCGGCTCGCCCCGACCAATTCCTCCCCAACAATTCCAACAATCAATTATGATTTAACTGCCGAGCTCCTGCGGAGGAGCCCACCATTAACTCCTGCCCCCTTTTTGTAATCAATCCTGACAAAATGTCAAATAATGAAAAAAATCGATACTATTCCGTTAAAATGGAGAAAAGTTACGAGTGATTGGAATTCTCATAAATTAAAAAATTCTCTATAGTTAGAACTTATTTATACAGTATCATCTTTGACGATCTCCAATTGGTATGTTTTTTGCTAAATTTATCACCACATAGATAAGTACGCGAAATAAATTTCATTTCTTAGCGCATTCGAATGTAAGCGATGATGGAAGACCAGGACAGAAAAAAAATTATTTTAACGCTTAGATGGACTGCCATCATTGTCACTTCCTACCTCATCCTATTTGGTAGAGGCAAGGTGACGAACCTCGAACTAAGTCACCTTCTTATTGGTGTCTATATTTTATCAAATATATTACTCACCTTCCTTCCAAAAACATGGTTCTCAAATTCAAAATTCTTCTATCCGTTAGTCCTCATTGACACGGGCTTCGTTTCTTTCGGAATGTATCTTTCAGAAAAGATGACGACAGATTTTTATCTGGTTTTTTTCTTGATCATCATCTTTGCGTCGATCAGTCGCAATTTTAAATTGTTGATGGTGATCGGAGGGGTCACTGCCATTCTCTATGGAATCCTTCTCTATTCATGGGGACTTTTAGCTTCAGAAAATAGTAGCAGTTATACCCTTCGCATCCCTTTTATTTTTATCATGACCGCCTTCTACGGATATATTGTTCAGACCTTGACCAAAGAAAAACACCAGGAGATTACTATCTGTGAGGATAAATATCGAGGTCTCTTTGAGAATGCCAACGACGGGATCATCCTCTTGCGAAATCCTCAATTACAAATTGCTGATGTCAATCGAGAAGTGGAGCGAGTGACAGGATATACCAAAGGAGACCTCTTCGAAAAGGAGGTTTTTGATTTATTTACACCGGATGAGGTGGAGGAAGTGAGGGGTTATTTAAAAGAAGTGGTGGAGAAGGGGGAGGGAAGGGCCGCCTATCTATCCTTAATGAAAAAGGACGGATCCTCACTGGAGGTGGATTTGTCCACCAAAAGGATCGATTTGGGAGACGAATCCCTTTATCAGATGATCTTTCGGGACATGACAGAACAGAGAAAACTTGAAAAGAAGATCAGACAAAGTAAAAGAAATCTCGAGGCGATCTTCGACGGGATTCGTGATCAACTCTCCATCCAGACTCCTGATTATCAAATTTTCCGTGTGAATAGAGCGGTTATTGAAAATTACAAATTAACATATAAAGAATTGTTCGGTCGGAAATGTTATGAGGTCTATTTTCAGAGAAGCAACCCTTGCGAAAAGTGCCCGATATCCGTGACCATCGAAACCAAACAACCCGCTTCATCCGTCATGAAGCTCTCAGAAGGGGATACCACATTGCAGATTTTCTCCTACCCCATCCTTGACGAAAAGGGGAATCTTATTTCAGTCATTGAATATATGAAGGACATTACCGAAGAACAACGGCTTCATGAACAACTCATCCAGTCTGAAAAGTTAGCAGGGATAGGGATATTGGCCTCTGGCGTGGCTCACGAAATCAACAACCCTTTGAGTGGCATTATTGGGATGGCGGAAATTGCTTTGGAGGAAGAAGACCCTTCTAAGAAAAGAGGTTATTTAATGGATATCATCAACTGTTCTGAAAGGATCAGTGAAATCGTCAGGGGACTGAGATCCTACTCTCGAGCGGCAAAGAAGGGGGAACTCAGTTTTGTGGATCTCAACGAAGTGCTTGAAGAGTCTCTGAAGATGGTCCGGTTAGCGACTAAAAAGACTCCAGTGGAAGTAATCAAAAAATTTCAATCCATCGAAAAGATACAAGCCAACATGGGTGAGATCCAACAGGTCTTCACCAATCTGATCACCAATGCATTTCAAGCCATGGACGGGCAAAGTGGGAGTTTGGTCCTCTCCACCCGATCGTTAAAAGATTCAGTCGAGGTGAAAGTGAGCGATCATGGTGTAGGAATTCCCCAGAAATATCTCAACCAAATCTTCGATCCCTTCTTTACAACTAAAAACCCCGGTGAGGGGACGGGCCTCGGATTAAATATCGTTTACCGTATCGTGACCAAGTATGAGGGGACGATCGATGTGGAGAGCAAAGAGCAAGTGGGGACAACCTTTACAATTAAATTTCCAATAAGGAGGGTTGAAGCATGAGCAGGAAGATACTGGTGGTAGATGACGAAGAGGTGATTCGCAAGTTTTTAAGAATCCATCTCGCCAAATTGGGCTATGAGGTAAAGGAAGCCGCTGATGGGGAGCAGGCCTTAGAACAATTGGGGAAAGACGATTTTGACCTTCTCATCTGTGATATCCTGATGCCGAAGAAGGATGGATGGGAGGTCATTAAAGAGGCCAAATCAAATCCAAAAACGAGAAACCTCCCGGTGATTGTTCTAACGGCTAAAAATGAAGACTCCGACATGTTCAAAGGATATGATCTGGGTGCCAATTATTATATGACTAAACCCTTTACCAAGGCTCAACTTCTCTATGGGTTGAAGCTGATGTTTGGAGAAACGCCAGAGGAAGTGAGAATGTAATGCTTTCGTTTTCACACACTTACCTTCTCTTTTTTATAGAAATTTCTTTGCCATTTAAGTTTTCTCACAGCGAACTTCGAACATCGAACTTTGAACTTATGTATGACTCAAAGACGCAATTAACGCAGTAAACCCACTAATGCATACATCGCTTTTGATTCGGATTTTGACATTATCGGAAGATATGGGGTAAGATTATATAAAACATTTAGGCATATGAGTTTTCAAATAATATCCTGGAGGTTAAGAGTTTTACTGAAAAGAGAGGTATGAGTGTGCTTATCGAGTATATCAGCAAAGCGATGAACGAAAGCAGTTTGTGAAAAGTTAGAAGATGGTACTTATTCTGGAAAAATTCCACAATGCCATGGCGTTATCGCCTTTGGAGAAACGCTTTATCAATGCCAGGAGGAATTAAGGTCAGTGCACGAGGGGTGGCTAATTGTAAAAATAAGACATGGTGATAAATTGCCGGTGATAGGTGGGATTAATCTGAACAATAAAATGCCTGCTTTCAAAGAAATGGTCGTCCATGGTTAGATGGGCGCCATTTCTATATGCGGCATGGAACATTTACACTTACTCTCCCCAACAATCCAGAGTATTCTATTCCCCAGATTAAAATGCTTCTCAAGGAAATTGAACTGGGAATAAAGATGAAAATTTCCTTAGAAGACTGGCAAAAATTATAGACAAGATAAACCAGATAGACGCTCCCAACAAAACTAACGATATTAAAGTTTTGAACGATCTTAACTTGCCCCGTGAAATGCAATTGCTATTTCACTGGGGCCAATTACTCAATAACTTAGTTACCAAACTCCTTTGAGCTTTGAGCCTTGAACTTAGATATTACCCAATTACTCAATGACCCAATAACTAAAGAAACCAAATAGACAAGGGCCCCGGGCAGTTAAGCGTGTTGATTTAAGTATTTACTTGTGGTAGACTTTTTTTGAGAGAATGGAGGTTGGAATATATGCCACGAATTACTCTTAAAGAAACGATAACCAAGGAAATAGATATACCCATGGATACTCTTTATAAACTCATTGATAATTTGGATGAGGAAGAAAGGACAAAGTTATTACAAAGAGTTAAAAAAGGGTCTGTTAAATTAACTCCTTTCAAAAAAGATAAAATTGATTCTATCTTGGTGGACTTTGAGGCAACAAATTTATATGAAGACCAATTTTTAAAAGATTTAAAAGAAGGCCTAAAAAAATCCTCAGTATATAGATAGGATGCCGTGCCAGTTATTGTTGATCTGAGAGGGGACATCAAACAATATATTGAGAATCATGGTCTCTCAAAGAAGTGGGAAAAGGCAAAAAGATTTTTGAGAGTGATCCTTCTTATCCTTCTTTAAATACTGAGCTATTGGAACCTAAACATCGCCTAATCTATTCTTTTAGAATAGATAAAAAGCATAGGGCATTATTCTTCTGCTTGCCTGACGACAAGATAGAAGTGATCGCTGTTACAAAGCATTACCGTAAATAGACACGGTCCGTTGATCTACTCAAAGCCTCTGTATCCTCTAACCTAATTTTAAGTTATTTTTTTTAACCTTTTTGAATAAGCTCCTCATTACAAACCAAATAAATTTATCCCGCCTGTCCCGTAGCGAATGCGTACGGGATGAAATGTAAAACTTATTTCACCGGGACCAAATAAACCAAACAAACCAGATCAACCAAATAAACCATAGAAACCAGACAAACCAGACGGACGAGAGAAACAAAATAAACATTCGCCCCCAGAAGAAAAAATATTTCATTACTTATGCCTGACCCCAGACCTTTTTTCCAATGAAGTCATTACCGCATCCACACTTTAACTCTTTACCCCTTACGCCTAACGCTTCACGTATCCACGCAGTCGCTTTGAACCTCGAACATTGAACTAATTGTCGACTCAACAACGCAATAGACCCGATGACTTTTTAGCACTACGACGTCTTAAATAAACCAGAGAAACCAGAAAGTGAAAGAATTCAACAACGTCCCATTTCTTGATAGGACCATAGGGCGAATTGCTAATTTTATCTAAGGATGGTATATTGATATCAAATACCATGGAGGTAAGTAACGTAATGAGTAAGAAAGAATTGCTTCTTAGCGAAATTGAACAAATTCCAGAACCTTTTCTTGATGAAGTGTTAGATTTTGTTCAATTTCTAAAAACAAAGACCCTTAAAGAAAGGTTATCCACTGCTATCGCAAGTGAATCCTCTCTAAAAAAGGATTGGATGAAGCCAGAGGAAGATGAAGCGTGGCAAAATTTGTGAAAGGCGACGTCGTTGTAGTTCCTTTCCCCTTCTCTGACTTAACTCAAGCTAAGAGGCGTCCCGCGTTAGTTGTTTCCGTGCTTGAAGGTGATGACCTCATACTTTGCCAGGTAACAAGTCAATTCGTGAAAGATAGCTATGCAATTTCCATCGAAGGCAAAGATTTTGAGGAGGGGGGTCTGAAACAGAAAAGCAATGTCAGACCTAATCGGCTATTTACAGCAGATAGTCATATTGTCTTATATCGAATCGGGAATCTTAAAAAAGACAAACTGAACGAGATTATCGAGAAAATAATTGAAATTGTTCGTGGATGAATCTCATGCTCTTAATTGAGATACTACTAACGCACATTAACTCATATACGCATTAACCCTTCACCCCTTACGCCCTTACGCCTAACGCTTCACGTATTCACGCAGTCGCTTTCAACTTTGAACCTTGAAATTCGGATCTTCCTTAAGAACATCCACGTGGTCCTTCGGCAAAGGCAGCCGCTAAATCGAATTCGGATTTCGGAATTCGGATTGCGGAGCTCTAAAGCCCCAGCCCCAAAACCTCAAAACTTAAACCTCAAATCTAAAACCTCTCCTCGGTCATAAGTTTTTTGGTTCGTCCTTCTGACTTCATTTTGAAGCCAAACTCCTCCCCCTATCATGGACACAAATTCCTGATCCTTTCCCAAATCATTTTTCCCCCGTGCAATGTTGTGTATTTTAGAATATTCTTCTTGACTTCATTTTGAAGTCAGGTTTATTCTGTCCGTATCCAGATCAACAAAATCAGCTAAAGAAACGGGATAAACCAGTTTAGATAAGATTCCTTTCCAGGTTTTTAAGTCAGTCAGTTGACCCAACGGCATCATGAAAAAGGGTAAGGGGGACCCAGAAGAATTCTTAAATAAACTCTTTGGATCGATCACAAGAGCCAGGATCCTTTGTCTTCTCTACACTTTTCCGGGACAGAGTTTCTATCAAAGGGAAATCATGTTCGAGACCGGCCTTTCCCTTCGGCCTGTGCAGCGAGAATTGAATAACCTTGTATGGCTCGGGATCGTCAAAAAACAGACGACCCGAAACCGGGTCTATTATGGAATCAATCCCGATTCTTCGTTCTTCAAACCCCTCAAAGCTATTTGTGGGTCATTAGGGGAGAGCAATCTTTAATCGACTCCATTCTTGCTTCCTTTTTCCCGTCCTCTTCCAAACCCGCCTCAAAGAAATCCCTACTTAACAAAATCGAAACTCAAAGCTGAATGCTCAAATTTCAAATATCATACGACCTTCTTGACTGAATTTTTCAGTCAGTTTTTACAGAGGCTCTGACTGGCCGGAGAGTGACTCGTAATTTCTATCTTCCTCAATACTGACAGCGCTGCAGGTTCGTCCACGCAAACCTTCAATAACCAAATTACTCAATAACTTAAAGAGTTTAAATCCAGTTGGCTAATTTTGCCTTGACCAAAACTCAAAGAAGTCGTATATTTAGCAATTAAGCGCCTGTAGCTCAGATGGATAGAGCTACGGACTTCTAATCCGTGGGTCGCAGGTTCGAATCCTGCCAGGCGCGCCAAAAGGACGTGAATTGTCGATTGAAGCGTTTTACGGAACATGTGAATGAAAAAGAATGGTGGTGAGTGTAGCTCAGTTGGATAGAGCACTGGGTTGTGGCCCCAGTGGTCGAGGGTTCGAGTCCCTTCACTCACCCCAATGCGCCCGTAGCTCAGTTGGATAGAGCGTCGGACTTCGAATCCGCAGGTCGTCCGTTCGAGCCGGACCGGGCGCGCCACCTTAAGTGGATTGTGAAAGAGAAGGAGCCGTTAGCTCAATAGGTAGAGCAACTGACTCTTAATCAGTAGGTTACAGGTTCGATTCCTGTACGGCTCACCAATCTTTTCTTGCACTTTGAGCTTTTATATTTTTTCGCATGGAGGCGGTTAGGGCCGGGGTGGCGAAATTGGAATACGCGCGAGACTTAGGATCTCGTGGTCGCAAGACTGTGCGGGTTCGAGTCCCGCCCTCGGCACCACTTCCTTAGGAAAAGAAATTCTAAGTTGGAAGAAGGAGATTTTAACGTAAGGCGTTAGGTGTAAGGTGTTATCCCTTTACGCTTTACTATTTACGCTTAACGGAAGGGATATTTCATGAAAGCCAATGTTGAAGAGATCAGTTCGATTAAGAAAAAGGTTTCAATAGAAATTCCAGAAGACCAGGTCACCCAAGAGGTTGAATCCTTCTATAAGGATGTGGGGAAGAAAGCCAAGATCAAAGGATTTCGGCCTGGGAAGGTTCCACGAAATATCTTAGAGAGATATTTCAAAGATTATGTCAAAGCAGAGGTCATCCAGAAACTGATTGAGGAGACTTATCCAAAAGCCCTCTCGGAGACCGATCTTCATCCAGTCTCTCCACCTGTGATCGATCCAGGAGAATTTGAGGTAGGAAAGCCGTTCCAATATTCTGCTGTCCTTGAAGTCAAACCCGAAGTCAAATTGGAAGGATATACAGGATTGAAGATTGAAGGAAAGAAAGAAGAGGTGAAAGACGAAGAAGTCGAGGGGCGGTTGAAAGCTCTTCAAAACCTTCACGCCAATTTGAAAACCATTTCGGAGGCCAGACCCATCCAGGCTGGAGATTATGTGATTGTCGATTATGAAGCGAGTATGGGTGGTAAACCCTTGGAGGGAGGGAAGGCCATTGATTTTACGGTGGAGGTGGGAAGTGGGCAATTCATCCCGGCCTTCGAGGAGAAGTTGATCGGGTTGAAGCCAGAAGAGGAGAAAGAGATTGAAGTCTCTTTCCCAGAGGATTATGGATATCAGAAGTGGGCTGGGAAGACGATTTCATTTCATGTTAAGATCAAAGAAATCAAAGAGAGGATCCTTCCTCCTCTCGATGATGAATTTGCTAAAGATTTAGGTGATTATTCATCCTTCGAAGAATTAAAAGCGAAACTGAAAGGGGAGATCGAAAAGGAGAAGGAGCTTGGATTAGAACGGCAGTTAAAAGATCAGGTGATGGATCAATTGCTTGAGGCAAACCCCTTCGAGGTTCCCGAAAGTTTGGTGGAGGAGCAGACCAAAACCCTGGTCTCGGACACGAAGTTAAGACTGGCTGCTCAGGGGGTGGACCTCAAAAATTTGGGACTCTCAGAGGAGAAACTCCAAGAGGATTACAAGGCCATGGCCCAGAAGCAGGTCAAGACTTTTCTGATTCTTGAGAAGATTGCGGATCAGGAAGGGATTGCGGTCACTAATGAAGAAGCGGACGATCGTCTCAGAGAGATGTCAGAGAGGATGCATCAAAAATTCGATGTGGTGAAACGATATTATGAAAAGAATGGTCTCCTCCCCGAAGTGAAGGCCGGGATCATCCGGGATAAGACATTAAATTTTCTGCTTGAGAAAGCAAGCATCAACTATGTTTGAGGGAAAAAAACGATGACACTAATACCGATTGTAATTGAAAGGGATGGAAGGGGCGAAAGAGCCTATGATATCTATTCTCGTCTTTTAAAAGAGCGAATTATCTTTGTTGGGACGGGGATCGATGATGATGTCGCCAATCTGGTGATTGCCCAGATGCTTTTTCTGGAGTCGGAAGACCCGGACAAGGATGTCCATGTCTATATCAATTCTCCAGGAGGAATTGTCACCTCTGGGCTTGCCATCTATGATACCATGCAATATATTCGACCCAAGGTTTCCACATTGTGTATGGGACAGGCAGCCAGCATTGCGGCTCTGCTTCTGGCAGCAGGGGAGAAGGGAAAACGGTATGCCCTTCCTCATTCAAGGATCCTGATTCATCAACCCATGGGAGGTTTTCAGGGACAGGCCTCGGATGTGGACATCCAAGCGAGGGAGATCCTGCGACTCCGAGAAGAACTGAATCGGATTATGGTCAGACACACTTCTCAACCAGTGGAACGGATCCAGGCGGATACGGATCGAGATTTTTATATGACGGGCCATCAGGCGAAGGAATACGGCATTGTTGATGAGGTGGTCATCCAGCGTCCCCTCCGGTCTGTAGGGTAGTCCTCAAGGGGGCAGAAAGGAGAAGATGATGAAGGTGAACGGAGGGAATTATGGGAGCGTCTTACATTGTTCTTTCTGTGGAAAGAGTCAGGATGAAGTGAGGAAGCTCATCGCCGGCCCCACGGTCTACATCTGTGATGAATGCATCGAGCTTTGTAACGAGATCATTGCAGAGGAGACCGAGGAACGGTTTGTCCCGGGAAGATTGACCGTACCCAAACCCATGGAGATCAAGGCCAAGTTAGATGAATACGTCATCGGGCAGGAGCATGCGAAGAGGATCTTGTCGGTGGCTGTTCATAACCACTACAAGCGGATTGATTCCCGGGTTGCATCGGGAGATGTGGAGCTCCAGAAATCGAATATCATCCTCATCGGACCCACCGGATCTGGGAAAACACTTCTTGCCCAGACACTGGCCCGTATCCTCGACGTTCCCTTCACGATTGCTGATGCCACCTGTCTGACCGAAGCAGGGTATGTGGGCGAGGATGTGGAGAATATTATCCTGAGTCTTCTTCAGTCGGCCGATTACGATATCGAACGGACCCAGAAAGGAATCGTTTATATTGATGAGATCGATAAGATCTCGAGAAAATCGGATAGTCCTTCCATCACACGAGATGTCTCAGGCGAGGGGGTGCAACAGGCCCTCCTGAAAATCATCGAAGGGACCGTTGCCAGTGTCCCTCCCAAAGGAGGTCGAAAACATCCCCAGCAGGAGTTCATTCAAATCGACACGACCAACATCCTCTTCATCTGCGGCGGGGCCTTTGTCGGGCTGGAAAAACTCGTTGAACAACGGATCGGAGGGAAGACCCTCGGATTTGGGGCGGATATCAAGTCCCAGCATGAGCGGGACATGGGAGAACTACTGAGAGAGGTTCAGCCCGAGGATCTTTTGAAGTTTGGATTAATTCCTGAGTTCATTGGGAGACTTCCAGTGATTGCTACCTTGGACGAGCTCAGCATCGATGCCCTGGTAGATATTTTGAAAAAACCAAAAAACGCCTTGGTGAAACAGTATCAAAAGCTCTTTGAATTGGAAAATGTTAAACTTCGATTTACCGAAGGGGCTTTGATGTCCATTGCCAAGGAGGCCATCAAGAGAAAATCAGGCGCTCGGGGTCTTCGTGCGATCATGGAGAACACCATGTTGGATGTAATGTATGAGATTCCTTCCCAATCCAACATCCGTGAATGTATTATTAGTGAAGAGGTAGTTCTTCATCACGAAAGCCCGATCCTCCTCTATGAGAAAGAGGTCGAGGTTGCCTGAACTTGACATTGGAAGGACGATTCCATAAGATTAGCTCTGCACGGGAGGGCGGATAGCTCAGTTGGGAGAGCGCCGGCCTTACAAGCCGGAGGTCGCAGGTTCAATCCCTGTTCCGCCTACCATTGGCGTTTTGCTAAAAGTAAGACGAATTATGAGTTGAGAGTTAAGCGTTGTGAATTTTAAAATTATTGTTTAATGATTTCAAATTCAATTCAAAACTCTTAATTCATCATTCTAAACAGAAAAGATCGGGGGCGTAGTTCAATCGGTTAGAACGTCCCGAGGGTGACTCGGGAAGGTTGATAGTTAGGTTTTGATTTCAATCTGAAATTAGCAATCTGAAATCTAAAATAAGTTTGGGGGCGTAGTTCAACCGGTTAGAGCGCCGGCCTGTCACGCCGGAGGTTGCGGGTTCGATCCCCGTCGCTCCCGCCAGATTAAAAGCCCTGTCCAGTGGACGGGGCTTTTGTATATAGGCATATGGCATACATAGTCTACATCCTCCAGAGTGACAGAGACGGAAGCTTTTACATCGGTCATACTGCCCGTTTGGAAGAGAGACTTCGTCGGCATAACAAAGGACGAAGCCCATATACCAAAGCTAAGATTCCATGGCGGGTGGTATATAAGGAGGAATGTCTCACGCGGTCTCAAGTCGTGGAGAGAGAACGAGAGCTAAAGATCAAGAAGAGCCAGGCTTACGTCGAACAACTGGTTAGAACGTCCCGAGTGTAACTCGGGAAGGTTAAATGCGATCCCCGTCGCTCCCGCCAGTAAATCCAAGGGGTTAGCCATGTTGGTTACCCTCTTTTTTTCGTTGGTGTCCAAATAGGTGTCCATCGTTCCGGCAATCTCCTTATCCCAAATTATTTCTCCACCTAAATCAGTTGCCGTCACCCTCGAGCCATTCTGGTAGGAACCCGACCCTAAATGTTGGAGAAATATTTTTCCCAATTAGAATCATTTTCGATGAAGAGTACTTCCTCCTGAAAGCCTGACTTTTAAATTTTGCCCATCGATACAACATTTCAAGTGGTAATCGATAAAGTAAAATTACTTATCTGGATGATAAATGACAGTTTGTAAGATGTTTTAGTGATGGCCGCTAGCGAGAAAGTGATAGCCATATGGACAGTACGAAATGAACTTTATTTTTCTTCAGAGGGTTATATTAATCAATTCGAATCATTCTATAATAAATCAAATTTGTCAAACCATCAATCACTACGAAGAACGAGAGTCCTTTAGGGGATGATCCAAATTTTAACTAAAAATGGTGTCTCTTTAAAAAATTCAAGACAGATCGAATATATTCCTCTGGTTGTTCTTCGTAAGTGTTATGCCCACATCTTGGAAGGATTGCAAGTTCTCCTTGGGGAAGGTGGCGATAGAATTCGACAGCTTGCTCCACATCAAAAAGAATGCTTCTGTCTGGATAAAGTACAAGGGTGGGGCATTTTATCGAGGCCAATAAATGTCTTAGGTCAAAAACCCCTTTACCGTATGCTCCCCCATATTGACGAAATTGATTATAAAATTTTTCGACATGTTCCTCCCCGTGCCAAGAAATTAATTTCTCTTTAACTTCTGGTTCCAGATCTTGAAATATTTTTGGAAATGCCAATTTATTTAATTCGACCATAGGAATTTTGCTAAAACATTGGGTACTTGAAATCACTATCGTCTTCATTTGATTAGGATATTTGACCGCATACTCAATTCCGATCACTCCTCCCTCACATTGACCAATGATATGGAAGGAATCAAAATTGAGCATTTCCCTCAACGTAGCTAATTCCTGTACGCTTTCAAGGCAAAATCTATCGCTGACATAAAATTCTTCAAAATCGGTTCCCTTTTCTGACCGTCCATACCCCCTTCTGTCATACATGATCACCCTGTAACCTTTTTCCACTAAACTTGGATATATCCCCTTCCAAATTTTGGTCGATCCAAAACCATGATGTAGAAGTACAATCGTATCCCCATCACCCTGCACCTCATAATATACCTTTATCCTTTTTATGCTTACGAAAGGCATTTACTTCTCCTTATCTTGTTTAAATTTTCGACGAAAAAAAGAGACTGTGTATATGCTTTCTTTATAACGTAGAACATTACAAAATATAAAGGACCCTTTTCATCGTGTTTTCATCCTAACAGAAAATAAGGAGAAATTGGGCTCTGGAGATAAAAAATTTCTCTGAAAAGATCAAAATTTTGGATTGTACTTGGATTGACTTTTCTTGTAGGGAGTGATATTAAGGATATCAATTGAAAAACAATCCATTGAAAAACTTTGGATTAAAGGAACTTTGAATCATTTAGAAAAAGTTAATTTATTTTTGTTATTTGTAACCTCATTCGAACGCTTCTTTAGATTTGCCCTTTGACACCAAAAATTTAATGCCTTTATGTGATGGGGTAAGAGTAAATGTTGGTCAAGCTGATGGTGAAGATTTAGCGAAATATTCTCTTATACAGTAGATTCTCATAAGCCTATGGGAGGAAATGGATGGAGTGAGTGATTCGGCAGTTACCCAATGACCATTAAACACATCATTACTTATACAGAAGGAGGAGCGATATGGAAAAGAAGAAAGTTTTAGGTTTGTTGGCCAATATTTGTGTCGTTTTAACCTTTGCATTGCTACCTTTGACGTTCGTTTGTGCTAGAGATGGATTTGCCCAAGAAAAGTCAAAAACGCCGGCTGAGAAGATCTTAAAAATCGGAACAACTCTCCCCCTTTCAGGACCCGCAGCAGCCTGGGGCCTACCCATGACACGATTAATGGATTTCTTCGCTGAAGATACTAATGCACGTGGTGGCCTCAAAATTGGGAAGGAGGTATACAAGATTATAACTGTTTATTACGATAACAAGGGCTCCCCCTCTGAGGCAGCGGCCTGTGCTACAAAACTCGTCCATGACGATAAGATACAGTATTTAATTGGGGGTGTCATTGCAGCGACCGGAATGGCTGAATTACCGATCACTCAGCCATCGAAGGTCATCACCACATCTTGCTGGTGGGGGAAAGGGATTCTTGGTCCGGATAAACTCTTTTCTTTTAGGCAGACCATCTCTCAAAATGAAATAGCCCCTGCGATATACACCTGGATAGCCAAGAACAATCCCAAGATAAAAACAGTAGCTCAACTTAACCCCAATGATACGAGTGGGTGGGATACGGCTGCGGCAATCAGAGAAACAGCTCAGGCCAATGGTTTGCAGATAGTGGCCGAGGAGTTTTTCGAGCGTGGGACCAAAGACATGTATCCCTTTCTCACGAGGGTACTGGCTAAGAAACCTGACCTCATCGATATGGCCGTCAGTGCACCTGGGGATGGAGCTGTGATTGTAAAGCAGCTTTATGAATTGGGCTATAAAGGAGCAAAGGCTTGGACTTGTGGTACAAACCCTGCCCTGATCCTTGGGTTGTGTGGTCCTGAAGCCGCCGAAGGCTTATGGTTTACCTATGGCCAAGACTTAGAGGGTCCCAATAGTACACCTGAAACCAAAGCCTTCGCAAAGAGATATCGAGCGAAATTTAATGAGACGATGAGCATTACAGAGATGACATCCTATGCCATGATGGAAATCTTTACTCAGGCCATGGTCAAAGTGGGCACCACTGACACAGAAGCCGTGGCAAAATTGGTGGAGAAAACCCATAAGTTTAATACCGCATTTGGTCCCTTCGTCCTCGTAGGCAAGCAAAAATATGGAATTGATCGACAATTTGTTCATCGCATGATGCTTGCCCAGGCAAGGGGAGGAAAGATTGTAGAGATGGAATGGCTGCCGTTACCAGGATTAGGATTACCAGAATATTGAGCCGCCTAAAAGAATAAGTCTCTCACTGTGGTTTTCAGATGATGGGAAAGGTGGTGAGAAGGTCATTTCACTTCTCACTACCTTTTTTATCAGAAGGAGAAGAGGAAACGGGTTCAAACCAGGTTTAGCATTTTGAAACCATTAAAAGGTGAGAAGGAATGGAATTCTTCTTGCTTCAGGGCGTTTTGAATGGAGTCATGCTTGGGCTATTTTATGCTCTCGTTGCCCTGGGGCTGAGTTTGATCTTTGGCATCATGGGCATCGTCAATTTTGCACATGGCGAGATGTACATGCTGGGCGGTTACGTCGCCTATTACCTCTTTGGCATCTTCGGCCTTAATTACTTTGCTTCAATAATCGCCGCCCTGATTCTTGTTGGAGGATTAGGAGCGCTTCTTGAAAAGATCATCTTCAGGCCTTTGACCACTCGTCCCCAAGTAGCATTAACCTCCTTGATTGCAGGTTTGGGATTAGCTTGGGTTTTTCAGATGTTGGCAGTGATCTGTTTTGGAGAGCTGGACAAGAAGGTTCCCTCCGCTTTCAAAGGCATCATCAGCGCAGCCGGTATTGTCATTAGTAAAGAAAGGCTGGCAGCAATCATCCTTGGTTCATTTCTAATCTTGATGCTAAACCTCTTTCTTCGTAGAACCAAAGCGGGTAGCGCCATACGTGCTGTTGCCCAGGATAAAGAAGCCGCTGCGCTACAAGGCGTGAACGTCAATCGGATCAGTGCCTTGTCCTTCAGTATTGGTTGCGGGTTAGCTGCCTCGACAGGTGTATTGATGGCACCCATTTTCATTATCAATCCGTTTGTGGGGAGTGATGTGATTCTTAAGGCCTTCCTGGTAGTGATTCTCGGGGGCTTGGGAAGTATCCCAGGTGCCATGCTCGGAGGTCTTCTGATGGGCTTTATAGAAAGCTTCGGCTGCCTCTTTTTTAACGTTCCGACAGTGAATGTCCTTTCTTTTATTCTCATTCTGATTACATTAATCGTTAGACCCCAGGGACTCTTAGGCCGTGATTAAGAGAGACATCGTAGTACCTACTTGTTATACTGGTCTTCTCATCCTGCTCTTTGCCATACCCCTGATCACCCAGGAACCCTATACACTCCATATCCTCTGTCTCATCGGTATTAATATCATTTTTGCATGTAGTATAAATGCCATCCTTAATGTGGGGGAACTTAACTTAGGTCAGGCTGCCTTCATGGGCATTGGCGCCTATTCCTCCACTTTACTCGTTATGAGGCTCCATCTTTCCTTCTGGTTTGCCCTTCCTATTGCCATGATCATCACAGCCATCGTATCTCTGCCCATGGGTTATGTCACCTTGAGGTTCAAAGGGGCCTATTTCCTTTTATTTACCTTCCTCTTTGCTGAGCTTGTACGGGTGTTGCTCAGCAATTTTTGGATAGGGTTATTCGGAGGAATTCCCGGGCTGACCAATATTCCCCGTCCCTTTATCCATATTCGCAGTTTACTGCAAGTGAATTTCAGCTCCAAGGCACATTTTTACTATTTAATCTTAATTCTCACATTATTCACTATCTTCGTGATGCAAAGAATTGATCGATCGCGGATTGGTATGGTGTTTAAGGCTATTAGTCAATCTGATGCCTTAGCTGAATCCATAGGTATCAGCTCTATGAAAGTTAAGCTCCTTGGCTGCGCTATGGGTTGCTTTTTTGCTGGTATGGCTGGCAGTCTCTATGCCCACTTCGTCGGCGTTATCACCCCTCCTGATTTTTCCCTCCATGCCGTATTAGCTCCCATTGCTTACGTGGTGGTCGGAGGGATAGGGAGCGTCCTGGGTCCAGTAATAGGAACTGTCTTCTTAATGATGTTATCCCACTTCTTTTTGCGCCAGTTTGGCCTTTATGAACTGCTTATCTACGGAGTGATTATCGTATTCATCATAAGATTTATGCCTGAGGGCCTCATCAGCCTACCCCGTAGGCTTCGAATAAAGCTTGGTAAATGATCAGGAAGGAGCAAACCATTTAGGGATCTATGGCACTGCTCGAAGTTAGAAATCTGACTAAACATTTCGGTGGTCTCGCTGCGTTAGATGGCTTAGACTTTGATATCCATGAAGGAGAGATCCTGGGACTCATTGGCCCTAATGGTGCCGGGAAGACGACTGTTTTCAATATGATCACTGGTCCCCTTCGTCATACTCATGGGGAAATACTATTCATGGGGAAAAAGATAACAGGTCTTAAACCACATAAAATAGCGGGACTGGGGGCAGTTCGAACCTTCCAGGTCACCACCCTTTTTGGAGACATGACCGTTATTCAGAATGTCATCCTGGGTGGTCATCAGAAATCGGGGATAGGATTCTGGGGAGCTCTATGGAATACCCATTTCACTCAAAGTAAGGAGATCAGTTCCAGAAAGGAGGCTAAAAAAATCTTGGAGTTTATGGGACTCAAAGATCAAGAAGATGAGCTTGCCAAGAATCTGCCCCATGGTCACCAGAGGCGTCTGGAATTGGCAATTGCTTTAGCGGCCAAACCGAAGTTACTCCTCATGGATGAACCCCTCACCGGCATGAACCACGAAGAGGTGGAAGACATGCTGGAGCGAATCGATCGAATACGAGAAGAGGGGCGGACGATCCTATTGGTTGAACATAATATGAGGGCGGTGACAAGCATCTGTGATAGGATTATCGTCTTGAGCTTTGGGAAGAAGATCGCTGAAGGTTCTCCCCAGGAGATCATCCAGAATGAGAAGGTGATCGAAGCTTACCTGGGAGTTGAAGCATGATCCTTCGTGTCAAGGACATTACCGTCCATTATTGGAAAGTGGCAGCCGTAAGGAATGTCTCCATTGAGATTGAGGAGGGAAAGATCATTACCCTCGTCGGTGCAAATGGAGCAGGAAAGAGCACTATCTTAAAAACCATATCAGGCCTGAAGAACCCCACCTCAGGGGAGATCTATTTTAGAAATAAAAGAATTGACAGGTTACCCACTCAAGAGATTGTGAAGTTAGGGATCAGCAATGTTCCTGAAGGAAGGAGACTTTTCCCCTACATGACCGTCATCGAGAACCTTATGATAGGGGCCTACCTGCGAAAGGATAAAGAAGAGATTGATAAGAATCGGAGTAGGGTTCTCCATTACTTTCCTGTATTAGCAGAAAGGGAAAACCAGCTTGCGGGAAGATTAAGTGGGGGCGAACAACAGATGCTTGCTATAGGGCGAGCCCTCATGTCCAATCCAAAGCTATTACTTCTTGATGAACCATCGATGGGATTATCTCCTCTCATGAGCAAAACGATTGCAAAGATCATCAGCACCATCAACCAAGAAGGGGTAAGCATCCTTCTTGTTGAGCAGAATGCCAAATTGGCTCTCGCACTTGCCTATAAAGGCTATGTGTTAGAGACAGGGGCTGTTGTTTTGGAAGGGGAGACAAAGGAATTATTGCAGAATGAAGCAATGAAGAGTGCCTACTTAGGGGGATAAGGTTGATGATCCCGATGAAGAAAACCGGAGCATAACCTTAGCCGAGGAGGTGGATGAACTCATGGCAAAACTGATCACTGGAGGAACAGGTTTTATCGGAGCGGAATTGGCGAGGATGCTCATCGATCGCCAAGAAGAGGTTGTCCTATTTGACGTTGCCCCTAACGCTGCACGTATTAAAGGCATTGAAGACAAAGCAAAAGTGATAGTGGGAAATCTGGCCAATTATCCGGAGGTCTTCAACGTTGTCAAGGATCATCCGGTTGAAGACATTTATCACCTCGGGGGGATGCTCACCGTTCCTTCGAACATGAATCCTTGGGCTTCATTCCAGTGTAATATCTGCGGCACGCTCCATGTATTCGAAGCCGCGCGGCTTCTCGGTATTGAAAAGGTTGTGTTTGCGAGTTCAATTGCCACCTATGGTCTGGATACGACCTCCCTGATTAGGGATGATACGCTTCAGCGGCCTACTACCATGTATGGGATAGGAAAGCTTTACTGTGAACACCTGGGTATGTTTTATAGAAACCATTTCGGCCTCGATTTCCGTTCGGTCAGGTATCCCTCCGTCATCGGGCCAGGCGTCAAAACACCAGGGGTCGCTCAATATAATCCCTGGATGATAGAACATGCAGCGCTTGGTAAGTCCTATGAATGTTTCGTAACAGAAGAGACCAAATGCCCGGTGATGTATTTTAAGGATGCAGCCATTTGTATCGATCTGCTCTATCAGGCGCCGAAAGAAAAGATCAAGTCCTTAAACTATAATGTCGCTGGGGTGACGCCAGTCCAAACCGCGAAAGAACTGGAGAGGATCATTAGGAAATTCGTTTCCGGATTTCAGGTGACTTATAAGCCCGATCCTAAAGTGATGGAATTTTTCCGAAATTTTAATGTTGAGGCCTTTGACGATAACAGAGCCAGAAAAGAATGGGAATGGAAATCCAGATGTCCTAATTTCGAGACGGTGGTCAAAGATTTTTTCGAAGAGGTGAGGAGGAATCCTGAACGCTATGGAATATGATCCCTGATGGATCTATTTTCCAATCAATCCTTTAGAATACCCCTCCTTTGAAAGCCTTTAAGAGCTTACTTCATGAATTTGCTAAATCTTCCCAATGAGCCCTCTGTCCGGATCGATTTCCTCTCTTAACAGCCTGAGCTCTTCCTCTGTTGGTGGTTTTAATTCCTCAATCCTTTTAGCAACCAGGGGCTCAAACTCCATATTCTTAAAGATGTCTTCCTTACTATATCCTGGTGCCACAGCTAAAAGCTCCATATATTTAGTTTTTTCATCAAACCCAAATAAAGCTATGGAGGTCACTAACCTGTAAGGACCCGCTCCTCGAGGCAACCCTGCTTTCTCCCTTGCACCAGGTCCATCCAGATATCCAGGGGAAGTTAGAAAATCGAGTTTCTTTACAAACCGTTCTTTTTCATGTTTCATAATGGTGATCGTCTTCCAGCAATATGAAGCGACGTCATTGGCACCGCCACTCCCGGGAAAACGTATTTTCGGTCTCGAATGGTCTAATCCTATTTGTGTGGAATTGATATTTCCATAAGGATCGATTTGAGCGGCTCCGAGGAAGCCATAATCGATATACCCTAAACAAGCATGGGCGAACATCGTATTCATATAGGTCCAAGCGACTGCCCTATAATTGTTCCTGGAATCAGAAAACATACCCCGCCTGAAAGGAGGTACAACCTCGGGACCAATTGCCCCAAACTCATAGACCTGACATGCATTTGGGGCATATAGCTTCTGAGCCAATATGATCACTATTTGAGGCATACCATATCCGATAAAACATGTCGTTTTATCTGGAATGATGCGGGCCGCCGTGCAGATCATAAGCTCTTCTGGAGTATAGGCAATCTTATTCATAATATCCCTCCTTGATCTCTCGTTTCCTTAATTCCTCCAATTTAGACTTTCCAATCTTATCTAAATAATCTTGGTGAGTTTTACAACTATAGATATATTTATCTAGGTACTTCTCCATAGCGACGGGATCCTTCTCCGCCTTAAAGAATTCGTTCATATGCCCGAAATCGGCATCGTATAGACCTGGAACAGCTCCCGGATGTCCTCCGAAGGGAGCGAGGACAACCGCATCAACCATATAATAAGGGATCGTCGTCTTGGCAGGGGCTTTTCTAATTTCTTCGATGTCGATAATCTCTTCAGTGGAGATAATCACCCTTTTAGATGCTGTGGCGACTTCAATGGGAATGCACCCAGGCCCAAAAAGACGGGCATTTCCGTACACGTCGCACTGATTGGCGTGAATCAAAGCTACATCAGGGTTTAAGGCGGGTAAAAGAGTTATCCTCTTTCCAGTAAATGGATCGATCGCAATCTTAGCAGCGGAATGCTTAAAGGTCTCTGTGCCCATCAAACCTCTCCAAGGAATGAAAGGTAGACCCAAAGCTCCTGCTAAAAAACGGGCGCTGATGGTTCCATTACTCCATTCGATCACCTCAACCTTGCCCTTCTCAATTGCCCTGAAGTGCGAAGCCCCTCCACCCATGAAGCCACAATCGATTCTGGTCACACATCCCCCCACAACGAGAAGAGCACAGTCTAAGAAGGAAAACTTCCCCGCTAAAAACAGATTCTTTTTTCTCTGCCTCACAATTTCCCGTTCTAAAGAGGAAGGACCCCTAACCAGTACAGCTAAATCGAAAGCAAGATAGTCCCCATCCTTCAAAAATCTCTCGATGGCTTCTTGTTCAGTCATCAATTTACTTTCAAGGAATCGTGATTTCTTATCTCGCACCCACTCCCTCATTTCGTCGGGATCAGTAAATTTGAACGGACTAATTCCTGATTCTATTATTTGCATCATAGCCTCCTTAAACTGGTGTTACAGTTCATTAAACATTTTGATTTCGTCTTATATGCCAACTGATAGATACTGGCAATAAGTTCGGTCCTTTGTATTATTAATGTTAACTTCTGCTATCATTAGCTTTTTGCAGAGGCTTCGCACGCCCGAACCGCTTCATCGGCAATCCCTCCAGGCTTTATGGGGAGATAAGAGGACATCGTTGGCGTGTGAATGCTTCCCGTAGTGGCCGCAGTAATAATAACTTTATCCTTCATCCTGCTCAGCCCCTTTTATTTTTTCGGATCCAAAAAGTCAGGTTGGAGAAACTCAGGATTTGGATAGGTATAAAATCCCTTTCCAGTCTTTATACCCAATTCACCTTTTTTTATCTTTTCCATCAGTGCATCAGGCGGCTTATCTTTGGGATCCTTCGACTCGTTGTAATAGACCATTTCGATGTTATAGACGGTATCAAGACCCACTTCGTCCATGATCCCGAAAGGCCCTCTCTTCATTTTTGTAAAGATACACCAGGCCCGATCAATGTCACGAAAATCAACAAAATCATTTCCCCACATGTAGAGAGACTGTTTTTTTATTGCCCGCCAGACGCTGTTGAAACAGAAACCTAATATCTCCTTTTTTACTCTGAGTGGAATACAACCCACCGAACGAATCCATTCTTCACCTTCTTTTATTACATCGGGAAGAGTCTTTGTTCCCGGCATGAGATCCGTTATGTTCATTCCTGCCAACGGTTGGTAAAAATGTGTGTTGATGCAACGCTCCGGCCTGCCACTGCTTTCTTCCATTCTTGATATTGGGATGGATGAGCTGTTTGAGGCAAAGATTGCCTTGGTCGGTGCATTTTCCCCCAGTTGCTTGAAGACTTTTCGTTTTACTTCCACGTCTTCCGTTATCGCTTCGACCACTAAATCGGCATCTTTGAGCGCATCGCCGAGATGAGTTGTAAAGTTTATGGTGGTCCTACATTTTTCCCAAAGATTCCAAGGGATAAAGGGATTGATTCCTTTCGCCTTGAAATCTGCATAAAGTTTGTTATAGGTGTCATCAAAGGCACCGGCGACGGTGTCATAAACGCTCACTTTATAACCAGCGTACGCGGATATCATAGCGATTTGTGTACCCAAGAGACCGGTCCCGATCACGGCCACCTTCTGGATCTTCTGAGTCATAGGTCTCTCCTTTTCTGATCTGGAGAAAAGGGATGGAAAGGCCGGAAGCTCGCCATCCCTTTCAGAATGTATCTTCTTATATTAGCTTCTGATCACTTACCAGTCACACTACCACATCTCGGGTTGCCGGTCTCCCTGAGGGGAACGGCCACCTTGTCCAACAGGATCATCACAGGCGTCCCGGCGAAGGGGAAAGGAAAAATCGTGGACTTGGCCTGTATTTCGCCGACGGGCCCGGGCATCATGATTTGATGGTCGCAGGCTCGCATGATCTGCTTCCCGACTAAACTATTATACTCCATTCCCTCCCAAGCCTTGATAACTGCTTCCGCATCAAAGGATTTGGCTTTTTTGATCGCCTCGAAGAGAAACATCGCGCCATTGTAAGAATACCCAAGATTCCCAGCTGGCCAAGGGTGAGCCGTATCTTTAAACTTCTTATGCCATCGTTCCACGAACGCTTTGTTTTGCGGAGTATTGATCGTCGCCAGGTACGTGCTGTTCACAAAACTTCCTACCGCGGTTTGGCCAATTTGGGGGAGCTGCACGTCGTCATCCAGGAAGTAAGTGGCGTAGCGAACCGGAAGCTTGATCCCCATCTGAGCCCCCTGTACAATCAGGTTTTGCACGTCTGCACCATAGTTTCCCGTGAAAATGATCTCCGCTCCGCTAGCCAGGATCTTAGAAATGTAAGGGCCAAAATCCTTTTGGCCGATTGGAGCAAAATCTTCTCCCACGATTTTCACGTCCGGAATCTCCTTGGTGATCACCTTTTTGAAATCATCAGCCACTGCATGGCCAAAGGCGTAGTCCTGGTTCATGAGGTAAAATTTTCGCCAGGGTTTGGTCTTGAAGAATTCTGTGTAAGCACGAGCGCGGTTGCCGGTGGTGAAGCAGGTGCGGAAGGTATACTTACTGAAATTCTTGCCGGTGAGGAAGTCCGACTCTGCTCCAAGCATTGTATAGATCACCCTGTTCTTCTCCGCCACATCCATCAACGCCTGGGCCACTGCCGTGGAGACAAGATGAATGATAAATTGGGCCTTATCTTCCATAATCGCCCTGATGGCCTTGCGCGTGGCCACGTCCGGTTTCATCTGGTGATCCTCGGAGATGAGCTTGATCTGTTTTCCCAGAAGACCCCCCGCCGCATTGGTCTCATCAACCGCAAATTGTACTCCCCAGACCGTGCGGTCCCCAAGGTCTTTCATGGTACCGGAGAGTGGATCCAGGACGACGATGTTCACCGTGTCGGCAGCCACAGCCTGGCCAGCAATAAAAATTGTAACTAAAAAAATAAGGACCATCAGGCCTTTCCATTTTAGAAACATCATTTTCTTCTCTCCTTTCGTTTTTATCCTGGGGGAATAGGTTGTTTGCAACCTTCCCTAAAAAGTGGATCACAAAAATTAAGGTTTTCTCCCCGTTCACTCCGTTTCATTCTGAAATAGCTCTTATTCTAAAACCCTTGATCCCACCTCCTCTCTTTGGTCTAGGCATCGAACTCCAGGTTTTACGGCTTAGACTTCCAAATACTTCTCACGTATTTCGTGTGCCCCCTTGAGTTCCTCGCATGTCCCCTCGAAAACAATCTTTCCTTTGGAAATGACATAGATCCTTCCAGCCAGACGCAAGGCCACTCGCATGTTCTGCTCCACCAAAAGGATAGGTATGCCGTGCTGGTGAATATCCCTGATGACCTCCTCCACGGTCTCCACGATCAGCGGAGCAAGGCCCTCGGTGGGCTCATCAATCAAGAGAACCTCGGGGTTTCCCATTAGGCTCCTGGCAATGGTCAGCATTTGCTGTTCCCCACCCGATAAGTGACCTCCGTTCTGGTTGTCCCTGGCCTGCAAGGCCTGAAAGTATTTGTAGACCTTTTCAACTGTCCACCCGTCCCCGTTGCTTTTTTTACCCGGTTTAATGCCCATGAGCAAATTCTCTCGCACCGTCAAGGTCGGAAATATCCTTCGCTCCTCTGGAACGTATCCCACCCCCAGTTTGGCGATGGTATAAGGGGGCATTCCCGCAATGTTTCGCCCTTTGAAGACCACTTCACCAGATCGAGGTTCGACCAGCCCGATGACTGATTTCAGAGTCGTACTCTTCCCCACGCCGTTCCGGCCCAGAAGACAGACAATTTCCCCGTGGTCAACATTCAGTGAAACACCTTGTAGAATGTGACTCTCCTCATAATACGTATTAAGCTCTTTTAGCTCCAGTAACATATCCTACTCCCTCTCCTCGCCCAGGTATGCGTCTTTCACCCTCTGGTCATTTCGAATCTCCCCGGGAAGCCCACAGGCTAAAACTTTGCCGTAATAGAGAACCGAAATGCGGTCGGCAATACTGAAGACCACTTCCATGTCATGTTCAACGATGATTAAAGTCTTTCCTTCCGTGACCCGCTGGATTAGCTTCACCGCTTCCCGAGTCTCCTCCGAGGACATACCGGCCGTAGGCTCATCCAGAAGGATGAGTTCTGGATTGGTGGCAATCGCCAGGCCAATCTCCAAGGCCCTCTGCTGACCGTAGGAGAGCTCACCAGCAATGTCATCTTTTCGTTCCAGAAGGCCGATCTCGTGCAGCACCTTCTCCGTTTGTCTGTTGATCTCACCCATCTTGGAAAGACGGGAAAACATGTTATAGCGGATCCTGTTTTTGGAGAGAATGGCATTTCGCACATTCTCGAAGACGGTCATAGTCCGGAAAATATTGGTAATCTGGAAGGAGCGAGCCATCCCCATACGGTTAAGTTTGAAAGGATTTGCTCCAGTAATACCCTCGCCTTTCAAAAATATTCTTCCTTTACTGGGAAGATATTTTCCAGTGATCAGGTTAAAAAGCGTGCTTTTGCCGGCCCCGTTCGGACCGATGATTGCATGCCGCTCCCCCTCTTGAACCCCCAGATTAATGTCAAACAGGACTTGCAGGCCCTCAAAGTCCTTATAGATTCCTTTTAGCTCCAAAATGTTCCTTGGTTTTTCGGCCAATTCGGCCATCTCCAATTCACCTACTTTCTCTTCTTGGTGATTCCCAAGATGCCTTGGGGCGCAAGGAGGACGAGAATGACGACAACAATCCCAAAGATCAGTTCCCACCGATCCGTGTAGTGGCTCAGATATTCGGAAAGATAAACATAAATTCCCGATCCAAGTAAAGGACCCCAGAAATGTCCAACTCCTCCGATGAAGGCCATGAAGATGACATGGGTGGACATAACCAAATCAATGCTGCTGGTGCCAATGAACTCCTGAAACTGGGCATAGAGGGCTCCTGAGATTCCTGCAAAAAATCCCAATATCGTTAAGAAGACCAGCTTCGAGGCGTTTACATTGAAACCGATGAATTTTGTCCGTTCTTCGTTGGATTTGATACTCTTCACCACGTTTCCCAGGGGTGTCTTGGAGAAATACCAGCAGATGAACAGGCAGACGGCAACGATTGCCAGGGAAAGGTAATAAAAGTTCACCGGGTCTCTCATGGAAATTCCTAACAGATCTGGCTTGGGGAACTTGCCTAGTCCATCATCCCCTCCTGTGACGTCACGCCATTTCCACACAATCGCCCAGATGAGCTGGTTAAAGGCCAACGTAAGCAGAGCATAGTAAGTCCCACTCATCCGCACTAAAAAAGCCCCAAGAAAAAAGGAGATCAACCCGGCCATCACCCCTCCCACGAGAATTCCGCTCATGAACGAGAGGTCCTTGATGTGTAGCCAGCCCAAGACCGAACCATAGGCTCCCAGCCCAAAGTAAACGGCGTGGCCAAAAGAGAACAAACCTGCCTCATTCAACATCATCTTCCAAGTCATGGCAAGGAGGGCCACAATGACTATTTCCGTCACCATGCGCAACTGAAATCTGGGTGAGATGTGAGGAAAAAGGATGGCCAGAACCACAACGGCAATTCCAGCCCAAAGGTAAAGGTTTCTATTCCTCATAAGAATCTCTCTACGCCTTCTCTCCAAAAAATCCCGACGGTTTGATCACCAACACGACTGCCATTAGGAGAAAGCCAAAGACAATCGCGAAACGGGGCATGAAGAGGATCCCAAAAGACGAGAGTTGCCCGATAAGGAATGAGGCCACCACCGCTCCCCAAAGGCTTCCTAATCCGCCGGTAACGGTCACGATGAAGCAGTCGGTCAGGAAGTCTAAACCCATGCCAGAGCTGATACCGAGAAAAGGGGCGGCAATGACGCCGGCTAAGCCAGCCAGCCAGGACCCGATGCCCATGACCAGCATGAAAACAAAAGGCGTATTCGTGCCCAAAGCGCTGGCCATATCCCGGTCAGAAACCATTGCCCGCACGGTGATCCCTAAACGCGTTTTCATCAGAATGAAAGCCAGGAAAGCGAGAATGAAAAGTGAGAAGAAGAGAATGAAGAGGCGATAGGCAGGGTAGATGTTCCCCATTATCAGTAAAGAGCCCGAAAGGGTTAATGGAACGGGGACGGATAAATTCTCTGACCCCCAAATCCATTTGATCACTTCATTGAGCGCGAAAAGGATGCCGAAAGTGATCACAAACTCTTGCACATGGCCGGCCGCATGAACACGGCGCAGAATAAGACGTTCCATTAGAATACCCAAGAAGGCAACGAGGATCGGGCAAACGATCAGCGCTAACCAGAAATTGCCCACCACTTTAAGCATCGTGTAGGAGAGGTAGGCTCCGAGCATGTAAAAAGAAACGTGGGCAATGTTCAGAACACTCATCATGCCGAACACTAAAGTCAGACCGGAAGCCACCAGGAAAAGGAGCAGACCATAGACCAAACCATGAAGAAACTGGATGACAAAGGTTTCCATTTAGTTTTTCCTCTTCGGCGAAAATCGGCAATCCTTAAAGGTTGTTATTTTGTGTAGTTCAATACTAATTCACCGAGAGAGGACCTGTTATTCTCTCCCGAACAAATGACCATGAAGGCTTTTACGGGTTTATTCCCGATGGGCTTTCCTGAATGAGGGACACTGGCATCGAAATAGATACAGTCGCCTTTCTTGAGCATCAGTTTTTGATCCCCGTGTTTGAATTCCCACGTCCCTTCCAAAATAAAGAGGATTTCTTCCCCGGGATGAGAAAAAGTAACGTTTTTTGCCGTTTTCTTATCCATATAGAGGATAAAAGGTTCCATCAGCTTTTCCTTGCGTTTATAACCTAAAGCCTCATACGTGTATCCAAACCGGGCGTCCATTCGATGAAATTGCCGACGCTCATTTTTTCGCACCAGAATGATTGGTAGATTCTCATCCTGGTCGTTGAAGAAATAGGTGATCTTGGTGTTCAGAGCCTTGGCGATGGTGAAAAGGGTGGACACAGGAGACGAGACTTTTCCATTCTCTATTTTAGAGAGAAGACTCTTGGAAAGATTCGTTCGCGAAGCCAGTTGTTGAAGGGTGATGGCCTTCTTCAGGCGCATAGAGCGGATTCTTTTACCGAGATCCTGTTCGGGAGAAGTTGACATCATTTTTCCATATTTCTCAAGATTAAACTTTGTTTAATATGGAGAAACTATATTCAAAAGGAATTTTTCTGTCAAGAAAAAAATTCGGATCTTCCGCGGCTGTTTAGGCCGGTAAATAAAGCTCCCATTAAAATAGAGACGTGCCAGTTTTTTGAGGATAGCCTCGGTTCAGAAAAATGTCATTCAACTCCTCGTCGCTCCCGCCAGAATATAAAGGGATTAGCAGGTTATGCTAATCCCTTTTTTGTTTGAATTCTGAAAAGACTAAAATCGGGGATGCGTAAGTCAAGATTAGCGCTTGACATTCTTCTCAGAGGGGTTGATTTGGCATGGGAAATCATATAAATTACAAACCATGGAGAAGGTTGCCTTCCTCTTTTGTGTTCATAATCATCAGCCTGTTGGAAATTTCCTCCATGTCTTAGAAAATGCTTATGAAAAAGCCTACCTTCCCTTCATCGAAGTCCTCAAGAAATACCCATTCATGAAGGTCTCCATTCACTATACTGGGGTCCTCTGGGATTTTTTTAAAGATCATCATCCAGAATTTTTGGAAACTTTAAGAGGGTTGGTCAAAAAAGGCCAACTGGAGATGATGACCGGTGGGTATTATGAACCGATTCTGGCAGTCATCCCTGATGCAGATAAAGTTGGACAGATCAAAAGGCTGACCCAAACCATTGAGGAAGAAATGGGAGTAACTCCTTATGGGATGTGGCTGGCAGAAAGGGTCTGGGAGCCCCATCTTCCGAAGTATTTGAGGGAAGCCGGTGTGGAATATATTACGATCGATGACTATCACTTCAAGAAATCCGGACTGAGGGAAGAGGATTTATATGGGTATTACCTAACAGAAGAGGAAGGGAAGGTTATAAAAGTATTTCCAGGAAGCGAAACTCTTCGATACATCATCCCCTTCCATCCTCCAGAAGAAACATTAAAGTACCTTTCTCGGCTTCGAGATTCCTCTCGCGCAGCCATTTTTGCCGATGATGGTGAGAAATTTGGAATTTGGCCTTATACCTACCATTCGGTATACGAAGAGGGTTGGTTAGAACGCTTCTTCAAATTAATTGGAGAAAATTTAGATTGGATTGAACCCATGCCTCTTGGAGCTTATGCAAATCGCGAGGAGCCTCTCGGGAGAATCTATCTCTCCTGTTCCTCTTATATGGAAATGGATGAATGGAGCCTTCCTACAGAGGCAATGGTGGAATATGGAAAGGTCGTCGAGAGGCTGAAGGAATCGCCTGAAGGGGAGCAGATCAGAAGGTTTTTGAAAGGCGGATTCTGGAGAAACTTCTTTGCCAAATATCCTGAATCGAACGATCTCCATAAAAGAGTCCTTCATCTTCGAGAGAAGATTGCAAATGAGAAAAGAAGACCTGTCCCCAAAGGCCAAGACCCCCTTCACTATCTCCATCGAGCCCAGTGCAATGATGCTTACTGGCATGGAGTTTTTGGGGGACTATATCTTCCTCACCTTCGCCATGCTATTTATGAAAACTTGATTAAGGCAGAAGCCCTTTATGATCAAAAGGTGCATCGAGAGAAGGGGTGGGTTGATCTGGAGAAATTGGATTTCAATGGGGATGGAGACGAGGAGGTTTTTTTAAAGAATCCTGAAACGGTTCTTCTTTTCAGTAGCCGTGGGGGAAGCCTTTTAGAAATGGATGACCGATCAAAGGCTTTCAATATCCTCGGGACCCTTACCCGAAGGAAAGAAGGTTACCATCAAAAATTATTGGAAGCACGGGAACAGGCATCGAGGGATGAGGTATCGACAGCCAAAACGAAGACCATCCACGAGATTTTTGAGTCGAAGGAGGAGGGTTTAGATCAATATCTCCATTTCGATGGATATCGAAGAGCCTCTTTCGTGGATCATTTCATCGCTGAGCCGATGGATTTTGAATCATTTCGAAAATGCCAGTATCAGGAAGAAGGGGATTTTATTAAGGAGCCCTATGAGATGGAGGCAAGAAGAAAGGGAAAGCATCAAGAAGTCTTTTTTTCTCGATCGGGGAGACTTTTAAAGAATGGGGAAAAAGATCCGATTAAGATAGAAAAAAGCTTTTCCATTCCAACCTATCAGAAAGCAGTAAAAGCCTCTTATCGAATTACTTATAAAGGGAAAAGGAGGAAAACGAACTTCGGCATCGAGTTGAATATCAATCTCCTCGCTGGAGATGCACCGGATCGGTATTACACCATACCAGGACGTCGTCTTGAAGACCGAAAGTTGGCGAGCATGGGGGCATTAAACGATATTACAGAAGTTCATTTAGTTGACGAATGGAACAAGATGAAAGTGGTTTTAAAAACGGACAAAAGTTGCAATCTCTGGCGTTTTCCCATTGAGACCGTATCGCTCTCGGAGAGTGGATTCGAGAGGATTTTTCAAGGTTCGTGTTTGCTTTTTTACTGGTCATTGGACTTAGAACCTGAAAAACGATTTGAGGTCGGTATAGAATTAGCTATTGATTCTTTATAACTTTTATGAGGAGGAGATGAGATGGAGAAGAAAGAGAAGCCCTTAGAGAAATTGACCGCCAAAGAACTGAGGGAGATGGCCCTCGGGTTGCCTGGAATCCATGGCGTCCACGCAATGAAAAAAGAGGAGTTGATCACAGCCATTCGTGCCGCCAAAGGCATTACTGAGCCAGAACCAAAGAAAGAGAAGCGCATTATTGTTAAAAAAGAGAAAGTTGTTTTAACCGTAGCTCAGTTGAAACAGAAGGTGAAAGAATTGAAGGCTAAAAGAGAGGAACTCCTCCAACAGAGAAATCTGAAGATGGCTGAGATTTTAAGAAAACGGATCGGTCGATTGAAGAAGAAGACGCGGCGAGCCGCCTAATTCATAAATTAAAAGGGTTCAAGGGGTCGAGGGACCAAGGGGTCTAGTGAAGAGATTAAAGAATAAACCCTTGAACCCTCGAATCCTAGAATCCTCGAACCCTTTAATATATTTATTATGTCTAAGGTCTCCGTTATCATTCCCACCTATAATCGTCTCCCCATGCTGAAGGAGGCGGTGGATTCAGTCCTTGCTCAAAATTTTGAAGATATGGAACTGATCGTTGTGGACGATGGCTCCACCGATGGAACCGCAGAGGAGATGAAGCGATATGGAGGGAGGGTCAAGCTCATTCAATATTCTGAGAACAGAGGGGTGAGTGCTGCCAGAAACAGAGGAATTCTTCATGTGAGAAGCAAATATATCGCTTTTTTGGACTCGGATGATCTTTGGGTGAAGGGGAAACTGAAGATTCAAGTGGCTTTCCTGGATGACAACCCCCATTATCCTATTTGCTACACCGATGAGATCTGGATTCGCAAAGGGAAGAGAGTCAATCCCATGCTCAAGCATACAAAATATTCGGGTTGGATATTTGAAAAGTGTCTTCCTCTCTGTATCATCAGCCCCTCTTCGGTGATGATGAGGAGGACACTTTTTTCAAAAGTTGGCCTCTTTGATGAAGCCCTTCCGGTGTGTGAGGATTATGACTTCTGGCTCAGGGTCTCTGCCCGCTTTCCTATCTTTTTTATCAACAGAAAACTGATTATCAAACGGGGAGGGCATCCTGACCAACTCTCGCAGAGGTCATGGGGAAATGACCGCTACCGCGTGATAGCAATGGAAAAACTTCTGTCGGAACCTTATATCGGATCCGAAGAAAGGGAGATGATCCTTAAGGAGATGAAGAAGAAATGTTCCGTCCTTTACAAAGGGTTTTTGAAAAGAGGGAACGAAATTGAGGGAAGACATTATCAAGAGATCATGAGGCGATATGGAGTTGAGATATGAGGGTTAATATGAAAACGATTCAAAAGATACCTCTTCAACAAATTGACTTATCGGATGATATCTTTTCCGTAAACTATTTGCCCGATTTTAAAAACCTTCGATCTTCGATTGAAGAGGTAGGATTAATTCAGCCTGTGTTTTTGAGGAAGAGATTGGGTGGATACCAGATTATCTGTGGTTTCAGAAGAATTTCTGTAATGAAAGAATTAGGGAAATCGGAGATTGAATCAAGAGTGTTTGAAGAAAAAGAGATGAACGAATTTCAATTGTTTTCTTTTTCCCTCCATGAGAATTTGACAACTCGGGGATTCAACACTATTGAAAAGGCCATCGTTCTGGATAAGTTAATTCATCGTTTTCAAATCGATCATGCCATAGTCATCAAAACTTTCCTCCCCTCCTTTTCTCTGGAGCCTAATGAAAAGATTTTGAACACCTACCTCTCCCTTGCTCGGATGGAGGATGAAATCAAACGGTATGTCTTGGAAGAGGAAGTCTCTCGTTCGAACATACGAAGACTCGCGACTCTAAATCCTGATGATCGAATGGTGATCCTTTCCCTTATCTCTCAACTAAAATTGGGTGAGAACCGATTGAGAGAGATACTCACACTTTTGGAAGAGATCTCACGAAGAAATCAATGTGCAGAAAAAGATATTGTCCAACGGCCTGACATTCAAGCCATCCTTTCTCAAAAAGAACTTACCCCTTCTCATAAAACAGAGCGTGTAAAAAAGGTTCTCATGGGTCTTCGGTACCCAAAGAGGTATCAAATGGAGGAAGAGTTTGAGAAAAGGAGAAGAGGCCTTAATTTGCCTTCCAATTTATTGATTCATCATCAGCCTTTTTTTGAGGGAAGGGGATTAAGGGTTGAATTTGAATTTGAAACGATGGAGGAATATCGTTCGATTGTTTTATCGTTATCTCAATTCGCGGATATGGAAGAGTTTAAGGAATTAATTCAGAGTTTATGATAAGCACTAAATCCCAAGTACCAAATACCGAATAAATTCCAATGAACCAAATTCAAAATTCTAAACGAATCCTTTTGGTCATTGGAAATTGGCATTTGGAATTTATTTGGGATTTGTAATTTGAAATTTGGGATTTAAAATTGTTGCCCATTCAGATTGAAAAAATTTATCTCGATGAAAAGGCCGAAAAGGATTCGGTTTCACAAACCATTCTTAAGGCCCTATCCAATATTCCCGTCGAAAGAGTGCAGGACAAGAGGGCTCTGATCAAACAGTTTTTTTCTATGCCCGATCCCATCGGGGTCGGGAAAAAACATCTTCTCATTACCCATTTTTACGGAAGGCGTTTAAAACCCTGCCCAGGAACTTCCAATCATATCTGCTGCGGGTACTATGTGATCAACGCCATTACCAATTGCCCGATGGATTGCTCCTACTGTGTCCTTCAAGGATATCTCAATAATCCATTTCTCACCCTCTATACCAACTGGGATGATCTCCTTCAAGAGATAGAGGCTTTCCTCTCGAGTGATCACCAATCCCTCCTCCGGTTGGGGACAGGAGAACTCTCTGATAGCTTAGCTCTGGAATCCATCTTTCCATTCTCACAATTTCTTATCCCATTTTTTTCTGAGAGGCATAATGGAATTCTGGAACTAAAGACGAAGTCAGCGAATGTCAATTCCCTTCTTCATTTGAACCATCGAGGGAAAACAGTTGTCTCCTGGTCGCTTAATCCTTCCAAAATGATCGAAGAGGAGGAGATGAGGACTGCTCCGTTGAAGGAGCGGATTGAGGCAGCGAGGAGATGTCAGGAAAAGGGTTATCCATTAGGATTTCATTTTGACCCCATCATTTACCATGAAAACTGGGAGAAAGAATATCAGCAGACCGTCAATCAACTTTTCAAACAAATAGATCCCCAGAGGGTGGTCTGGATCAGTTTGGGAGGGTTTCGTTACCCACCCAAACTCAAAGCGATTGCAGGGGAACGTTTTCCAAAAACTAAAGTGTTTCTCGGAGAATTATTTCCGGGAAGAGATGCCAAGTTCCGCTATTTGCAAGAGATTCGGGTGGAGATGTATCAAAAAATAGCAAGATGGTTGAAGGAGATGGGCCCGGATCTTTTTATCTACTTATGTATGGAAAGCGAGGAGGTTTGGGAAAAGGTTTTTGGGTGGGCACCTTCGAGCAGCCGGCATTTGAACCAGCTTTTTGAAGAAAGGGTAAAAGAGTTTATAAAAAAATAGGCACCCTTATCATTACTTTGACTTAAGAGGAGGTGTGAGGATGAAATTGAAAGGAAAGGTAGTGCTGATCACTGGTTCTTCCCGAGGAATTGGGAAAGAGTTCGCCATGGGGTTTGCCAAAGAAGGAGCAGACGTGATCGTCAATGGTAGAAACCTGGAGAAAGCCAAAGCAGTGGTAAAAGAAATGGAGGGTCTGGGTTTAAAAAAGATGGCCATTGGCGCAGATGTTTCTTCTTCTCAACGGGCTGTTGCTCAAAAAGCCCAATTCAAAAATATCTGAACATTTAAGTTTCGATGAATGATAGCCGAGGGTAATTAAGACCAAATAGCACCATTTGGCCGATTTTTGAGTTCATCAAC
>Ga0116116_1000428_pt1 | contig 46609 bp, 40 predicted proteins | sample June2015DPH_10_1_FD_89722 | JGI IMG/M metagenome (GOLD analysis project Ga0116116, IMG submission 89722) | Peatland microbial communities from SPRUCE experiment site at the Marcell Experimental Forest, Minnesota, USA - June2015DPH_10_150 | ecosystem: Environmental > Terrestrial > Soil > Wetlands... | reverse complement strand
GCAGGAGTCCAACTTCGGCCATCGCACCTCCTGCCTCCATAGAAAACCACGGAGGCGGCTAATCGCCCGCCCGAATTTCAATGAAGTTGCGAGGATGTCAACAGAGCCAGATGGCTTCTAGTCTGGTGGCAAGGATCTCGTTGTAACGGTCCTTTGACCCCGTTGGAGAGTTTCTTAAACCGTTCGTCACCGGGCCGAACCGAATCCCTATTTCCAGCAAGGAGAACAGGGATGAGGACGGACAAAAGGGTGTGGTGGAATCGCAAGGCAAGGAAGGAACTAGCGCGGCGGTTGCAATCGGAGAATCCGGGTTTAGAGGTGGTCCATGCACACGCCGCAGGAATCGATGTCGGCAATGGCGCACATTATGACTTCTAATGGACCCTGTTCCCAACAGGTATCCACAGGCACCCCAGTTTCCGGTACAGGCTACCAAGCCCCATGGCTTGTAGTCCCTGGGGAGCAAATTCATCTTCACAGCCGACCATAAATCTCTCACTTCTCCTGGACTAAATCCTCGGGCCGGTCAAGTTCCTTTCGCCAAATGGTGGTACAACAACGTCGTCTGCCACATGCTCGCCACCAGAGCCGCCACCACATAGCACCCCGAGGCCGCAAGCAGCACTGCTGGAAGCCCCGCACCCAGAGCGAATAGTGTGGCCAACGGGCCAGCGAGGACGGAAGCACAGCCATTAATCGCCCAGGCCCAAGGCAACAGTTCTGCATGGCTTTGGCCGAGGTGGCGCAGGCCAACAGGGAAAGGCATGCCCATGGCAGCCAGCGGCAACATCACTGCGAATGCGAGGACCATTCGGGCCAGTAGCGGCCAGCCGAGCAGAGGCGTCAGCAATGCGTGCAAGCCGAATGCATACCCGGTGCCGGCGAAGGCGACGATGAGGGCAGCCAAGCAGGCTAGCCGCGTCGCCGAGGTTCCCTTTCTTAGCTGCCGCCCGGCCCAGGCGCTACCCCATCCGGAGACAAACAACAAGCCTGCTAAGACCACAGCCACAGCATAGCCGGGATTCGCAAGAAAGAAGACCAATCGCTGAATCAGCGCCATTTCCACGAACAGATAACCCAGTCCCAACGCCAGAAAGTAAAAAAGGACCTGCAGGCGCACTGCCCCGCCAGCTAGCGGCCTAGCAATCGGTGAATCATTGGGCGGGTTGTGACGTGGCAGCAGGACCAGGGGAGAAACAATCAACAGCATGCCTAGAAGGGTCGCCTGCGCAAGCGTTGCGAGCAGGATGAGGTAACCCCACTCTGAGAACGGAATCCACGATTGGCGGAAGGTGCGGAGCATGAGGGGCAAAACGCGCCAACGGAAGAAATGGAAGAAGTAGGGACGATCGTCGGTGGCCGGCCTCAGGTTGAACGCATAGTCCCGGAAAAATTGTTCTCGGCTTTCGCCTCCAGCAAGGAACGCACTCGTCGCCTCGAAGTAATAATCACGTTCTAATACATTGAAACGGTTGTGCTGATCCGCCGCGATCCCGGGAAAGTAAGATGTATCGAACAAGCGCTCTTCGGCCCACCGGCGCAAAGCAAACAATTCTTGGGCCGTGAACGCTTCCTTCTTGACCAATAGCGTCGCGGCCGCCCAGCTTCGGATCAACACCAAGCGCTCAGCTGGGTTTAAGCTCATCCGCTCCAACGCCGCAACTCCCGTGGCGAATAGCTTCAGCTCATCCCGCGGCGGTGTGCGCACCCAACGCGTCACAGCCAGCACACCACCTGGACGGAGGTGGCGCAAAAAGGCCTCAAAGGCCTCGCGCGTGTAAAGATAGTTCTCTCCTACGGCACCGACGCCCACTGCCGAGGCCGCAAAGGAGTCGACAAGCGAGAGGTCAATGACGTTCCAGTTCTCATGCGCGGCCTGCACAAAGGCGCGGGCGTCCGCACGGTGGAGACGTACCTCGGGCCGGTCATAGAGCCCGCCAGCAAAGTTACGAAATTCCCCGCGCAATAACTCCGGCACGTTAGGGTCGAGCTCGACTGCGTCCACTTGCCGAGCGGCGTGCCGCAGCGCTAGCAAGACACCCGCGCCGCCACCGGCCCCAAGGACGCACACCCGCAAGTCCCGGGGCGCATCTTGAAGAGCGAAATAAGGTGCCGCCGTGATCATCCAGTCGAGATAGTTGAGTTTGCTCGTGTCGCCATCAAATGCCGTGATGGCCCCGGCGCTCTCTGCGTCTATGTAGAGCCCGAGTTGCCGCGGCGGGACGGCATCCATTGGCGCGATCAACGAAAGCCCAGGGGCTTCGCGGATGGCGGGGCTGGCAACCACGTCTACGCGGCCAAGAGGGCTGGATCGCTCTGCCACCACCCGTGCATCAGGAAGATTGAGCGCGTAGCTGAGTCCCTTATACTGCGACAAGCGCACGGTAGGTGGGCGAAAAACGGAAGCGAGCATCAGAATTGCCATGATTGCAACACCCGCCAAGGCAAAAAGCCGGCGCGCACCTCGATCAATGAAAAACTTCCCATCAAACAAGGCAAGGACTGCAGCACCCTGCGCCAGACCTGTCACACCTACAAGCGCCCAATGCACCGCCGCGACAGACAACAGGACAAGGGCTAGAAGTGCACCCGCGCCCGATCCGGCCATGTTAAAGGCATAAAGACGGGGGCACTTCGACGATTCACCGGTAAGGGCGAGACCAATCGCAGTCGCTGCAGCGAAGAAGGGAACAAACAAGGCGAGATAGTAGCCGCCCAGGTACAGCACTTGGTGCCAATCCCAAATAATCAGGAATGGATCAAAAGGAATGCGTTGCGTAAGCCAGAAAGAAATCGGCAGCGCAATTGCGAACGATGTCGCAGAAATTGCAAACCAGCTCACATCGGAAACCTGAAGGCGTGCAGCAGTGCTCGCCCTTTTCCGTTCCAAAGCCGCGAGCATTGTGCCGCTGGCACCAAAACCGAGAAGTGCAATCGAAATGACCATGTAGGCGAAGTGGTGCCACTGGCCAATGGAGAATGCGCGAACCAGTATCACCTGGTAAGACAAAACTGATGCGGATACCAATAGAAGCGCCGCTTCACGGCACCGGATGCCGAGCAAAAGGCGACGAATCTGATCACAGACGGACACAGACTTATTGCCGTTGTTCGTTCGGCCGTCCGCCCGTCTAACGCAACGGGGGCCGGCTGACCGTGCTTCTCAGTTTGCTTTCGGCCCGCCGACCAGTGGAACAAAGGCCACGGCCATCAAGTTCCGCACCTGGAGGTCATGTGGTCCTTTGCTGCCCTTGGTCACTAGCATGAGCATCTGAGTTTGGAAGGGATTGCCCACTGGAATCACCATCCTCCCACCGGGCTTTAGTTGCTCGACCAAAGGGGGCGGAATGTGGTTAGCGGCGGCTGTTACGACAATGCCGTCAAAGGGCCCCTTTTCGGGCCAACCGAAGTAACCGTCGCCCACGCGCACCTCGATATTCTTGTAGCCGAGAGCGTCCAACCGCTGGCGTGCGGCCGTACCCAGTGGCTCGATGATTTCGATGGAATACACTTGTGCAACCAGCGGTGAAAGGACCGCGGCTTGATAGCCTGAGCCGGTGCCAATTTCGAGTACGCGGTGCTCTCCTTTTAGCTCGAGGAGTTCTGTCATCTTGGCCACGATGTAAGGTTGCGAGATGGTTTGACCATAACCGATGGGCAGCGGCCGGTCGTCGTACGCGTAGGCTACGAGCTCAGCAGGCACAAAACGATGACGCGGCGTCTTGCGCATCGAATCGAGGACGCGCGAGTCCCGCACTGCTTGCGATCCGCTCCAACGCGGCGTAGCGATCTGCGTCCCGACCATCTCTTCGCGCTGCGTGCGGTAATCTTCGTTGTCTCTTTGGGCAAGAAGAAATCCAGTGACAGCCAGGGCGAAACACAGATATACGAGAACACGAAAAGAGGTCTTGCCCCTGGATTGCTCTAAGGAACAGGTCGGTGCCCATCGTGGGTTCATAGGATTTCCCCAGCGAGCGGTCAATCGATGGGAAGGCGCATCCAGGTTGATTATAAATCCCGTGTTCGCCGGCAATCCAGACATTGTCTGTTTGCGGGCAGCCAGAAGCCGAGCCAATGATTGGGGCAGAATCGTTGCTCGGACACTCGGATCTGAAAACTTCACGGAAGGACCACATGCGCGCGGTTCCTGAGGCGCAAAGAGGGCCGTAGAGGGCACGGCGGCGGTTTTGTTCTCGGCGAATGTGGAAACTGTCAGTGGTGGGGGCACTGCGAGAAAGCTCTTGTCGCGGCTGACGACGTAACCCTCTTGGCAGATGTTGGCCGAGGTAAAAAGATTGTGTTGAACGGGGTCGGTGTACGGTCGATCCACCACCTAGCAAAATTCGATTTCTCTGCCGTGAGATTAAAGGGTATTGGGGTTAAGACTGCCGAAGCAATAAAGCGGTCAGCAGCCTCGGTGCTTTCAAACAAGATTCAGGTTCTCTGCAAGCGATGAGCACGCTGCTGCAATACAACAGAGAAGATTGTTTAGCCATGAAGTACGTCGAGGAATGGCTCAGAAATCTTACGGGCTGACTTCAGACAGATTTGCATCGCAAATGCTCTCCGAACCGTCGGGCGAAAACGGGCCAATCAAAGCCATTAGGACTCTTGCAAGGCCTTCATGTCGCGTTTATCACCCGAATCGTCCAAAGCTCCCGTGAAAACTGCCGCCTCCGCCCCTAAGCGCTCCCCGCGACATGCCACGCTGGATGAAAGCACTGCGCAGCTCGACATGCCCGCAATGCGAGCACGTCCACCTGTCGCGCTGCGCCGCCGACTCATACGACGCCACGTCACCGCAGCGTCCGCAGACGGTCGCTACGGCCGAAGCTGGCTGCGTTTGCGGACCAGGCGGCCGATTGTGCGGCGGCAGAAACGGGTCGTCCGCAAGGCGAATCTCGCCTTTATCGAGCTGCTTGAAAAATTCGACGCAGCCCAGCACGCCGCCGCCTGCCGCGACTAACACCAACACGCGCGCCGCGACGTTCGACAGATCGTCGTGCTGCCCCGGCTTGTGATCAACCGTGTCCTTGCCCCCGCTGCGCGTGCGACGCACGAGGCCGGCGAGCTGCGCCTTCAATCGCGGAATATCCAGCAACTTCACGGCGCGACTGTTCAGCATCGGAAAAAAATCAAGGTAGATTTCGCTGCGGTTCCTCTCCGACACGGAATACTGCACGCCGTTTACTGAGAAGCGCTCGCGCGGCCACTCGCCCGCGTAACGATCGCCCGTGACGCTCGAAACTCGGTACCTCTTTAGATCAGCGCAAAACTCCTTGACAGCCGCCTCTGGCGAGAAAGGCGGGTGTATCTCGCGCAGCAGGTCGAGCACGCCCACGCCGTGCTCGGCGTGCGCGACGGCGAGCGTCATCGCATCGCCAACCGCGCCGCTCGTGTCCACGAACCCGTAATAGGTGTGACCTGTGATTGGCGGCAACTCGAATCGCCCAGCCGTAACGCACGCGGCGATCGCTTCATAGGTCAAAAAGTTTGCGAGGTCTTGCCTGAACTGCGCACCGTACTCCGCGCTCGCTGCTGCTGGGTCTTTCTCGTACGCCTTCTCGATCAGACGCTGGCTTATCGTCGGGTTCATCGACCGCGTGTCGGCTTGCCAGACCAGCTCGTCCGTGTCCTTTCCGAAATTGCGCTGGTGCGCTTCCCACAGCGCGCCTTGCTGCGCGTAGGGCGAAGAGACGCCCAGCAACATTGCGCCGGGAATGTTCGCCGAGCCTTTTTCGAGCGCGTTCAGAATCTCAACGTCGGGCGACGCCGAATGTTCGTCGCTGGGCCAAAAAGCCACTTCGTCGCAAACAGCGCCGATCATCGAATAGCCGCGCACTGAGCGATAGTCTGACGTGTGAATCTCGATTCGGATTCCATTCGACAACTCCAGCGAGTCCTTTGTCTCGTCTATGACCATTTTTGCGAGCAGCGGAATGTCGTGGAAGAAACTGCGCACGTAGCCAAAGATCACGCCAGCCTGCGCGCGGTCTGATGCGATGACCGGTATCACGCCGACCTCGCCGCGCTGCAGCTCAGGGTATTTGCGAAACACGGAATTGTAAGTCGCCGTGAGTGCTGACACGCGCGATTTGCCGCTGCGCCTGCCGCACACGAGCCACGCTTTTGTGAAGGGTTCTGTTGGCGCTTTGCTTCGCCCCGTGTGCCGCTGGTAGATTTCAAACTCTGCAGCAGACATCGGCAAGCCGTAAAGCGCTTTCAAAAACACGCTCCACGTTGTCCATGTGTCTTTCTGCAGCCAGGGCTTGTCGAACCACGGCAGGAACAGTTCGCGGTCAGCGAGCGCTTCAATGATCGTCGGCTGCAGGTTCGGTGTTTTGGGCTTCATCACCACCCGCCTCTGCTTTCTCTTTTGCCCGGCGTTCAATCCAAGCGTCGAGCTCTTCGACTTTCTTCATCTGTTTTTCCAACCCGAGACGATCTAAGGTTTTCTGCAAGCTCTCGGCGAGAGTGGCGCGCTGCATCACAATCGGTATGGCTATTTTCTTCCTGCGATTAATCAGCGACGGTAAGCTGAAGATGAACGCGTCGATGTGAGAGATGATCAGGCGCTGCCGCGTGGCAAGTTCGACGAGCATTTTTTTCTGCGGGCTGAGATCGTCTTCACCCCCAAGCGCAGTAAACAGCTCGCGACGCCAGTACAGAAGCTCTTGCCCTCCCGCCGATCGCTTGTCGAGACAGGCGAGCCCCTGTAGCTGGACGCGACGGCGCAGCGTGCGAAGCCCGGCGCGCGCGGCGCCCTTACGCGGCTCAAAACTCGAGCTCACGTCGAGGCCCCCTCTACGACCGCTAACGCCGCGATAGAGACAGCTGGTAACGCGCAGATCGCGCGCGAAACGCATCTAACACTACGTCTAAAGGGGCTCTGGGACACCTCTGTGCACGCTCTGCGCATCGAGTACGTTCTACGCAATAACGTAGTCCGTTTACTAACATCCTTTATACTCAATCTGTTACGATGGCCAAAGCTGCAAAAATGTAAGCATAGTTTAAGAAAAACGCGAAATCTCACGTTGAGACGCGCCTGCGCAGAGGCAGGGAGAGCGATACTGCGCAGATGCGCAGATGAAGGGGCATTTCTAAGAACTTTCCTCACGCGTACGCTTGTAAAAAGTTCTTCGATTTGCGCATCTATCTGCGCATCTGCGCAAAGCCACTCAGATCGCATCATAGCCACCCTTCCCCCTCATTCTCCGGGTCCCCAGGTTGCCTCAAGCGAATGCCGAGCCAATGCCGGATTCCACTGTCATCACCGTCAATACCAATGCGCTTCATTTCCCTGCCAAAAGGAATCGACTTCATCGTGTACTTCTGATTCGTTTCCTTCCGCCAAGCTATATACTTACTGTATAAGTCTTTACGTGATATTCTTGCAGTATCATCTTTGATGCAGCACTCGTTGAGAAAATCCTTGATTTCGTCTTCTCGATTCCGATCCTCCTCAACCGCTTTCTTAACCTCCTCAGGTTCATCGAGTCTCCCAGCCTGCCATGCAAGGCACCCGAGCACCGCCCAACGAAGAATTCCCGGACCTTCTTCTTCGAGAAGCTGTTTTGCAAGGCCGGGAATCCGCTTCTCTTCGGGCACAGTTTTCCTGAAGGGCATCTCTTTCAGCCTTCGCCAAGTCGCGTCGTCGCCAGCCGGAACGTGCGGCTCGTGATTCGTTCCCAGTAACAGCTTGGACTGCGGTTCGAACTCAAAAGCGTTCTGGTATTTGAATTCACCTGATACCGTGTCCTCAGCTGTGAGTTCTTTGATCTTCGCAACGTCAAGTCTTTTGCCTTCGTTCGTCTCGACGCATGTGGCGAGGCGGACTCCGGCAAGGTTTGCTTTCGTGAAGTCGCTCGTGTTGTCCGCGAGCAAGAAGTAGCCCTCTTTCAAGGCGAACGCATAGGGGCCGAGAATTGTGTGCAGTATCTTGATCAGCGTCGATTTCCCGCTGGCCGTCGGGCCGTGGAATATCCACCAGCACTGCTCTGTAGTGAGGCCGGTCAAGAAATAGCCAGCCACTCGCGTCATGTAGCCGATGAGTTTCGCGTTTCCGTCAAACGTTTCAGATAAAAAGTTCGAAAAGCACGGGCATTTCGCATCGGGGTCATACTCAAGCGGGACGATTTTCGTCAAGAAATCTTCGCGCCGATGCGGGCGCACTTTTCCTGTTTTCAAGTCGATTGTGCCGTTTTTGACGTTGAGTAGAAGCGGATGAGTGTCGAAGACTTCGCTGAATCTCGGCACTTGGATACCTAGGAAGTTCTGCGCCACGGCAACGGAATTCTCCAGCGTGCGCCGAGATTCAGACTGCACGGCCCATTGGGCTAGTTGCCGTCTCCGGTCCTCGAAGGTCTCCCTTGCAGCTTCAAAATAAATGTCACGCGCGACTTCCTGCATTCGGCGAATTGCAGCGCTCTTGTCTTTCACATCCCAGAACTTCCCGTTCCAAGAGACCCAGACTTCGCGGTCTCTGCAGTAGCGGAAATCTTCCCGATGTTTGGCGAAAAACCGTTCCGCGTTGGAGGTCTCGGTGATCGGCATGCGACCGGGGACATCGGATTGCGGCGCTGTCGGGGCAGGTTTAGTAAGGAGCTGCACGATCGCCTTGTCGCCATTGATGCCGATGTAGTCGTCGGGGCCGTTCCAGTCACCGGCGGGAAGATCGAGGATTGAGACGCGCGCGCCTTTCTTCATCAGCACCGTTGCAAATGCGTGGCGCGCCTTCTGGACGTTTTCGTTCGTGGCAGCGTTGGCGTCGAAAAGGATGCCAATATCACGGCCCTTTACGCAGGCTAGGTCTGGTGAAGGTCCGGTCTTGGGCTTGCGCTTCCCGCTTTCAGAGACTGCGATTTCAGTCTTGCACTTCCAGCCCCAGCAGCCGCCCGTCGCGATCGCCACGACTTTGTGCTTGACGCGCGCAGCCCATGCGGTGATTGCCAAAGCTGATTTCTCCGCCTCGACGAAGATGATGGGCGTCTTCGGGTTAGCAAGCAGTTCTTTTGCTCCCGGCGGGAAGTAGAGGTGCTTCCAGTCGCCCAGCGGGCAGACGTACTTGCTCTCCGACTTGCCGTCTACTTCCTCAGGGTAGTCACGCCGCAGACGGCATGTCGCACGGTGCCCGTTCCCGCTGGGAACGTAGTAGGGGAAGACGATTCCCGACATGTCTCCGGGCAGCGTGATGCCATATTCTCGCGCCCCTGCATCGGTGACGCGAACGATGCGGGCGGCTTCGACCAATTCTGGGCCGATGCCGAGGTCTGCGAACATCTTGAAGTCGGCGGGGGATGGCCTTGAGCCAGGCAGCGCGTCGGTCATGGTCGACTCTCGCGCCGCCGCCCGGAGGTCGCGATCCACGCGTCCAAGTCCGACCGAAGATACCGCGGGCGCGTTGCCACGAAGATGCACTTAGGGCCGCAACCCCGCGATCGCCATACCTCCAAACTCCCCGGCGACAATCCTAGGTAGATCGCGCTTTGCTGCGTGTCCAACGGGATGCCCGTCGCCGCCAGTTGCGCGACGGCTGTTTGCAGTTCTAGGTCTGCGAGGATTTTCTTGCGGTTTAGCTTCTTAGGTGATTTCGCCATGGTCGCGCTCCAGAAAAGTGAGGGGAGCAGATGTGGGGCTGCCCCCCTCGACCGAGGCGCACGACACGACGACGGTTTAAGAAACCATCGCTCTCAAGGTGTGAGAAGTACCTTGATACTTGGACTGCAAAATTTCGTGCTGGGATTTTTTGTGCCACATTCGCCTCGTTCGCATCGAATCCCGGGCTTGTCATCCGGTTGAGTCACTAGCGACGATTGTTAAGTGGCGCGAGATGAACGTATACGCTATAGAGTGTACGCACTTTATAATTCAGAATCAGCGGCTCATCCAAGCCTCGATCACGCGGACGGCGACGTAGCTCGCCAGGCGCTTGCCCCCGAACATGCGTTGAATCCGGTAGTAGGACTGGCTCAGGCCAGAAGCGTCCTTCGTCGCTATCCACATTTTTTCTTTTTCCATGACCGCGAACGCATCATCTATCATGTAGGACCCGCGCAGGCGTTCGCGGGGTTTCTTAGCCGGGCACCGGGGATATTTCTGTCCTAGCAGGTCCTTGATGAAGAATTCATCTTGACGTACCGATCCGGGTGCTTCTCTCCATCGCAGAGCAAGACACACGCATAGCGCATCAGGTCCGTGAAGAAAGTCACCATCTTGCGGCGCAGCTTGTTCTGCCTTGGATGGCCGCGCCGGGAAACGGTCAATAACTGCATGACCCCCAGCCGGGCTTTCACCCAATCGGGCAACTCCAAACCGAGCATGTTGCAGTAGACGAGCGCGGCGGCCAAGCCGTCTAAATGACCCTTGTCACGCTTGGGGTCCTCATAACGGCGCATCTGCGAAAGCACGACGCCTGAAAGAACTTCATCCATGGCGTTTACCGAGATGGATTCTTTCTTAGCCACGGGACGCCTCTGCCGGGAGTTGCTTCTGCGCTGCTGCGATCATCGCCCGCGTGGCTTGGTTAACTGCCTGGCGCACGGGGTCCAGAGACAACTGCGAATAGATCGCCGTCGCCGAAACGCTTCGATGCCCCAGCGACTTCCCAATGACCAGCAGGGACGTGCCCTGCATCGCCTGCCAACTGGCGAGTGTCCGCCGCAGGTCGTGTATGTGCAGGTCCGCGATGCCCGCCCTCTTGAGCAATTCGCTCCAGCAATTCTGCAGGTCCACGAGGTGTCCGGTTTTGCCCGCCCCCGGAAACACCCAAGGGGAAGCTGAATAACCCGTCTGGAGGCTCTTCCGGTTCTTCAGAATCTCTACCGCTTCAGGGGTCAGCGCAATCTGATAAGAGTCCCCGGCCTTCGGGAAGGGCACGTTCCAGCGGTTGTCCTCCAGCGCGAGGTCTTGCCAGCGCATGCTCAACACGTCCGACTTGCGCGCCCCGGTCCACAGGGCCAGATGCACGAAGTCGACCAAGTCCTGATTTTCTTCCGTCTCCAGAGCTTTGAACAGTTTCGGCAGTTCATCGGGTTGCAGGAACCGCTTGCGCTTCGTCTCGTGGAACTTTTCGACGTTGGCTGCCGGGTTGGCGCCCGCGAACTGTTCCGTCTTGATTCCGAAGTTGAAGATCCGCCCCACGAACCCGACGACCGCGTTCGCCGCGCAGGGGCCGGCCGTCTTGCCGACGCGCTCGTGAAGCTGCTGCACGTCCTTCCGGGTGATCGTTGACAAGCGCCGGGTTTTCCACTCTGCGAGATGGGTGTCCAGCTTATAGCGGTCCTGCCGCTCCGCCACTTCAGGGCGCGTCGCGTGTGTGCGGACGTGGCGCGCGAAGAAGTCCTCTGCCAGTTCTCCGAGCGTCAGCTCGCCCGTATCCTTCACCTTGAAAGGACTCGGGCGCGGGCAACCCGCGGCTTTCCATCGGGCAAGCGTCGTGTCATACTCCTGGGCGCGGGTGCGAGCGTCAGCAAGAGGTAGGGCGGGCGACTCGCCGATGGACTTCCAGCAAGGGCGACCGGGGCGTTCTGGTTGCATTTCCGCGGGCACGCTGCGGAACCAGAAATAGACCCGCCGTCCGCTGGGCAGCACCCTCACCCCCAAGCTCGTGACCTTCTCGTCGTAGGTGGTCAGGGGACGGTCGCCTGCCGGGAGCGAGGCGACGCGTCCCTCGGTGAACGGCTTGCGCTCCGTGGCTGCGCGCTTTCTCGTTTTAGTCATAGTTTAACTCCGAGCTTAAAATAGGTTAAACTAGATGCCATCTGAATTTAAGCTCCTGACGCTAGAATAAGCTAAGTCGTTGAAAATGTATAGTCTTATTTTACTAGGTTAAACTTGATTAAACCCGTCGTAGTTCTGTACAATGACGTGGTTCGATTGTTACCTAGCCATTCGTAGGGCGGAATGAAGGAGATAAAGTTAACGCACAGGCGCTGATGGGAAGGATATCAGCGATCAGATATCAGCGATCAGGAAGCAAGAAGAAGAGAGAGATGAGATAACGCAGAGGCGCAGAGAGCACTGAGGTTCGCAGAGGAAGAAGAGAGAAACCCAAGTGAAAGCCCCGGGCCTGAAGGCCTGAGCTACAAGGGATTACTTCATGGCAGTTGCTCCAAGCCATCGCGTGTCGTCTGGGGAACGGCTAAATACCGCTGAGACGACGGGGCCGTTGCAGCAATCGCTGCGGAAGAAGGGGCTCCGGCTGACGCGGCAGCGGCGGGTGATCCTGCAGGTGATGGACAACGCGGAGCAGCACCTGGACGTGGATCAGATTCTCGAGCGGGCGCAGAAGATCAATCCGGAAGTGCACCTGGTGACGGTGTACCGCACGATTGATTTGCTGAAGAAGCATGGGCTGATTGATGAGCTGGATTTGCTGCATTTGCGGGGCGACCGGCACTACTACGAGTCGCACGGGCCCCGGGACCACATTCATGTGGCGTGTTTGCGGTGCGGGAAGGTGCGGGAATTCGAGAGCCGCTTGTATGAGCAATTGAAGGAACAGATTGCGCGGGATTTTCAGATGCAGGTGACGGTGTCGCGGACGGAGGTTGGGGGCATTTGCAATGAATGCCTGGCGGGGGAGAGCGGAAAGAGCAAGGCGTAGGACTTTGATATCCCTTAAAAGTTAGAAAGGCGTAGATTTTCGTGGGGAGTGGTGTGTTTAGGGAAGTTGAAAGTCGAAAGTTGAGAGAAAAGACGAAGAGAAAGGCTTTAACGCAGAGAACGCAGAGGGCACAGAGGTCGCAGAGAAGAGTGCAGGAGAGAAGGGGGAACAGGACGTCTGATCGCAAGAGCCCACCCTTCCCGCCGGAGGCGGGCGAAGGGTGGGGCACCCTCAAGTTCACGTGTCAGGGAACGTTTTAGGGAAAACCAAGAGATTCAGCAGAAGGGCCGGAGAGCTGCGGCACTGCAAAATAGCGAGCGACAGGGGCCCACGGGGCGGTGTGGTAGAATGAAGGATTAATTTATTGGGAAAGTAGCGGCATGGCGGAATTTCCACTCATTGAAAACACACAATTTGAGCCGGAAGACGAGTATCGCCCGGAACCCGAACCCGAGCCCCAGCCGCCGGCGTGGACGGACGGGAGCCTGCGGATCGGGATCCACACGTCCATTGCGGGGAGTTACCTGAACGCGCTGGAATCGGCCAGGAAGCTGGGGTGCAACGCGCTGCAGATATTTTCGGCAAGCCCGCGGATGTGGCAGGGCGCGGTGGCGCGCATTCCGGCGACGGACGCGAAGGCGTTTCGCGCGCGGCGGGAAGAGTTGGGGCTGGGGCCGCTGGTCATCCATGCGAATTACCTGGTGAACCTGGCGGCCACGCAGCCGATGCTGCGGACGCGGTCGATCCAGGCATTCCATGAGGAGTTGGTGCGCGGGGTGGTGCTGGGGGCGGATTTCCTGGTGGTGCATCCGGGGGCGCGCGGGGAATCGTCGATGGAGCAGGCGATTGCGACGATCGTGGAGAGTGTGAAACAGGCGGCGCGACAGGTGCCGCTGGGGCATCTGCGAGTTTTGATCGAGAACACGGCAGGGATGGGCACGGCGGTGGGGTCGCGGCTGGAAGAAGTGGCGCAAATCGTGCGCGGGCTGCGCGATTTGGATGCCGGGGCGTGCCTGGATACGGCGCACCTGTTCGCGGCTGGATACGATATTCGCAGCGAAGAAGGACTGGCGAATACCATAGGGCAAATTGAGCGGACGATTGGGCTGGAGAATGTGCCAGTGTTCCACGTGAACGATTCGAAGATACCGCTGGGCGGGCGCGTGGACCGGCACGAGCATATCGGCAAAGGAAAGATCGGCGAGGCGGCGTTTGCGAGGATTTTGCGGCACCCGCGATTTGGGGCGGTGGAACCGGAAGGCTTGGCGGGGCGGGCGTTTTTGCTGGAGACGCCCATCGATGATCCGGGAGATGACCGCCGGAATGTGGCGAAGATTTGGGAGTTGGCGGGATTGCAGGGCCCGGCGGCGGAGAAGGGGTTTAGTATGTTGACTCCGGCGCTGAGGAAAATGAAGAAAGAAATGGAGAAGAAGGGGAAGAAATTCGCGAGTTCGCGGGATTTGCCGGCGCGGAAGAGTGCGGCGAAGAGTAAGAAGGCGAAGAGAAAGATCAAGAATTAACGCAGAGGACACATAGAGCGCAGAGGTCGCAGAGAAGAGGTTGAGAGTCTAAAGTTGAAAGTCAAAGGTTGAAGAGAAGAGAACCCAAGACCCACCCTTAAAAAGCAAGGGTGGGGCACCCGCGGAGGGAAAAAGGACCCGTGGCGGACTATAACCCGCAGGCGATTGAGAAGAAGTGGCAGAAACGTTGGGAAGAGAAGCGCGTCTTTGAATCCGAAGTAGATCTCCAAAAACCGAAATACTATGTGCTGGAGATGCTGCCGTACCCTAGCGGGACGCTGCACATGGGACACATGCGCAACTACACGATTGGGGATGTGGTGGCGCGTGTGAAGAGGATGCGCGGGTTCAACGTGCTCCATCCGATGGGGTGGGACGCGTTTGGCTTGCCCGCCGAAAACGCCGCGATCAAGAACCATACCCACCCGCGAACGTGGACCAACAACAACATTGCGGAATTTCAGCGCGTGCTGCGGCGCTTCGGGTTCAGCTACGACTGGCGGCGTGAGATTTCCACTTGTGAGCCGGAGTATTACCGGTGGAACCAGTGGTTCTTCCTGCGCATGCTGGAACGCGGGATTGCCTACAAGAAAAAGAGCCGGGTGAACTGGTGTCCGAAATGCTGCACGGTGCTGGCGAATGAACAGGTGGTGAACGGCGGGTTCTGCTGGCGGCACGAGGATACGCGTGTGGAAGCCCGGGACATCGAGCAGTGGTTCTTGCGGACGACAGCTTACTCGGAGCAGTTGCTCGATGATTTGAAAGAGTTGGAGGGTGGATGGCCGGAGCGCGTCGTCACCATGCAGCGGAATTGGATCGGGAAGTCGATTGGAGGCAAGGTTTGGTTTGATGTGGCGGATGTGACGGGCGCCGGAAAGATAGAGATATTTACTACGCGGATTGACACGATATATGGGGCTTCGGCGATTATTCTGGCGCCGACGCACCCGCTGGTGGAGAAGTTGATTGCGGGCGCGAAGAATCAGCCGGGGTTGGAAGCGAAACTGGCGGAGATGAAGCAGTCGTCGGTGAAGATAGAGGACATCGCGACGGCGGAGAAGGACGGATTTTTTACCGGGCGGTATGCGGTGAATCCGTTCAATGGGGAAAAGACTCCGATTTGGGTGGGGAACTTCGTGCTGCTGGAATATGGAACGGGCGCGATTATGGCGGTGCCCGCGCATGATCAGAGGGATTTTGAGTTTGCGAAGAAGTTTGGGTTGCCGATACCCGTGGTGGTGAGAAAGAAAGACTTCACCACAGAGGACACAGAGGGCACAGAGAAAGAGCCGAAAGAGGCGTACACCGAGTATGGGATTAGCGTGAATTCCGGGGCGTATTCGGGGCTAGAGACTGAGGCCGCGATTGAGAAGATGGCGGCGGACGCGGAGGCGGGCAGGTTTGGGAAGAAGGAGACGATCTACCGGCTGAGGGATTGGGGGATTTCGCGGCAGAGGTATTGGGGGACGCCGATTCCCGTGGTGTATTGCGAGAAGGACGGCATGGTGCCGGTGCCGGACAAGGATTTGCCGGTGCTGCTGCCGGCGCATCCGAAACTGACGGGAGAAGGGCAATCCCCGCTGGCAACCGATCCGGAGTTTTTGAATACGAAGTGTCCGAAGTGCGGAGGGGCGGCGCGGCGGGAGACGGACACGATGGATACGTTCGTGGATTCGTCGTGGTACTTCTACCGGTATTGCGATCCGGGGAATGACCAAGCGCCCTACGATTCGGCGAAGGTGGGCTACTGGTTCCCGATTGACCAGTACATTGGCGGGATCACACACGCGATTTTGCACCTGCTGTACGCGCGGTTCTGGTGCAAGGTGATGCGGGATTTGGGATTGATTACGCATGATGAGCCGGCGGCGCGGTTGTTCACCCAGGGCATGGTGTTGAAGGGCGGAGAAGCCATGTCCAAGTCGAAGGGGAATGTAGTGGGCGCGATTGACATGGCGGAGAAGTTTGGGGCGGATACGGGGAGGCTATATACGCTGTTTGCGGCACCGCCGGAGAAGGATTTGGAATGGAGCGAGGAGAGTATCGAGGGGGCGTGGCGGTTTTTGAACCGAGTGTACCGGTTGGTGGAGAAACATGCTGGGAACGGGGGAGGGATATCAGCGATCAGCGATCAGCGATCAGGAAGCGCGGAAGACCCAAGAGCACACCCAAAAGTGGCTGTGCCACAAAAGACGCTGACGGAGAGGGAGAAGGGGTTGCTGCGGAAGGCCCACCAGACGGTGAGGCGGGTAACACAGGATTTTGAGACGCGGTGGCACTTCAATTCGGCGATTGCGCAGATCATGGAATTGACGAACGCAATCTATGCGGCGGAACCGTTGGCAGAGAATCTGCGGCCAGAGGTGCGGAAGGAAGTATTGGAACTTGTGACGCTGATGCTGGCGCCGATGACGCCGCACCTGGCGGAAGAGTTGTGGGAGATGCTGGGACACAGCGATGGCTTGTGGAAGACGAACTGGCCGGCGTTTAACCCGGAACTGGCGAAGGATGAAGAGGTGGAGATTGTGGTGCAGGTCAACGGGAGAGTGCGGGGGAAGGTGAAGGTGGCGGCGGGAACAGGGCAGGAGGAAGTGCTGAAGTTGGCGCATGCGGATTCGGGAGCGGCGGCGCATCTGGCGGGGAAGACGGTGCGGAAGGTGATTTTTGTGGGGGATAAGCTTTTGAATATTGTGGTGGGGTGAAGGTGATCAGCGATCAGATATCCGTGATCAGGAAGCGAAGAGAAAAGATAGCGCAGAGGCGCAAAGAACGCTGAGGTTCGCAGAGGAAAGAAGAAGAGAAGAACACCCAAGACCCACCCTTCCCGCCGGAGGCGGGCGAAGGATGGGGCACCCGAAACCGTGGGCGGGGATTGAGGTGAAGGGATGGAAAGTGCGGCACAGATGAAATCAGCCACACAGATGGGGACGTTGAAGACGGAGCAGGGCGGGGTGGTGGTGCTGGATTTCGGGGGGCAGTATACCCAATTGATTGCGCGGCGGGTGCGCGAGCAGCAGGTGTTCAGCGCGATATTGCCGTGCACCACGGCGCTGGAGGCGATCCGCAAGCTGGAGCCGGCGGGGATAATTCTGTCGGGCGGGCCGAGTTCGGTGTACGACAAGGACGCGCCGAAATGCGATCCGGCGGTGCTGGCGATGGGCATCCCGGTGCTGGGGATCTGTTACGGGATGCAGTGGATCGCGAAGAACCTGGGCGGAAAAGTGGAGCCAGCGGAGCGGCGTGAGTATGGACCGGCGCGACTGGACGTGGAAGAGGCCGAGAGCGACATCCTGGCAAATTTCCCGCGGACGATGAAGATCTGGACTAGCCACGGAGATAACGTGCTGGCTTTGCCGCCGGGTTTTCATTTGACGGGAAAGACAACCAATGCGTTTGCGGCGACGGAAGATCCCGTGCGGAAGATCTACGCGGTGCAGTTCCACCCAGAGGTGAATCACACGGAGCGGGGCACGGAAATCCTGCGGAATTTCCTGTTCAAGGTGTGCAAGGCCGAGCCGAAGTGGAGCGGGGCGGCGTTTATTGAGGAGTCCGTGAAGGCGATACGGCGGAAGGTGGGTTCGCACTGGGCGATATGCGGGTTGAGCGGCGGGGTGGACTCGACGGTGGCGGCGACGCTGGTGCACCGGGCGATGGGCGACCGGCTGACGAACATCTTCGTGAATACGGGACTCCTGCGGAAGAACGAGTTTGAGCACACGCTGGAGATGTACCGCGAGCGGCTGGGGCTGCGCGTGATCGGAGTGGATGCTTCGGAGCGCTTCCTGTCGAAACTGAAGGGAGTGGCGGACCCGGAACAAAAGCGAAAGATCATCGGACGGGAGTTCATCGCGGCGTTTGCCAAGGAGGCGGAGAAGCTGCAGAAGGGCGAGGCGCACGGGGAGATCAAGTTCCTGGTACAGGGGACACTCTATCCGGATGTGATTGAGTCGGTGTCCGTTAAGGGTCCTTCCGCGACGATCAAGTCGCACCACAACGTGGGGGGATTGCCGGACAAGATGCCGTTTGCGCTGGTGGAACCGCTGCGAGACCTGTTTAAGGACGAGGTGCGGAGGATTGGAAAAGACCTAGGCTTGCCGCAGGAGATATTGGTGAAGCATCCGTTTCCGGGGCCAGGATTGGCAGTGCGGCTACTGGGCGAGATAACAGCTGAGAGTTTGGTAAAGCTGCGGGAATCGGACGCGATTGTAACCGAAGAGATCCGCCGGGCGGGGCTGTATGAGAAGGTATGGCAGGCGTTTGCGGTGTTATTGCCGGTGCGGAGCGTGGGGGTCATGGGGGATGGCCGGACGTACGGGTTGACGGTGGCGGTGCGGGTGGTGCAGTCCGACGATGCGATGACGGCGGACTGGGTGAGGCTGCCCGGAGAGGTACTGGAACGGATATCGACGAGGATTGTGAACGAGGTGCCGGGAGTAACGCGGGTGGTGTATGACGTAAGCAGCAAGCCGCCGAGCACCATCGAGTGGGAATGAGGGCGGGGCCAAACTCTCAGGACGGGCTGGGAGGGTGCGGCCAAGGCAGGGATGCGCATAGCTAGGTGAGAAGAGAAAAGCCGCCCTTGGCGCGAAGGAGCGGCTTTTTTCGTCATCGAGTTTTAAACAAGCGAGACGAGAATGATTGCGGTGCTACCGATTGGCCATTTTCTGCGCCATATACAGGAGCAACTTGCGATCTTCCTCATCCGACTTGCTCAGCAAGCGGCGAAGCTTGTTGAGATAGCGCGCCTCTTTGCCGGCGCTGCCCCAGGCGATGTCGTCAGACGACCTGCGCTTGGGAAGGTTGGGCAACTGGGGCGGCTCTTCGCCGTCGTAGAAGAGTTGATAAAGTGGGCATTCGAGAGCGCGCGCCAGTTTTTCCAGCGTTTCAATGGCTGGGACAGTGTGGCCATTTTCCACGCGGGAAATGTAACAACGCAAGAGTCCGGTACGCTTCTCGATATCACCCTGGGAGAGTTTCTTTTCCTCGCGCAGAGCGCGAAGACGGTCACCGATAATCATGGTTTAAGTATTCCACAACTAGTTAGAGGTAGCAACTAGAAACATCGGCGGGTTGTGGAAACCCAGGTGCCCGGACTGGACAGATTCCTAAGAATAGCGTAACCAAATAGCGATGGCACACGTCCCAAAATCAGAGGCTAGGGCGCTCCCCGGGCTGGCGGAGACGGAGAAGCCTGTGACGGAGTCGCCCAGGAGCGGCGAGGACCGGGAACTCGTCCGGCGAGCCAAGAACGGGGACAGGGAAGCATTCGAGTCACTGGTGCGGCGGCACCAAGGCAGGGTGTTTGCGGTGGCCGGAGGCATCCTGCGGAACCGGGAGGACGTGGAAGACATAGCCCAACAGGTCTTCCTGAAGGCCTACTTTTCGCTGAAACGATTCGATCAGCGGGCTGCCTTCAGTACATGGCTGTACAAGATCACGGTGAACGAATGTTGGGATTTGCTTAGGAAGAGGAAAGTGCGGCCGCTGGTGTTGGAGGTGGACCTGAGCGAGGAGCAGGCGCGGCAGTATCAGGCAGCGGAAGCGGTTGCCGACGGGCGCCCCGACGCGGGCGAGCGGCTGGCAGCCCGGGAACGGGTGGAGCAATTGCTGGAGTGCCTGGAGGAACGCGACCGGTCGATGCTGGTGCTGAAGGAAGTCCAAGGGTTTTCGGTGGAGGAGATCGCCGAGGTTCTGGAACTCAATGCCAACACCGTGAAGGTGAGGCTGTTTCGGGCGAGACAAAGGATTGCAGAGAGTGTGCGGCGACGGTTGAAGCCGCGGAAATAAGGAATGTAGTAGCTGACAAGAGTAGGCGCAGTAGAGAGGTGAACCGGGATGTCTGACGACCTGGAAATGAAGAAGAGCCAATGCCAGCGCTTCCTGGAAGAACTGGAAGGGGTGCTGACTGGCGCAGTTGAAGTGAATTCACAGACGGTTCTGGCCCAGATGTCGAGCGCGGCGCGCGGGCACGCCGAGGTGTGCGCGGAGTGCAGCGGGGCGGTGGAAGACCTGGCGGAGACACGCAAGGCGCTGCTGCCAATGAGCACTCCAGTCGCGGAGGCGGGTCCGTGGTTCGCGGCGCGGGTGATGGCGGCGATTCGCGCCAAGGAAAATGAGCTGGAAGAGCGGAGCAATGGAGTATGGCTGGGCGTACGGCGGTTGGCGCCTCGGCTGGTGGCGCTGTGTGCGGTGGTGTTGGTGGTGGGGACAACGTGGGCGTATCAGGTGCGGCAGGAGGATTTGGCGCGACAGTTGGCGCTGCGTCCGGCGGAATCGGTGTTTGAATCGGCCCCGGCGCCGCTGAATGATGACGTGCTGGTGGGCGGGCAGGGAGAGCGTCCATGAACGGAGAGACGCGGCGGAAGGCGTGGGAGTGGCTGGCACTGTTGTTCGTGCTGGGGGCCGCGATTGGTGGAGTGTTTGGGTATAGTTTTGCACATCGAAGCTATGCGGCGACCAATCCGAACGTGCAGACACTGAGCGAGCCGGAGCGGCGGGCCAAGCGCGTGGCGGAGGTGGCTAAAGAACTCGGGCTGACGCCGGAGCAGAGCCAGAAGGCGGATGGGATCATCGCGGCTGCGCATTTGGAGATGAAGGCGATTCACGACAAGGCGGAGACGGACGTGGATGCCGTGCGGCAGAAGGCGCGGACGCAGATACGGGAGTTCCTGACGGCGGAACAGAAGGCGAAATATGAAGAGCTTGTGCACCGCATGGATGAGGAGAGGAAGAGGCAGCAGAGGTAAGGAGTCAGAAGTAAGAAGCTAGAAGGTGGACGGTTGTGCGCCGGGCAGAGAGAGAAAAAAGGCTTACGCAGAGGTCACAGAGACCACAAAGTTCGCGGAGAAGAGGGGAGAGAAGCAGATCCCTTCACTGCGGCCCGCAAAAGGCGCGGGCCTTCGGTCGGGATGACAATTCGGGGATGGCAGTGGAAGGCCGCATCCCTGGAGGGGTGAAGTACAAGGCGCGCGGTAGAAGCTAGATTTCAACGATGAGTTTGCCGATGTTTTTGCCCTCGAAGAGCATGTTGATGGCTTCGGGGACTTTTTCCAGGCCTTTGACGATGGTCTGACGGTCCTTGAGTTTGCCCATCATCTTCCACATGGCCAGCTGCTTGCCGGCGTCCATGAAGCGTGAAACGTAATCCAGAATGATGAAGCCTTCGACGCGGAGGCGCTTCATAAGGACCTGGCCGAAACTGGCCAGGGCGGGATCTTCCCTGGTGTAGCCTGATATGAGGCCGCAGAGAATGACGCGGCCATGTAGATTCATGCGGTCGAGCACGGCTTGCATGATTTTCCCACCGACATTTTCAAAATCGATGTCTATGCCGTTAGGAGTGGCAGCGGCGAGCTGCTGCTTCCAATCGGGGTGCTTGTAGTTAATGGCGGCGTCGAAACCGAGATCGTCCTTGATCCATTTGCATTTGTCGTCGCTGCCGGCGATACCCACAACGCGGCAGCCGTGAATTTTGCCGATCTGGCCGGCAATGCTGCCAGTGGCGCCAGCGGCCGCCGACACGACAAGGGTCTCGCCGGATTGCGGCTTGCCGATTTCGAGGAGGCCGAAATAGGCGGTGAGGCCATTGATGCCGAGAAGACCGAGGAAGATGCTGTCGGAGAGGAAGGGAATGGAGGGGAGCTTTTGGAAGGAGCGGGGTTCCTTGGCGTCGACGAGGACATAGTCTTGAAGGCCGGTGAGGCCGGAAACCTTGTCACCCTTCCTGAAATCGGGGTGGCGGGACTCGACGATTTCGGCGAGGCCGAAGGAGCGCATGACGTCACCGAGGGCGACGGGCGGCATGTACTGGGGGATGTCAGCCATCCAGACGCGCATGGTGGGGTCAATGGAGAGATATTTGACGCGGGCGAGGGCTTGCCCGTCCTGAAGGGTGGGGAAGGGAGATTCGGAGAGTTGGAGATCGGTCGGGGCAACCAGGCCTGTGGGACGGGCGACGAGTTTCCACTGACGGATGGTGTCGGGCATGGGAGCCTCCGGGAGAAGAGTAGTGGAGTAGGGGGAGAGAAGCAAATGTAGGAGAAAGGCGAAGGATTACGCGGAGTTCACAGAGGACGCGGAGTTCACAGAGAAGAGCGACCGAGGTCACCGGTCGTACGAGCCCGCCCTTCCCGCCGGAGGCGGGCGAAGGATGGGGCACCCTCAAGTTCATTTATGCATTGCCGTTAGAGGAGTGTGAGGTTACTTGAGGTGACGCATGAGTTCGGCGGCGGATTTGGCGGCTTTTTTGATTTCGGCGACACTATGGGCGGCGGGATCGGAGCCTTCCAGGCGATCGGCGAGGACATCAGCATTGGCACTGATCACGCAGAGAAGATTGTTGAGGGCGTGGGAGATAGCGTGCATGCGATGGGCGGGAAAGCCTTCATCGTGGCGGGGGTCGCCGGGAGCGAGATCCATTAGAGAACCCTTTCTGAGATGAGCCTGAGTCTTGTTTTCGGAATGAACGGCGAGTAGCGCCGTGTGTAGGACGTCAGCGGTGAGGTGATTGAAAGAAAGGCAATGGGAGGCGCCGGCTTGCTTGGCCTTTTTGTCCAGATCTTTTACGGAAGGGTAGAGCAGCGCGAATACGGGAATGGCCGGATATTCGGCACGAATTTTCTGCACAACGCGCAGGCCCTGAAAACTCCAGGCATGAAGATCGATGGCCAGGGCGTCCCACTGGCCGGCGGCGAGGAGACGAAAGAGCTCACTCGGAGACTGGGAACGATGTACGCGCAGAGGGGCTTCGGGGGCTTCCGCAAACGCATGGGAAACTCTCAACCAGGACGGATTTTCGCCCAGGAACAGGATCTGGAAAACAGGGTCGTACATAGGTCTTTCTTGCCTCTCCTTGCAAAACGGTACGAGCACGTTCATGGTTGAACCCTCGCTCGCCACAACGCGAATTGTTCCACGTAAACGGAATTACGAGACGCTCTCGCTAGACACGCGACGGCCACCCGGAGGAAAAAGGCGCTGAATCTCCATCAAGAGCCCCTCCGGCATAAGACTCTTGGGAACGAAGCTGTGCGCGCCGCGCCGCAAACATTCTTCGGCCAGGGAAAGACCCTGCAATTCGGAGAAAATGATGATGCGTATGTCAGGGTTGGAAAGGCGAATGTGCTCCGCGGCTTCTAGCCCAGTGACGCGCGGCATGCTGAGATCGAGGAGGACAAGATCGGGTTTGTAAAGGGCCGCGAGTTGCACGGCATTCTGGCCATCACTGGCCGTTCCCACGATCTCAAAAGTGCCCGCAAATTCCAGGTAGTCACAGATGGAGCGCAACGCGGTAGGCGAATCATCAGCGATCAGAACGCGAATTTTAGTCGTTGTGCGCATCAGTTGTTCCAGGTCGCTTTGATGAACGTTCGTTAATAATGCAGGGAAACGGGGAGAAGCGAAATTGGAGTGATTGCCTAGGGAGAATGCACTAGGAAATTCACGGTAGTTGCCGCGAGCGTAAGGATGCGGGACATTGGGAATGGGTGACGAAGCAGAAATTTCGCGGCGGAGGGAAAAAAGGCTTACCCAGAGAACACGGAGAGCGCAGAGTTCGCAGAGTAGAGCAAGGCAAGAGGAACCCACCGCGTAAAAGGTGTGCGACGAGGGAGAGAGGGATCAGGTGGTGATGATCTTGTTGCGGATGGCGTAGAGGACGAGTTCGGCGAGGGAGTGGAGATCGAGCTTGACCATGATGTTGGCGCGATGGGCTTCGGCAGTGTTGACGCTGATGCCGAGGAGGTTGGCGACGTCCTTGTTGCTTTTGCCTTCGGCGAGGAGTTGGAGGATCTCGCGTTCGCGGGGAGTAAGGCGAGAACGGTGAGGTTTTGAAGGATCGGCGGAAGGATTGTGGGGATCGACGGCAAGGGAGGTGCGGACGGAGAAGTAGGGCTTGTTTTGGCGGATGGCATCAACGGCGGCGAGGAGAACACGGTCGGCGTCATCTTTCAGGATGTAGCCGCGAGCCCCGGCTTCGACGACCTGCTGAACGAGCTCGTCGGATTCGTGCATGGTGAGGATGAGGACCTGGGTGTGGGGAGAGGCTTTGCGAATGCGACGTGTGGCTTCCACGCCGTTCAGAAGGGGCATGCCGATATCGAGGACGGCAACATCGGGTTTATACTTGGCGGCTTTTTCGACGGCGTCGCGGCCGTCAATGGCTTCGGCGCAGACCTGCCAGCCAACGCGGGAATCGAGGAGGGTGCGCAGGCCGGTGCGGACGACAGCGTGATCATCCGCGATCAGGATGCGAAGGGGCGCCATCGAGTGCCTCCTTGGAAAGACCTTCCGAGGTAGAGATAGTAGCCCGAATGGTGGTGCCGGAGGGGCCGGATTCAATAGCGAGGTGGCCACCGAGTTGGGCCATGCGTTCGCGCATGCCGGGAATGCCCACGCCAAGGCGCGCGACATTGGGCTGGGCTGGGCCGTTGGAGGCAAGCTTCATGCCGCGACCGTAATCGATGATCTCCAGGGTGACCGCGGGAGGGTCTTCGCGGAGACGGATGGTCGCAGAGTCGCTGCCGGAATGGCGCTGGATGTTGGCGAGGCCTTCCTGAACGACGCGGAAGAGGGCTATTTCAACGAATTGCGGCAAGCGGCTGAACTGTTTGGGAAAGACAAGTTCGGTCTCAATGCCGCTGCGTTCGCTGAAACCGCGGACATATTCCTTGAGCGCGGAGACAAGGCCGAGTTCATCGAGCAGCGGAGGATGCAGGAGATAGGAGAGAGTGCGGATTTCGCGGGACATCTGTTGCAGAAGGGCACGGGCTTTTTCGAGGGCGCGTTCGGCGGCTTCGCTGAGGGAGGGAGACGATTGATGAACCTGGGCCAGGCTCAAGTTTACGGCCAGAACGGTTTGCGCCATGCCATCGTGGAGCTCGCGGCCGATGCGGCGGCGCTCTTCGTCCTGCAGTTTGAGCAACTGCATCGAGAGCTGACGGATGGCCTGCTCGGCATTTTTCATCTCGGTGATATCGGTGAAGGAAGAGATGACACGGAGGATGGAGCCGTCGGGATTGAATTGCGGGACGGCATTGCCGAAAATCCAAAGAATTTCCGGTACACCCGGGCGACGCCATCCCATCGTGCCATTGCGAACAGACCCCTTCGTGCGAATCACGGTAGCCACAGGACGATCAGCCAGGGACATATCGCGGCCTTGCTCATCCACGGGGATCATGCCGGTTGCGGCAACGTCGCTGCCAATCGTCGCGAAGTCGGTAATCCCGAGCATTTTGAGGGCGGCCTGATTGGCGAATTCGATTTTGCCATCCGGGGCGTTCAGGACAACGCCAACGTGGAGATCGCGGACCAGAGTGCGGAAACGCTCTTCGCTTTCCCGGAGAGCATCGAGAGCTTTGCGCTGCTCGGTGATGTTGGTAGCAGAAGCGAGGACACGTGTGAGATTCCCTGTGGCGTCGAATTCAGGAACCATATCCGTAAGAGTCCAAAGAATCTGATCGGTGTGGGAAAGATGCCAACCGAACACCTGGCCATAGAGGGCCCGTCCGGTGGCGATAACGGTGAGGAGAGGAGTGGCAGCATCTGGAATGGGAGTGCCGTCCTCCTGCAAAGGCTGCACGCCGATTTCCTGGGGAATCTTATGCAGGATGTCGTCGAGCTTGAATCCAAACATTTCCAGGGCAGCCTGATTGGCGAATTGCAGCCGGGCCTGAGGATCGAAGGAGACCATGCCGACATGAAGGCGCTCAACGAGGGAACGGAAGCGCTCTTCGCTGGAGCGGAGAAGTTCTTCGGCGGCCTTGCGTTCGGTGACGTCGCGGACCACAACCAGGGAGCAGCGCCTGCCGTCGAGATCGAGAAGGGCGCCGGACATCTGCCCGGTGCGGACCTGGCCGGACTTGGTGCGGAAGCGAAACTCCCTTTCGTGAAGTTCGCCGGTTTGCACAAATTGCGAGAACAACTGGGCGCGGCGGGAGGGATCTTCCCAAATATTCATCTCGGTGGGCGTTTTGTGAAGGACTTCCGCGCGCGTGTAGCCCGTTAAACGGGTAAAGCCATCGTTGACGTCAAGGTAAGGGCCGTCGGGGAAAACGTTGATGGACATGGAATCGGGACTGGAACGAAACGCGGAAGCGAACATGCGCTCCGAGCTGCGCAGAGCTTTTTCGGTGTCGAGCAGTTGATTGGAGATGCGGCGCTGCCTGCGGTTGGCGAGGATCAGGCGAGTGGAGGAACAGACCACGGAGGCGGTGACGGCAAGCCAAGCGAGGGACAATTGCTCACGGGCAATGGCGCGGCCCATGAAGATGACGAGGAGAGGGATGGCGACAGGGAGAATCTGAGCGGCAACGAGCTGGCTGGCGGACGGGGAAGACGAGACAGCCGCGGGTCCCGGCTGCTTCCAGGTGACCGCGAAGAGGATGACGATGAAGAGGGGCAACATCCAGAGGAGGTCGCCCCAAGTGGCAGCACCGACGGAGGTGCCGAGCGTGAAAAGGTATTCGCCATCGGAGAGAACAGCGGTGAGGAAGACGAGACCAAGGGCCAAAGAGAAAGAGCGAAGCCAGGAGGGGAGAGAAGCCCGGGAGCGGAAGAAGAAGGCGAGAGAGAGAAAGAGATCCCGGGCAATGTAGAGAATGAGGATCTGCCGGAGGAGAGCGGGTTGCGCGGCTTGCCAGCGGGCGGAGGAGTAGAAGAAATAGAGATAGGCGGTGACGGCAACGATCGCGACCTGGATGAAGTCGAGGATGCGGAGCCAATCAATGCCGACGGAGTCCTCGTCGGAACGAGGAAGGAACATCATGAAGACGGGAGCGGGCCAGACGAAGAACAAGACATCGGAGGGCCAGGGAATGTGCGCGGAACCCGAGACAAAACTCTGGTAGTAAGAGCTGATGGCCTGAGCGAGGGCTTCGAGAGCAATGGCGAAAGTGAGAAGAAACCAGAGCTGGCGTGCGTAGGCGGAAGAGCGGCGCGCGGCATACCACGAGCAGGCGGCAGCAAGGAGGGCCAGCGCCAGGTCGAGGGAATTGGAGATCAGGAGCCTGGTGGTGGCGGAGCGAACAAACTCAAGGTCGAAGACGAGTTGCAGGGCCAGAAGGAGGGCGGCCACAACGGCGAGTCGAGGAAACTTGCCAGAGGGGAGCAAAGTAACCTCACGAACGACGATCGGGACAGACCCAGAGAGGTGCGAGTTGGGAAGAGTCTACACCAGAGTGGGTTGGGGGGCGGAAGAGTTTTTAGTTGTCAGTTTTTGGCAAAAAGAAGAGGGAATCAGTGGTCGGGGTAGGCTCGGAAGGGGCACTTAGAATGGGGAATTGGTGCAGGCAAGAGTGACCTTGGCCTTGGGGTGGAGGGGAAAAAGAGGGGAGAAATAAAAAGGGCGGAGCGCAGGGCGCTCCGCCTGGAGATGAGGGATCAGATTAAAGGGGCTGAACGTTGGAGGCTTGCAGACCCTTGGGTCCACGAACAACCTCGAATTCAACGGCCTGGCCCTCGTTGAGAGAGCGGTAGCCGTCAGCCTGAATGGCGGAGAAATGGACGAAAACGTCCTCTCCGGTCTGGCGCTGGATGAATCCGAAGCCCTTACTCGCGTTAAACCACTTTACAGTTCCTTGTTCCTTACTCAATGCAGTTTCTCTTTTCAAATAAGCTATCTGATGCTTCTCTCTCCAGGACCCTTGCGGATACCGGGCGTCTTCCGTTGTTTCTCCCCACCGCGGTGAAGCGGGCGGAAAACAAAAAAGGCCGCAAGTTGTAGCCTGCGACCCTTCAAAAACAAAAGGCGAAACAAGAGCAACAAACGCAAATACAGACTACCACAGATTTGCGGGAAGTCCAAGGGAATGTTGGGGGAGGGGGCAAGCGGGGGGTGGGCGGGCCGAATATCCTCGAGAACCATGTTGCCTACCTGGCGAAGAGCGCAGAGGGATTCCTCGACTGCGCGACCCGACGCGCCAAACTGCGACGCGGAAGAGAAAAATCGGGTCGCTCCGCTCGGAATGACGGAGGGAGAAGAGCGGACCGCCTCTCTCCTACGGCGGGCAGGCAGCAGGCGATCCCTACACGAGCATGAACGAATTAGCCACCGGCGATGGAGGGGACTAGTAGGACGCGGTCGCCGTCTTTCAGGGAGCAGGATTCGCCGCCTAGGAAGCGAATGTCCTCCTCGTTGAGATAAACGTTGAGGAATTGGCGGACTTGTCCCTGTTCATCGCGGACATGGCGCGAGAGGGCGGGGTAGCGCGCGGTCAAGTCGTTGAGGGCTTCGGCGACGGTGGAGGCGGAGGAGGCGAGCTTGGGGATGCCGTCGGTGAAGCGGCGGAATGCGGTGGGGATTTCGATCGTGATGGCCATGACTAGAGACTCCTATTGTTAGTGTACAACGAGAATTCGTGGATGCGTGTCAAGCGGCTACCTCGCTGCCGAGGCTCTGGCCGAGGAGCGCTTCAAAGGCGTCGAGGCGGGGCTCAATGGCTTCGCTGGGCGGAAAGTCCGCGGCGATGGCGTCGGTGGTCTTCAACCCGTTACCGGTGATGCAGACGACGGTCGTCTCGCCGGGGCGAATGCGGCCCTGTTCGATGAGTTTGGCGGTGACGCCGGTGGTGACGCCGCCAGCGGTCTCCGCAAAGATGCCTTCGGTTTCCGCAAGCAGCTTGATGGAGTCGATGATCTCGGGATCGGAGATGTCCTCTGCCCAGCCACCGGACTCGCGAATGAGGCGCAGGGCAAAGGGGCCGTCTGCGGGAGTGCCGATGGCCAACGAGCGCGCGATGGTATTGGGCTTTTGCGGCTGGAAACGCGGCAGATTGCGCTTCACGCCGTCGGCAATCGGAGAGCAGCCGGTAGCCTGCGCGCCAAAGAACTTGACCTGCTTGGGTTCGACCCAGCCGAGATGCGCCAGCTCGCAGAAGGCCTTGGCAATCTTGCCGATCAACGAGCCGCCGGCCATGGGCACAACGATGTTGTCGGGAAGTTCCCAGCCGAGTTGCTCGGCGATTTCATAACCGTGCGTCTTGGAACCTTCCGCGTAATAGGGGCGCAGATTGACGTTGACCAAACCCCACTTGAAGCGGTCGGCGATCTGCGTACACAAGCGGTTGACGTGGTCGTAGTTGCCGTTGATACGGATGATGCGCGCGCCGTAGACGGCGGTGTTCAGAATTTTCGCGGGCTCGAGATCGGCGGGCACGAAGACGCAGGTGTCGAATCCAAGTTGCGCGCCTTGCGCGGCGACGGCGTTGGCGAGGTTGCCGGTGGAAGAACAGCCAATCTTCGTGAAGCCGAAGCGGCGGGCGGCGGCCAGGGCCGTTCCTACAACGCGGTCCTTGAAAGAGAGCGTGGGGAAACAGACCGCGTCATTCTTGAAGTAGACGTTCTTTGTGCCCCAGCGCGCCCCCAGCTTTCGGGATTTCACCAGCGGCGTGCCGCCGATGGCTACGGTAGGCGTAAAGCCCTCCGGCAGCGGCAGGAGTTCCGCATAGCGCCACATGTTGAACGCGCGGTGCTGCAGAGCTCCGCGGTGCGCCACGTGGGCGAGCGCTTCGTAGTCGTAGCTCACTTCGAGCGGAGAGAAGCACTCTTCGCAATAAGATAGGGGAGCGTTGGCAAATTTCTTGCCACATTCCCTGCATCGTAAGAAATAGAGTTCCTTCATAAGTCACCTCGCCGTGGACTCCTCGGACCGAATAACACGCCGGGCCGGGTGCCCCCGTGTGAAATGACGTGGAGATTGATGTCGGGCAGCGCGGAGGGGGAAAATGAAAAACCCTCCGTGCCAAAGCGCTTGGAGGGTCTCAGAAACTCTGTGACTTCACCAGCTCTTTAGCAGTTTTTTACGTGGAGCAAGTCGCCCTAAATCGCCACGTGACGCCGCCGAAGCGGCTTCCGATTATTAGGCGGGATTTGGGAGCGGATGTCAAGGGCAAAATGAAAAAGAATGAGGGGCGTAGAATGGGAGCACGTTGAAGTCCGAATAAAACGTGAGATTTCTAGTATTTTCGTGCTAGTGGCCGCAGGGGGAGCGACCCGGATCGAGCACCGCTCAGGTCCCCGTGAAGCGAGGATTTGCGCGCATCTGGCGGCGCGACGAACTTATAGACAACAAAGCGGGGTTGAGATGCGTCCAATATAGACGTGGGTAAAACTGTTTCAAAGACGACCCGGCCATGTGGCCAGTTATCCAAATGGCGCATCTCAGGGGAAGAGAAACTCCACGCAAGGTGGGATGTTATACTTCCGGAAGGTGCACTGGCCAAGGGTCGGAAGAGGAGCACGAAAGATGGATCCTGTAAGAGGAATGGTGGATTGGACGCGACGTCGAAAGATTGTAGTGGCAGGACTGGTGGCGGCAACGCTGGTTGTCGGCATCCTGATCGGGACGGTGATATCGGGCAGGGTGTCCGCGATGAAGGCGTTGTCTTTCGCGGGAACGAATGCCACCCCGCTGGCGCTGCCGGATCCCATTCCGTCGTCCAGTTCGTTTAACGCGATTGTCACGCGGGTAGAGCCTGCGGTGGTGAATATTGCCACGACGCAGGTGATTGACCGCAAGTCAAAGAAGCACCGGTCCTCCCCCCTGGACCCGGACGATCCCAGTGAAGACTTTTTCTTCCACTTTTTCGACGGGCGGCCCGATGCGCAGCCCCAGGCGGAACGCAGCCTCGGCTCCGGTGTGATCGTGGACCGGCGCGGGTACATCCTGACGAACAACCACGTAGTTGAGCAGGCGACCAAGATCCAGGTGCAATTGAACGGGGATACCACCAAGTACACGGCGAAGGTGGTGGGCGTGGATGAAGATACCGACCTGGCGGTGATCAAAATTGACACGCCGAAGGACCTGCCGTTTGCCAAGCTTGGCAATTCCGACGGCGTGCAGGTGGGCGACTGGGTGCTGGCGATTGGCAGCCCGTTTGGCTTGAACGCGACGGTGACGGCGGGAATCATCAGCGCCAAGGACCGTGGCGGCATCGGAAGGCAGTTTCAGCGCTTCCTGCAAACGGATGCGGCCATCAACCCGGGCAATTCGGGCGGGCCGCTGGTGGACATGGCCGGACAGGTAATCGGCATCAACACGGCGATCATTACCGGCGGGCGTGGGTACGAGGGCGTGGGTTTTGCCATGCCGTCCACGACAGCGTTGAGCGTGTATGACCAGATTGTGAAGAACGGGCGGGTGACGCGCGGCTCCATCGGCGTGAGTTTCCAGGAAGAGCAGGGGACCAACCAGATGACTCTGAAATATCTGGGCGCCCCCTACGGCGTGGTTATCCAGGGCATTGAGCCCGGCAGCCCGGCGGAAAAGGCGGGGTTGAAGGATGGCGACGTCATTACGGCCATCAACGGCACGGCCGTGAAAACGGGCAACGACCTGGTGAACCCGATTGCGGGGGCGCCGATTGGCAGCAAGGTCAAGATCACCTATTTCCGCGACAAGCAGCAGCGCGAGACTTCGGCGACGGTCGAGGATCGCACACGCGTTTTCCCGAATGTGGCCAACCGCATTAATGGCACGCCCGATGAGCCGGCGCCGGCGGAATTCGGCTTGCACGTCGAATCGCTTACACCCGAGCGCGCGCAGCGCGTGGGCATGGAAGGGCAGAAGGGCGTGGTGGTAAGCGAGGTTGAGCCCGCCAGCTTCGCCGACGACCTGGGCTTCAGCCCCGGCGACGTCATCGCCGAAGTGAACGGCCAGCCGGTTAATTCCCTGGACGACTACCGCAAGGCAATCGGGAAGCTGAAGGCTGGCGATAACGTGGTGTTCAAAGTGCGCCGCCACAGCTACAACGACCGGACCGTCACGGTGTTTTTGCCGGGCGTCGTGCCGGCAGACGGCAAGTAACCGACTGCGGAGGACGCATACACCCAGACATGCGCACCTTGCTCTGCAGACAGACACTCACAGCATGGATTCTTGCGGCGATGGCCGCGGGCAGTTGGAGCATGCCCGCGGCTACCGCACAGAGCACTGCGTCGAACACAGGCCACAACAGCGCTGCTGGAAGCACGGCATCGTCCGGTGCCAAGACGACGGGAACTACTGTCAGGAAATCCAGCAAATCCGGAAAAAGTTCATCCAGGAAGAGGTCGCGCCGCGTGAAGGGGCAGGCTGCCCCGGCGCCCGATCGCATTGGCGAAATTCAGGCCGCGCTGGTGAAAGATGGCTCGTACGCCGGCGTGCCCACAGGAAAGTGGGACGATTCCACGGCCGCCGCTTTGAGAAGATACCAATCGGCGCATGGGCTGAGCCCCACGGGCAAACTGGATGCGTTGACGCTGGAGAAACTGGGTCTGGGCTCGGAGACGGCCGGAGTGGCGCCACCCACGCCTCCGCCGAATGCCGCGGCCAACCGCTTGCTGTCGCGCAGCGCGCAGCGGGAAGAAATCAAGAACGAAAACCAGCCGGAGTAGGCCGCAGGATTGGCGATTGCTAGTGTGCTGTCCCACAAAATCGTTGCAGTTCTTTTTAGGAGGTCAGGGCTTCAGCCCTGACATAAAGCCTGCAAAATGAATTGGGCTTTAGCCCCTGAAGACTCTTGACATTTTCACATTATTCTCGGGACACAACACTAGAGGTAGGGCTTTCCACCAGACCGAATGCCCGAGAAACTCCGATGAAATGCATTGGAAATTTGCATTGGCCACGGAGCGTGGACGGCGCTACGCTGCATTCATGATGACCAACCCACAGAGGAACGCGCGGATGTGTTGCGATTGTACCTGCGGCGCACGTGTGATTTCTGGTGCGGGGAGGCTGAACGGGTAGAAATCCAGGTTCAGTGCAAGACGAGAAAGCGACCCACCACCAGAGAGCTGGCCGGTGGTTTTTTTTGTTTTGGGAGAGCGGGGAAGACGGCGGTACAAAAGAGTTTGGCGCGGTAGCCAAGTGGCAAGGCATGGGTCTGCAAAACCCTCATCGGCGGTTCGATTCCGCCTCGCGCCTCCACGCATCACAGCGCAAAACAGTTGATTCCACAGAGTTTCTCGCGTTCCCCGTAGTTTTCCTTTCTTGCTGCCGGGCGCACTCTAGCGCACAATTCTGCGTATTGGTTAGCACCACTGCAGCACCGCGCGGCCGGGCAATGCGCGTCTTGGTTTGGCAAGGAACGGACAGAGGCGATTGCGCTTTGATCCGAGCTACAACAAGCATCGATGGTCCCCCATTCACGGTCGTTGCGACCGTCAGTGGATTGGCGGTTTACCTTGATAACTGGGCGGTGATCGACCTCGCGAAGGGTGACCCTTCACGACAGAGACGGTTCGTTAACGCGATCTGTGCTGGCAGCGACCTCTTATTCTCAAGTGCGAACGCGGCAGAGCTGTCCGGACCACAAGGCAGATCATTCGATGCCGTAAAGAGTTTCCTGGACCAACTTGGACCACACTGGGTACCGGTCGAGCTTAACCCGTTTAAGGTTGTCGAGCGGGAGTGGAACGGGGTGAGCCGGGCAGAAAGCTGCCTCTCGGCAGACTTCATGCATGCCTATTTCCGCGATCGGACCACAGGTTTCACGTCAGGCTCCGGAAAGGTCATTGACCTGTCCCAGGATTTCTTTCGCTTGGGCGCAGTGCTGGACTGGGTTGCTCAAAGTGACGAGATTCGCAAACTATCGGCGGAGTTTGATGAAGTTTTGAAGAAAGCGATCCGTGAGGCCCGTGGACGGAAACCGATGCCTGCCCAGCCGTTCACCCCGTCCAAGCCTGCGACTTTCACCTGTGGCAACTTGTTAAGGACTCTAATCGTCGAGGCGAAGGCCTACCACGTGAAAAAGGGCGATGGATTGGACTTCTGCCACGCCGTTATAGGCAGCGCATTCGCGAGTGTTGCGGCGCTGGACAAACACTGGAAGCGTCGAGTCGCGAGTCTACCTACCCCGAATGGCCTTGCGCGCATCTACTCCAAGCCGGAACTCGACGCGATGGTGACGGACATCGAGTCGTGGGTGACACAACATGGTGCGGCCTTACATTGAGGGCATTGCCTCACGCGCGAGCACTCAAGGTGTGGTGACGCCGACGCACGTCACTTCTGATTCTTCCGCGGAATCCTAGCACGGTCGGGGTTCTGTGCTCACGGCCGCAGACGGTGTGAGTCTTTTCCGCGTTGATATTCGTAACGTAAGCGGTGGGTTTCAGGAAGGGACAGGAAACAGGAGAAAACAGATGCGCTTTCAAAAGGCGTTTTTACTGGGCCTTGTATGTGTGGCCGCATTGTTTTTGGTGGGTTGTGCGGCAGGTCCGAATGTGCTCGCGCACAGCGCAGGCGCCCATGGAGGCATTGCGGGGTTCTGGCTTGGCCTGTGGCACGGCTTCATCTGCCAGGTGACTTTCATCGTTTCGCTGTTTTCAGACAAGGTGCACTTGTATGAAGTGCATAACAACGGCGGTTGGTACAACTTCGGGTTCTTGTTGGGCGCCTGCATGATTTTTGGAGGCGGCGGGTCGTCTGCAAGGCAGAGGAAATCCTGCACACAATCCTGAGGGCTAACTCGCAACCGCACTGACGACCAGCACGCACAGTTGGTTCGACAAACAACCAGACCAGTGCCGCAGCGTTGTTGACTTCAAACGCTTGGGGAGTAGGTTTCTGGCGGCGTTTCTTCGAAGCTCTTTTGGGGGAAACCCGTGGTGTGTAAGCCTTGACCCACAGCTTTAATCTGTTCTAAATGTTAAGAATGGCGGACGCTACTCTTTCATCCAAATACCAGATTGTCATCCCGCGCGAGGCCCGCCAGAAATTGGGCCTTAAACCCGGAGACAAGCTGCTTGTAGTTCTGATGGGCGATGACATGATCGTCCTTCGGAAACCCAAATCCTACAGGGCCGCGATCACCGGGATTGGCCGCGGATTGTACCCGGCGGATTATCTCAAGAAGGAACGCGAGAGCTGGGAATAGAGCGCCTGGTTGGTTAGAAACTGAGGGTTGTGGGCTTTGACGGGGCTTGACAGGCTTCCTAGAATAGTAAGTAGCACCCCATGGCGAGTGCTGCTATGAGGAACCTCGCTCTTCAGGAACGGCGTAACCGCCAGATTCTGGCCGACCTTGTCCGCACGTACATCGAGACGGGCGAGCCGGTGTCCTCGCGCGCCATATCGAAGCGCTTCGAGGAATCGCTGAGCACGGCGACGATTCGCAACGTCATGGCGGACCTGGAAGATGGCGGATACCTCTACCAGCCGCACACCTCGGCGGGGCGCGTGCCGACGGCCGAGGCGTACCGGTTCTTCGCACAAGAGATTGCTTCGCAGGCGACGCTGAGCGTCGAGGACCGCGATTGGATCCAGCGAGAAATGGCCGCGGGAGTATCCGCGGCGGAGATCACCGAGCACGCGGGGCACGTGCTGGCGGAAGTGTCAAAAGGCGTGGGCATCATCGTATCGCCACCGCTGCGCAAAACGGTACTGGAGCATGCGCGGATGTGGCTGCTGCCGGACGGGCGCGTAGTGGTGGTGTTGATTTCACCCGGCGGCAACACTCGGGATAAAGTGCTGCGGCCGGCGCGGCCCTTTACACAGGAAGAGCTTGACGCCACCGCCGACTTTCTGAACCGCCACTATTCCGGATGGACGCTGGAAGCGATCCGCGGCGACCTGCTGCTGAAGCTGGCCAATGAGCGTGAGAAGTACGAAGGCATTGTGCGCAGCGCGTTGACACTGTGCGATCCGGCTATTCTGGGAGAAAACACAGAGCAGCAGGTACACGTGGAGGGCACGGCGCAAATTGTGGGCTCGCCGGAATTCCCGGACCAGGCGCAACTGCGGGAACTGCTGGAGGCGATTGAGGAGAAGCACCGGCTGGTGGCGGTGTTGAACGCGTGCATTGAGGCGCCGGAGCCGGTGTTCGTCCAAATCGGCGTGAAAGAGTTTTCTCCTGGCGGAGAGAATATCGCACTCATCAGCGCACCCTACGCGCACAGCGACCGGGTGCAAGGCTCGCTGGGCGTGCTGGGGCCGACGCGGATGCACTACGAGCGCGCCATGACTGCCGTGGCCTATGTGGCGCAGCTTTTCAGCGAAGCCTTGAGCAAGATCGAATAGCAAACTGATTTGAGGGATGAGGCATGAAAGACCGAGAAAGCAAGTTGAACGTGTTCGATAGTGAGGACGTGGGCCCGGCCGCGGAAGACAAAGCGGTGGTGGAAGATGCCGCGCGCGAGGAGGCGGACGTAAAGAAGCTGGCCACGGACCTAGAAGAGCTGCGGCAGACCATGCTGCGGCGACAAGCGGACTTCGACAACTACCGCAAGCGGATTGAGCGGGAACGCAGCGAAGACGGGCGGCGGGCCACTGCGCGTGTTATCGAAGGGTTGATTCCGGTGCTGGATGGCTTTGAGCATGCGTTGGCGGCGCATCGCGAAGCGGAGTACGAAAGTTATCGCAAGGGCTTTGAGCTAATCTACAAGCAATTGATGGACAACGTGGCGAAGCTGGGGGCGAAGCGCATCGACCCGCTGGGCAAGGCGTTTGACCCGCACCTGCACCAAGCGATGGACCGCGTCGAGACCACCGAGCATCCCGATGGCACGATTTTGGCGGTGTTTCAGCCCGGCTACGAATTTCATGGGCGCGTGTTGAGGCCGGCGCTGGTGCGCGTAGCGGTTCATCCGGGTGGAGCATCGAAGGGAGAGGCGTGCTAGGAGCAGTTATCAGTTGTCAGTAGTCAGTTATCAGTTTTCGGAGAAGAGAAGAAAAGAGAAGAGTTCGGAAGTTGGGCGCTGGCAAACGTTGCTGGGAGTCATTCGGAGCATTCGGGCGAGCCGAGTAGCGGCGTGGGGACGGGTTACTGACAACTTATAACTGATTACTGACAACTGATTCCTGATCGCTGAGATCTAATAAGCGGTCGCAGTAAACTACTAACGTAAAAAGTGGAGCCAAGGAAAACGCATGACCCGCGGACAGCAACGAGATTATTACGAGATTCTGGGCGTCGCAAAGACGGCTTCGGTCGATGAGATCAAGTCGGCTTACCGCAAAGCGGCGCTGCAGTGGCACCCCGATCGTAACCCGACGCACAAGGAAGAAGCCGCACTGCGCTTTCGGGAAAGCACGGAGGCCTACAGCATCCTAAGCGACGCGCAGAAGCGGCAGATTTACGACACCTACGGCCACGCTGGTTTGGCGGGCGTCGGGGCGCAGCCCGACTTCAACGGCACCATCTTCCAGGACTTCCACGACATTTTCGGCGACTTTTTCGGATTCGAGGACCTTTTCGGCGCGGCCGGTGGGCGCCGCGGCGGACGCACCCGCGCGAAGCGTGGCGCTGACTTGCGGTATGACATGACGTTAAGTTTCGATGAAGCGGCCATGGGCGTCAGCACAAAGATTCGCGTGCCGCGGATGGAGTACTGCGAAGCGTGCAACGGCACGGGCGCAAAAAAGGGCACTGGCGTTGTGAATTGCCATGCTTGCGGCGGGCGCGGCCAATTGGTCTACCAGCAGGGATTTTTCACGGTGAACCGCACGTGCCCCGCGTGCCAGGGCGCCGGGCAAATCGTGAAAGAACGCTGCGCGGAGTGCCACGGCCAGGGACGCATGGAGCGCGAGCACACCATTGAATTGCGCATTCCTCCCGGCGTGGATACCGGAACGCGGATGCGCGTGCAGGGCGAAGGCGAGCCGGGACCGAACGGAGGTCCGGCGGGCGATCTGTATGTCGTCCTGGAAGTGAAGGAGCACAAGTTCTTCGAGCGGCGCGGCGCGGATTTGTACTGCACGGTACCGCTGAGCATGGCGCAAGCCACGCTGGGCACGGAGTTGCAGGTTCCCGGCTTGAATGGAGAAGAGACGCTGAAGATTCCCGAGGGCACGCAAGGCGGCGCGGTTTTTCGCCTGAAGGGCAAGGGTTTGCCCGACCCACACGGCGGCGGGCGCGGGGATTTGTACTTTCACGTCCGCGTGCTGACGCCCACGAAGCTAACCCGTGAGCAGCGCAAATTGATGGAGCAGCTTCACGCGACCTTGAAGGTGGAAAACAAGCCGGCGGAACGCGATTCCAACATTTTTGACAAGGTGAAGGATATTTTCGGGTAGAGCGGTTTCCCACCAGGAAGAGTTGATCCCGCAAGGCATGACCGAAATGAGGTAGGTCTATACACCTTGCCGAGATGGGGTCGAGCGGTGCTCGACCCCTACGAAGAAACGGCGAGACTGGGATCCCATTACAAATTACGGATTCAGCGAGTTGGCGTTTCGTGGCAAGATAGGCGCGAGATGCGACGCCGATTTTTCGTGGAACGATTTGAGGTGCAGCGGGCGCGGATGGAGGGCGAGGCCGCGCACCACTTGGGCCGGGTGCTCCGCGCGCAGCCGGGGCAGGTGTATGAGCTGAGCGATGGCGAGCGGGTGTGGCTGGGCCGGGTTGAGATGGTGGGCCGCGACACGGTTGAATTTGCACTGGTGGAAGAGTTGCCTGCGCACCAGCCGTCGCTTGATAGCACGCTGCTGCTGGCTGTGGTGAAATTCGATGCGTTTGAATGGGCGCTGGAAAAGGCCACAGAACTTGGAGTGACGCGCATTGTGCCGCTGGCGGCGGGGCGGAGCGAAAAGGCGTTGTTGGTGGCGGCTCCCAAGCGGGCGGAGCGCTGGAAGAAGATTCTGTTGGAAGCTTCGCAGCAATCGCGGCGGGTAAAGGCGCCGCTGCTCGAGCCGCTGGCCAAGCCGGAAGCTGCGTTTGGCTGGAAGGCTGAAGCGTTGCGCGTGGTGCTTTCGGAGGCGGCGGGGGCGAAACCGTTGCGCGCGGTGCTCGCTGGGCAGCAGCAGAAGGCTGTTGTTCTGGCGATTGGTCCGGAAGGCGGGTGGACGGAGGCGGAGTTTGCGGCCGCACGCGGCGCGGAGTTCCAGGAGGCGTCGCTGGGGAAGTTGATACTGCGCACGGAGACGGCTGTTGTTGCGGCGCTCGCTTCGCTGAATTTTGCGCTATCTCAAGACGAATAGTTCTTGCCCCGATCCCTCCACTACGGCTCGCAAACAGCGCGAGCCTCCGGTCGGGATGACAAGAGTGCCTACGCATTGCCGGGATGGGGTCGAGCGTGCTTGGCCCCTACGAAGAGCACCTCCAATAAGCCGAAGCGCGGGCACGACGGGTGGAAGAATTAGGGTTTGATGGCGGTACATGGAGTCGTGAAAGCGGCGGCCCTTCGAAGCTCAGGGTGAACCAGCCGCCGCACTCCAAAGGCGCGACATGCAGGCAACAGGGAGGCGGTGACGGGGCTTCCAACTAGGAGCGTTCGCGAGGCTGGGTCATGCATGGCAAATGGTAATTGGCCCAATGCGGATGTGCATGCTATAAAGGAGAGGCAGCACGAAATGCTGAAACCTGACGAAAATCAAACCCCTGCGCCCACGGGCGAGCACTCCTCAGCCCTCGATACTTCATTGTCCCCAGCGGACCCTTCCGCGAATTCTCCCGCGGCAGCTCCTGCGCCTGCGCATCACGCTTTGCGGCACGAAATCCGCGTATGGACGCGCGATCTGCTGATCGCCATCGGCCTGGCCCTGGTCATCATTGTCTTCCTCTATCAGCCGGTGAAGGTGGAAGGCACCAGCATGGCGCCGCTGCTCTCGGATCAGGAGCGCATCTTCATCAATAAATTTGTTTACCGGTTTGAGCCCATCGAGCGCGGGGACGTGGTAGTGTTCTGGTACCCGCTGGACCGCTCGAAGTCTTTTATCAAGCGCGTGCTGGCGCTGCCGGGAGAAACGATTGAAATCCGCCGCGGCGCGGTATATGTGAACGGGCAGATGGTCCCCGAGCCCTACGTGCCGCCGCAGTACGCTGATGTCACCGATTTCGGACCTGTTCGCGTGCCCCAGGGGAGTTTCTTCGTGATGGGGGACCACCGCATTAGCTCGAACGATTCGCGGGTGTTCGGGCCGGTCGCCAGCCAGTACATTTACGGCCGCGCCGTGTTTGCCTACTGGCCCGTGGATCATTTCGGTTCGTTGTCCACGACTGAGGCCAGCGGCAAATGAGGTTCGACGGAGGGCACACTGACAACGGAAGTTTTGCATCGCCCCGCAATCCTCGCGCTCGAAGACGGGCGCGTCTTTAACGGCCGCGCTGCCGGCGCCATCACGCGCCGGGGCGGGGAAGTCGTTTTCAATACCAGCCTCACCGGATACCAGGAAGTATTTACCGATCCCAGCTATGCAGGGCAGATCGTTTGTTTGACGTATCCGCATATTGGCAACGTGGGCGCCAATCTGGATGACGAGGAGTCCTCGCGGCCGTACATCGAGTCGCTGATCGTGCGCGAATTTTCGCAGATAGCGTCGAACTGGCGCTCCGGGGAAACGGCGCAGTTGTACCTGAACCGGCACAAAATTCCGGTGATTTGGGACATTGATACCCGCGCGCTGGTGCGCCACATCCGCAAGGTCGGCGCGCTTCGCGGTATGGTGGCCACGGATGGCACGGCTGCCGACCAATTGATCCATGAAACCAAGCAGCTTCCGACGATGGCCGGGCAGGAGCTTGCGGGCCGCGTAACCTGCGCGAAAGGCTACGACTGGCAGCAGGGCTCGATTGAACTGGCCACTTCACCGTGGGCCGAGCAGATGGGCGAATCGGGGACGAGTCCTGATGCGCACCGGTTTCGCGTCGTGGCTTACGATTACGGCATCAAGCAGAACATTCTGCGGCTACTGGTGGATCACCACTGCGAGGTCAGCGTCGTGCCCGCGAACACTTCCGCTGACGACGTAATGGCGATGCGCCCAGACGGCGTGTTTCTGTCGAACGGGCCGGGCGATCCCGAGCCCGTCACGTACGCCATCGAAAACATCCGTAAGCTGGCGGGGCGCGTGCCGATCTTCGGGATTTGCCTGGGCCATCAATTGTGCGGTCTGGCGCTGGGCGGGAAGACGTTCAAGCTGAAGTTCGGGCACCATGGCTCGAATCATCCCGTGAAGAATCTGTTGACGAGCCAAGTAGAGATTACCGCGCAGAATCACGGGTTTTGCGTTGATCCGGAATCGCTACCGTCCAGTGACGTGGAGATCACCCACGTCAACCTGAACGACGGCACCAACGAGGGCATGCGCAGCAAGAAGCTGCCGCTCTTCAGCGTGCAGTATCACCCGGAAGCTTCGCCGGGACCGCACGATTCGCATTATTTGTTCACCCAGTTCACCGACATGATGAAGGAATTTGCCCATCCCGGGAGTTCGCGGGGATGAAACGCCTGCGCACGATAGCTTTCGACTGAATATGCCTAAACGCCAGGACATCCACAAGATTCTGATCATCGGCTCCGGGCCGATCGTGATTGGCCAGGCTTGTGAGTTTGACTATTCCGGGGCGCAGGCGTGCAAGGCGCTGCGGGCCGAGGGCTACGAAATCGTGCTGGTGAATTCCAATCCCGCCACGATCATGACCGACCCGGAACTTGCGCACCGCACGTACATCGAGCCGCTGACCAAGGAATATCTCGAGGAAATTCTTATCAAGGAAAGGCCGGACGCGCTTTTGCCGACTGTTGGGGGGCAGACGGCGTTGAATCTTGCAGTCGAGCTGGCCGAAAGCGGCATCCTCGAAAAATACAAAGTGGAAATGATCGGGGCATCGCTGCGGGCCATCAAGGTTGCCGAGGACCGCCTGTGGTTCAAGGACGCCTGCCGCAAGATTGGTCTGGAGGTGCCCGCTTCGGCGCTGGTCAATAACGCGCAAGATGCCCTGCGGCTTTGCGATCAATTGGGATTCCCGCTGGTGATCCGGCCATCGTTCACGCTCGGGGGCACCGGCGGCTCGATTGCGTACAACAAGGAAGAGTTTGCCGAAGCCATCGCGCACGCGCTGGACGTGAGCCCGGTGCACGAGGCGCTGGTGGAAGAATCCGTGCTGGGCTGGAAAGAGTACGAACTGGAAGTAATGCGCGACTTTCGCGACAACTTCGTGGTGATCTGCTCGATCGAGAACTTCGACCCCATGGGCGTACACACGGGCGATTCGATTACCGTGGCGCCCGCGCAGACGCTGACGGACAAGGAATACCAGCGCATGAGGGATGCCGCCGCAGCGATTATCCGTGAAGTCGGCGTGGAAACCGGCGGGTCCAACGTGCAGTTTGCCGTGAATCCGGAAAACGGGCGCATGGTGGTGATCGAGATGAATCCGCGCGTTTCGCGGAGTTCGGCGCTGGCCAGCAAGGCGACCGGCTTCCCAATCGCAAAAATCGCCGCACGCCTGGCGGTGGGAATGTCGCTGGATGAAATTCCCAACGACATCACTCAAAAAACGCCCGCATGCTTTGAACCTACCATTGATTATGTGGTGGTGAAAATTCCGAAGTGGCAGTTTGAAAAGTTTGCGGGCGCCGATACCACGCTGGGCACGCAGATGAAATCCGTGGGCGAGGTGATGGCCATCGGGCGTACGTTCAAGGAGGCGCTGCAAAAGGGGATACGTTCGCTGGAGCCGAGCACGCCGTGGCGCGCGCCCGCCGAAACGCCGGGTTCGCTGCTGCGCGAAAAACTGGCCACGCCACGGCCAGACCGCATCCACTGGATTCTGACGGCGGTGGAGCACGGCCTGCCCGCCGATGAAATTTGCGAACTCACGAAAATCGACCCATGGTTCATTCACCAGATTGAAGAGATCAATGCCGCCAACCAGCGCGCTGCCGCGGTGACGGTGGAAACGGCCTCGAAGGATTTGCTGAGGGAAGTGAAACGCATCGGCACGAGCGACGAGCTGCTGGCGCAAATCTGGAAGACCACGCCGGCGGTGGTGCGGCTGCAACGCGCGCGCTATGGCGTTGCCCCGGTGTTCAAGCGCGTGGACACGTGCGCCGCGGAATTCGATTCCTTCACGCCGTATATGTATTCGAGCTACGAAGACGAAGATGAAACCGACGCCACGCACAAGCAGAAAATCATGATTTTGGGCAGCGGACCCAACCGCATCGGGCAGGGCATCGAGTTCGACTACTGCTGCTGCCACGCATCGTTTGCGCTGCACGCCGACGGATTTGAGACGCTGATGGTCAATTGCAATCCGGAAACGGTCTCGACCGACTACGACACTTCGGATCGCTTGTACTTCGAGCCGCTGACGCTGGAAGACGTGCTCTCGATCATGGACCGCGAAAAGCCGCAGGGTGTAATCGTGCAGTTCGGCGGGCAGACGCCGCTGAACCTGGCGCTGGAATTGAAGCGCAACGGCGTGCCCATCGTGGGCACGGCGCCGGAGTCCATTGATTTGGCCGAAGACCGCCGGCGATTCGGGCGGCTGCTCGACGAATTGCGCATTCCGCAGCCGCGCAACGGCACGGCGCTGGTGCCGGAAGAAGCCGCGCGCGTTGCCGGGGAAATCGGATTGCCGGTGCTGGTGCGGCCGAGTTACGTGCTCGGCGGGCGAGCGATGGTAATCGCCTACGATGTGAACACCGTGCAGGAATATGTGGCACAAGCGGCAATGATGGGCCCGGCGCGGCCGGTGCTGATCGACCAGTTCCTGGAAGAAGCCACAGAAGTGGATGTGGACGCGCTTGCGGACGGCACAGACGTGGTGATCGGCGGGATCATGGAGCACATCGAAGAAGCCGGGGTACACTCCGGCGACTCTTCGTGCGTGCTTCCGCCGGTGAGCCTCTCGCCGAAGGTGCTGGAGACGATTCGCGACTACACGAAACGGCTGGCACTGGCGCTAAAAGTGGTTGGGTTGATGAACGTGCAGTATGCCATCCAGCGGGAAACCGTGTACGTCCTGGAAGTGAACCCGCGCGCTTCGCGGACCGTGCCGTTCGTCAGCAAAGCCACGGGCGTGCCGATAGCGAAAGTTGCAGCGCGGCTGATGGTGGGGCGGCGCCTGGCGGACATGCAATTGCCACTGGTGCACCACAACGGCGTGGCGGAAATTTCCGTGCACGAGTACTACTCCGTGAAATCGCCGGTTTTCCCGTTCAACAAATTCCGCGGCGTGGATACGATTCTGGGCCCGGAAATGCGCTCCACCGGCGAAGTGATGGGGATATCGACTTCTTATGGGCAGGCATTCGCGAAAGCACAACTGGCCGCGGGGCAGAAATTGCCGCGCACGGGCACGGTGTTCATCAGCGTGAACGATCGCGACAAACGGCAAGTCGGCACTCTGGGGAAGGAGTTGGTGGCGCTCGGGTTCAAGCTGGTGGCCACGCGCGGCACGGCTTCCGCGCTGCACGCTACCGGCGTTCCCTGCGACGAAGTCTACAAAGTGAACGAAGGCCGGCCGAATATCGTCGACCTCATCAAAACCGGGAAAATCCACCTGGTCATCAATACGCCGCTGGGCCGCGAATCGTTCTACGACGAGAAATCCATCCGGCGCGCGGCGATTCGCTACAATATTACCTGCATCACGACGCTGTCCGCGGCACAAGCGGCAGTGCGCGGGATTCACGCGCTGATCGAACTGCAGCGCGAAGTGTCTTGCCTGCAGGACCTGCACCAGAACAGCGTGACGGCGACCGGTAACCCCGGCGGAGGCAATTGAACCGTGAAGTTTCAAGGCATTTTTCCGGCGCTGACAACGCCCTTTGAGGTGGACGGCTGGGTTTCCCTTGGCGGCTTAAAGGAAAATGTCCGCCGTTTTAACAAGACTGGCCTGGCGGGCTACCTGGTGCTTGGCTCAACGGGCGAGTCGGTGATGCTCCTGCGCGCGGAGGCGGACGCTGTGCTCGCAGCGGTAAAAGAAGTGGCTGCACCGGGAAAGTTGCTGATCGCCGGGACTGGCGCGGAGTCCACCGCGGAAACGATCACGCGCACCAAGCGCGCCGCAGCGCTCGGCTACCAAGCCGCGCTGGTGAAGACGCCTTACTACTACAAGCCCGTATATGGCTCGGAAACCTACATTCGGCACTACCGCGCCGTTGCGGATGCCTCGCCGATCCCCGTCCTGCTCTATTCCGTCCCGGCGTTCACGGGCGTTACGCTGGAATCTCCGGAGATTCTTAAGCTCGCCGAGCATTCCAACATTGCCGGGATCAAGGACAGCTCCGGCAGCGTGCAGCGAGTCGGGGAAGTCGTTTCCGGCGCGCCTGCGGATTTTCAATTCCTCACGGGCGGCGCGGCAGTGGTGTATCCGGCGCTGGCCGTGGGCGCCAGCGGGGCGATCCTGGCGCTTGCATCGGCGCTGCCGGAGAAATTCGTGGAGCTGTACGAATTGGTGCAGCAGGGGAAGCATGAGCAAGCCAAGGAACTGCAGCTTGCCTTGGCGAACGCCTCCAAACGCATCGTCTCTGAAAACGGAATTGCCGGCGTAAAATATGCGATGGACCTGCGCGGCTATCACGGGGGTGTGCCGCGATTGCCGCTTTTGCCCTTGGTGGAAGAGAAGAAGCAGCAGATCGCCGCGCTCCTGGTGCAATTCGATCCATCCGCCGCGCGCGTCTAACCAGGGCGTGTTGCTGTCACCTTTGACTGCGATTATCATCTAAACGTTCATGGATTGCCGCGTCATTCCTCCGCAGCAGTTGCCGCACACGTCGAAGCTCTTTCGCGATTTCAATGAGAATTTCTCCTCCGTGAAGGGCTTCTTTGCGCACACCCCGGACCTGAAGAGTGTCGCTTCCTGTGCGAAGTCGCTCGATTTTCCGCGCGACCGCCGCCTGACCGTGGCGGGCATCCTGCGCGATCAGAACCTGCGTTATGGCCATAGCGCGGAAACCGAAGCGAATCTGAAGCGCCTGGAAGAGGGCGCCGCTGCCGTGGTCAGCGGCCAGCAGGTGGGGCTGTTCGGCGGGCCCGCCTTCTCGATTTACAAAGCGTTGAGCGTGATCGAAATGGCGCGCCATTTGACGGACGAGGGCATTCCCGCCGTGCCGGTGTTCTGGATGGCGGCCGAAGATCACGACGTGGACGAAGTGCGCCACACCACGTGGTTTGCCGAGGGCAAGTTGCACCGGCTGGAGCTTCCGAAGCCTGCGGAGGATGCGATTCCCGTGGGCACGATTCCACTTGGTGAGGCCGTCGTCGAACTGGTGGAACAGGCCATCGCGCAATTGACCGGCCCTGCCGCCGCGCAGATTGCGGAGATTCTGCACCGTAGCTATACGCGGCTGGATACCTACACCAGCGCATTTGGCAAACTTTTTGCCCGGTTCTTCGGCGATGATGGGCTGATCCTGCTCGACCCCATGGATCACCGCTTGCACGGCGTGGCCGCGCCCATTTTGGGGGCTGCGCTGGCGGAACGCGATGAGCTGAACGAGTTGCTGCTGCGCCGCGGCCAGAAGCTGGAGAACGCCGGGTACGACGTGCAGGTCAAAGTGAGCCCGCGCAGCACGCTGCTGTTCTCCCTGAAGGGCGGCAAGCGCCAGGTGATTGCCGCGGCCAATGGGAATTTTAATTGCGGAGGGAAAAGCTGTCCGCGGGAAGACGCGTTGCGCTGCGTGGAGCTCAGCCCGGAAAACTTTAGCCCCAACGCGCTATTCCGGCCGGTGGTGCAGGATTATCTGCTGCCCACGGTGGCGTACTTCGGAGGCCCGGCGGAAATTTCTTATTTCGCGCAATCGCAGGTGCTGTACGAAAAGCTGTTGG
>Ga0116116_1000427_pt1 | contig 46626 bp, 40 predicted proteins | sample June2015DPH_10_1_FD_89722 | JGI IMG/M metagenome (GOLD analysis project Ga0116116, IMG submission 89722) | Peatland microbial communities from SPRUCE experiment site at the Marcell Experimental Forest, Minnesota, USA - June2015DPH_10_150 | ecosystem: Environmental > Terrestrial > Soil > Wetlands... | reverse complement strand
GTGGAACCCATTTTCGTCGAAACTGAGAAGGCCCTGTCCAGCTAGGCTAGTGAGTAACTGTGACAATAGCAGTTCCTTGCTGGCTTAGCTGGGCAATGCCTTCGCAAAGCATGCCATAGAGCGGGGCACTGGGCCCGCCATCCGGCATATATAATAAGGTTACCACCAGAATCCGCATTATTTATTCAATGTTGCTTTTATTAGGCCTTGCGGCCAGCACAAAATGTGGCCCCAGATCAAACCTATTTGCCGTTAACTTTCTAAGTGCCTTTAAGACCGCGAATTCCATTCTGGTTGGCAATCTGGGCCAGAGGTTGGGGCTGCCTATCTGGTGACCGGGCAAATCAAACCTGGCCGCCACGTCAAGGTCCCATAGCTCGAGCCTATATCTAGATTTGGATTAGAAATAAATGTTCCTCAGAGGATGGATCCCCACTTTGGTTTGTTCAACTTGGCTTAACACCTTCAATACACACTCCATTAAACATCCTTCCTGGATCTTCCACTTCATTTATCCCATCAATCCTACTCTGATGTAACTGCATTTCTTTAACATTAATAAACCCTGCCCATTTGAAATAAGTGATAAGAGAATCAGAATCATACATCCATTTATGCAAGTGGAAATCCGTCAATGCATTATACATTTTATAAATAATATTCCCAGAAGGGGGTTGAGGGTATCTGAAAAGCAACATTCTGTTTAATTTGTCAGCATGGCTTGTCATATCTGGCGATTTATTGCTATTAGCTAATTCAGCCATATATTCCATAATTATTGCTTTTAAATCTGGCACAACCATTCTTAGAACAGCATTCGGCATCAGGATACGATAGCACTCCCTTAAAAGGTTCTTAGATTCTTCAAGATAAAGGTGCTCTAATAAGTGGGATGCATAAATAGCTATAAAATAATCATTTGAAAAAGGTAAAGGTTTTCTGACATCATGAATGAAAATATTTTGATTCCATGAAATGTCTAATAGGCTTTGGGGAACTATATGCATAAACTTCAACAATTTTCTTATGTATGGATATTTTGCCAACCAAGCATTCCATGAACCATCAAGGTTGAGCCATCCTTCTGGTGTGTTCGACCCACACCCTAAATGAAGCTTTCTTAACATAAGATTATGCTCCAGATAATTGGATAAACTTCTCAGCCTCGCCCTAAAATCATTTCAAGCTGTCTATCATCGTTTATGGCTCCTTATCCGAGATTATGCGGCAGGCTCGGCCACCGCATTAAAAAATGGCTTTGGGGAATTAGTTATCCAATGTTGCTTTTATTAGGCCTTGCAGCCAGCACAAAATGTGGCCCCAGATCAAACCTATTTGCCGTTAACTTTCTAAGTGCCTTTAAGACCGCGAATTCCATTCTGGTTGGCAATCTGCGCCAGAGGTTGGGGCTGCCTATCTGGTGACCGGGCAAATCAAACCTGCCCGCCACCTGCATTCCCGCCTTATTGAGCATCTTCTCCAGAGTTGCCGGAGTATAAAAATACATCCAGGTATCATCAAAATGATGCCCTATCCAGCGATATACCCGTCCCCGATTGGCAAAGTTCGGGGACTCCACCAATACCAGGCCGCCCGCCTTGAGCAAACCCCTGAGACGCCCCAGGTCTCGTATAGGCTGGTGCAGATAATAAATCATGTCCACCATGGTGATGACATCAAAAGACTCATCCGCCAACCTGGCCTCTCCCAGGGAGGCGTTAATAATAGAGGCATTGGGCAGGCGCTCCCGGACTATTTGGCAGGCGGTGTGAGAAGGTTCAATTCCGAAAAGGCGCCAGGATCTGGGAAACTGTTCCAGCAAGGTCCCATAGCTCGAGCCTATATCTAGAATCGCCCCCGGCGAGGGATGCCATTTTAGAATCCAGTCTACCAGGCGTCTTAAATTTTCGGACCGGTAGTCTTCCAGTTGGAAATTCGGCCGGGCCTCGGTCCACTCTTCCTGGAAGTGCTTGATTTGATCATCTTCTCGCCGCCTGGGGTTGCGATAAACCAGGTCGCATCGGTTGCAGCGCACGATGTCGCCTCGCCCGCGGTCCGGCCACACCAGGGTAGTTTCCGTCTGTTTTCCGCAGATAATACAGTCAACCTCTTCCCAAGCCCCAGCAGGCAAGGACCGAATATCAATTAGTTCTGCCAGGCCCAAACGTTTCTTCATCAATGTCCCTGTCTACGAAATCTGACGGTTCTCCCGTTCCAACACGAAAGGTCCCATGACCAAGACATCCATGCGGGTGCGCAAAAAGCAGCTCAGGGCCTCCTCCGGGTTGCAAACAATGGGCTCATTCTCATTGAACGAGGTGTTGAGCACCACCGGCACCCCGGTCAGCCGGCCAAATTCCTCAATGAGCCCGTAATACAAGGGGTTCTCTTCCCGGCTTACGGTCTGCAGGCGGCCGGTGCCGTCCACGTGAGTGACCGCCGGGATCGTTTGCCGCTTCTCTTCCCTGATGGGATAGACCTTGATCATAAAAGGGTCGGGATAGTCTTTCTCAAAATATTCTCCCATGGCCTCCAGCAGAATCGATGGAGCAAAAGGCCGAAACGGTTCCCGGCGCTTAATCCTGGAATTCAGAATGTCTTTCATTTCCGGCCGCCGCGGGTCCACGATGATGCTGCGATTCCCCAGGGCGCGGGGCCCCCACTCCATGCGCCCCTGGAACCAGCCAACAATATTTCCATCTGCGATATGTTGGGCCGTCTGCCGCACCAATTCATTTTCATCATCAACCCGACTGATATTGACTGCTTCCATTTGATTTTGATGGCGGCTTATGGTTGCTTCAATTTCATCAGGGGTAAACTCCGGCCCCCAATATGAGCTCTTCATCACAAAGCGACGCTCATGTCCCAAAATAGTATTATAAACATAATAGGCCGCTCCTAAAGACCCCCCCCCATCGTAAGCCGCGGGCTGGATATAAATTTCTCTATACGGGGTTTTTTCAAAGATTTTTCCGTTAGCTACACTGTTTAGGGCGCAACCTCCTGCCAGACAGAGGTTTGTAGTTTTAGTCTTTTCATAAAGCCGATTTAATAAACGGAAAAACACTTCCTCATAGCGGGCTTGCAAGGATGCGGCCAGGTCTGCATGGTTTTCCGCGATGGGCTCTGTGTAAGCCCTGGCAGGTCCCAGAGCCTTTTCCAATCCCGGAGAATAAACATCCTCAAAGGAAGGCTCGCCTCCTTCCCAGAGGTAGGCAGGCTCTTGCCGGTGATGTTTGAAATATTGCAGATTAAGCTCAAACCCGCCGGGGGTGTCACGTACTATATCCTGCATGATGTTCAAATACTTTGGTTTCCCCAAGGCCGCCAGTCCCATTACCTTATATTCATCCCCATATTTTTTAAATCCCAGAAACTGGGTGATGGCAGTATAAAACACCCCCAAGGAGTGCGGGAAAAATATTTGTGTCAAAGGTTGAATGCTATTTTCTTTACCCAGGCCCCCCATAGTACTGACAAAATCCCCAAAGCCGTCCACGGATAATAAAGCAGCCTGCTCAAAAGGCGAAACCAGAAAACTGGACGCCAGGTGGGCTCGATGGTGTTCTATTTGGTAGGTGCGGGCTTTGAGGCCGGATTTGTTAGTAGAAAATTGGCTTGCCAATAATTCTGGCACTGCGCCCGGCTCAGTGGCCGCCTGCAACCGCTCACATACGTATTTCAAGCTGGGTTTCTGGGAAATGACATAAAATAGCTTTCGGTGCCAGTTAGCCCAGGGGCGCCGGTTAACCGCGACCATATCTACGTCACTAATTCCTATTTGCGATGCATTTAAGCAATAGTTAATCGACTCTCGAGGAAAACCGGCCCAATGTTTAATGCGCCGGAACCTCTCTTCTTCTACTGCTGCGATAAGTTCGCCATCTTTAATGAGACAGGCTGAAGAGTCGCCATGGAAAGCGTTGATTCCAAGAAGATACATTCTTATTGTCCTTAGCTAATATGGTAACGGTTTTCCTGTAGTGATAACCGCCTGAAATTGCGCCAACATTTGCCTGGCCACCACCGGAAGATCAAAGCGTTCTTTTACTAACCGCCTGCCTCGCTCTCCCATCTTTTGCAACTGAGCCGGTTGTGATAAAAGATCACGAGTTGCCCGGGCAAAGTCTTGGCTTCGGCAGGGCACCACCAACCCCGCCCCGGCTTCCTCAGCCCAGCGCCCTACCGGCACACCCGCAGAGGCCAATATAGGTAGCCCTGCGGCCATGGCCTCTATGGCTGACATCCCGAAATTCTCAGACTGCGGCTCCGACGGCATCAGTAGGAGGTCGGTATCTGTCAGGGCCTGCAACACCTCCTCACCCTGGAGGAGCCCCGTTATATGCAGATGACTGGCGCAGCCAGTTCGTTGCGCCTGCGCCTGAAGCAAGGACGCCAAACCTTCATCATCAGGCCCAGCCAACACTAAATGCACCTCTTGCGTCAATCCCTGTGAAGCCGCCAGGGCCTCCACTGCGATATCCGGCCGTTTCTTCCGGTGTAAGCGTCCCAAGAAGAGTAAAGCTGCGGCATCCATGGGAATCCCCAAATCTCGGCGGAGCCCCCCTCTCTCAGGCAAACAACAGAAACGTGAGGCATCCACTCCGTTTGGGACGGTAAAAGCGGGAGAGCGCAAACCCAGACTGGCCGCGGCCCCGGCTTCTCCATAATCGGTGCAATGGAGAGCGGCGGCCCGGTCCAGAAGAGGTCTCCCCCGCAACGCCAAGTAAAGACGCTTCTTCCATTTTTTCTGTCGCAAGGACCAGGGAAGGAGTTGACCGCGCAGTGACACTATATAGGGGACGTTGGCATGCAAACATGCAGCCACCACCGGTCCCATTGCATGGGTATAAAGGGTCTCCAAGACCACTAAATCGTATTGAGCAGTCTTTTTTTGGCACGCTTGAGCCAACTTCGGGCAATAAAAATAACTTCGAGGGGAAAATGGAACAACGGGGTAATAATAAACTTTAACTCCTTCAACTTGGATTTCCTGTTCCAAAGGAACCTCTAACCGCTTCATGCCATTTGCGTTGGTGGTGAAGACAGTAACTTCCGCCCCGAGACTCGATAGAGCCTTACACATTGATGAGACGCTCTTAACGGGACCCCCATAGACATAAGCCGGGCTATAATAACTAGTAACGTAAAGAATTTTCATTAATTGTCCTATTTATTATAAATTTCATTGTTTAAAGCCTTATCACAAGCTTTTACGACATCCCCAACGCTTATCAGCTTGAGGCAAGCCAGGTCATGGTGACAACCGATGAGCCTGCAGCCTTCACAGGCAACCCGGGCCCGCAAAACTATATGGCCGGGCCCATATGGATGCCATTGTCCAGGGAAATTTCTTCCAGAAAAGATGCCGACGCACCGGGTGCCGACCGCGGCCGCCAGATGCATGGGACCGGTGTCATTCCCTACGTAAAGACGGCAAAACGACAAGGCCGCGGCTGCCTGTCTAACAGTCAACTCTCCCGCCGCATTGGCCCCGGCCCTCCACTCGTTTATCAAACTATTCCCTAATTCCCGGTCCTCAGGACCTCCAAAAATGACCGGCGCCCCGGCTAATTGGTCTATTAGATAGCGGCCTAGTTGCGCAAACCGTTCTCTTGGCCAAACCTGCGCTGGATTTTTGCCGCCTACCCCTATGCCAATCAGAATCCTTGGTTCATTAAGCCCGGGATGATTGGTGAGCCAATCTTTCGCCTGGTTCACCTCCGTCTCCGTCAGGAGCAGGTCCATGCAGCCCTGGTCCGGCGGCGGCACCGGAATTCCTGACCGGCCGAGACGGCTCAAAAGATGGTCGGCCTCATGATCGAGGTAAGGCAAGGGCATTCCGCCCTTGAGTTTGTTGAAAGCTATCATTCCTCTATGTCCGATGAACCGGGTAATTCCGCTCAATCGAAAGAAGACCATATCGCGCCAAATCTGCCGCTTGCTGCGAAAGCGCGGGGCCAGGTAAACTAAAGTATCAAATTGCTTACGGCGTATCTGAGGGACAACCCTGATAATTTTCCCCAAAGCCGCGCCGTCATGGTTAGCCTGATAGGAAAAGAACTCATCGAATAATCCTCGTTCCGGTAAGGTTCTTAATGCCTGGGGGTAATCTCTGCCGGCGTGCTGATCATAAAGCAGCGCCATGAAGGCCTTGGGGAAATATCGGCGAATAGCCCACATGGCCGGCAAAGCAATCACCGTATCGCCTATCTGGCCGATGCGATAGAATAAGATTCGTTGCGGATATCCAGAATTCAAAGGATTACCTCAAATCGGATAATAGACCTAAAGCCCATTATGAATAATTGAATAATACCGGAATAGCGCCGGGAATAAAGGGGGCGTAAAAAGAAGTAAGCGGCCCCTTGCAACCGCCCTTTCCTCTGGCGGCGGTGCTGGGCCAGCCAGTCCTGCCGGGCAGATTGGACCATCGGCTCTCAGCTATCCCCCATCCGGACCGCCCCGGCATTTTCACCCGAAAGCGCCTGGTCCGCTCCCTCACCGGCCAGGATTCTCCGATAGCAGGCCATCATCTTGTCGCCGTAATCCGCCCAGGTGAACCCGGTCCGCACCCGCTCCCGGGCGGCTTCCCCCATGCGGCGGGCCTCCTCCGGGTTCTCGTAACAATAGAGGATCTTCTCCTTAAGCGCCGCCACATCCCGAATGGGCAGGATGAAACCCTCCCGGCCTTCCCGGACCAGGTCGGCCCCGCCCGTATTGGTGGTGATAATTAACGGCAAACCGCAAGCCATGGCCTGGGGTTGGACCATGGCGAGACCTTCTTCAATGGAGGCCAGACAGAAGACCGACCCCTGGGAATAGTACTTAGGCAATTCCGGTTGCGGAAAGGGCCCCAGGTGCCGGATAGCCGGAGAGGCGAATTGCTTCAGAAAGGGACGGATCTCCTCGGTCAGGCTGCCGATGAGCCATAACTCGGCCCCCGGCAGCTTGAGTTCGCCAAAGGCTTGCAAGAGATAATGGACCCCCTTCCGCAGGCTGAGGTTGCCGCAATGGATGACCCGGAAGGTCTTATCCACTTTGGGAACCGGATAAAAATTGCTGAGGTCCACACCGTAGGGCACGTGCAGGAGCTTGGCCGCCGGCACCCCCCGCTTGAGAAAGGTCTCTTTGACATAGAGCGACGGAATCGAGATGAAATCGGCCTCCTGGTACTCCAGGAGTTCCTTGTCAATGATCTTGGGATGGGGCACCTTGAGGCAACGCCAGCCGAGCCGTGCATATTCCTCCCGCAAAATTTCATCCTGCTCAACGATATGGCTGGAGCCACGTTCCAGCACGGTCTTGGCCCCCAATTCCCTGGCCCGGCGCAGGGTGTGGAGGAAACAGGAGCTCCAGCCCACCAGGAGTTCCGGCTTGGGAGGGAGATGCCGGGCGGCATGGCCGTCGAAAAGCTCGTGCACCAGATACTGGGCGTTATAACGCCTTTTCAGCATTGCCGGCGCCTTGAGCCAGCCGCGGTTCAGGATTTCGTTAATGACCAGGGAGCAGATGCGCTCCCGGTCAATCCCGTATTTCACCGTCTCGAATACCGGGTAGCTGGTGATGAGCCGCTCCAGGCAGCCGTGACCCTGAAGTTCCTTGGCCAGATAAAAGGCATGAAAGCGCCCCAAGACAGAGATAGTCACCTTCATCTCAATGCGGAACTCCGCCGCTCCCTAACCAATAATTTCATGATGGCGAAGGTGGCCTGCCATTCCCCCAGTTGGGCGGCCGGCCGCTCCACCGCCTAGGCGTAGAAAAATGGGCCCAGGTCCTTGAGGCCACGGTCGGAATGGCGAACCGCCTGCAAGCAGATACAAAGGGCCGGGGCCACCGCGGTCAGCCAGACCAGGGTCTTCACGGTCTTCAGGCCGTTCTATCAACTCCCAAGATAAAAATGATTAATCTGTTAGATTACAAAAAACCACATCCTTAACATTTCTTTCTTCCAATGACAACCAGTGTGCTTGCAAAACGTTCCTTGATATTATTATTAATCGGCAGATATGGAATTAAAGCATTTCCTAAGATAAATAGAACAGGATAAAAACATTTTGAAATTAATTTCGATGGATGTGATCCCAAAAAATCAAAATAGGAATGAGGATCAGCATAAATATTATTGAGGCAAGCCTTTTCGAACTCCTCTATATGAGAGTCAATAGAATAATCAATTTCGGGTATCCTATATCCACCTAACTCTCGTTCTTTCATCATTTTCCGCATAATGTGCAGACCACAAGGAACTACCGATACAATATATCCTCCTGGCCTAGTAATATTATATAGTTTATTCCATATCTCTCGACGTTGTAGTTTATCTAAATAATGTTCCACAACGCCAAAATGATAGCACATATCATATAGAACGGTAGAGTTGTACTCAAAAATATCAGCCAGTTCAACGCTTGCGTTTATCTGATGAAAAATCTTAACTTCATTTATAAGGTTCTGAGCTCTTGAAAGCATGACCGGAGAGCAATCAATGCCATGGACCTGGAAACCGTTTAAAGCTAACTTAGTTAAATGATTTCCTCCCCCACATCCTAATTCAAATAGCCGGGCAGGCGGTGCCAATTTTGTTAACCTTAGAATTTTCTTCCAAACACGACTTAGATTTTTAATCCTCTTAAGGTCATAGTTGGTGTGGCAGTGGAAAGCATAAGCATCATCTTCCTCCAAAATAATTTTCCAGGCATTTACCACATCATCTTTAGATTTCAATTCCGTCCCCTAATAACTTGCTATCACAGCATTAATTCCTGCAGCATACCTGACACCGCCATAACCGCCCGGCGCTGACGAATGTTAATTTAAAGGTCATTTCTGGCCGCACACATAGACCGACCAGGCAGGATAAGGTACAACATGATCAAGCAGAACCATCGGGGATAAGAATAGAAATGCGGCCACCCGGCAAGCATCCCCGAGAAATTGGGGGAGTCTATTAAAAAGGTGATCCTCGAGCCAACGCTGGATTGCCGTGGCCTTGATGCAGCCATACCCGCCGACGGTATCGCTTATGATTGGTTGAATTCCGGCCTCCCGCATTAGCCCTTCCAGTTCTTCATGAGTGTAACCTACTCGCACATGGCCGCCATCCTCGGTTTGCGAAATTCCTCCCATGGCGTTAAAGAGGCATTGGGCATTAGGTGTACACAGATGCAACCTCCCGCCAGGGGCCAGGCAATCGCTGAAAATTTGGACTACTTCATTATCTCGTATCAAGTGCTCCAGGGTCTCAAAGCAAATGATCTGGTCGAAAGTTTTGTTAAGAGTTCTGAGGTCGTAAATATTAAAGACCCTAAAATGCAGCCTACCTTTATCGGCCCCGACATATTGACCATATTCTCGACAGCGCCGCACCTGGTCCGGGTCTAGATTAATACCCGCAACCTGATTGCCAAGCTCATAAGCTGCCAGACTGAAAGCGCCATTGCCACAGCCCGCATCAAGGGTGCAAATATTTCCTGATAGGAAGTAGCGAATGAGCTTGCGCCGTGGCCTAGTACCAAAATCCAACCCAGGGAAGAGAAGATGTTTGACCAGCATCTTGATGTTCTTCATAAGCGCATCACTTAAGAATCCTGGCAGAGTATTTAAATTCTCTTTTATCCGAGATTATGCGGCAGCCATGGCCACCGCAGGTTAAAAATGGTTTTTGGGACCTCTTTGCCCGGGGAAAATCCCGGAAGGTTTCTGTTCTTGGAACCGAAACCTCTCATCAGCATCATGATAGCATGACTTGGCCTAAAAAAACAATTTTTCCCAGAATTTTGGCATACCACCCCCCTTTGAGCAGATCCTTCTTTAGAACTAACCTGACCTAATATTCCATCAAAGTGGCTTGATAAGACGCACAAAGTTCGCTTTTATCAAAAAATCATCAAAGTTGCACCTATCGTGATATTTATGCCTAATTCGTGAAAACAATTCTGAATATTCCCGGCTAAACAATAGAGATCTCCAACTTAGTTCTAAAATTATCTCGTCCATAAGAAATCCTGCTTCTGTAAAAAGCTTTAAATATTCTCCAGTCGTAAGTTTTGAAAATAAGTCAAGTTCAATATAGCGGGCTCCACTTTGGAAATCCTCCTGGTCTTCATAAAAAAGTTTAACGTATTCTAAATATTCGTCAAGAGGGAGGAGCAAATGGTTGAAAGCATTCTTAAGCCCACCACGACCTGCAAAATGATCTCCTCCAGCACAAAAATAGAGAGGGCCATATGTGGCATACAAGGTTCCTCCCGGTTTCAATAAGCGGAATGATTCTTGAAGAATAGAACCTAAATTGAGGCAGTGTTCAAAAACAGCATCAGAAGCGCATAAATCAATCGAATTATCTGGTAAAAACGAATGGTTTTCTAGAGGTCCCTGTCTAAATTCTACTTTTACATCTAATAATTCCGCACAATACCTGGATATTTCTTTCCACGACTCTGAGAAATCAAATAAATCGGTGGCAATAATCTTTTTTGGTCTCAATTTGGCCCAAGAAACCACATCCCATCCTGTTCCGGTCCCTTGAACCAATATCGTAGCTTCTCTAATATTGCAATGTTGGGATCCCCAGCGGCGTCGGGCTTCTAAAGGAAATCCGCGCTTGCATAGAACTAAGTATGGTTTATACTTTCTTAAAGTATTTTCAGAAAGATATCTGCGATAATACATGGATAGCAAAGGGCGTAGTAGAAAATAGATAATACGCTTATAAATAACAGTTTCTGCTGAGCCAACCTGGTCATGCCATCGCTTTAGGCAATAGTTTGTCAATCCAAAGCTAATCATCGATTCGTTTCTGCCCAATTACAATCAGTGAAGAAGCGTATTTCTCTTTAATATTGTTGTTAATTGGCTTATTTCAGGCAATTTTTGCGGCATAATCCAGGTTCATATACTCTTCTATATTCCGCATTATTTCTTTTAGCCTTTCGTGATTGCTATAGCCGCTCCTGAGGCACCTTTCCCGGCCGGCCTGCGCTATCCGCCGGCGCTCCGGTTCGTTTTTTAAATAAAATTTAACTTTTTCAATTAGTTCAGCATGAGAGTCAAAAAATTCCGCTTCCTCTCCTTCCTCAAACATCTCCAAATGTTCGCTGGTCCTTTCCGCCAGCATAAAGGCGCCGCAGGCCGGAATCTCGAAGGTCCTCGTGGTATTCAGGTCTCGATTTGCCTTCCGCAAGTAATTTAAGCAAATATCAAAGGAGCAAATGGCCCTGGCATAGTCATCGCCGTAAATGGATGGGCCTTTTATACGTAAGTTCGGATGACTCAGTTTACAATTTTCTTCCCACCCGTTGCCCCACACCCCCACCTGGATGCCCTGCTCGGCCAGGAAAGAGATAGATTTTGCCCGCTGATCCTCAAAGCTACCGATAAAACCCACCGGACCGCCAAACCTCTTCTTTTCTTCGGCAGATAACTCCATAGGACGGTGGGTATGAGGGTCATAAGCGAATCTCATGCAGAGGACATTTTGTGCGCCCAGATTTCGAAGATCATCAATATTGCAATTTCTGAGCGTAATCACGAAGTCATAGTAACATAAGGAGGAAATATATCGCTTCGATTGATTTCTGCGGTTCATAATGTCATCAGGATTGTAAGAAACCGAAACACAGGAGGGTTGAATCTTTTTGATCGCCATTAGCGTCTTGCCGGAGATAGTGAGCCCTTTATCCACCCATAAAATGTCAAATTTGTCCTGGCGTCCCAAATGCATGATTTGCCTGTTAGCCCTGGCAAAATCAGGAGGACCGCTAACCTTGTTAATAACCCGGTAATACAGGGGCGGTCTTATACGTTTCATCTCCCAGTTGGGGGCAGTATTAATCGAAGATAAAGAGTGACCTGACTCCTTAAATGCCTGCAGCCGCTGCAGACAAGTATTCCCTTGCATAAGTGGTCCGACATACAAGATTCTCATGTTTAGCTACCTTGTGGTAATGCCAACAGGCATTTCCTGATTCCTGCCACCGCCCTTTCCACAGAGTATTCGCTAGCCTTTTGGCGGCAAGCTTCCCTGACGCCATTCCCCCTCAATTTACTCAAGCTAATGACCCTGGACATGCAGTCAGCCAGTGCCGCCGCATCGCCCGCGGGAAAAACGTATCCGGTCTCAGCGGGAGTAACCAGATCACGCCAGCAGCCAACCCGGTCACTAACTATCACCGGCATCCCGAATTGCAGAGCCTCATTGACCACCAGTCCCCAGGTTTCTGACCAGGATGATGGCAGGACCAGACAATCCACCGCACTATAGAACAGCCCCAGCTTGCTTTGGTTTTGGAAGCCGGTGAATACCGTCTCTATCTCGGGAAGCGCCTGCATCCCGGCTTCGAACTGCCGGCGTAATAAGCCATCTCCCATCACTATTAAACCGAGGCTAACGCCACTATCAGCCGGCAAGAGCCGCAAGGCATCGACTATCATTAACGGGTTCTTTTTAGGGATCAGTTTGCCGGAAAAGATAAAGACGAATTGATCCTCGTCGAACCCCAGCTCCCGCCGGATCTCTGTGCGCCTGCCGTCATAATCCTTTATTTGCTTAGCAAACAGCTCATCGTCTATATTATAAGGCGAGTGGTAAATGCGGTTTTCCGGTATCCCCCGGGACCTATAATGATGGCGTGAATTGTAACCAATGGCTAAAAATCCGGCTATCTGGCTATAAAGGATTTTTAGGAAGACGTTGCGCCCGAATCGTTTGCTGGCGCTTCTTTGCACCGCCAAATCAGTGGTTTCGGCGCGCAATAAAATTGGTATGCCAAGCAAGCGCAGGGTAAGTAAGGCTTTAAGATAAAAAGGCAAAGGAGAATAGCCAGTTAACAAGGCGTAGTCAGGCTGGAACTCTAAAAGTTTTTGTTTAAATTGAGCCATATTCAATCTTAAATCTCCAGGCCGGTTGATTCCCGGATCGATGGACAGAAAGGTATGGGGATAACCTTCGGTTAAAGGCACGTCCCAAGAGAAATGGACGCCGAACCCCTCGTCCTTGGAGCCTCTGATGCTGAAATCCGATCCGAAATAAACATGTATATCGATCTCCCTGGCCAATGACCGCCAAAGCGGGGCTTGATATTGAATAGGATGGGTAGTGATGACCGCCAGCTTGTTATTCATGCAATTCTTCTGCGTATATAATTCGCTCTTCTATTCACTTTACCAATCTTAAAGTAAGCCCTGGCGATCCATGCAATAAAATATGAAACAATGGCCATGGCTGCTAATTCACGGACGAAATACATTTTGGACACCTTTTTTTAATCTCCGGGGTTAGTTTCCAATAAATGTTTGTTGAGAAAGAATCGCTTGTATCGAGTTGGTGGAAAAAATAATTTGCCCACAGTGATTAGGATCCAGAAAAGAAAAGCGAATAAAATACCATGACGAATATTCATAAAAATATATGTCCCTAAAGGTTCTGGGCGCATTAGGCCAGGAATCAAGGCCAAACAGGCAAGTTTTGCGTATTGGGGGGTTTTGGGGGATGCTGCATAACGCCAGAGAGTGCCAGTAAAGAAACCTACGGCCAAATAGCCGATGATGATTCCTAAAAAACCGCCATCTGCCACGGCAGATGCGATCATAAAGCCGCTTGGGTCCCATACAGGCAACTTAAAATGTAGATTAGTAACATCTTCAGATGATCTTTTGGGAAAAGGGAGAAATACCCCAGGAACCGCCTCATACGCCGCCCAAAAGAAATTTTCACCCCACATGAATGGTGTTCCTAAGGTGTCGTGGCTGCGAAGCAGGGCGCCTGCCCATTCTATCCCATTCACACGGAAGCCATAATCTATTTTGATTCTTTTTTCCGTTCCCGCTTCAACTTTTTGATTTTGTAAGGCCTTGGCAATAAGTTCTGCTCTCGTCGTAACGGATATTCCCGCTTTATGGTAACCCATAAATGATCCCTGCCTAATAGCAGTAGTCAATATGAATAATATAGGTATCATGAGAAGGTATTTTATACTTTTATAAAACTTATTATTATTACTAAGTTGAAAAGCCGCAAAGCACATCGCACTCATTGTTACAGCCCTTGTTCGCGCACTGGATAAAGCGACTATGCCAAAAAGGGTCAACCCCATAATTATAAAAAGTAATTTATTCTTCGGATCGCATTTTAACCATTTTGTAGTAATTAAAAATAGACATGCGCCCAACAACCCATCATAAAGGTAAAAGAGTGCTTTTATACCAAGGCCTTGTTTCATGGTCTCAGATGATATTCCGCTCTCGTCGATTCCATATTTTGAGGTAAAATGTATAAAAAATAAAATGACAAAAATATACAGGGTGAAGGTAATAATATTAGAGTTGACGGCAAGGGTCTGAGGCGAGATGCGATGGAGAGCCCTGGTCATCTTTCCTAGAGAAAGCTCATACCCTACTTCATAAAAAATGAAGGCCAAGGGGGCCATCAAATAAAGATACCAGTAATAGTCCATGGCGCCTGGGTAGAAAAAGAATCGATGCACCCCGGCCAAAGCGGGCAAGGGACCTAAAATGACAAGGATATAGGAAACTGTTTGAAACAATGGCCTGATACTGACAAGGTAATGCCCCCAGCCATAACGTGTGCTCCAAAACCAGCGAAAGGCCGCCAGAGTTGAAATAAATGAGCCTAAGGCAACTGCTAAACTTGTTTCGATATCATACTTGGAAATCATGATAGCCAGCAATGAAACCGCACAAGCTGCCATCACGGTAACTATAAATCTAGGGTGATTAATTTCCTTTTGAACAACCATAATGATTATCCTTGAACGAAAGAAACTCCAACTGTGCGGCCCCACATGGCCAGGTTGGTGTCCACCCACAGTTGGCTTTGCCCTTTTTGGTCATGGTCGCCCCCAATATTTATTGTCAAATATAACAATAAGTTATATGGCTTGGCAACCATTTTTTAGGTAACTTTAAGTGAAAATTCCAATATATTTTGCAACAGTCTCATATTATTTGACATTGCGCCTGGAGATTAGTTTATTTTTTAAGGCTGGCCATCTCCCAGTAGGAGCAATTATACCAATTCGGTTTGTCTTTATCTCTTCCCAATAAGGTTCCAAGACCTCGCAACAGGGGATCATCAGCATCACGCCAGATGGCCAATGCCTCTCTAAGGCAATCCCAGCGGCGATGTTTCAGGCAAATCATAATGTCATGGAGGATATAAGATCGCCTCCGCTGGTAATACCTCTTCGCCATTTCCTCAACAAAATCCGGGAGATTCTGGCGATAACGCCGAAGATTGGCGACATGCATTCCTAATACCCAAAACGTTACTTTCCAGTGCACAGATGCATACAATCTTGTAGGGTCACGCGGCATAAGCGTAATAAGCGGGGCATTAATAAAGGCAACATCAAATTTCCTGGCAACCCGCAGCCACATATCCACGTCTGCAAAATTACCAAATTGGGGATCAAAATAACCGAGCCGATCAAAAACCTGTTTTCGCACCATAACCGTACCATAGACGCAGGAATCCCACCTGGCAAGTAAACGTCGTCCTAATTCCAAGCCACTGATTATTGGCGAATGTGTTTCTTTGTAAATAATTTCTTTGTTCTTTATGTATGTCCGATAAGAGTTGAAGACGAATCCTGCAGATGGATATTTATCCAAGGCACCCTTCCACTTGGCAATACAGTCAGATCTGTAAATGTCTCCATCATGCATGATGGCAACGTAAACCCCTGTGGCAGTTTTGAGAGAAGCATTGAGATTGCCAGGCATTCCTAAATTATTCTCATTTCTTAAATATCTTATGCGTGACTCACGTTTTGCATATGTGCGGCAGATCTCTTCGGTAGCGTCGTCTGAGCAGTCATCACTTATAATTAACTCATAATCTCCAAAGGTCTGTTCCAAAATACTATCCAAAGTTAGGGGTAATAGTTTCGCCCGGTTGTATGTAACCAAGCAAATACTTACAGGTGGATGAGTACCCATATTGCAATTTTTTTCCCAGAACTAGAGTTTGGAATCCAAATAACCCCGGGCGCCCTTGCCAAGCCCATTGGGTCAGCTTTTCAACTATCCAGGGAGGAAGGGTGTCCCTAAATTTCCAAAGAGATATTGTGCCATCCGAGCCCCCTGCCGCCAAGGCCCGGAAAGGGGCCGTGGTTTCCAAAAAAGTCGCCCCGCATCAGAGTCGTCCGCCTGTCTGCTCTGCATAATCTGAATACTCAGGCGCACCCCTTCGCCCAGCCCTTCAGATGACCGATGAGCCAGATGAGCTCATCCCTGCCGATGGCCAACATCGCCACCGGGTAGCCCAAGAGTATGGCTGCCGTGGCAGCCGCCAGGAACACCTGCCAGGATGGGAGCAAGGATGCCCCCCAGACTAGGAAGGCTCCCGGAATTACAAGGGCCAGCGCCGGCTGCCAGATGGTTCTAAACACGGTGGTTATGGGAATCTTGAGAAATCGCGCCAGCAGGGCAGGATAGAAAGAAAGGCCGAATACCAGGTCCCCCGCCAGGCTCGCCCCGGCCACCCCCAGTATTCCGAACCGGGGGGCCAGGACCACGGCCAGCAGGATGGTGAGGAGGGCGTTGGCCAGAGAAAAAAGGGCCAGGCCCCGGTGCCGGTTGGCCGCCAGCAGGGACCAGCCGGCGGTGTTCCAGCCCGCGGCCAGCACCGCCTGACAGAGCAGCAGGAGCATCAGGGCGGGCTGGATTTCCAGGTGTCTTCCCGTCCAGAGGGGGTAAATCAGGGGGAAGAACAGCCACAGGAACAGGGCGGCCGCGCCACTCAGGAAAACCACCGTGCGGATGGTCAGGAGGGAGAGCCGCCTCAGCTTCTCCTCCTGTCCCTGGGCCTTGAGGAAGGTTAACTCCGGCCACAGGGGGCCTTGAAACAGAGTCCCGACATAGCCCACCAGGCCGGAAACGGTGCGGTGGGTGGCAAAGACTGCGACCATGACCCCGGAACCGAAGGCGCTGATCACAATGATGGTGCCCTGGAAATTGAGCATGTAGGCCAAAGCGATAAGCCAGAAATAGAATGAGCCCTTCAGATAGACACGACCAGCCCAAGCTGAAGAGAGGCTGAGACGGATGCGGCTCCATTCCGGCAGCCTCCGCAGGGTGTAGCAGACAATTATTATTGTACCACTAATCTCAAGGGTCAGTTGTGCAGATGCATAGACCAGCGGAATAGCGTATGCCAGCAGCAAACCAGCACAGACCAAAAAGAAAATACTCCTGTAAATATTTCCTATCATAGATCCCATATAGTATAGACCGGTAGCTCGGAAGATGGTGACATAGACCCCTCCGGAGATGCCGACTAGAGACCATCCTCCCATGATGAGCAAGACCAGCCGGGCTTCCAGGCCTAAAGGTCGGCCGGTTCCAGGTGTGTGCAGTCCGGGGATGGCCAGCACCAAAGCGAGCAGGGAAAAGACTGCGGCGCACAAAACGACAAATAACGAAACCCCCTCCGCCAATTTTTGGCGGAACGCGGCCATATCCCCTTGCACATAATCCTGAGCTAGGACGTTCCCAATAAAACTCTGGCCTCCCAGGTCCATCAACTTCAGTAACGAAGCCCAGGCGGTAAGGGAAAGCCACCAGCCATATCTCTCGCCACCCCACGCACGCAGGAAAAGGGGAACGAGAATGAGCGGCGAGGCCGCAACAATGATCTGGCCCAAGAAAGTGGAAGCCATTCCTTTGCAGAATCTCTCAAATGGTGCAGCAGTTTTTGTCGAAATGGGGGTAAGCATTCCATCTAAAATTAATTAGTCGTTAGCTATTTATCCGCACGATTAGTCGGAGACTTATATAACTTAGAAGATATTGAAAAAATTGTAAAAGTACTTTAAATAGGACCTGTATTCTTACTTATTAAAACCAAGGTCATTTTGGATAAAAATGCCAATCTCCCAGGCTTTAAGGAAGCGGCAATTCCCATGCATATCCTTTCCTAAACAAAACCCATGTTCCTTTAACGGTATTGTAATATTTTGCTTGCAGATCTGGCTCTTCATCGAGCCAGACTTTAATAGTATTTCTAACTACCGCGTGGTCACCATCATCCACAATCACCAATGCATTGTCTGATAGTAATTTTCTCAATAAAGGCAAGGCTGCTTTGCGCATCTTAACATCCGCAGGGCCATCTACTACTAATAGTTCATATATTGAACTATCGTTAAAGGCTATCATATTAATATCATAAAAGTTTGTATCGATATTTTTATAATATATTATAGGAACATGAATTACTTTGGCCATGCATTGTTTAGAATCTAGTGTATTGACTTCTTTATCGATTTGTAGTTGGATAAAATCAGCCCAATCCTTATTATCCTCAAGACATATTAATTGGCCCTTCAAATCTTTGTCAGAAAGTAAGGATGCAATATAAATGCTTGATGTTCCACAACCTAATTCCAATACATTCCTGACATTCCTTCGCCTAATAATTTCAGCCATTAGCTCAACAAAATCTGGAGATACGGAGTGTCGAAGGAAGAAGGCCGGTTTTTTTAATGGGATTTTGGATAAGGCGATAGCCGAATGTAAAGCGTTGCATTGTCTTTCCAAAATATCAATGTGAGTTCTCAAATTCCCAAACAGGTAGAGAAGCAACCCTGATAAGCACACTAATTCAGCTATGGTTGCCAAGATCAATATAATGTTATTATTTGCGATATAATAATATATTAATGTTAATATGAGTAAAGGTACGCTCACAATAATCAAATAAGGTATTAATTTTCTGAGAATATTAAGCGTCATTAATTTATTACCTTATTGAATAAATACATATTTTAATTATTTTTATTGCATGATAAAAGACAGAATCATCTAAACAAGATTCTTAAGGAAGACCTGATTGCAGGGAGAAGCACACCAAGAAAGGGCCGTCTTGCATTCCACACTTCCCGCGTCAGTTTCAAGCCCGCATCCGCCAACCGCCATTTTTCATAAAGCCAGGCATATTGCAAATCTACCTGCCTGGCTGTCATGTGACGAAGTGGGGCGACGAGGTCTGGTTTTTTAGTCACCCTTTCCAGCAATTCTTCGATCCTCTGCTCCATCCGGTGCCGGGCCTGCACTTCTTTTAGTCCCGCGGCAGCAATGGCCTCGCGTTCCTCAGGGTGGGCAAGGTAATAATCGACTTTAGCAAACAGCTCATTCTCATCCGCAAATGCGGCATAGTGGGTGCCTTCCTGGAACAACAGCTCCTGTCCGTTATCGATTCTGCGGGTAAGCAGCATTGCCCCGCAGGACATGGCTTCAAAGGTGCGAAAATTTAAATCGTCTGCGGCTGGGAGGTTAAGGACGATCTTGGCCCGGGAATAAATCTGGGGAATCTCTTTCTGCCAATAATAGCGTTGCTCATTAATTTTATAAGATTGCTCCAGGGTGGATAAAATCCGCCTTCGCTCCTCAGTCCGGCCATGGCCGATGAAAGCTACATCCAGGTCACGATCAATCTTTAATGGATAAAAGAACTCGACGTCGCACGCATAAGGATGCCAATGCACATGTCCGGAAGAATGCTCGGTAAAACATTGCAAATAGTTTACCTGGTATAAAAATACATGGTCAAAAAATCTGGCAAGTCCCAATCGCATATTAAGGTCACGATGGGTATCGCACAGGAGGCAAGCGGTGGTAAACGGCGCCTTTTCCATGCCCCGGGGAATAAGGCCGTATGGCTCGATATACAGGAACAGGTCCGGCTTGAAACCGCAAAAATCCACCAGGCCATCTAATGTCGTCTCTGGGGCGAAGCCCGGCTCCACCCATGCCCCCCGGCTGTGGTCGTCAACCGCTCCGGGAACCGCAAATTTAAAAACCTGATGCCCCTTGCGCTGCAACACTCGATAATAATTAAGACTTTGGGTCAAATCATGCCCTGAAAGTGAAGAAAAGAGGATTTTCATTCTTGCTTGCCTGACTCTCGCCTAACTCAGATGTTCTGCTAATTTGACATTGTTGCGAAATAAATCGTAAAAAGTTGTTAAAATCCGGTCATATTTACCCAGCTTAACATTCAGCTGAGCAGTCGTCACTTATCATTAACTCATAATCTCCAAAGGTTTGTTCCAAAATACTATCCAAGCTTAAGGGTAATAGTTTCGCCAGGTTGTATGTAACTAAGCAAATACTTACAAGGGGACGAGTACTCATATTGCAACTTTTGCCAGAAGTAGAGTTTGGAATCCAAATAACCCCGGGCGCCATTGCAAAGCCCATTGGGTCAGCTTTTCAACTATCCAGGGAGGAAGGGTGTCCCTAAATTTCCAAAGAGGTACTGCGCCATCCGAGCATACCGTCACAATTTTATAACCATTCGCTTGTAGCAACGCCGCAGCGGTCTTGAATGTATAAAATCGCAAATGAGTCTTATCCATAGATCCACCTTCAGAATAATCAAACTTTCCCAAAAGGAACCGTAGACGATTTGGATAGCACAAAACATTAGGTATTGCTACTGCAATCATTCCATCTTCTGATAGGAGCCTCTTGGCATCTTGAAGGAGGTTCTCTGGCTTGACTAGATGTTCTAAAACATGCGACATTAGGACGATATCAAAGATATCTTCCATGGTCTTGGGGATGCCGTCTTCAAGGTCGGCTATGCATACTTGCTCACAGAACTCCGAGGCAAGCTGCTTTTCTAAACTACTCGCGGTAATGCCTGTAACTTTCCATCCTTGAGACTTCAAAATCCGCGCATTGTCCCCGGCCCCGCACCCGCAATCTAAACATGTCCCAGGATTCTTAGGGAGCAGATTCAATAACGGAGAATTACCGAGGTTTCGATAAATCTTATGACTGCAAAGGTTCATAGTTAGCATGTAAATCGGTTAAATAGTTTGGCCTCAATCCCAACGCCGTCAATCCGGTGTGAGCCGGATTCTAGTAATGCTCTTCGGCTTCCAAGCGGGGATTGGGGATGTGCCGGATTTTCACCTGTAAACCAAGGTTTTCTCCGGCTTCCGGGACCAATCGAGCCAGGTCGTTTACCGCCGGATTTCCGCCGGGCCCAGAGGGATTAATTGACGGACCAGTTCCTGCCCTATCGAACCGGCGGCGCCGGTCACCATAACTACCTGATCACGAAAGATGGTTTCCATAATTTGCATCACCCGCCCGTAATTGTTGGCAACAATCCAAGTTTGCGGTTAAGGTTCTCGAATTGCTCTGCGGCCTGGGCATAGTCATCATGCCGGCCGATATCCAGCCAGTAGCCATGGTGAGGCAGGTAACTTACTTGCTGACCCTCCCTTAGAAGCATGTTGACCAGATCAGGGAAATCGAGATAACCGTTGCCCCTGATGTACGATAAAATCTGGGGTTCGAAGACGTAAACTCCCATGCTGACCAAATGGGAGACAGTAGGTTTTTCAATATAAGCTTGGACCCGGTGGCCACCGTCCGCATTAATCACCCCCAAATCGATGGTCACCTGGCGTTGATACGCTCCTATGGTGGCGACGCCTCCATGGGTTTTATGAAAATTTAACAAGTCCTGATAATTAAGGTCGGTCAGGACGTCGGCGTTCATCACCAGGAAGGTGTCGTCCAGGCCGTCAATCAGGGCCAGGGGGCCGACGGTTCCCAAGGGCCTAGATTCGTAAGAGTAATCGATGTTCACTCCCAATTTGGCGCCGTCCCCAAAGTAAGCCCGGATCAGGTCGGCCATGTAGCCCACGGCCAGGGTGATATGACGGAAGCCGTGGCGCTGGAGTTGGCGGATGACGATCTCCATGATGGGCCTGCCGCCGATGGGCACCAGCGGTTTGGGAATGACCTCGGTCACCGGGGCCAGCCGCACGCCCTTGCCGCCGGCCAGGATTATGGCTCGCATGTTTGTCCTTTCCAGTTATTAATGGGAGCGGAAAAGAGATTAAATTCCCCCTCCCCCTCACCCTGGCGCGCTCGCCCTTAACTTTGAACTTTGAACCTTGAACCTTGAACTTTGAACTAAACTCCCCCATCGGGGGAGAGGGGATAAATAAGGGATCCTTCCTCCCATTATTAAACAAGATCGCCTGGGGGAGGGGCCTTTAAGACCCCTGCTTCGTTATTCCCTCCTGGGAAAAATAACTATTGGCCGGGATTAAGTCCCCGGGGCGCCGAAATTTGGTTTCTTCTCCTTCCACTTCCGTCTTAGCCAAAAACAGTTGCGGCCTTAAACCCGAATCGCGGCAGGTTTTAACAATCTTCTTCAATTCATGCAAGGGAGCGGCGGAAATCGCAATAAACACTTGCTGCACCTTATACAGTTGAGAAACGATATTAAGGTGGTGGCGATCCCCCAGGACCTTCACCCCCCCCAGCCTTTTACCCCTTTTTCTGGGATTATCATCAATAAAGCCCAGCACCTCATAGGACGGCTGACGCTCTTTCTGGAGAAAACGCAGGCAGAGCTCGCCACAGTCTCCCGCCCCCCAGATGAGCACCCTGGTTTTCTCGCCGTTGGCAGAGGCTTTGACCTTATACCGCAGGTATAATTTCATTACCAGGGCACGATACCCTATGAGCAAGGTGGTGAGGCAAAACCAATCGATTAAAAATACTCCCCGGGCATATCCCGTAGCCAAACCGGATAGAAAAGGCACAGTTGCCAGGACAATGCTGGCCAGCGCCACCCCCTTGAAGACTCGCTTGATATCATAGAAACCCAGATGGCGGATCAAGACATCATAGAAGCCGAAATAGATAAATATCGGCAGGCGGACCAGCACGGCCCAGGGTAGGAGCCGGTAACAAGCCGCCGCCGCCACCGGGTCCTTAATCCCGTCATATCTCAAAAGATGGGCCAGGATGAAGGAAACCAGGCATAACGCGGCGTCGGCCAGGAGCAGAAAAATCTGACTCAGATTCTCCAACAAATGGCGGCGGCCAATGGCCCCGGTTATGGTCACCAGAACGCCCTGGAGGAGATATTTAAAATTCTTGAGCAAGGATTGGTCGTCAATAAATTGCAGGTCCAAGGGAAGTTTCTGCGGCAAGATCTGGTCGATGTAGAATTTCTGCGGGTCCACCCCGGGGGGATAAAGCTCTTCTTCATTGCGTCCCAAAATCTGGTTGGGACCGATCAGCCCGGGTTTTACCGAAAAAATCTTTCTGGCTTCCGGCGGGTAAGCGGCGGCCAGGTCAGGAGTCTCGGGCCGGGGCCCCACCAGGGCCATCTCTCCCTTGAGCACATTGAGGAACTGGGGAAACTCGTTCAACTTCAAACGGCGCAGCACCCGGCCTACGGTGGTGACCCGGGGGTCTCCCTGGGATGAAACGCTGGGTCCCTGAAAATCCGGGGTTTCATGCATGGTGCGAAATTTATACATCCTAAAAATCTTGCCGTTTAGACCCACCCGATCGCCTAAATAGAAAACCGGTCCCCTGGAGTCCAGCTTAATCAGCAACGCCACAAACGGCAGCATAATAATTAAACCCAGCAATCCGAGCAAGGAAAACAGGATATCTATCATTCGCATAATCATAGGATTACCCGGGATGAAGGGTTCAATTTGCTATTCTAGAACCGGCTCAGGATTCCATTTTATTATTGTGGGAATCTCTATCATAGTATTTGGAATAATACTTATAATTATAGCCTCCATAGGCCTGGCCCAGAGAGTCGACGCAGTTCAGCACGGCGCCCATCAGGGGGGCGCGGATCTGGGTGAGGCGCTGGTGGGCCAGGCGGCCGGCGTTCTTGTGAGTCCAATTATGCCTGGTTACCAGTAACACCCCGTCGGTCAGAACGGAAATGATCAGAGCATCGGAAAACGCCAGGAGGGGAGGCGTATCGATAATAATGTGCTTAAACCGCTGGCGGAGTTGCTCGAGAAGATCCTTGAACTCTTGGGAATTCATAAGAATGCCGGGGCTGGGGGGGCGAGTCCCCGCGGTTAGGACCGACAGGTTGGGGACGGAGGAGGGGCGCAGGATCTCCTCCAGGGTGGCGCTGCCGGTGAGGTAATTGCTGAGACCGGGCTGGAGATCCATCTCAAAGATTTGGTGGATCCTGGGCTTCCGCAGGTCGCAATCGATCATGAGAGTTTGCTGTCCGCCGAGGGCGAAGGTCAGGGCCAGATTGGAGGAGACCATGGTTTTCCCCTCTCTGGGATTGGGGCTGGTAACCATGATGGCAGCCGGAGGCCGGCCGGATGCTGAAAGCATGATAGCGGTATGAGCATGACGGATGGCTTCGCTCGCCGGGGATTGGGGGTTTTTGAATACAATTAAGTCTCTATTTTCGGCATCTGCGAAGGCCTGGCCATGGCGCCGGAGCTGGGGGAGATAGCGCTGGAGCTGGGGGAGATAGCGCCAGACACCTTTCTCCTCAAGCTTTTCACGAAGGCCGGGGAGCATCTTGCCGTTGCCGCCCAGCAGGGGTAACATCCCCAGCGAGGGTAAGTTGCAGGTCCGTTCCAGGTCATCAATGGATTGGATTGAATTATTCAGAGTTTCCAGCAAAAAGGCCAGGCCCACGCCCACGGTCAGACCCAGGATCGCGCCCATGGTCAGGTTGCGCCGGGTGTTGGGCAAAAAAGGCTGGGTGGGAAGCTGCGCCGGGTCAATGACCGCTACGTTGGCAGGCACCATGGTGCCGGCGATGCTGGCATCTTTGACCCTGGACAACAAGGCCAGGTAGAGCTGCTCATTGGTCTGGGCATCGCGCTTCAAGATCTGAAAGTCGGTGAGGTTATCCTGCAGCGCGGCCATCTGCCCTTTTTGGTCCGTAAAGCTGTCGTGCAGGAGTTTTTCCGTGCGGTTGGCCGCCTCATAATCCGCCTTGACGCTTTCCTGGAGACGTTTAACCTCGGCCTGCAGGCGGCTTCGCAATTCAGTCAGGTTGGCCTGGTCGGCCAGCATTTCCGGATGTTCGCTGCGATAAACCTTCTTCATGGCCGACATCTTGGCCTCTTGGGACACCAACTGCTGGCGTAGGCCGGCAATCATAGGGTTATTGACAATCAGGGGGGCATCGGGCCCTTCTTCCTTAATCTGTTTAAATTGAGCCTCCTTGGCCATTTTCTCGGCCTGGGCCTTGGTGACCAGGCTGCTCAGGTCGATGAATTTCTGCACCACCACGTTGTCTTTATCTTCCAGGGTGTAGATATCGGTCTTTTGCCCGAATTTATAGAGCTTTTTCTGGGCCTCCTGCACCTTGGCCGCCATTTCCCGGAGCTGTTTATCCAGCCATTTCCTTACCAGTGCAAAGGACTCGTTGCGCCGGTCGATGGAGAGGTACATGTACTCGTCGGCGACGGCATTGACCACTTTTTGGGCTACCGCCTTGTCGGGGGATTGACAGGCCACCTCCACCAGATAGCTATTGGGCACCGGGTTAATCTCCAGGTTCCAAGCCGTATCCTCCGGCAGGTTCAGGGCCTCGACCACCCGCCGGGCCAATGATTGGCTCTGGAGAATATCGTATTGGGTCTGCTGGAACTTCTCCGGTTCTTCGTAGCCGAAAAACTCGGGAAGTTTGTCGCTCGCGGATACGTGGGAACCGGGGTTATCTTCAGTGATCTGCAACTTGGCGCTGGCGCGGAAGATGGGGGTGAGAAGAAAAGTATAGAGTGCTACGGCCAGGAATATCGTGAGAAAGACGCCGATAACCAACCATTTGCGTTTCAACAGGATAAAGATGTAATCTTGCAGGCCTGGTCCCGGCATCTCCACATCGTAGTAATCCAGGGGCGGAAGCGGAGAGGCGGCGGGCAACGGGGCTCCGGATGGCGGAACTATTAAGGGGTGCTGGTCATGGCTTGACATGAGATTATACCCTCTGTGTTATTTTTGCAGTTAGAAAGCTGCTCCTACACTATAACCACCGCTTACGGGGATTATGTTCTTGAAATACCATAAGGCCTTTTTTATTGTATTTTCATTAGCCATCACCACGTCGTGGTCTTTGATGGGAATATCCGGTTCAGTTAGGGCCAGGATCCTCGTTAGATTAGTATGAATACTGATGGGCTTGCCCTGATCATCAAAGCGCATGATGGTAATATCATAGTTCGCTAACATGGGGTCGATATCTCCTGCCAGGGCTACGGCCTGGGACACGGTCAAGTTCTCCTTAACTACGATATTCCCGGGCTTTTTTACCGCGCCCAAGACATAGGCGGTGCCGGCAAAGGGCACAAAGACTACGTCGCCGTTGCGCACCGTGAGGTTCAAGCGTGGATCCTGTCCGCTCACCAGGCGGCGCAGGTTAATGACCGTGGTCTCGGTTTTCGCGGCAAAAGGCTGAACGGCGCCACCCTTCATCTCCTTGGCCAGATCAGGGGCGTTCTGGTGGCGGATCACATCGACCACATCACCTGCTTGGGCCCCACCGGATGATGTACCCTGGTTCGAAAAACCGCCGGCCATTGATAAGACCTCCAGCAGGGTGCGGGGGCCGATGATTTCGTAAGAGCCTGGTTTATTGACCGCGCCGGTGACGGCTACCCGCTGGTGGCGAAATTCCTTGACCTCCACCGTAATCTGCGGATTAACCAGGTAGTGGGCGTCATATAATTCCATCAAACGCGTTTCGATCTCTTGGGCGGTCAGCCCCGCCACCTTGACTGCCCCCACCAGCGGCATGATGATCTCGCCCCGGCCATTGACCCTGAGCGACCGGTTAAGCTTGTCCTGGCCGTACACGACAATATTCAGCTGGTCCTCCGGCCCCACCTGGTAATCTTTATAGTTGACCAGTTCGGCCTGGGAGGCCTGGGCCATCAATTGGTTCTGCAAGTCCTGGCTGGGGTTGGAAGCCTGCCTCTGGGACAAGGCCTGGGCGGCTGGCACCCACTTCCCGTTCTGTACTACGTACTTACCGCTAGGGGATACTGCGCCTTCAGGGCCGGCGGCGCAACCGCTCAACAAGCTCAACGCCATCAATGCTATTACAATTGAGGTCCACATAGAGTTTCCATCCGTTTATGAAGATAAATTATCTAATCCTCCAGATTCTCGGCCTGGAATGGCTGTGAATCCTTCGATTAAAATTTAGAAGAAGTCTTGCCTGGAAGCAGCAAATCGTCTTTGGGCTTACCCTCACCCCCCCCGGTTTTTTCCTTGCTAAACCATCATCGTGTAAAGACCTTTGAAGATATCCGTCCAAATATGAGGCCGAACCAAGCTAAAGCTTGCGGCCACATTGTAAATGCTTAAAGATGATGATTTTCTATCTTCAATTTGGCACCTTGTACTTGTGGTTAAGACGGAACGACAACAGGAATATGGGGATTCCGGTGACCTTGGAGATGATTTCGGCTATCTTAAACTCGGGGATTCGCAGGCCCCGAATGTAATGGGTCAGACTGGCCTGGGTGAACTTCGGATATTCGGCCTTGATGGCTTCAAAGAGGCGGCGCCGTCCCTTAGCCCCCTCAAGTTCGATCCATTGCAGAAGAGTGTTCACGTGGGGTCCCCTGGAAAACTCAGGCTGAAACCGAAAAAAGGAGATATTGAGTTCGATGGCTTATCTGGTTGCCTGGCCTTTGCCTCGCTTCGCACCGCGAGGTTAACAGACTGTAGTGTATTGTCAAGAAGTAAAAAATATCTATTAAAAAAACCGTGTTAATATAATTAGTTATAACTCCCCAATTGCCTTCGTCCTCTGATGATTTTCAGGGCTTTTGGTATCTGGGCTAGAAAATAAAGGGAAAGGAGTCGGAAGCGCAAGCTTCACAGAATGTTAAGGGTTCCATGAATTATCTCAACGGCAGGGACCCATACCTGATCCCATTGTTGGCTGAAGGGATCGCCCCTGGGCCGCCAAAACCTGGCGGCCGATCTCTCTCAAGCCAGGCTCTGGCGCTGGGTGAGCAAAACTCGAACCTCCCGCAAAGGTTTTCTGGCGCCATGACTTGACCTCGATCAGGATAAACAAGGGCGCGGCTCCCAGCCCTCCCGGGCACCAAAAAAATCCCCAATTCAATATTTTGCGGTTGTCGGCTGAGCCAGAACAGGGTAAATAACGTAATAACCAGAAGTTCAAATTAGTTCAAATTAATTATCTGTTAATTTTCTGTGAGCAACCCATTCCTCCAGAACCTGGTGGGTTTCCATCTGGATTTCCCGTCCATTTCTGCCCAGCACTCTGCGGGAGTCGCCCTGGCAAGCGCCCTCCTCTGTGCGCGCAGGCGCCCCAGAGCCGGCAACCCCACAATATTGGCACTTCAAACCATGGTCCCCGAGTCTGCATAACCATGATCGATATCCACTCCCATATCCTGCCGGGCATAGATGATGGCGCCGGGGACCTGGAGGAGGCCCTGGAGATGGCGCGACTGGCCGTGGCGGACGGCATCCGGGTAATGGTGGCCACCCCGCATCTTTTCAAACACCAGTCCATGGACCTGGACGCCATCAACGAGAAAAGCGTCATCCTGGAGCGCCTGGACAGGTTCAGGGATAGGTTGGCGGCCGAGGGCATTGCCCTGGAAATCCTTCCGGGCTGCGACGTCCCCTTGAGCGCCGATACCCTGCGCCTGTTGGCAGAGGACCGGGTGCTGACCGTCAATGACGGGAAACGCTATCTCCTTTTGGAGCTGCCCCATTTCTCCATGCCCCCCGCCCTGGAGGATATCTGTTTCCGCCTGCAATCCCTGGGGCTCACCCCCATCATCACCCATCCCGAGAGGCAGCCGCTCATTCAGGAGAGGCCCGAAAGACTGGGGCGGCTGGTAGAGCTGGGGTGCCTGGCCCAACTGACGGCCGGCAGCCTGACGGGCGGCTTCGGACGCCGGATTGCCAGGGTTTCCCGGCAATTGGTGAAGAAAGGCTACATCCACCTGCTGGCCTCCGATGCCCATAACACCCGGGGCCGGCCGCCAATACTTAGCCAGGCGGTAAGTGCACTTTCTAAGCTGGTAGGCCCTGAGCAGGCCCGGGCCATGGTTACCCTGACCCCTGAAAAGATCATCAAGGGGGAGCCGGTTCCTTAACCCCGGATTATGCAGCGCAATTTGATGGAAATATGGGCAACTATTTGATATAAAGAGAAATAAAAAGCATATTGGTGGTTTCAAAGATGCTCGATAGTGGTGGAGCCTAAAAAGAGGGAATTATCGGGCGGTGCTGGGCTGGGGTCGTTGAGGCTCCACAAAAACCGTTTTTTGATCGCGGTGGCCCAGGCTGCCGCATAATCTCGGATTAAGCTAGATCGGCGCAAGAAGATTGTCTGCGCCAGACAGAAAAGAAAACCATAAGCCTTAACAATATGTTGAGTAACTTCAACAGGGACGAAGTCCTTATACAGCGGGAATAGGGCCGCGAGAATAGCGGGCAGGGTAAGAAAAGAAGATGAATAGACCTTTAAACGATGAGGTGAAAAATTTAAGAGACATATCTTTAGTATATGTAAATATACCTTTTTGTAAAACCAGATGCCATTTTTGTTGTTTCTCTCGGGCTTTCGGCCGTGATTTATTATCGCTAAAGAAGCTGAAAAGCTCATACATAAAAGCTCTCAAGCATGAACTTGCAGTAAAAGGTTTTTATTTTACTACAAAGCACCGCGTCAATCTAAAGGCGGTCAATTTCGGAGGCGGCACTCCGACCCTGCTTGCGGCTGAGGAGTTGGGGGAGCTTCTTTCTTCGATCGTGGAGTGTTTCGGTCAGAAGATCGAAGATATCAGAGATATTAGCATAGAGGCGACGCCCGATTCTTTAACGCTTTCTAAATTGAAGCAGTTGAGGGGTGCAGGATTTAACCGGATCAGTATCGGAGCCCAGACATTTGAAGAGCGGATCTTAAATAAATTAAACCGCGCCCATTCCGTCGAAGAGCTTTATAACGCCTACGACTGGGCGCGTTTGGCGGGATTTAAGAACATCAATATCGATCTATTGTACGGTATTCCAACCCAAACCTTTGAAGATTTAAAAAACGACCTTGAAACAGCTGTAAGCCTTGATCCGGAGCACATATCTCCATCTCCATTGATGCCGGTAAAGAGCGTCTTGTTTGAGCCGGCGTATAAGAAGAAAAGTAAGATTGTAATGAAAGAAAATATATGGGCAACCTATGTCCACGAGTTTTTGGAGGAGAGGGGGTACCGGAATTATTTTCATAAATATTTCTCGAAGATCGGCCGGGAATCTATAACGGAATTGGTCTATTTTTACGATATTCCGCATATCGGCATAGGGGCTGGGGCTACAAGTTGGCTCGGGGAGAACCCTTCTGACATCAAATCTTATATCGCTAAACCTGTTTCGACTGGGATATTCACAAATAAGGGGTTATACAATCCGTTGAAAGTAATATTTACGATGCTTCTTTTCCCGGAGGGTATTTATATACCGCATTTTAATGAACGATACGCCTGTGATTTAGAGGAGTTAGTGAGCAATCCGGGACTAGAGCTAGGATTGTTTACGAAATTGGGAAATTGTTCTCCAGAGACCATAAAAGCAATTAGAGAGTGGCAAAAGGAAATGGTAATCACGATGAATAGATGGAAAGAGAAAGGCGCCATCGAAAAGAAAGGGGATTATCTTCGTATTACCCCATCGGCACGATTCTCCAAAGAGATGTGGGGATTGTATATGTCATCGATATAAACGTCATCCGTGCCTACCGGAACCAAATAAATGGGCACCGCTTCATCGATATTGGGTATACTTACGTATATATTTTTATTTCATTAACATGATCAGTCTTTTAAATTTCTTAATCGGGCTTTGAGTGTTAACCGAGCAGGCGTGAAGTCCAAATTTACGCCATTTTTGGGGAAAAGGTTCTCCACCACCGTCTCGATGAGAACGGCAATAGCCGGGTCTCTCGCCGCCTGGTCTAAGACTTCCAAAGGTACCGGCGCCGCCAGCAACTCCGCCGCCAGGGAGAGGCCGAGGAGGACGATGCGCCTCAGGCCAGCTTCTTGGGCGCGCCTCAATATGTCCGGCCAGTCCCAGCGCCCCTGGGACTGCACCACCCGGGCCACATCGTTGATATCGCCGAGTTTGGACCAAAGTTTGAAGGTACTGTTCAGACAGATCGTCAGAAGAAGGTCCACAGGCGCCAAACAGCGCACCGTTTTCCCTGCCAGGTTCACGGGCACAGCGCGCCGGATGGCGGTTTCCAGGTCAAGGGTGCTGCCGTAGCAACCGGTGGCAAATCGCCGGTGGATTTTCAGCAGCACCCCCCCTGGGCGGTTGAAACTCACATCTTTTCCGTGCCGTATGGCAGAGTGCCTCTGTTTTTCGGTCAAGTTATCAAAGAAACGGTATCCCGCCCCCAGGAGCAGATCCTTAACACGGCCGAAGTCCTGCCGGCGCACCAAGACATCCAGGTTCGCGAACTGCCTGAGAGTGAGGTCCCCAAAGGCCACCTGGGCTAAGACAGGTCCCTTGAAAGGGACCCCCACAATGCCATGGGATTCGAGGTGAGATAGAACTTTGAGCAACTCGGCGGTTACCCGGAGGTTGCGCCTGGCACGGGCTCGGTAAAGATTCTGCATATCGGCCAGAAATTCCGCCGGCACCGCCTCGGGACAAATATCTGCCACCTGCCGGTACAGGGAAGGGAGCACGCCATGATTAATCGCGGTCTGAAGAAAATAACCCCACTCCGTCACGCTAGCCAAGTCGTCCCTGATCCTGTTTAGAGCCGCAGCATCAGTCACCGGGCGAAGACAACGGATAAGGACCTCATGTTCCACCTGTATGGAACTGCATAACATTCCCAAGGTTACCTGACATAAAAAGTCTGCACCCGCCGGGATCAGATCTGTATATTCTGCGTAGCGGTCCCCCTTGAAATCCTTATTGACCGCGGTGAAAGGCAGATAATTCTCCGGGTAGATGTCATTCGGAGGGACGATCTCTTTCATGGACCCAAACTGGTCTTTGCAGACCACCTGGATTCCAGTTTCGGGCATCTTGTGAAGCGGGCACCACAACGCCGTCCACCCTGATGTCAAGCCAGTTAGGTAATTGCGGAGCCGCTTCGAAAGGACATAAGCATCCGATTCTATATGGATGATCCGGTCAAGTCCATAATGTTCGGCCAAAAGAGGGGCGAACAAAAAACTTCTCCACCAACCCTGAAAATAGTTCCCTTGCCACCCTTTGTGGTCCGGAAATGTGAATATGGAAACAGCGGGCAATTCTGTCGGCATCTCGCCCATGAACACAGGAAGTCCAATAGCCGATAAAAGCCTTGGACTGCTTCCATCATCAATAAAAACCGCATGGTCGATCCCCATGGACCAGTAATTTCGGTCTAGAAAATTCAGGTACTTCTGATACCGCTGCAGGCTGGCCTCATCGCGCAGATACATGGTGGCGAAGAGTAGGGTCTTCATGGCTTTTTGCTTCAGGAATTCTTGCAGGGTGACTCTCTGATCCAAGACTATAGAATAAAGTTCATAATTGGCCAGATCGGCCTCTTGAAAATTATCGGGCTTTCTGACCTTGATAAATACTCCCGGATCGCAATGGTCTTCGCGGATCGCCTCAAAACTACAATCGGCAAAGATGCTGTTCATGTCCTGCGACTGGAAGCGCCAATAGTCTTGCGGGTAGCCATGATATGGAAATCCTTTAGACCTGGTGGTGATCAGAATGATGCCCCCCTTCTTGCAAACCCGCTTCAGGTTAGAGATGACGCGGGACCAATCCAGCACATGCTCCAGCATCTCCGTTGAAATCACTAGATCGAAGCGGTTTTCTCCGAACTGCCACACCAGGTCCTCGGCGGCGCACACCACATCCACCCCTGGTCCCGGCTGGAGGTCCACCCCAATGTATTCCGCCGGCTTCCAACTCTCTACCATGGGCCGGAGACTGCCATTGACATTGTAGGCCCCGACCTCTATCACCCGTCTATTTTGGACTTCATAAACGGACAGGCTTAGACGGCCAAATTCAAGGCAACTAGGGGTGCACACGCTTTAATTCCTTTATAATCCGCTCCGGCGTAAACAACCTCATGCCCTTGGCCCCGAACCCAGGCAAGTTTCCTCTTCTGTAGTCAAATTGTCTTGTGGAAGGCATAATAGCACAAACTCTTAAGTTAAAACTATTGTAAGTTATAAAGGCTGGGGCCTATCCCTGGGGATGGCAGGTTCCACTTGGTTTTAGCCGCCGAGGAGTTGGCGCGCCGCGGTTAAAACCTCCTGAACGGTAATTCTTCCGGAGAGGGATTCTAGAAGAAGTAAGCAGCCCGGTCTATCACGATAGGGAAACCAAAAATCAGAACTTGCCTCCCCGCGATAAATCCCCAGCACATTAACCCCCACTGCCGCGGCAATGTGGATCGGTCCCCCATCACTCGAGATGAGCAGATGGCATTTTTTTACCAAAGCTGCATATTTTCTGATCTCCAGTAAAGGTACCAGCCGCGCCTGATGCTGTGTTGCCTGGCAAACCGATTTGGCAGTTTCCTCCTCACCAGGTCCTTGGAAAACCAAGACGCGGCAACCTGAATCGGCCATTAACTCGCCGGCCACCTGGGCATAGTCCTTCACGGGCCACAGTCTTGCCGGGAGTTGTCCGCCGGGGTGTAATCCCACCACTCGCGTGGCTTGAGTCAACCCGCAGTCCTCCCAAAAAGAGTCAGCAAAATCCTGTTCCTCCGGGGTTAAGAACAGCTTTGCTTCTCTTCCGGCATCTTTCAAACCCAGCGCCCTGGCAAAGCTCAGGAAAAAATCTATCGCATCGCCGCCGGCTCTGTCTGCGTCGGCATAAACATTGTAGGCTTTGAGGTGGCCGAATTGGATATATTGGTTTTTAATATATACCCGGTATTTTGCCCCCGACAAGAGGCAGATCGCATGAGTCTTGGAATCAGCACTTTCGAAATTAATCGCCAAATCATATGCGGGTTGCCTGGCAACCCGGCGCAGTATGTCTGCATCGAAGAGCATCAGCTCATCTATATCGGGATTATTTACTAATACGTCCTTTGCATGGGCCTTGATGATATAGGTCAGGTGGGACCTGGGATAAGCCCTCTTGAGGGTTCGCACCACGGGATTGGCTACCAGCGCACCTCCAATCGGGACTGTTCCTACAACGAGAATCCTCTTGACTGCTGTGAGGTGCATGGATACCCCCGCGTACCACGCTTTGTTAGAGCATATCTAATAAAAATCTATTCTTCTTGGAAATGCAACCGCCGGAAAGAAAAGGCGCCGCCCGACGTTTTGGGTCTCAGATAAACAGCATTCTTAATTATGTGGAAAAATTCTTAAAAGACTCCTGCCAAAGGGCAACTCCCTTAAAACACATATCATTAAATTTTTTCGGGCTTTTGGGTTGAGAAAGGAAAACCGGGCGGCTATCCTCATTACCGGAGTTCAAATTCAAGAGAGGAGATTCGTCGCTTTATATGGACGACCCTGGCGGTAGTAGCACAATAAGTACAAATTATCTCTGACGGCGCCACTATACATTTTAGGGCGTTTCATGCCAAGTTGCCCCTTCACTTCAAATTGTAAGGTAGCCATAGCCCATCCCCCCCATACCTGCCAGCATGTCGCGGATATTTCTGGCATCCAGGATAATATCGTGTTTGTTAAGTAGCCAGACGATTTCGTAGAACTCGCTTTTCGTTAGACTGACCGCGTGCTGATCACAAAAGCGTTGACGAATCTCCTGCAAGGTGTCTTTGCTGTCGAACAGATGGATCAGGCGAAGGAGAAGATCATCGTCCAGTTGGGGATACTGAAAACTGTCTCTGGTGTTGAACTTCCCACGTGTGCCGACCATTTTTTTGACAAAGATGATCTCTTTCTTTGCATCCAGGTAAAAAACCGTATGCAGTTTGACTAGTGGATGTAAAACGAAAGTCATATCGTCCCGTAATCCCTCAATGAAATCATCCCTCTCCATCTTTATTGCAATGGTTTTAATGGCAATATCCTTCAGGCTTTCTATCCTAAAAAAGTATCCCCTTATGTAACTGTGTATTCTAGACCAATTCCCTTTTGGTATATCTTTCAAACCTCTTTGTACCGATGATTTGATGCGTTTCATTTTCATTTTTATAGGGAAAACCATATTTCTTAGAAGTATATATAACAACCAATGTAGCTTAAGTTGCCGCATCTTCTGATTCGTCAGCAAAAACATTGTTTTCGATGAAATATCAAATCCATTGAAAGCATACTTATGTAGTAATAAGAATATGTTGTTCAGATATGTTCCATTAACATTTAAAAAGTCTTTACGATAAACATCTTTCACGTCATCAGTTATTATACCATCCATTTTTGCTTTTATATATAACTCAGTCCCTGGGTAATAAGCTAAAGAAAAGATACGTAAGTAATATGGAGTTGCGAGTTTTGATAATAACATCAGCGTTTTAATTAAATCTTCCTCAGTTTCCCAAGGGTTATCTAAAATAATATCATATTCTACCTCTTTGATTCTATCTTTAAACTCATTTATTATCTTGGCTCCTCTTTCAACTTGAAGATTGGTATGACGGCGATTGTACAATTGTTTTGTGCGTTCACTTCCTGTCTGTATACCCATTTTAATAAAATTCAAACCTGCATCAACAAGGAGTGATAATTTATCTCTAGTTAATGTTGAAGGGGTTGCTCCTGTAACAGCCAATGGTAGACTTACATTTTTTTTATACGTTTCACAAAATTCCTTTATTTCTTTTACAGAAAGGCTCATGAATGCATCATCATCAAACTTAATGGATGCTATAAAGGGTAAGAGTTCTTTTGCTTTTATCAATTCTTTAATTATATTGTTTATACTTCTCTTTCTTAGCGGTTTTTCATTAGGATGCATTTTATTGATCGTATTGTTGCAACAATATGCACATCCAAAAGGACATCCCCTTGTAGGCATAGTCACATAGACTCCGCGTAAATACCTGTTTAGTAGTTTTATATCCATCCGATGAATGCGTTCGTTAATCAATATATAATGAGTTTCATAGTTATAATCTGGAAATGGTATATTATCCAAGCATTGCGTTAATGGTCGGATTGGATTTGTAATTATTTTATCTTTATCTTTGAACCAAATACCGCGAATATCATAATAATCTTGTCCACCATCAAATTTATTTGATAGTTCTACTATACTTTCTTCACCTTCACCTATACACACAATATCTGCATAATTAAGGCATTCTTCAGGTCGTATAGTTGGATGGATACCTCCCCATAATATGGGAATATCATAATTCTCTTTTAGCTTTTGTGTAATTTGAACAGCACTATCAAAATAATTGGTCATCAATGAAATCCCAATCAAATGTGATTCTTTTGATAATTTAACAATCTCATTCAGTGTTTTGATTCCATACCGTTCCGTAAAATATTTCGCTAGAAATAATAAGTGCACATCGTGACCTTCTTGTTTGAGACAAGCCGATATAGTTCTTATCCCAAATGCCTGAAGGTCTGAATATGGAGAAATTAAAGTTATTTTCATCTTTTAGCCATTTAAAAACTTTTTGCAGAATTGGAATTTAGTCTAAATTATCCGAGATTATGCCGCATCCATAAGCTATTTTTGTCATAACCTGAGATTATGCGACAGGCTTAGCCACCTCATTTTAAAAACGGTTAGCCTTCTTAGGTGCCATGGCCTCTGGGATCATAGCGCCGCCTTCCAAAGAAGCCAGGACATTGTAGCCGAAATTATGCCGCAGTCTTGGCCATTGCCGTCCAAAAATGGTTTTTTGTACCTCTTTCCATGAAAAAAATCCCTCAAAATTTATGTTCTTAAAGCCGAGTCCTCTTGTCAACCATAGCACAAGTTTCCTTTTATTATAAGGAATTGCGGGCAGTGCCCAGTTGGTGTGCAGTGTGCACTCTAAGTTTATTTTCTTAAACAGCGCCAGGCCGGCATGATTAAACCTTGGAACGCCAGGCGTAAGGGGCGGATAACGAAGTATAACCCATATAAAGAATCCGGCAGGGAGACCCACTGCCAATCCTCCACGGTGGGGATCGCCAGGCGGCACCACACGTGGTGGACCTTATCTTTGATAGAATCCCGAGTCTGCAGATAAAAAGAGGTTTGTTTTAAGAATCCCAAATCTTCCCCATTCCTTACCCGCAAATTTTGGGCCACCCACCGGCGAAGCGCCACCACGCTCGGGTCCGCGTCAGCTTCCTCCACGACCTCCGGAGGGACCATGGCCCCTAAAAGTTTCCGGGCCAGGGAGAGGCCCAGGAGCGCCTGGCGGCGCAGGCGCGAATTTTTCGCTCTCTGCAACACCCGCGGCCAATTCCAGCTATTTTGGGAATGAATCAGGTAGGCGACGTCGCTCACCGTTGACAGGGTTTCCCAGGAGTCCAGGGTCCCGTGCTGGCAGAGCAGCAACAGGTTGTCCTCGGGAGGCAGGGTGTACACCGTCTTGCCCAGGATCTGGAGAGACCTCCGCCGGGCCAGGGCCTCCTCGGGGTCCAGGCCGCCTCCCAGGTAGTCGGGCACCAAACGCCAGTGGACATCCAGGTTGGTCCGCCGCGAATTTTCGAAGGTAAATTCCACGGAATGCTTCAGATGCAGACGCTCCTGTTTCCCGGTTAGGGCTGGACATATCCGGTAACCCCCGGCAACCAGCAGCGCTCTGACCTTCTCCATATCCGCGCGGCGCACCAGGATATCCAAATCCACAAACTGCCGGAGGGTGGGGTCGCCATAGGCCATCTGGGCCAGGACCGGACCTTTGAAGGGGAGAGCGGCAATGCCATGGGACTCAAACAGGGCCAGGGTTTTGAGCAGTACGCCGGTGAGCCTGAGGCTGCGGCGGGCGTGCACCTGGTAAAGCCGGCGCCAGGCGGCCAGAACCTCGGGGGGCGCCGCCTCGGGGCAGGTATCCGCCAGCCGCCGGTAGAGGGAAGGGAAGACGCCGTGCTTAAGGGCGCCCTGAAACAGATAATCCCAATCCGCCACCCCGGACAAAGCACCCCTCAGCCGGGTGAGTCCATCCTGCATCTGGGAGAGACCGCGGAGCAGGACTGCATACTCAGGCGGGGGTTGCAGATCACTTTCTCGGGGGCAGGTCACTTACTATCCAGCCTGGGCTGACCCCGGGGAAGACTTGGAATAGCTCCCCGGAGGCCATCCAGGGACCCAACTTAAGGATATAGAAGGTTTGGCCGCCCTAACCTGCATAATAAACCATAAACTTGAGGAGCCAGGGTAATTAAGTTTGGCCTGAACAATAAGTACCACAGCTGGAAGTGGTCCCACAAGAATTATGATGAGCACCGACGGATCCGACAATTGATGACTTACAAGTAGCCAAAATGCACTCATCCGCGGTTCCTTTGGCGAGAAGGATGAGCTGGGGTTTGGACCAGGATTTTCCCTTATTCATATGAAACCTCCACCCCGAATTTCACTTTTCCTGAATAAATTTAGTGCACCTTCCCTTCATTGTCAAGGGAAATCTGAGGTTTTCAGGCGCCTGGATAACCAAGCGCCCGGGCCCGGGCGTGGGCCACCCGGCAAAAGTACTCCACCCAGGCATCCAGGGAGCCGGTCTCCAGGCAAGCGTGCGCCGGGCACCAGAGGCAGAGGTTGACCAAAGGACAGGCCCGGCACTTCTCCAGGAATTCCCGGTTTTGAGAGGTCAAGGCTCGCACCTGGGGGACCAGCCTTTCCCAGGCTGCCCCCAGGATGAGTCGCCGCAGATCGTAAATGCAATCCGGATGCCAGAGCGAGGAACAGAGCCGGAAAACCCCGCGATCGCTGACTGTGAAGCTCGTCTTGCCGGCGCCACAATGGAAGAGATGGTGGCAGCCGGGCTGGGAGCAATGCGGCCCGATCAAGGTATCGCAGCCCTTTTTCAGGGCCTGAAAGCGTTCCGGGTCGGCCTGCTCGATGGTGGCGATCTCCTCCGGGGAGAGGCGCTGGCCCCGGATTTCCGCATTCCGGGCCGCATCATTGTCGAAGCGCAGGTGCAAATGCGGATCGAAGCGGAAGTAGTCCCTGGTGCGCGCCCGGCAGAAGCGGGCGATTTCGGGAAGCTCGTGGACATTGGCCCGGAGGGCCATGGCCTTGAGGCGCACCGGCACGCCGTTCCCTAGAAGGAGGTCCAGGCCCCGCCGAAAGGCCGCAAAGGAGCCGGGCCGCCGGGTCACCACCTCGTAAGTCGCCGGGGTCACGCCGTACACACTGACCTCCAGGACCCGAGGGGGAAACTTTTTAAAAAGCCGGACGTGCTCCGGGGTGATCAGGGTAGCGTTGGTGAACACCGACACCAGGAGGCCCAGGCGCTTCAGGCCCAAGTAAATCTCCGGAAAATCCTCTCGGAGCAACGGCTCCCCGCCGGTGATGAGGCAGAGCACGGCACCCAGGGAGACGGCCTCTCCTGCGATGCTGCTGATTTCCTCCAGGGAAAGCTCGGCGGCCCTGGCCTCGGCATCCCCCGCAGGCAGGTTGATATAGCAATGGCGGCAGTCGTGGTTGCAGCGGGCCGTGACCTCCAGGTCGAAGGCGAGAGGCCGGCGCCGGGCCGCCATTTTCTCCCAGAGGTGAAAGCTGGGCAACGGTACGATGGAGACGTACTCCTGACTCAAACAAGGCTCCTTCAGGACGGCCGCTGTAGGACCGCTCCCCGCACTTGGCCGAAATCCTGGAAATACAAGACCTCAAACCCGGCAGCCCTAAACTCCGACTCGAGCTCGCCCTCGGACAGAAATATGTGCATGAACTCCCTGCCCCATATGACGTCCCCCGGCTCATGGTCGCGGTTTCCCCAAATGAGCAAGGCAAAGGCCTTTCTGGCCAGCTCAGCCCGGCGGTTCGGTTTTTGGTCAGGGTCTAAGATAAAATGGCACAAAAAATATCCTTCCGGCTTGAGAGCAGCCTTAATTCTTTGCAGCATCTCCACCCGTCGCTTCCGGGTAGGGATGGAAGAGTACATGGCAGAAAAAATGATCGCCAGATCGAAAGAGGCGGAGGGGACCTCCAATTGGGAGAATTCCTGCACCAGTCCCTGTACGGAAACCCCATGCCGGCTGGCATTTTCTTCGGCCTTGGCCACCAAATCCTCGATAAAATCAACTCCCACCACATCAAAACCTATCTTTGCCAGGGCAATGGCGTCTCTTCCGCCTCCCAGTCCCAGCAGGAGCAGCCGGCCGTTTTTTATGGGCAGCCGGGCAATCAGGTCATGTTCTCCGGGAGATAATCCCAGGTCCACGCATTCTTCTCCCCAAGAATAGATGGCCGCATGGTCGCCATATCTCAGGCGGTTGAAATCCAGGAGATCAGCAGGACGCATCACTACCACCGCGAGCGACTCGATAAATTTTCCTGATCTTTGTAAAAAGCGTCCTAGTTCCACTCTAAGCTTCATAATAGCCTGGCCGCCAGTTTCTCCCAGAGTCGAACCTGAGGGAGAGGCTGGGAAATGACATAGGAAGTGATCATGCCGCGAAACTCCGCCGCAGGGGGTGAAAGCTGCGACTTGATCCATTCGCGGCGATGCTTGGGTGTTCAAGGGGCAGGGCAGCTTCTCTAAATCTCATATCGCCAAAGGTTGTGCCCGTCCCCAAAAACTCTCCGGGTGAATTTACCCAAAGTTCGTTTACTCCCCACCGCCTAAGGACTTCCTCCGCTTGTCGCAAAAGCCGCTTTTCCAGGCCAACGCCCCGGTAACCAACTCGCACCTGGACATCCCCGATCCACCAGCCGGCAAACGGACACTCCGGCGGCCGGGAAATAAAAGTCATGATCGCCGCGGGGCGATTATGGCCGCTTATAAAAAGATCCAGAGCAAAAGAATCCTGGCTGCTCAAGCCCTCCGCCTCGGAGGGCGAAAGCCTCTGGTAGAGGTCGAGTGTTTGCCCGGAGATGGGAATCCGCAGCGAAAAACTAACCGACGGGCTAACCATCGTAAATAAAAACTGCGCTACCCTTTGGTAGGCTTTGCTGCACTGAATGCGACTAAACCACTCCATAGTCTTTCTTAGTGTGGCCTGGCGATAATCCCAGAGCTTCAGGAGAGAAAGCCAATAAATCCTTGACAGGAGATAGCGGGGCAAGCGCGGACTAACCAATTTGCCCTTTCTCTCAATATACGCCACCACGCCCAACACATCTCGATCGTAGGTTGGGCCATCGTCCCCTTGTCTGGTCCGGTCTGGCCTGGTGATAATATAGGTCCCACCTTGGTCTTTATCGGTCCCTTTGCTAATAGTCCGGTGTCCAAGTAGAGAATTACCTCGCCTGAATATCACGATATCACCAACCGCAATCTGAGTAACATCCCTGGGCTGGATATGCAAAATATCACCAGGTATGATGGCGGGATACATGCAATCCCCATCGGCACGAAATCTAATTCTCTCTTTTTCAGTCAAAAACTTGCCCAATTCCAGGGATGAGACTACCAGGCTTTTACGGGATTCAAGGAGGGAAAGCCCGCTGGTCTTTTCGGCGTCCACCCGCCATTTACAGCAGGGAACCAACTCAGACCAGCGGGGACAAGGGTCTGGGCAGGGAACCTCAGCGTTTTTACTAATTGATTGGAGGTTCTCCCGGCATACGGGCTCATGCGGCTTAGATGGCAACCAGCATCCTCCGGCGTACCAACTCTTCTACCAAGCCCAGGACGTCCACCTCGATTTCCCCAGGCGGGGCCTGGTACTCGACGGACAGCTCGGAAATGATGTCTTGGAGGCGGCGCCGGCCATCCAGCTTGTCCCAGATGGCCTTGCCCGTGGCATTGAGGGTGAAGAGCTCGTCCTCCAGGTCGGCGATGCCGGCTACTAAAGGAACAATGATGATTTCTCCCTCGATCTCCCGGGCGACCACGTCGTCGGATACCTTAAAAATTTTATCCAGAGCGCTCTCTGCCGTCATAAGTAATCCTTTTCAGTACTGCCGCGTTAAGTGGTTTTCAGGGTAATTTTCGCAGGTCCGGTTGACTTTTTCTTCCGAGGCGCCATTTGAGCACAAATAATGGTGCCTTCCCCTTAAAAAAAAAATTAGCAAAAATCAGTCTAAGTTGCAATAAGTTTGCGGGCCAGGGTTAGCACCTCCTCAACCCGGATATTTCCGGCAGAAGATTCTCTTAAATGGCAGCATCCTGGTTTATCACCATAGGGAAACCAATAATCTGGATTAGTATCTTTGCGAAAAATTCCAATCAAGTTAGTGCCGAGAGAAGCCGCCAGATGGAGCGGCCCGCCGTCATTGGTGATCAACAAATGGCATTTACTAACCAAGGCGGCATATTCCCTAAGCTTCAATAAAGGGACAAGCACTGCTTGCTCCTGCATTTCCAGGCAAACCGAGTTAGCAATTTTTTCTTCACCTGTTCCCTGAAAGATCAATATATTATAACCTGAATCGGCAATTAACTTATCAGCCAAAAGTGCGTAGTTTTTTGCTGCCCACAGTTTTTTTGGATCACCTCCGCCGGGGTGTAATCCAATTACTCGTTTGGCTCCAGTAATTCCAGAACTCTGCCAAAACGATTCAGCAAAATTATTTTCATCCGAGGTTAAAAACAGGTTAGTTTCTCTTGAAGCACCTTTTAGCCCTAGCGCTTTTGTAAAGGACAGAAATTGAGCTATAACATCGCCCGCTCCATATTCATCGATATGCACGTTGTAAGGATTGAGATGCCCGACTCTTATATCTTTAAGTCCAACTCTGTATTTTGCCCCGGACACAAGAGAGATAGCCCCAGTCTTACGACCGCTATCAAAGTTAATCGCTAAATCATATTTGAGCTGACTGGCCACACGACGAAGGATGCCTGAATCGTCAATTAATAACTCATCAATATCGGGATTATTAAGGAGCAGATCCTTTACGCGGTCTTTTGCTATATAGGTCAGGTGTGCCCTGGGAAACGCCATCTTTAGGGTGCGCAGGGCTGGAGTGGTTAAAAGCACATCTCCAATCGAGTACAGGCGAGATATAACGAGAATTCTGTTTACCTGGCCTATCTTCATTTATTTCAGATCTTTGCAAAAATGGTTTCGATGAGGCGCTCCTCAGCCGTGTCGCTCTTGCCTCTGAACTTCATTATCCGCTCCTGCCAGTCCGCCACCTGCCAGGAGCGCTCTCCCGGAAAGAGTAGCCCCAGGTCCAGCGCCTGAGCGTGGGCCACCCGGCAGAAGTACTCCACCGGGGTGTCCAGGGCGCCGTGTTCGGCCCAGGATTTGGCCGGGCACTGCTCGCAGAGACCCTTTAAAAAACAGCGGGCGCAGCGGGCCAGGTAGTCCGGATTGGCGGCCCTGGTCTCCTCCCGCAGGCGCGGGAAAAAATTGGTCAGCGCCTCTTTCAGGGAGCCTTCATGCAAATCGTAGACCATCTCCGGATGTCGCAAAGTCAGGCAGGGCTGCAACTTGCCGTAAGCATCCACGCAGGCGCCGTGGCCGGCGCCACAGGAGAATAATAGGTCCCCGGGCGGCCCCATGAACTTTCCGCAAAACCCGCGCATCTCCTGAAGATAGGCCCGGCCCTGCCTTCTGAGCAGAATAACCCCATCCTCAGGAGACACCCGGAGGCTTCGGATAAGGCGGTTTTTGACCGGGGAATCCCGGCGGCCCCGCAGGTCAAAGAACATGGCGTAGGTGGGCCGGGCATCCATGGCGGGAAGGGTAATCGCCCAGGTTTCAAATTCTTCCATCTCCTTCAGGTTGGGCGGCAGCACCGCCCCCTTGACCACAAAAGGAACCTTCTTGTTTAGGAGCAGCCCGACCCCGCGGCGAAACTCCTCATAAGAGCCCGGTACCCGGGATACGGCTTCGTAAGACTCCCGCCTCATGCCGTAAACGGTGACCTCGATCGTTTCTAAAGGGGGAATCTGGGCGAAAAGGCTGGCCAGGTCCGGGGTGATCAGACGGGCGTTGGTAAACAGCATCACCTTGAGCCCCAGCCGCCGGGCGCTCAAATAAAGGTCGGTAAAGTCGTCCCGGAGCAGGGGTTCGCCGCCGGTAAAGCGCACCGACAAGGCCCCCAGCGCCGCAGCCTCCTTCAGGATAGCAATTATCCCGGGAGTGCTGAGTTCCCGCGACCGCGCCCGGACATCATCCCCGGGAAGATTGAGGCAGCAGTGGATACAATCATTGTTGCAGCGCTCCGTGAGCTCCAGGTCGAAAATACCTGATAAGGGAGAGGGATTTTTCCATAACCGGTGTTGCGCCGCCCCTTTTTTGGTAACATATGGCTGCTGGTTGCCCTCGCTCATCGTTCCAGAGCCTTTTCCTTGGCGCCTCTGGCCCGCGCCAGGTCCTCAAGCTGGCCGGCTATCTTACCGCTTTTATCAAATTCCATAACATAAAAGGGAACCTCCCGGACGATGGCTGCCACAAGCGCCAGCGTCTTTTGCCACCAGGCGGCACTGACCAGGGACTTCATAAGGCAACTGATTAAGTTACCCGCAGCCTCCTTGCCTGGCTTAAGGGGCGAAAGTCGATTTTGCCGGGACTTTTGCAGGAAGCAAATAGCCGCCAGGGGGGCCGAGGCCGCCGATACCAGGGGCACCTCGCCGTGGGCCCAAGAGCCATGGACCCGAAGGCCTTCAGGCCAGCGGCGGACGATGTTATGGTCGTCACAGAGGATCTCAGCCTTTCCCTGAAGCATCTTAACCAAGGTGGATTTGCCCGCCTCGGAATGGCCCACGAAGAGGAGGCCCCGGCCATTTAGGATAACGCCGCTGGAGTGAAACAAACAAGCGTCACGGTCGGCTAAGACCTGGGCCAAAAAAACCTGGTCGGTGGGAAAAAGGGTTAAGGTCGGGGAATTGCCTCTAAGGAAGACCTCATCATTAATACTATATATCCTGGCCCGGGTGTAGTCATGGTTGAAAACCGCCACCCGTTGCGGGGCGGGATCGTCCAGTCCCCGAGCAAATAGATAAATCCAGGAGTTCCCCTTGCGGTAGATGGTCCACGTCAGCCGGCGATGGACCTCCTGGCCCAGGTCCCGGCCGCTAATATCCGGCAGACTGAAATGATGGCGGATGGAGATCAGGTCGGGGCCAGGGCCGTCCACCTCAAATTGCCGGAACTTGGCGTCAAAGGTCTGGTCCGTAATGGGAAGGTCGGCTTCCACCATTACGGTGATCCCGGCGATGCCGTAATAACGGCAGTGCCGGCGTTGCCAGTCCTCTTTAAAGGCCCGGTTTTCCCGGGCCACCTGGCAGAGGTACTCAACTTTGGCCCCGTGGCGGCCGTGCTCCAAATAGCCGACACCGCCGCACCACCAGCAGTCATTACGAAGGTCGCACCTGCCGCAGTTTTCCCGGTATTCGGCGCCGCCCTGCACCCAGCCGGCCAGGGAAGTGAGGAAGGTCTCCCAGGCTTCCCGGAAACTGCCGGTGCGCAGGTCATAGCGAAACGCCGGGTCCTTGATAAGCTCGCAGCCGGTCATCCCACCATAAGGATCGATGAAAAATTCCCGGCGCCGGGCAATGCAGCCCGCGTAGAGATGATCATCCCAGGCATTGATGCGGCAGCCCTGTTCTGCCTGGCCGGCGAGCCAATCCTCCAGGGACGGGTCCGGCTGGTCGAATTGGATGACGTCTTTGGGGTCCAACCGCTGGCGGGCGATCTCGGCGTTGCGGCGCTTTGACCCACAGGCGGACAAACAAAGCCAGGAGGCGCCGATGCGGTAGCGGGGGCTGAGGGAGCGGGCCAGTGCCACCATGTTCTCAAACTGGTGATAATTGTCCCGCATGGGGACGAGCTGCACAGTAAAGGCGGCGCCGGCCTCCTTCAGGTAAGCGAATCCCTGCATGGCGGTTTCGAATGAGCCCGGCGTGCGGGTCACCTTATCGTGCACCGCGGCGGTGGCGCCGTAAAGGGCGACCATCTTGTTCCCTTTGCGGGTCAGCAGGCGGGCGATCTCCGGGGTGATTAGCGTCCCATTGGTGTTGAGGCTATAAGAGAGCGCCTTCTGGGTGAGGAAATCGAAAATCTCGGGGAAATCGGGCCGGAGCATGGGTTCACCGCCGGAAATCTTCCACTTTTGACAGCCCATCTTCCGCGCCTCACCGGCAATCCGCTTGATTTCCTCAAAGGAGAGCTCGTCCTTTTTCTCCGGGGCCCGAGACGATATTCTTATCCAGCAGTGGCGGCAGTTATTGTTGCAGCGGTAAGTGAGATCAAGGTTCCCTTCCACGGGGATGCGGGGCAATTCCCGCCCCCGCCTTTTTTGCGCGTAGCTGGCTTGCCCTATTTTCTCGAAGGATTGCAAAGGGTTTATCCTCGCCGGCCGTTTAAATCTTGAAAAGAGATTCCTGGAGGAAATTTTACACAAATTTCCCGGCCGGGGCAAGCAGGGGCAAGCAGGATTCTCATGATCGCCATTAATGCAGCTCAGGTCTAAGGTCAGCAAAGAGATAAACCCGATTTAATCAAAATAGATATGGAGCGAGATTCGTTGCTGATCAGCGATAAGAAGTCGCCTGGATTTGAAAAAGCTGGGCATACTTGCCCGCTTTTTGGATAAGCTCTTCATGGGTGCCGCTTTCGCTGATGCTTCCCCTTGCCAGCACATAGATGTAATCCGCCTGCCGGACCGTGGAAAAGCGATGACTGATGAGGAGGACCATGCTCCCTTGGGTGCGCGGCCGGAAGTACTTAAACACCTCGTATTCGGCCCGGGCATCCAGCCAACTGGTGGGCTCATCGAGAATGAGCAGTTGGGCCTCCCGCAGGAAGGCCCGGGCCAGGGCCACCTTTT
>Ga0116116_1000426_pt1 | contig 46662 bp, 36 predicted proteins | sample June2015DPH_10_1_FD_89722 | JGI IMG/M metagenome (GOLD analysis project Ga0116116, IMG submission 89722) | Peatland microbial communities from SPRUCE experiment site at the Marcell Experimental Forest, Minnesota, USA - June2015DPH_10_150 | ecosystem: Environmental > Terrestrial > Soil > Wetlands... | reverse complement strand
GCAGGAATTCACAGGCGCCGGGGCGGCTCTCCCCCCCCAGCCGCCCCGGAGAGAACAACAAAAGCAAGAAACTGCCCTGGAACTCGCTTTATGATTGGTACAGAAAACGGGGGCAGGTCACAGCCACAATCCTTTAGTTAAACCCCAGATCCCACCAAACAAGAAAGCTGCCCAGTTCCACTTGCCTTTGAATGCCTCACCACTTGCCTTGATCTGCCGAAACTCCTGCTGGTAGTAGGGGGAGAAGCCGAAGAACTCCTGACCAGAAACTGCTGTATTCGAGTTCGCGGTGGCTGGGTTCTGGATTTGAGCAGCACCACATCTGCCGCAAAACCGGCTTCCCTCAGCTAGGACTTCCCCGCACGCCCGGCAGGCTGAGCTTGTGATCGCAGCACCGCACTTAAGGCAAAAAGTTGCTCCAGCATAGACATTCGTGCCACAGTTATTGCAAACGATCATTGCTGTGCCCATTTGAGAGCCTCCAACTTGCCTTTCTTGTGTTACCACGGGTCGCTCCGGAAGTAGACCCCGATCTACGTTGTTGAAGAAAATGGCTAAATTCTCTTCGTTCTTTCCCCAGGCGAAGAGCTGCCAATCCGCAGTTGAATGTGCCGTTATCTCCGAGTGGGAGTCGCTCCCGGTGATCTTGATGAGCACCTTTTCTCCGTAAGACCTCAGGGTGTAACCAGTCTGAGCCGTGATCTCGGCTTTGGTTGGATCAGAACTGAGTGTCCCCCAGCCAATGTCGGTGACGGCCTCAGCCGCAGCTTGGTACGCTTTGCCCTTCCCCACCGGATAACTTCTTTTTGCCTTAGCACCCATAGTCCTTCCGCTTGGGACAAGATGAGTTTTTGCGTGGCTGTCTTGCATTGCTTACCCAAAATCGGCGCATGTATCCCACCTGCAATTGAGCGTGCCAATGATTTTGAGACAGCTCATGAGCAATAGCTGGCGTAAATTGCTTTGGCTTGCGCCAGTCGGGTGCCGAATCCGAATCCCGTTTATCGTAAAGTCCAAGCGCTTCTTCGAGTCGGGGGCACACCTTGCCCCAATGCTCGACGCTCGTGGTCCCTTCCTTGCCTGTATCCCCCGTCGCGGTTTCGGACGTAGCCTTGCCTATCTCTTCAGCCAATTGTCGAACCTCCCAGTGGCAACGGTTGGTAGTGCTCTTGCTAAATTGCCAACACCGTTGGCACTCCACGACACTCCAGTGTTCGCTCCCCCCATCCCTTGGTGGGGATTGTTCAGGTTGTTAGTTTCTGCGCATTTCTCAAAATGTAAAGAGCACCAAAGTACTCGTTGTTTCAAGCAGATCCGCCGCGATCACGGGGATGGCGGCTGAAGCCAGGAGGGTGGAATAGATAAGGGTTCCCATGGCGACACTCAGGCTAGAGGTTCACATGGTTGCATCTGCTCACCCCCCTTTAGTACCATTCGCACCCGGACGGAGCCGGGCGATGATAGATATGCGTTGTCCCTGAAGTAAAGCGACGTACCATGCCGGCGAGTCGCAGCTCAGCGAGAGCTGCCGGTGTGCGGGATGCGACAGAATCGAAAAACTTGAGCGGCAGACGCTTGGGAAGGAGTGCACCGCGACAAGTCGAGCACTGTTCGGCTTATGAGTCATATTCCCATTTCTCCAACTAATCCCCTAGTGGAATGCTATGGAGCATCCCGGCCCCAGCAAGGGCGCACGGCCAATGAAGACGCGTATTGGATCGGCCGTGATCCGGTTCCTGTTGCCGTGGTTTGTGACGGGGCGGGAAATGCCCAGCAATCTGCCCGGCGGGCAATCACCTTCTTTCAAAAGCTCTGGGCTTCTGCTACGCCAGATCAGATTCGGGCAGCCGACACCTGGGGGAAATGGGTCCACCTGCTCGACTCCCACCAGATGGGATTGTCTCAATCCACTTTCCTCGGGATGGCAGTCATGGAAGACTGCTTTGTGGGGGCCTATGCGGGGGACAGCCGCGCTTACCTTTCCACATGGGACGGGAAGATTCGGCTTCTCACCGACAGCACCGTGAAATTCCGCCTGGGGAGCGGCCAAACCAAGCCAGGTTTTTTGACGGGGAACTGGCAAGCCCGCGACCTGCTGGTCCTGATGACCGATGGGGCCTGGGGACCGCTGGGAAGCCTTCCCATGGTGCAGCGGGCGATCGTCAAGGAGATCGGCCGTCATCTTTCCGATGTACCGCGATCCATTCTCGATTCCGCCTCCCGGGCCGGGCAGGCCGATGATATGACGGTGGCGGTTTTGAGGAAAAGGGCCTGAACGGCTCCGCAGGGGAGTCCGGATGTTGTAAGGTTTGGATGACATCATATGGAAACCAGGATTTCCGTGTTCAAATCCTGCCCGAACGATAACAAACGCCTTAGCGCCTCATCGGGCACGGAAGCCCCTGTTCTATCAAGAATCCCCGCGGTAAACCCGTAGAGGCAAAGAGCACGCACGCTCTACGCTTGCCACTGCAGATCAATGCATTCGTACGACAATATGTCATCTTACTATTCTTGGCATAGTACGGACGTGCTCTGGTATTAAGCTTCAGACTCACGTAAGAGTATGAGCATTGATAGGGGGCTAAACATGCGGTATTCAGCTCTGAGGCGGCGTCCTGAACTACGTGAGTGTTGCGAACTACAGCGTTCCAGAGATCGTGTCCTTCTATCGGCGAATGGACCCCATCGAAGATCCAAAGGAAAGGCAAGGAAGAGCGTAGCAAGATGGAAAAAGGGCTGAGCGAACACACCGGAGATTGCTACGCTGAGCGGTCTGGCGATGGAGAAGTTATGAAAGGAGGCGAACACGTCAAACTCGGCGATGCGTTCAGAGACAAGGGCGATTATGACGGCGCCATCGCAGAATACTGCGAGGCGCTAGAATTGAACCCGAATAATGTCGGGGTGTACCTCAACCTTGGCGCAGCACTCGGCACAATAGGCGACCTGGACAGCGCGATTACGGTGTTTCGCGAAGCGCTGCGGTTGGACCCCACTTATTATCATTTGCGCCTCAACCTCGGCCTTGCGCTCAAGATGAAGGGCGACGTGGATAGCGCGATAGCGGAATACCACGAGGCCCTGCGTCTGAACCCGAATCTTGCAGAGGCGCATATCATGCTCGGCGATGCGTTCAGCGACAAGGGCGACTGGGACGGCGCGATCCGGGAAGCACGCGAAGCACTGCGCCTAAACCCCAAGGATGACGGGGTGCGCATCGACCTTGGCATTGCACTCAGAAAGAAGGGTGATATCGACGGTGCGATCGCGCAATACCGTGAGTATCTTTGCTTGCATCCCAATGATGACTTGGCGCACTACAATCTTGGCGTCGCGCTGGAGAAGAACGGCAACCTATGTGGTGCTCGCGAAGAATACCGTGAAGCGCTGCGCTTGAACCCAAACTGGGTGAGCGCGCACCACAACCTCGGTGTTCTGCTTACAAACAATGGCAACTGGGACGGCGCGATCGCGGAATTCCGTGAGGCGCTGCGCTTGAACCCCAATAATGACATGGCGCACAACAACTTCGGCTTTGCACTCTATAAGAAGGGCGACTTGGAAGAAGCCAAAACCGAATACCGGGAGGCGCTGCGCCTGAATCCCAAGCACGCGTACGCACACTTTAACCTGGGCACGGCGCTCTACGGGAATGGCGACTGGGATGGCGCCATCGCAGAGTTTCGCGAAGCCCTGCAATTGAATCCGAGTAACGTCAAGGCGCATGTCTACGTCGGTGATGCGCTTAGGCAGAAAGGCGACTTGGCTGGCGCGACAGTGGAATTCTGCAAGGCATTGCGCTTAGATTTCAATAATGAACTGGCGCATGCAGGCTTTGGAGTCGTACTGGAGATGAAGGGTGACCCACAGGGGGCTTTGGAAGAATGTCGTTTGGCTTATATGCTTAACCCCAGGAACGTGCTTGTTAAAAAGTATTATAAGCATGTCTTGAAGAAAACGCGGCAGCAGTCAAGTGGTGGAGGAAGAAATGAGACTCCCACTGGCGCGGAAGGGAAGATGGTATGACCACCGTGGACCATGGTGGGAACGAAGGGTACTCGAAGGGTTGCTGACAGGATGGCGCGTCAGGAGACATTTCTACCAAGCAGACATGGATTTACAGGGAGGGATTCCGCAGGATTGCGGGCATTAAGCACAAGAAGTCAGCATGTTCGCTCGCGATACGCCGCAAGAAACTGTACGACACTTTGCCGGTATGCATTGGGGAAGTCAACTTGCGGTCGAGCCTGTTGGATCAATGCCTGCGCCTCAGTGAGCTTCATACCCAAAACCCCGAGAACGGCAAGCAGCATCATAGGGCTTCGATGCTTGCCCTCCTCACAGTGAATGTAGATTCGGGATTTCGGTTGTCGGTAGGCGGTGAGAGAAAAATCCACTACACGCTCAAATAGCTCTGGTTTCTTGACCTGAAGGTCATCACTGAAGGGGCACCATAAAACTTCTATCCCCATTCCTTCCGCTGTCTGGGTATCATCTAACGCCGTCTGCAAATCCACGATGTGGGTGATACCATCATTGGCGAGTCGGCGCATATTCGCTTTGTTCCAGATCGCTCCGCCGACAGCGAATCGTTCTGTCACCCAGTTGTAATCCAGTCGCTCATCATCGGAGACTATTCCGGGTTCACGGTCTTCCATCGTTTCTCCGCATCTGGTCGGTCAAGTCCCCCTTCGCTCCCGTTTACGGCTCCGCCAAAAAGTAGGTTAAAACTGCGAAAGTTGCAAGCGATAGCGTTAATTGGGTCAGCCGGATAGCGATAAGTTGTGGATGACAAACACGAAAAGGAAGGTGAAATTTGTGGCGATTGGTCGATTGCGCCAGCTTGAAAAAGTTCACAGCGTTTATTAAAGCCAGTGGCGCCCTCGCAGGATGTTGTCCGGCAAGGAATCCATAAGAGGAGCTTCCGCAACCGTGCGGTTTAACGTCGGCCTCTTGGCGCGCTTGACCACCCTGCGGAGCCACTGATACGATTCGGGGTCGGCGTTAGGCGAGTCCCCCACGGAGGATAAACCCCGACAATCACGCTGGGGTCTCGTGCGGGTATGGGGGGCTAGTTCCTCACTTTCACTGAATTGAGCACAGAATCGGTTGGGTGCCAGCCCGAAGGCCAACCCGATGCTGAACGAACTTACAAGCACTTACGGAAGTTAGCAGCCCCTGTGAGCACCTGTAAGTTGTTGAAAAATCAATGAATCGCGGATTGACACGGTAGAGGTCTGGGGTTCGAGTCCCCACGGGCCTACCATCTTATCTCTTTCACAAGCCGTAATTTCCAGGGGCAAGTTTAGGAGCTTCATAGGTGTCCTACCGGCGCGCGTAGCAGGAAATGTAGTAGGGATCTATCTTGATTCAGTTCGACCGGCTCAGATCTGCCTGAACTCTGGAGCGAACCCGCCACCGCCGCAAGCGCAACAGCCTGGTGTGCACAACCTGGTCATTCGGCTGCCACAGCAGAAAGGGAAGGTTCGAATCGTGGTGCTCCTCGCACCGGGCGGGCAAGGTCCGGAGCCGGCCATCGAGCCACTGGAGCGCTGGATCACCCTCGCAACCTCGGGCCGGCTCGAAAACTGATTTGCTTCCTCAAGATCGCCTTGCCTGCGGCGATCAGCGCACACGATTTTCTAGGGTACGAGTGCCTTTCGAATCGGTTCCACCCATTGTTCTTTGCCGAGGTCGTAGACGATGAAGTCGTCGTCGAACTGCCAGTAGGTCCACGCCCAGCCCAGGGATTCTGCGGTCCTCGCGACGCATGAGGTGTAACGCGCCCGCGACTCCAAGGGGCCTTTTTCGTACGCGCCGAACTCTCCGAGCAGAAGGGGACGGCGGTGCGCCAGCGACCACTTCTGCGCACGGGCGAAGTCGTCAGCCACTCGCTTTTTCTCTGACGCCGCGCCCCAGGTCACTCCCGAGAGCTGGGCCGTCTCCTTTGACCACGACGCTCCCTGGTGGGTGAACGTCATCGGTTCGTAGTAATGCACCGTCACGATGATGTTCCGGTCTTGTTCCGGCAGCGCCAGGTCATTCAGGTGGTCGATGCCATTCCAGAAGGGAGGACCGATGACCACCGTGCGGGTCGGATTCGTCTCGCGGATTATCGCCAGTGCCTCGCGCAGAAACTGGTTCCAAAGTTGGGGAGTGAGCTTGCCGTTCGGCTCGTTCAGGATTTCAAACAGCACAGAATCGGGGGCGTCCTGGAAATGCGCGGCGATCTGCTTCCAGTAAGCCAGGAAGCGGGGCTTGTACGCCAGGGGGGCCTGGGCAATGTCTTCGTAATTGTGGAGGTCCAGGATAACCATGAGCTGGTTCGCCTGTGCGTTCTTGACGGCCCAATCCAGGGTGTTCAGCCAGGCCTCGCCCAGCTTATAGCCATTCTCTGCACGGAGGCGTTGAAGCGCGTGCAGGTTGATGCGCACGGTCTGGAATCCGGCGTCGTGAATCAGCTTGAAATGCTGCTCCTTGAAGCGCGCCTTGGAAAAGTCATCCCAAATCGGGTCATACCCCAGGACATTCACCCCCCGGCCCAGGCGCTTGATCTGCTCCGAGGGATCAACCGCTTCTGCCGCGCCCGCCATCCGTACGCACCACGCTGCCAGCATGGTTGCAATGAAAGCCAACCCCGTCCACCTCACGCTTTTCTTCAGAATCGACATTGATCCTCCTTCTCTCGGGCCATTCTCACCGGTAAAGTCAGGAAACCATGCTAACCCAATTTCAACGTGTAGTCGCGATACGCGGGATAACCCGGAATCGAGGCGGCCATCTTCACCGCTCGCTGGATGGCGGTGGCGGCAAAATAATCCGCCTCGTGGCGCACCCGGCGATGACGTCCCGCTGCCCACGCGGGTGTTTTTTGTGTTATTCTGCCGGATTCATTTTTGACCCCTGGTTCCGCGGCGGGGCCGCCGCTGGACGTGGAAGTTTCGAACCATGCTTCTCGCAAGTCCCAACCCTTCAGGCTGCCGAGGCTGCGTCCTGACGTGCGCTGTTTGCCCCGCCCATCTTAAACGAATCGTCCGCAACTTATCTTTCGCAATCTGCTTGGAGATCAACCATGTCTGAATACAGGTACCTGCTATCCGAACGAGAAATCCCCAAGTCCTGGTACAACGTGATCCGGGATTTGCCGGCGCCACTTCCGCCTCCGTTGAACCCGGCCACCCTCCAACCCGCCCAGCCCGGCGACCTGGAAGCGATCTTCCCCTACGCGCTGATCGAGCAGGAAATGACCGGGGCGCGCAGCGTGCCCATTCCGGAGCCGGTGCTCGACATCCTGCGGCTGTGGCGGCCAACCCCGCTGCATCGCGCGCGCCGGCTCGAGAAGGCGCTCGGCACGCCGGCCAAAATCTTCTACAAGAACGAAGGCGTCTCACCCGCCGGCAGCCACAAGCCCAATACGGCGATCGCGCAAGCCTATTACAACCAGGCCGCCGGAATCAAACGCCTCACCACGGAAACTGGCGCCGGCCAGTGGGGCAGCGCGCTCGCGCTAGCCTGCAACATATTCGGCATGGAGTGCATGGTCTACATGGTGAAGTGCAGCTTCCATCAGAAACCGCATCGTCGCACCATGATGGAATGCTGGGGAGCGAAGTGCATTCCTTCCCCCAGCGACCAGACCCAAGCAGGCCGGAAAGTTCTGGCCGAGGACCCGGAATGTCCCGGCAGCCTGGGCATCGCCATCAGCGAAGCGGTGGAAGACGCCGCCGGCCGCCCGGACACCAACTATTCGTTGGGCAGCGTGCTCAATCACGTCCTGCTCCACCAGACCGTGATCGGCGAGGAAGCCATGGCGCAGATGAAACTCGCCGGAGCATCACCGGATATAATCATCGGCTGCTGCGGAGGTGGAAGCAACTTCGCCGGTCTGGCATTTCCGTATGTGCCGGAGAAGGCCGCGGGTAAGAACCTCCGCCTGATTGCGGTCGAGCCCGCCGCCTGCCCCACCATGACCAAGGGAGTCTATGCTTACGACTTCGGCGACAAGAGTGGCATGACGCCGCTGCTCAAGATGGACACACTGGGGCACGACTTCGTCCCGCCCGGCATCCACGCGGGCGGGTTGCGGTATCACGGCATGTCGCCGCTGGTAAGCCTGCTGCATCGCGCCGGGGTGGTGGAGGCTGTGAGTTATCCGCAATTGAAGTGCTTCGAGGCAGCTTTAACGATGGCGCGCGCGGAGGGCCTTATCGTGGCGCCGGAAACTTCCCACGCCGTCTGCTGCGTCATCGAGGAAGCGCTGAAAGCAAAGGAAGAGGGGAAAGAGAAAACCATCCTCTTCAACCTCAGCGGGCACGGACATTTCGATATGGCCGCTTACGAAAAGTATTTTGCCGGCGAGCTTTCCGATTACGAATATCCGGCGGAAAAAATCCGCGAGGCCTTGGCGCACTTGCCTAAGGCTTCCTGAACGAGACGCCTACTCGTCCTTGCCCAGGGCGATCACAAAGTACTGCGCCGGAGTTGGGCCCGCATTGCGAATCCCGTGCTCTTCGTTGGAAGCGACGAAAACCACTGAGCCCGGCCCCAACCGGGTTGCTTGCCCGCTGATCGTGGCCTCGATGATCCCTTCGCGGATGAGGAACATTTCCTCATGGCGGTGGTGATGCGCCGGGTGAGGCATTCCGCCGGGGGCGAGCAAGGTCTCGTGGACTTCCAGGGGACAGCCCCCATGAGTTTCGCCTTCCATGACGGGGCGAAACTCGTTGGCCCCGTTCTTCGCGACACGCAAATCCTCGAAGCGGGCGGCCTTGCTGGGCAGCGTGGTTCTCTGCGCCGCCAGCCCCAGGGAGGCGGCGGTGGGTAGCAACAGGCACAAATCTCGGCGCGAAAAGGTCATGGGTTTCCTCCGTAAATCAAACAGCCTCGCGCCCGCAGGGGCGCTGACAAGAGAATATTCCCAACGCCAAATTTTGCAAGTATAGTCACAGGAAAGTAAGTTCATGGGGTTTTTCAACTGGTGCGCCCCGGAACAGGAGGCTGCCTGTGGAAACGCCGGAAGCCAAGCTACTGATCGGCATCGACATCGGAGGGACGAAGACCGCCGTGCTGCTCTCTCGACAACCGCCCGCCGTCCTGGCACGCAAAGAGTTCGCAACTCGCCCCGCCCAGGGGCCGGAAAGAGCCCTGCAACTGATCAAGTCCACAATCCGCGACCTGCTGGCTGAGCAGGGCGCTGAAACCGGAGCCATCGCGCGCCTGGGGGTGAGTTGTGGGGGGCCGCTGGACCGCGTGCGAGGCATCATCCAGTCGCCGCCCAATCTGCCGACCTGGGACGAGGTGCCGATCAAAGCCATCCTCGAACGCGAGTTTCAGGCCGAATGCTTGATTGAGAATGACGCCAATGCCGGAGCCGTGGCGGAGCACCGCTTCGGCGCCGGCGAAGGCTGCCAGAACATGGTCTTCCTCACGATGGGGACAGGCTTGGGCGCCGGCATCATCACCGACGGGCGACTCTACCGCGGCACGAACGACCTCGCCGGCGAAGTCGGCCACCTTCGCCTCACCCGCACCGGCCCCGTGGGTCACAACAAGAAAGGTTCCGCCGAAGGCTGGGCCAGCGGCGGCGGCATGGCGCAGGTCGCACCGCAGGCGGTGGCGCGAGCCATAAAGAGAAAACGCCCGACCCGTTTGGCGAAGTTGTATAAGTCCGGAGGCCCGATTACCGCGAAGGACATCGGCGTGGCGGCCCGGCAGGGTGACGCCGTCGCCTTGCAGGTTCTCGAATCCACCGGCGAACGGCTGGGAGAGGTCTTGGCGATCCTTGTCGACCTACTGAATCCCGACCGCATTGTAATCGGCGGCCTGGCCATGCGCCTGGGTGACTTGCTCCTGGAGCCTGCCCGCCGCGTCATGAGACGCGAGGCGCTCGACCTGCCGGCGCAAACCTGCCAGGTGCTCCCGGCCGCACTCGATGAGAGGATTGGCGACGTGGCCGCCCTCTGCATCGCCATGGGAATCTAGGGCGCGCTCGCAAGGACGAAGGTTAGCGGGGATCGGGAGGGCGGAATTGAAACCCCGCCCCTATGATGCCGCCAAGCCCGTTCGAAATGGACACTTAGGAGCGGGTTGTAACAGCCTGAAATAACTGGGTTTACCTTCAAGCCATCAACTAGAATCAGTGCGTTGACTTTAGTTCGGAAGGCGTGTACTCTACGTACATGCAGGCGATTTCGCCAGACGACATTGTTCAGAGGATTCGTATCGAGAATCCTTGGTGGGAGGGTGACCATTCCATCAGGCCGCTCCCCGGAAGCCTGAAGCCTCGTCCTTACTTTGACCTCTTCTTTCCTTTGGTCAAGTCACAAGCAGTTCGTCGGGCCGTTGTTTTGATGGGACCCAGGCGTGTTGGAAAAACCGTAATGATTCATCACGCCATCCAAGCTCTTATCAAGGAAGGGGTGCCGCCAAAATCAATCTGCTATCTTTCCGTCGATCATCCCATTTACAACGGGCTCAGCTTGGAGAACCTGCTCAACTTTTACCAACAGTCGAGCGGTGTGGACTACAAGTCACAACGTGTCTATGTGTTCTTTGACGAGATCCAATACTTACGCAAGTGGGAAGTGCATCTCAAGTCCGTCGTAGATGCGTATCCGACCATCAAATGCACAGCCTCAGGTTCTGCCGCTGCCGCGCTGCGACTAAAGAGCACGGAGTCCGGCGCTGGCCGCTTTACGGATTTCCTTCTCCCTCCCCTGACCTTTTACGAGTACTTGCATCTCCTGGATAAGACAGACCTCTTGGAAGGACCGACAACCAGCAAGTCAGGACATAAGGTCTTCACGGCGAAGAATATTGAACAAGTAAATGAGCAGTTTCTCTTCTATCTGAATTTTGGGGGCTATCCGGAAGTGATTTTTTCACCTCAAATTCAAAACGATCCAGCCCGTTTCATTAAGAGCGACATTATCGACAAGGTGCTGTTGAGAGATCTCCCGAGCTTATATGGAATTGGCGACATACAAGAACTGAACTATCTGTTCACCTCGCTGGCTTTTAATACGGCGAACGAGATTTCGCTTGGAGAACTCTCCCAAAATTCCGGCGTGGCAAAGAATACCATCAAGCGGTATATCGAGTATCTTGAGGCGGCCTTCCTAATAAAAGTCGTTCACCGCGTAGACCACAATGCGAAGAGATTTCGCAGGGCCAATTTCTTCAAAGTCTATCTCACAAACCCATCCATGCGTGCGGCATTGTTCTCGCCATTGAAGGCAGACGACAGCGCGATCGGATCACTGGCGGAGACCTCGATTTTCTCTCAGTGGTTTCATAGCGACACCACCCTCTATTACGCTAGATGGCATGACGGGGAAGTTGACATAGTGCAACTGGAGGCTAAGCAAAAAGTGGCATGGGCCGTTAAGGTGAAATGGTCAGATCGCTATTGTGACAACCCCGACGAACTGGAAAGCCTTCTTAGTTTTTGCCAAGCGAATGGCTTGAAGAGTGTTTTGGTTACGTCGAAGACGAAGACATTAACCTGCAACGTAGGGAACATTCAAATAGAATTCCTGCCCGCAAGCACCTACTGCTACACGGTCGGGTACAACCTCATCTACGGGAAAAAAGCTCTGCCAACAGCAGCGTGACCAGATAGCGGCTCTCCAACGCATCAATAGGTATTTCATCGCGGCTGGGGCGAGTGGCGCAGACCTTGGCTCTGCGACCCTCCACGTTCTAAGGCCCTTACGGCCTGCCGGGCTCTGCCGCGGCTGAGGGCTCTGGTGGCGCGCCCAGTTGCCGGCAGACAGACTCGACGGCATCGGCCGCCAACTCCGGCGCATGCCAGGCGTAAAGCTTCAGAAGCGATAGTTCTTTCTGCACTTCGCCCGCCGATTGCCCCTTCTTGAGGCGCATCTCGACTTGCGCCACGAGCCATTCCAGGAACTTGCGGAAATCAGCCAGATCCTTCTTGCTCCCCGGCGGGCCGTGGCCGGGAACGTAGGTGTCAACATCCCAGCCCTCTACTTGCCGGAGCACCTCGATCCAGCGGCGGACGTCGCGCCCACCGATGCGCGGGAAATAGTGGTTGGAGTAGAACTCCCCTAAGAAGAGAGTCTTCGCGGCAGGCAGATACACCACGGCGTCCTGGGCCGAGGCCGCGTCGTGCAGCAAGCTGGAGATTCTGATTTCCTGGCCGCCCACCGTGAAGGTCATCTCCGCATCGAAAGTCTCGGTCGCAGGAGTCACGTGGAAGCCGCGCATGCGAGCTTGCAAGCGCCAACCCTCATCCCCGCGCAAGCGATCAAAAAGCTCCTCCCGGTATTTCTGCATTCCGGCTCGAGCCGCCCGGGTGGCAATCAACGTGGCCTGCTGGTCCGTAAAGACCTCGTTGCCCAGCATGTGGTCGGCCGCCGCACTGGTATTGATAACGTACTTCACCGGCATTTCAGTGCGCTCGCGAATCTCATAAAGCAGCTCACGAGCGTGGAAGGGATTGTTGGCCGTGTCCACCACCACGACGGCATCGGAGGTGAGGATGAATCCCGCCGTCGCCGCCCGGTTGAATTGCGGATCGCATTCCTGATCGATCACATCGTCGGGGACCCAAACAAAGACCTTGGGCTTGACCTCTTGGACCTGGTAAAGGCCCATCGCGGCCCATAGACCCTGGGCCGGAGGCAGAAAGCAACCGGCCATCAGCAGGAGGCAGGAGGCAAGAACCCCTGACCGGGGAGAGCGGACGGGAAACAGGAGGTTTCCGAAAAAACCAGGAGCCCTCGGAGGCCGCGATGCATGCAGCCCGCGACCACTTGCGCCCCGCGTCCCCGCCACTTTCGACTCTGCAACTTTCAACTTTCGCCGCTCCTCAGATATCCACATACACCTGCGCCCGCCAGCCTTCCGGGGTCCTTTCCAAAGCGAGCTGATGATAAGTGATCGCCTTCACCTGGAGCTTGATCTGATGTCGCGAGCGCTGGAATTTCTCGCCCCGCGCGATGGCGGCCAGGGAATCGTCCTGGAGGTTTTGGATTTCAAAATCCCGGAACAACCACCCCTCGGCGTCGTGCAGATAAAGGAGCTCGCTCAGCCAATTGACCAAGACGCTCTCGGGGTCAGCGCCCTCGACCCGCACGGTGATGTCCTCGCCAGGATCGATCGCGTCCAAATCCACGATCAGGTCAAACAGGGCGCGGGCCGCGTTGGCAAAGGTCTCCTCGCGGGTTGAGCCAAAAGCTTCAAAGCCGACGTCCGCCGTGTGTTCCAGAATCCGAAATGGGCGCATCTTGCCGCTTCCGGCCATTACCCGTCTCTCGGCTGCGCCGCCACCCTCCGTGCGGCGGCGGGGACCCAACATCATACTGAAGAGCAGCCCACTTGGGTAGGCCGCAGCCGAGCCGGTAGATACACAAGCTCAGAGTTGGTCTTCAACTCGGCGGCTCTAACCCTTGGGGATGGAAAAGCCGCAGACTTACACACCAAGTCTGCCAGCTCAAAAAGGGGACACTTCTAATGAGCTAAGAATGGGGACGTTTCTAATGGGGCTTGACAGCATAGAACCGCGGTTGCGATTTTAACCAGAAGGAATTACACTCGCGGCATGGCTAACGAACGTCGACGGGTTCCTCGCTATTCGGCTCATCTGAAGGGCAACCTCAATTTGCCGGGCAAGGGCATTACCCTTCCGGTGATGGTGGAAGATCTATGCGTGCTCGGGTGCTTGCTGGAATACGCGCCTTCGCTGCAGGTTCAACAAGACTGCGAACTCACCGTGGAATGGGAAGGCCGGCAGTTCCGGACTCCTGCCTTAGTCGCCTGGATTAGCCAGCAGGGTCAGGTGGGGTTGGCATTCCACAATAACGATCCGGTGAACCAGCAGTTGTTGCGGGAAATCTGCGCCGAACTTCGGCTGAAGCCGATCGCCCCGCTGCCGCAAGGTTTCGAGTAGGCTGCGTCAGACCTGCCCGGCCGGGGAACGAGGGTGGCCGGGAGGCGTTCGAGAGGGAGCCGGGACCCGACCCTGGCTCTGAGGAGGGCTGCCATGCGTGACACATCTCGGTGTCTGCGCGTCATGGTGCTTTTCCTGGCTTCGACCCTGTTCCCGGCGCTGACCTGCCGAGGTGGCGCTGTTGCCGACGATTCCGCGAACTACGTTCTCAATGAGGACTCACTCAACAAGGTGCTGGGCTCCCTGAACGACCTTCGAGCCAAGGGGCTTCCCATCAGCGTGGGCGTGGGCAGCCTGGCATCCCAGATTGCCAATCTCCAAAAGCAGCCCAAGGTCGTGAAAATTCTGAAGAAGCGCGGGCTTTCCGTGCGGGAGTTCGTGTTGGCCTGTAAGTCGGCGGCGCAGATGCGGGAGGCCGATAAGGCCCGGGACAATTGGCAGAAGACCCTGCAGGACCCCGACGCGTCACCCCAGGCCAAGCTGGAAGCTACCCAGAAACTCGGCGAGTCGCTGAAGACCAACTTGTTCACGCCTGATCAGATGGAACTGATCCGCCGCAAGATGCCGGACCTGGAAAGCCTGCTCCCTGCCACCAAGTAGAAAGGACGCCGCGCGACTCGCGAACGACACACCTCCTTCCCGTGCGCAATTCGCAATTTGAACTGGCCCCCGCGTTCCTCACGCGTAGCGGCGATTTCAGATCGCCACGCGTCAGCATGCGGAAGACTGGGAATCGAATCGCACACATCCCAAGGAAGCGATGTGTGCGCCACCCGCGGTGGGCAATTCGGAGGGAGTGCTCGGTGGTCTGCAATTCCACGATTCCGTTCATCTGGCAACGGCGAGCCACCCTTTGCCCCCCCTCAGGAAAACCCGCCGCATCCAGCGGGTGCGCAGAGCTGCTCCTGAGGGTGGGAGGGGAAAAACGGTGTATGCTGTGCGCATCGAGAGTACGTGTGAAGAGCTGAAAGCGCCGCCCGGAGACTGGAGGCCGTGCCGTGAAAATAGTCAGCATCGGGGAGGTCCTGTGGGACGTAATCGGAAATGAGGAGTACCTGGGTGGAGCGGCGCTCAACTTTGCGGCCCATGCCGCCCGCCTGGGGCACACGGTGCTCTTTGTAAGCGCCGTGGGAAAGGATGAGCGGGGACGCCGCGTCCAGGCGCGCATGGCTGAGCTGAATCTGACGACGCGTTACGTTCGCGTCCTGGAGACCCACCCGACGGGCGTCGTGACGGTTGAACTCGATGCGGCAGGTCAACCGAAATTCACCCTTCACCATCCCGCCGCTTATGACGCTCCGGAACTTACCGATCGCGAGGTGGCCGAACTCCTATCCCCGGAACCTGACTGGATCTACTTCGGAACCCTGTTCCAAATGAGCCTGCCCGCGAAAGAGCTGACCTACAAACTGCTTGCCGCCCAGGGCGGCGCGCGGCTGTTCTATGATGTCAATCTGCGCAAGGATTCCTACCAACCGGCGCTGGTGCGTGAGCTGATGGCGCGCGCCCAGGTGGTCAAACTGAATGAAGAAGAGGCGGGCGCGATTGACCGGATGTGCGGTCGAGCCGCGCGGCCGGTCGAGGATTTCTGTCGCGCCTACGCGCAGGAGTTCGGTTGGGAATCCGTGTGCGTCACGCGCGGTGAGCAAGGCTGCGTGCTCCTGCTGGAGGGAGAATTTGTCGAAGCGCGCGGCTACGCCGTGCACGCCCAGGACACCGTGGGAGCCGGCGACGCTTTCGCGGCCGCCTTTGTGCATGGCTTGGGAATGGGTTGGGCTGCAAGGGAGATTGCGGACTTCGCCAATCGCGTCGCAGCCCTGGTCGCGAGCCGGCCCGGCGGCACTCCGCCCTGGACCCTGGAGGAAGTCCGGGCGCTCTCCAAACAGCCGGCCCCTTCATCCTGAGCGCGCCCGCCCTCGAGATCGGCGGGTCCACAGGGGTCTCCGGCACCCTCCTAGACTGTCTGGGTCACGATGTTCAGCGAGCGTGGTTTGTCGGGATCAAGTCCCTTGATTTCCGCCAGCAGCGCCGCGAAAAGCTGTCCCGGGATGATGTAGGGAATAGGCGTGTAGATTTCCGGGATCTTCCCGGGCACTCGGATCACCCGCGTCGCGGCCGGAATGCTGGTCCCGGGACCCGTGATGGCCACCACTTCCGCGCGCAGCTTGCGCAGCCGCTGGGTCAGCTCTCGCATGCTATGGAACGTCGGGCCCGGCGGCATGAAGATGAAAGCCGGGAAATCACGCTCGATCAGGGCGATCGGTCCGTGCAGGAAATCCGCGGCCGAGAAGCGCTCCGCCATCACGTAGCAGGTTTCCATCAGCTTCAGGGAGAATTCAAAAGCGTTGCCGTAGTTGATGCCGCGCCCCACCACCACACAGTGATCCATGTACCGGTAACGCTCCACCAGTCCGCGCAGCTCGGAGAGCAACTTGAGCGTTTCTTTCACGCGGTCGGGAATCTCGCTGACGCTCTCCATGGTTACATCCGTGCCCAGCGCCGCGGCGAGCAGATAGAAAACCATGAGCTGGCCGGTATAGGTCTTGGTCGCCGCCACGGATTGCTGACGCCCCGCGTGCACGAGGAAGACCTCATCCACCAGCTTGGCCAGGGGGGAATCTTTTTCGTTGGTGATACCCACCGTGTAGCCGCCCCGGCGCTTGGCGGCTTCGAGCACCAGATTGATATCGGTGCCTTCTCCGGATTGTGAGATGCCCACTACCAGCGCCTGGCGATAGTCAATCTTGGCATGATAGAGCGTGTGCACGGACGGTGAGCTGAGCGAGGCCGGAATGCCGGTGGTAATTTCGGTCAGGTGGCGGCCAAACCGCGCCGCGTTGTCGGAGGTCCCTCGCGCTACCAACACCACCAGCCGGAAATTCTGCTTACGCGCGAATTTCATGAATTCCAAAGCATGCGCGCGCTCGGCTTGGAAAGTCTTCCGCAGCGCTTGCGGCTGCTCCAGGATTTCCTTCAACATTAGTGACATAGATTCCTCATAGCTAATGATCCAACTTCGTCAAAATGATCACCCTGGAGATCATAAGCAACGCAGGGGCCAGGCGCAATGGGCGTCACCACCGGGGGGGCCAACTAGCCTCATCTTCAGGTTCATCCCCACCGATATCCGATATGGGAAAGTGTGTCACGGGCGGAGGGGGAATCGGGTGATCGAGTGGCGGCGCCATCGGGTGATCGGGTCGCCAGGCGATCGGGTGATCGGGTGATCGGGTGAATGAGCCCCGGCAACGGATTCCTCCGAATCGGTTCCCCGGCTTTCTCTCGCACCGGCCACCTCCTGTTCCCAATTGTCACGGGCTCGCGGTCTCTCGGACTCCTCAGCCCTTTCCGAGGGGAGAGGGTGCCTGAGGTAGGAAGGCAGGTGAGGGGGTAGCGCGGCCCCCCGTTCTTGGGGTCCGCGGCTCTTCTTCAGGAATAGCCGCAGATCTCACCGACGCAGGTCCGCGCGACGCGTGCTCACCCCGCCCCTCGCCTTCCGAAGCCTATTCCCTGTAGCCTGCCACTTGTGCGATGTTTTCATCTCTTTTGTTTTCATCAACATCTTGGCTGCCGAAGTGTAAGCTATTTTATTTGCTATAAGATAATGGCATGGCGTGCAGCGATGGCCGTTAGGCCAGGTTTAGGAGCTACGAATTACGCCTATCTAATTTATTTTCATAAACATATTGGCATTTTATGCAAGCCTTTTGTTTTCATCAATATAATGGCCTAATGAGAATTCATATATTTTCGCCCTTTGTTTTCATCAACATCTTGGGAGCAACCTTCATTTTTAACATCTCTTTGGGTGAGTTTTTCTTTCTTGATTTTTGTCATAAATTCTTGACATAGCCATGGGTGGCGCATACGTTCCGCATTTTGGAATGTATGCGCCCGTTGGAGATCGCCGTTACCGCATACATGCCAGAAAGCGGCACGTATGCGCCACCCGCGTAATTGCTTGAGTGGAGAACCGGTATGAGGTGCGGCGTTCATACCTCAATATTGTAACCTCCGGCCCCAGGATATTGTCAATGGGGGTACGTTACTTTGTGCCTACCGGTAGATTCTAAATTCTGACATTCGGCAGAAACTTGGCATCCCGGGGTGCAAGGTGAACCTGTGTCACAAGCCATCGGGCATTTTGGCAGGGAGTAGAGTCACATTGTTCATCGCGGCGGGACTGCTGCCGATTGGCCAGCAGCCATAGCGAGGATACCGCGGAGGTCCTCGCTACCTGCTATTTCTGGAATGACGCTTCGATCTTGGGGATGGACAAAATGCTGTGATGAGATCGACCAACCGAGGGTCGCATACATCCCGACAAAAACCGTCGGGACGTATGCGCCACCCGCGAATGAACTACCCGCACGTCTATTTCGTTTATAATGCTTGGCTTGCACTCTGGGGCGGGAGGCCGCTAGAAAAGTCAGTGCGAAAACCGGGAGTGGGCCTGTGCGCCGCTCGCTGAGCGGCGATGCTATTAGATATTCGACACCGCCGGTGATCCCGGCAACCCATCATCGGAACAGGCAGACCGGCGCTACAGTAGTCGCATGACGGGGCAATGAACTCGACGGCAAAAGGAGCACTCATGAAGCTCTGGGTTTCGATGGCGGTTTTGGCCTGCTGGCTGGGATGGGCAGGCTCGGCCAACGGCGCGGGTGGATGGAAGGTTCCCGCGGTGATGAAAAAGCTCCCGAACGGGCTGGTGGTGGTGGTTTCGGAGGACCACTCCGCCCCGACTTTCGGACTATGCATCGCCTACGGCATCGGGTTCCGCCTGGAGCCGGAGGGCCGTACGGGGTTCGCGCATCTGTTCGAGCACATGATGTTCGAGGGCACGCCGAACGCCCCCAAGGGCACCTTCGACCGGGTGCTGGAAGGTGGTGGCGGCTCGATTAATGGCGACACGCGGTTTGACTTCACGGAATACGTTGACACGGCGCCGGTCTCGGCGCTCGAGCCCACGCTGTGGCTGGAGGCCGACCGCCTGAAGATGCTGGATTTCTCCCCCGCCAATCTCGAGAATCAGCGCAGGGTGGTGGAAGAAGAGGTGCGCGTCAACGTCTTGAATCAGCCTTACGGGCTCTTCTTCGCCATTGACCTGCCGGGCAAGGCTTTCGACAAATTCCCCAACTCGCACAATTTTTATGGCGAGTTCAAGGACCTGGACGCGGCGAAGATCCAGGACGTCGAAGCCTTCTTCAACCATTACTACGCCCCGAATAACGCGGTCCTGGCGATTGCCGGCGACGTGCAGCCGGAACAAGTCTTTGCGTTAGTCGAGAAATATTTCGGTTCGCTTGCGCCCCGCGAGGTGTCGCCCAAGCCCGACGTCACGGAGGCGCCGCAGACCGCGGAGCGGCGCTTCTCGCAGCAGGACAAGCTGGCGCGCGTGCCCGCTCTGGCCATCGGCTATCGCATGCCTCCGCGCCGCTCGCGCGATGCGGTGGTTGCAGCGCTGGTCGGTGAGCTGCTACACAACGGGCAGGCCTCACTGCTCTACCAGGCGCTGGTGAAAGATAAGAAGGTGGCGCTCGAGGTGAGCGGCGGGGTCAACTTTGTTTTCGGCACACCGTTTGAATTTGACGGCCCCACCCTGCTGACCTCCTTCCTCATCTATCCCCCGAACCTCAAGGAAAACGACGTGCTCAGCGCCTACGACGCGGTCCTGAGCGACCTCGCGACGCGCGGTCCGAGCCCGGCTGCGCTCGAGCGCATCAGCGCCAAGATGCGTTCCGATTGGTATGCGAACCTGGAGATTCCCATCAGCCGCGCTTCCATCCTGGCGCACGCCACGCTGTTCGATGGCAACCCGGACCGCGTGAATGAAGTCCCGGAGGAACTCGAGCGCGTCACTCCCCAGGAAGTCCGCGCCTTTGCCGGCAAATATCTGGTCAAAGCCAATCGCACGCTGATTGACCGCGTCCCCGCGCCCGCCGCAGGTTCGAAGAACGCCGGCGGCGAGGAAGGAGCCCACTGATGATCCGTCGAATTCTGGGAATTCTCTTTCTGCTCTTCCTGGTTGTCCCCGGCGCCGCAGCGGGGGAGAAGGGAAAGCCTCTGCCCAAGGACTTGCCGCCCTACGGCGAGTTGAAACCCTTCCAGTCGCCGCAAGTCACCGCGCAGAAGCTTGCGAATGGACTCACGCTGTGGCTTGTGCCTCGGCCGGGGTTTCCCAAAGTCGCCTTCGCACTGGGGGTGCGGGGTGGCATGGTGGCTGATCCCCAGGACCGGCCGGGGCTGTCACAGCTTCTGACCGATACCATAGATCAGGGAACCAAGACGCGGGCCGCGCGGCAGATTGCTGAAGACGTGCAGGCGGCCGGGGGTGATCTGAGCGCCGCCGCGGGGAGTGAGTCGATCGTAGTCTCGACCAGCGTCCTCTCCGCCCAAGCCGCAGCGGGACTCACGGTCCTCGCGGACGTCGCGCAAAACGCCACGTTCCCTGATAACGAAGTGGCGCTGGCCAAGCGCAACGCTGCCGCCCGGTTGCAGCAACAGGAAGCCGACCCATTTTTTCTGGCCGGCCGCGCTCTGGCGAAGGCCGTCTTTGGGCCGCATCCCTACGCCGTGAATTCTTTGACCCAGGACACCATCGCCAAAGCCACCGCCGGAGAGTTGCGGAGCGAGTATGCCCGGCGCTTCCGCCCCGACCAGGCCATCCTGGTTGTGGTGGGTGATTTCGACGCGACGAAGATGACGGCCAGCGTGGAATCGCTGCTCGGCAAGTGGGCCGCGCCCTCGACGCCGCCGGTCGCGATGGTGGAGAAGCCCGCGAGCCTGGTGCCGCATGCGGTTTTCTTCGTGGACCGCCCGGACTCGGTCCAGACCACTCTGGCCCTCGGTGCACTCGGCCCCACCCAGAGCAGCCCGGACTATGCCGCCACCGAGGTGGCGAACGCCATCTACGGAGGCATGTTCGGCTCACGCTTGACGCTGAACATCCGCGAAGACAAGGGCTACACCTACACGCCGGGCTCAGGTCTCGGCGTGCGACGTACGGCGGCGCTCTTCCAGACCTGGGCGCCGGTACAGAACGCCGTCACGGGGGCGGCGCTCAACGAAATCGCTTACGAGCTGAACCGCATGGCAACCACCAGCCCCTCCCCGGATGAACTGGTGCGCGCCCAGACGTACCTGGTCGGGAACCAGGCCATCGACCTGCAAGCACAGGATTCCGTCGCCCGCTCCCTCGCCCGCCTGTGGGCCCTGGGCCTGCCGCCGGAAGAATTGGGGCTGGAAAGCGCGCGGATCAGTAAGGTGACGATTAAGGATGTGGATGAGGCCGGCGCCAAGTACTTCCCCGCCGCCCGCCACGCCGTCGTGGCCGTCGGCGTCGAAAAGGTCATCCAGGACCAACTCGCGCCGTTCGGTTTGGAAATGAAACCCGCGCCCTGAGGGATGCGGAAGAACCGCCAGACCTGTCATCCTGAGCGCAGCGAAGGACCCCGGCAGTTCGCGGGGTTTGGCGAACAGAGTAACTACGGGGGTTCTTCGCCCAAAAAGCGGGCTCAGAATGACACCGCAAGCGATGCTGAATCCAAATGACTTACGCGCGGGTGGCGCAGACATCGCGCTCTTTGCGATGTCTGCGATCAGCAAGGTAGCGCGGACCTGTTCGGAAGGTCCGCGGTTCGTCCCCCCCTTGATACCCAAAAGCCGCGGACCTGCCGAATAGGTCGCTACTCCCTTCGAAAACGCCGGTGAGGACACCGGCGCTACAGAAAAACCCCACGACGAGAAAGGCGCTCGTCGTGGCTACCCGCTACCCACTACGGCTCGTCGACGTCGAACTTCTCTTTGTATTCCATTTCATCCGGCTTGCCGGGGGCCTGGACGCTGATTTCAATCCGTCCCATGCCCAGGCCGGGGGAGTAAGCGCTGAGGATCGCGTGCCCGGTGCGGTCCGTGGCCCGGAAGGCCATCTGCGCGATCCCCGCGACAGCATCCAAGGTCCAACCGGTTCCGTGGCCGAGCCACGTTTGCCGCAGGAGTTCGCCCGGCCCGGCGGAAGTGAAAGTGATGGGAACGTCCGCCGAGGGCACGACCGTGCCGTTCGCGTCCACGACCCGAACCGTGATGTAGGCGAGACTCTCCAGGTTCCCGGATTCGAGTTTTCGTGCATCTGTTTCGAGCACCAGGTGATGCGGCGCACCGGCCGTTTTCCGTTCGTCGCTGATCTCTTTACCCTCGTGCCGCGCCACAGCTCGCAAGGTTCCCGCCTCGTAAGGCACGGTCCACAGGCGCGGAGGGTGCAGCAATCCTGCCTCGCGCGCATCGGCCTTGGCTCCCAGCGATTGGCCGTTCAAAAAAAGCTCAACTTCCCCGGCGTTGCTGAAGACCTTCACGGTGTGCGCCTTGCCTTCTTCTCCGGGCCACGTCCAATGGCCGAGGATATGGACCATGGGTTTCGTCGTCCACTGGCTTTGATAGAAGTAGTAGACGTCTTTGGGAATCCGCCACACATCGCCCATGCCGAAGGCAACGATGTGAGGGATCACGGTGTCGTAGGTCTCGCCCTCGTAATCAAACTGATGCCAGATCATGCCGCCCGCCATCCAGGGGCGCAAGTTCAACTGGCGCAGGTATTCTTCGTGGTTCTTGCATGCCAGGTCTTCACTCTCCGGTCCGCCGCCATAGATCCCGCGCCCCATCGTGGAGGCCGCATATTCGGCCACGAGATAAGGCCGGTTCGGAAACTGCTGGTGTTTTTCGTCGGTTTCCTTGCCTACCCCAAGGCCCGCCACATCCACCAGGGCTTCGATCTCCTCGCCCCGCGGTTCGTGCATCGCCACGGGCCGCGAGGGGTCAAGCTGGCGATAACGCGCGGCGACCGCCCCAATCACCTTTTTCGCAACGGACTGGGGGGCATTCACTTCGCCCGCAAGAGCCCAAACCATAATGCACGGATGATTGCGATCACGGCGAATCATCTCATCGGCCATGGTCAGAACATTGGCTGTGTACTCGCGCGGATCGCCGATCTCCTTGTTGACGGGAAGCTCTTCCCACACCATCAGGCCCAAACGGTCGGAGGCTTCCATCGTGGCGGGGTCGTGCGGGTAATGTGATGTCCTCCAGAAGTTCACGCCCATGGCCCGGATGATTTCCATGTCCTTCGCGTGGCGTGAATTCGGCAGCGCGTTCCCCATTCCCGGATACACCTGGTGCCAGTTCGTTCCCTGCACCTGCACGCGTTTTCCATTCAGAAAGAATCCCCGCTGCGGATCGAATTTGAACCAACGGAAACCCAGGGGGTTTTCGAGCACGTCCACAACGCGCGCCCCTTCGTGCAGGCTGGTCCGAATGCGGTACAAATGGGGGGCGTCCGGGGACCAAAGCAGAGGGTTTGTGACCGTGCCGCCGTCCTGCGTGACCTCCACAGTTTCGCGGGGTGGGATGCGAACGGGAAGCGACACTGATTTCGCCAGCTCGCCGCGCGGGTCCAGGACATCCTGCACCAAGGTCAGTTCTTTGGCTGCGGATGATTTATTGACCAGCCGGGATTCGATCTTCAAGGCCGCCGCATTCTCGCTCACACTGGGAGTGAACCAGATAACCTCCGAGACGTAGGTGGGCTCGGAAAGGCGCAGCCAGACGTCCCGGTAGATTCCGCCGTAGAAGGTGTAATCGGTCTTGACCGTGGGCGGCACCGTGTCGCGAAACAGGTTGTCAACCTTTGCCGTCAAAACATTCTCCGCTTCCCCAAACCGCACGTACTCCGTCACATCGTATTCAAAGCTGGTATAGCTGCCCTTGTGTTCCCCAACCCTGTGGCCGTTGAGCCAGAACTCCGCCACGCTGCCGGCGCCCTCGAATTCCAGGAAAACCTGCTTGCCGGAATACTGGCTGGCTAGATGGAAGTGTTTCCGATACCAGCCGATCCCCCGCCAATAACCCGGGGCTTCGTCCATCGAGTCGTATTGGTTCCAGGTGTGGGGCAGGTTGATGGCATCCCAACCGGCATCGTCGTATTCGGGCCGGGACGCATCGCGAAATCGCGGCTCGACCTCGGCCGCCTCCTGGTTCTGCCGGTCGAACGAGCCCAGTGCGCCGGTCCCGTGGGATTGCCGCGCAAAGCGCCAGCCACGATTGAAGTTTTCGCGCAGGCGCGGACTCGCACCCGGCGCCGCCGTTTCAGCGGAGCCGCGCGGCTGCGCTGAACCGGACGCTGCCGCCTGCGCCGATCGCGCCACAATCGGGGCCGTCGCCGTACCCGCGACAACTGTTTCCAAGAACTCTCTTCTGTCCATAGTGGATACCTGCCTGTTGGGTTGTAAGGGCGGGGCTTCACAGGCTGCGGGAAAACGCTTCACTGCTGTCATTCTCGGCCCTTCGCTGTCATCCTGAGCGTAGCGAAGGATCTCGCTCTGCCCGCTCAGGGTAAACTACGCGAAGAATCTCGCCCTGCGCATTGTCATGAACATACGAGATTCTTCCTTCGCTATGCTCAGGACCGCCTGCGGCTCCTCAGAATGACAGCACCTACGAGTTTTTCCGCAGCCTCTAAAGCCCCGCCCTTCCAATCCCGTGGTAAGAGGTCCGGGCTAGCCCACGCAGCTACCAACTAACCGCGATGACCGCGTAGGTCTTCATCTCGGGAATCGTGAACGAGACCGACGAGGGGCCGGGGCTGAAGCTGAGCACCCGGGGCGAATCCGCTGCGACTTCGTACAGCTTCACGTCCTTCGCCTCTTTTCCGCTGGGAAGGGCCAGGGTGCACCGCACGGAGGAAATCGAAGGCGTATGGGCCGCATCGTAGTTAACCAAGTGGATAAGCCTCCGCTGCCGGGCGCTCTGCTCGACGAGGTTGGCCACCAGGAAATCCGGCCCGGCGATCTCGAGCGGCACGTTGCCGTCCGCCGCCCAGCGGATCGAGGCGACAAGCTCCTCCCAGTTCTTGGGCCGCTTCCAGAACTTGTTGCTGATGTTGAAGTAAGCTTCGGCTTCGGGAAGGGGGCCGTCAAACTGCAGGGCGGGAATATAGGCCACTCTTCCCTTCCCGTAGGACTTTCGCGTGGACGCTCCAGTGGCCGTCGTCTCCCGAACTTCCTCCTCGTAGTCCGGGGCTCGCGCCTGTCCCTCGACCAGCCCCTTCAAGCCGGGCTCACTGCGCAGGCGCCGCCACTCGTCGTAGAGGCCCGCCTGGCCGATGGCCACAAGGCCGCCGCCGTTTTCGACAAAGGTGCGAATCCGCGCCAACTGTTCGTCCGAGAGGCATTCCGAGTCCGGCAAAACCAGTACCTGCAGTTTCGAGAGATCGGGCAGCGGGCCGTCGAACACCAGGTGGAAAGGAGTTCGCGACTGGATAAGCGCCTGCTCCGTAAGAATTGCGCTGAGTTGCGCGCGCGCGTGGTGGTAGGTGAGCGAGGCATGCGAGCGCAGCACGCCGACCGTGGCCACATCCTCCGTATCCAGGTAGAGCTCGCGATGCTTCCGGTAAAAGGCCACGTGCTGGAGCATGGCGGGCGGTATCGGCGCCGTCCCCGCGAAGCCCAGCGTCTGGTCAAAGGCCAGGCACTCGGCCATCGCCACGGGGTTGTCCGTGATATAGGCCAGCAGGATGTTGTGAAAGGCGCGCGCCAGCTTGTAACTGCGAATCTTGCTGATCAGGCGGCCGTCCGGCAGGTACGCGCAGGGATTTTCTTCCTCCGTCCAGAAAACGTCGGTCGAGGTCAGCAGGCGCGCGTGATCGACGCCATTCTCCCAGGCGCGGTTGCCGCCCGTAATGCCGTGCGGATTGATTTCAATCGCCACGTTGGAGTTGAGCGACCGCACATATTCCGCTATCTGGCGCAGCGCGTCGGCCATGACCTGGCAACGGAAATCGATCCACTCCTGGATGGCAGGGTCGAAGATGATGGCCATCTTCTGCGGCGGATTCTGGCCGTTCCATTGCGGAGGATTGATGTAATCGACGTTCTCGAAGCCAAACCGCTCGCGGCGCTTTTCCGGCGTGTACTTGGCCCGCAAGAAGGCGCGGAATCCCTCCACACACGCCGGGCAGTGGCAGGAATCGGGCTCCGGGTTGAGGTCGAAGTTGTCAAAGTGGATGAAATCCGTCTTGACCTCTTCCACCGCGTAGCGAACGATCTTTTTGAGATAATCCAGGTACTCCTGGTGGGTAAAGCACGGCCGGTAGCGATAGGACTGCTGGTAGCCGTAGACCAGCAAAATGGGCAGGCCGCTGACGTCGCGCTCGATCCAGTCCTTGGCGCGCGGCTCTTCGGCGAAAAAGGTCTCATACATCAGGGTATTCCATTGGATGTAACTATCCACTTTCATACCCAAGCGATGGGCGATGGCCGCGGCGCGCCGGGCGTCCTCCATTTCCGGCCGCTCCGCCGCCATGCCGAAGCCTTTGTAGAGGTGGGTATGGAATACCTCGATGCCCTGCTCGGAAAGGGTGCGGATCAGCTCTTCACTCTGGTTCCATTCGTACTCCTTGCGGGCATGCAGGGATTCGCCGCCCCTGCGAATGACGAAAATGTAGGGCTCGTGACTTCCCCCGGCGTCGATGATTCCGTTCGCGAGCCACGCGGCCCGGGGCAGCGGCGTGCGGACGCTCGCGCCGATGGGTAGCGGCATCTTCACGATCTGCCCCACGGCCGCGGCCGCGGCCATACTTCCCATAAAGTCTCGGCGATTCATTTTGGCCTCCGGTTGCTGTCATTTTCTTTGAAAATGGGGAAGAAGAGATACAGGCGGGAAATGCGCTCGCTCTCCCCGAGATAGATCGTCCCGTCGAGCCCGCTCGCCATGGCCTTGATCACGTAAGCTTGCCAGGTGTAGTACGGCCGCCGGTTCACGTCCACAAAACCCAGAAGCTGGTAGGCCGACTCCGCCGGGTCGTAGGAGAACAGGCGCACCATATCCTGTTCGCTTCCCCCCACGCCGTAGACTTTCCCGTCGGGAGCCAGCGCCAGCCCGGTGATCTCGGGAGCGAGCAGCGGCTTCCCCAGGTTGGTTACGGTGAGCTTCTCGGGATCAAAGCGGAAGAGGTAGCCGTCCGATGTGCCGCCGTAAATCAGGCCGCCCGCGTCGGTCACGAAGCTCTCCACTCGCGTCCACGCTTCGCGGCCCGGGATGGCGGGCGCCTGGAGCGGCAACTTCTCAAGCGCCTGCTTCGACTTGTCAAATTTGTAGAGGAAGCCGTTCTCTCCCGAGGCGTAAACATTGCCGGCGGGGTCCACCGCCAGCACGCGCGAGAACATCTTCTCAGTTTCGAACTTCTCGCCCTCGGGTTTGGATTGAGCGACCACGCCCGCGTCGGTGAAGCTCCCCGTAGCGATGTCGTACTTGAAGAAATGTGCGTTCGGCGAGGTCAGACCGTAAATTGACTTTCCCTCCCGGTCGATGGCCAGCGCCGAAATGCTCTCTCCTTTGATGGCGACGCCCAAATCCGTAACCGCACAAGGTTCCTTGATCCGGATGGGCTGCCTCGCTTCGTTTTGCGGCACATACTTCAGCAAATGCCCGCCGGGTGAGGCGCCGATATAGACGTCACCACTGCTCGCCACCACCACGGCGTGACTCACGGCGGCAGTGTCGGGAATCAATCCCAGCGGCTGGACGTATCCATGGCGCGGGCTCAGAACGAAAAGGTAGGAATGCTTGCCGCTGGTCGCACCGTACAGGTTGCCGTTCGGCGCCACGCTGAGAGCCGTGATCGCCGAATCTCCATTGGGGATGATGTCGAGCGGCGGGTAGCCAAGGTCGCGCGCGTCAATCCGATTCTGCGGCACGACCACAGCATCATATTCGGGACCGCGTTGGGCCCAGCCGCTTCCTCCCCCGAGCGTCACGAGGAGCAAGAGAAGCAGTGTTCTGCGCATCATCGTCCGCTCCTATCCGGATGGTAAATCACCAAAGCCAGCCGGTAGGCAACGCCTCCGATCCTTCCGGCGGATTCGGCCGGCTGGCCGGGCGCCTCGCGCACCTCGATGGCCCCCACGAAGTAAACCGCCCCGTCCCGGCCCGTGTCCGCGGAGTTCAGCCCGATCACGCGGCGGCCGTCGGGCAGGCGCATCTCGCCCAGGTCTTCCTTTCGGCCGGTGTTCAAGTCGTAGGTCAGCAGGTGCGAAACGCCGGCCCCGGCGCTGCCACCGTAATCGAACTCCTTTTGCGGAACCGCATAGTAAAGCTTCCGGTCCTGGCCCAGCGCCAGGGCCAGGGTCGCGTAGGGGATTTCACGGCTGTTTTCCATCCCGGGCGCGCACAACTGGCCCAGGTCTTTGACCTCGCCATACGGCCCGGCGTGCGGGTCAAAAGAAAATAGCAGGCTGGCGCTTTCATCGATTCCGTAAAACTTGCGCGTCTGCCCGTCCCAGACCACCGTACGCCAATGCGTTTCCGACTTGTTGTAGTCGCGCCCCAGGGAGATTCCTTTTTGTCGCACGGGAACGCGCAGGGGCAACTCCGTGATCTCGTCCGTGCGCGGATCATATTTGTAAATCTGGCCGGCGCCGATATTCCCGTAAACGTTGCCTTCGTCGTCGATGCCGAGGGTGCGGCAGATCGACTCCCAGTTGTTCATGCGGCCTTTGTCGACGGCTTTCCCGGTGGCTACATCGTAATAAACGAAATGCCCGCGGGGGTGCGTGAGGCCGTAAATGCGGTTGAATTTCGGGTCGTAGGCGCCGGTGTTGACGCCCTCGAAGCGCGGGCCAATGCCGAAATCCTCGACGGCGCCCGTCTTGGGGTCGTAGGCCATCCAGTGGGCGCCCGGATAACCTTCCCGCGTGCCCACGCGGGCATAGTCAAACCACCAGCCGGCGTGCGTGCCGTAGTAAATCCGGCCGTCTTTGCCTTCGCCAAACTTGGCGTGAATCTTCGACTGCGGTCCGAGGTGCAGGTTGGCCTCACCGGCCAGGCGCGTCAGGTCGCCGATATCCGCGACGCGATCAGTCTTGGGGTCGTACATCACCATGTGGCCGTTGCAGCCGTGGCAGGCCAGACCTGCATAGACTTTCCCGTCACTCGAGACCGAGAGCGCCGCCCAGTTGCCATCCATCTCCGCCAAACCCGGGAAGACGCGAAAGTCAACCCGAACGGTGCCAGCCGCCACGAGGCTGGGAAGCGAAAGCACTGCCATGAGCATGACCAACGAAATTCTTCGACTCAAATTAACCTCTCTCGGAGGAGCGGGTAGCGCAGAGTTTTGCGCGGCAGCGCAATACTCTGCGGTTCGTCATTCCGGTTCGTCCGCATCACCACCCGCCACGGACCGTGCCATGATACGTATTTCACCTGTGAGCGATCATTATCGACAGTACAAGCCGCAGAGTTTGAACTGCACAAACTCTGCGCTATCTGCTGACGGACGGCGTAGCGGCGATTTTATATCGCCAGAACGGCAATAGAATCAATCCGGCGGTGGCGACGTAAAGTCGCCGCTACATGTCTTTCAGCACCCTGCTAGAGCCGCGGCCGTGCAAAGCAGATCCGCGCGACTCAAAGCGCAGTGGATGTTACCACGGCGAACGGCGCTTGAGGCAATGGAGCAGGAAAAAAGGAGAAAGGAAGCGGTAGGGACCGCATCCCTCTGCAGAGGTCGACGCTTGGTCTTGGGGCCCTGCCCGAGGTGGGCAGCGAGGAACGGGCAGGGCGAGGCGCGCTGCAACCGGGCTTTTCAGGCTGGCTCGTAGGCCTTGGGGACATTCCCCGGAAGGTAACGAGATGTTATAATAATCCTATCCCAGGCGATGGAGTTCGCCTTCAACCGTCCTTCTGTGGGACTGATAACTCCTGCTATGACTTCGGGTCATGGTGGGAGTTTTTTTTGCTCTGAGCCTGCTTGACCCGCGAATTGAGAGGTTCGCGTGGATACCTTGTTGATTGCTTCGCTCTGGGTCGGCTTGGCGCTAATCTCCGCCATGGTCTCGATTCGGCTGGGCATTTCCGTGGCCCTGGTCGAGATTTGCGTCGGCGTGCTGGCTGGCAATTTTCTCCATCTCGCCCCCAACGACTGGGTCAGCTTCCTGGCGAGTATGGGAAGCGTGTTGCTGACGTTTCTGGCAGGTGCGGAAATTGATCCGGACGCTCTGCGGGCCAATATGAAGGAAAGCCTGCTGATTGGGTTCTTTTCCTTCCTGGGGCCCGCTCTCGGTGCTTTCGCGGTTGCCTTCTGGATCTTCAAATGGAACTTGCACGGTGCGGAAATTGCCGGCGTCGCGCTTTCCACCACTTCCGTCGCCGTAGTCTATGCGGTGATGATCGAGTCCGGGCTGAACGAGACTGAGCTCGGTAAGGTGATTCTGGCGGCGTGCTTCGTCACGGATCTGGGAACCGTCGTCGCGCTGGGTCTGATCTTCGCCAATTACAACCTCTGGCTGCTTCTTTTTGTGGGCGCCATGGTGGTGGTTCTTTGGGCGATGCCGCGGTTTACGGCGTGGTACTTTGCCCAAGTGGGCAACCGCGTCAGCGAGCCGGAGATCAAGTTTGTGCTTTTCATTCTATTCCTGCTGGGCGGCCTGGCAACACTGGCGAGGAGCGAAGCCGTCCTCCCGGCTTACCTCATCGGCATGGTGATGGCTCGCCAATTCCTTCGCAACCGTGTTCTGATGCACCGCATGCGGGCCATTGCCTTTTCAATTCTGACCCCTTTCTACTTCCTCAAAGCAGGCTCGTACGTCTCCTTCAAGGCCATCGCGGTGGGTGTGGTCGTCATCGCGGTTTTTCTCCTGGTGAAGATGTTCGCGAAGGTGAGCGGGGTGTTTCCCATTACCCTGCTATTTGGGTTTGGAGGGCGACGGGGTGTCTACACCACCCTGCTCATGGCCACAGGGCTGACGTTTGGGACAATATCCGCACTCTTTGGGCTGACCCACGGCTATATCAACCAGGCCCAATACACGGTTCTGGTGACCGTGGTCATTTTGAGCGCCGTCCTGCCCACGTTGGTTGCGGAGCGTTTCTTCCGGCCTGACTTGCAATCTGAACAGGAAGCGGAAATAGCAGGCAGGGTACCGGCTGTGCAAAACCTGGAAAGCGAGGCGTGAACCATGTTCAGAAAAATCCTGATAGCCCACGATGGTTCCGAAGGCGCGAAGAAAGCCCTCCGCGAAGCCATCACCCTAGCGAAGAGCTTCAACGCGGAACTTCACTCTGTTTCCATCAAGGAAAGACCCAGCCACTACGCTGAAACCGTGGGTGAGGTAATGGAGCAACAAGAGGAAGCCGACCATTTTTTCGCTCGTGTCACGTCTGAGGCAACAGCCCTGGCACGGGAGCAAGGGATCGACCTTAAGTGTTCCGTTCTGGCCGGGCACGAGGTTGAAACCATCATCAAGTTCGCGCGCGAGGGTCAGTATGACTTGCTGGTCGTAGGCTTCATGGGGCACAGCCGAGCCTTTGGCCGCATCTGGGGCGGCACCTCGCAGAACCTGACCAAGACAGCCCCCTGTTCCGTACTGGTCGTCAAGTAAGCGGCCAGCCCTTCGACCTCCGGCAGGGGTCATGGTAAGGCACAAAGGGGACACATGGCTTTGGACGAACTTCACGCGAGACGGCTCGCGACAGTCGGGAAGATGTTTGACGCTGCCTTGGACCGGATGGAGCTAATCCTACGTTCAGCCGAAGAGGGCAGCGACGGTGGCGAATTCTCCCGGATCACGGCGGAACAGGCCCGAGTCGCTCGGGACAAGATGGCCACGATTCGAAGCCGCCTTCAGGAAGGCCTACGGCACTTCTCCGTCCAGCTTCAGAGACCTGAGCCCAAACAAATGCTGGCGGCAGAGCTTTCCACTCTCTGGGTCATTCTGGAAAATGCTCGTCCCGAACGAATGAAGGGGTACGGACGGGAATTTGCCCCTCAGGACAAGGCTGAATGGGAGAATCTGATCCAAACCCTTCTGCATGAAACCGAGCAGATTCGGGGCATTGTTCTAAAAGGAAAAGTGATGGTTTGACTCTGCACGGTTAGCTGTCACGGCAGGCCGAGACCTTACATCAATTACAGTGAGCACGATGCCGGGAAACCCAAGTCTGACACCACTCCCAGATACCAGTGACGCTGACGGTGCTTCTCGCCTTCTCCGTTTGGCAAGCCTGGGGGAGGAGTTAGGGGCCCAGTATATCGCTGATGACGGTCGCAGCTTGGCGGCCCGCGTGTCGGAAGGTCGTTTTTACCTTGCCTGTATCGGCCAGTTCAAGCGCGGCAAGTCAACGCTGATCAATGCCCTGGTCGGCGAGCGCATTCTCCCCGTGGGCTTCATCCCTGTGACGGCCGTCCCTACAGTAATCCGATACGGCGCGCCCAAGAAGGCACGCATACAGTTCCGGGACGGCGCATGGCAGCAGATCGCCGCTTCAGATCTCGAGCAGTACGTTTCCGAAGAACACAACCCGGAAAACACCAAGGGAGTGGGAGGGGCGGAAGTTTTCGTGCCAAGCGCATTGCTCTCCACCGGCATGTGCCTGGTTGATACGCCGGGGTTAGGCTCGGTGTTCACCGGCAACACGGCAGCAACACAGGCTTTCATTCCCCACATCGATGCTGCGCTCGTTGTGGTCGGCGCCGACCCTCCCCTGGCGGGCGAGGAATTGACGCTGGTCGAGGCCGTGGGGCGGCAGGTTCAGAATCTTATCCTGGTGCTTAACAAGGCCGACCGCACCACTGATGCGGAAAGAGCCGCGGCCGTAGTGTTCACCCAAAAGGTTCTGGAAAAACGTCTAAAGCGTTCCGTGGGACCGGTCTTCGAAGTCAGTGCCGCGGAGCGCCTGGAAAATCGCGGGCCGGAGCGGGATTGGGGAAAACTGCTTGCGGCACTTGAGCGCCTGGTTCAAGGCTCCGGTCGTCAGCTTATCCAGGCGGCCTGCGACCGGGGGGTCGAACGCCTGAGCGAGCAACTGCTGGCCATCCTCAGCGAGGAGCGCGAGGCGCTCGAGCGACCCATCGAGGAATCTGAGCGGAGAATCGCCGTGATGAAGGAGACCATTGCTGAGGCGGAACGCTCGATGCGCGAGGTCGAATTCCTCTGGATGGCCGAGCAACGGCATCTCTCCGACGTCTTTGTCGACCGGCACAAAGAGTTCCTCGGATCCGTTTGGTCTCCGGCAGAGGAGGAATTCAAGCGGGCAGTACGATCCGTGCCGCGCGGCATGGGCCCTTCATATCGGCGCGCCATCCTGCGCGAGGCCCAGGGAATTGCGCAGCGGCACGTTTTGCCCTGGCTCGAGACTGAGCAAGCGGAGGGAGAAAAGGAATACCGACGGGTCGCCAGTCGTTTTGTGCAGATGGCGAACGACTTTCTGAAGAAACTCGCCGGCGCGGGCATTCGGGAACTGGCGCGTATGCCGCACGCTCTCGACCCCGAGACAGGGTTTCGGACCCGGTCGGAGTTTTTGTTTCGGGACATGATCGGCGTCGCGCAGCCGGCATCACCCCTGCGCTGGCTGGCTGACTTGGTTCTGGGGCTCGTGGGGGCGCGTGGCGTGATCGAGGGCGAGGGGCGGGAATTCCTGGGCCGGCTACTCGAAGTGAATTGCTCTCGGGTACAGAACGACGTCCTCAATCGCGTGCAAGAAAGTCGCGGCCGGTTGGAAGTAGAGATCCGGAAGTTGCTGCACGAAATCAGCCGCATTGCGGTCGAGGCCTTGACCCATGCGCGAGCGGCACGAGCCGCAGGAGCAGCAGCAGTCCAAGCAGCAGGCGCGCGGTTGGACCACTTGGAACGGGAAATTGCTGATCTCCACACGCTGCCCTGAAAACAGCTATCCTCCCCGGCTGAGGCAGTCTCAGAACTCGGCGCCGCCCGCTGTCATTCCCGCGAAGGCGGGAATCCATTCGGGCAGCAGGCGGCAGGTCACAAAGAAAAATCGGTCGGATAATACCAAGCGCCGCAAGCGAGACATGAAGGCGGATTATACGCCTGATTTCGCCCGTTCGAGCCGCAGAGTCTCAAAAGCAGAGACTCTGCGCTACCCGCTCCCAATCCCAGTTCGGAATGCTTCCGAAGAATTGGAGATAATCGTTCACGGGGGCCGCCCATCCCTGGCCCCAGGGATAAAAGAGGATGTCGTTGGTCACCGTGCCGTCGTAGCGGGTGTTCATCACCGTCGAGCCCAGGGCGTTGTAACGTGTAGCGCAGAGTTTTGCGCAGCAGCGCAATACTCTGCGGCTCATCGCTCCAGTTCGTCCGAATCACCATCCGTCACGTGCCATGCCATGATACGTATTTCACGTCTGAGCAATCGTTATCGACTGTGCGAGCCGCAGAGTTTGAACTACACAAACTCTGCGCTACCTGCTTTTGTGTCGTTCCCCAAGCTTTCATCTACTTCTTCGGAGCGGGCTGGACCTTGGTATATCTAGACTCCTCGCAAGTCGTCCACGTCTTGCCATCGAGTGAGATTTCGTCCTTGTAGGTCCCGCTCGTCAAATCGGGCGCAAGTACAAAGGTCCCTTTGTACTGATACTGCTTTCCCCCGCTGACCCACCTTCCTGCATAGGTCCATGTGTTCCCAGTAATGGTTAGCACCCCTGAGAATCTGCCTCCGTCGTCACCGTAACTGTCATGGGTGAGATTCTTGTTCACTGGGTCGTACCCGTCAATCTCAAGAATCCGCCCCTCTCCCGCAGGGCTTTTTTCCGTTAACCGGCACTGGAGAAAGAACCCTCCTAGAATCATCTGACAGGTATATTCGCCAGTAAACTTGCCACCGAGGCACCACGGTGCGGGCTTGGCCTCTCCTTCGTACGTCCAATGGCCCACCACGGCATGCAGCTTCTTGACCTCGGGGTCGGGCTTCGGAGCCGGTGCTTGGGCCTGCATGGCCACGGCGAGGAAAACGACGAGAACGAACAGCAGAACACTGATTCGTGTCATGTAAGCCTCCTTGAAATGAAGCAGGTAGCGCAGAGTCTCTGCCTTTGAGACTCTGCGGCTTTTCCGCGTGTCATATTCGTGTCCCTTCATCGGCAGGCAACAACACACGGTCGATGAAGAACCCGATCGAGGTGGCTGCGGGGCGCTGGACGCTGCCGGTGTAATCGTGAACGCTTGACCAAGGCCAGTCTTCCGGACGGCTCGCCAACCCCGCCTTCACCGGGTTCAGGTGAATATACTGCACCTTCTCGTTATATTCTTTCACCGTGCGCAAGGCACGATCAAAAAACCGGGGCTGCCACAACAGACCCGATTCGTTCCGCCGGGCATTGATGCGCAGTGTCGAGCCCACCTTGATCGACTCCATCACCTCGGAGATGGTGAGCGGGTGGCGCGGAAACAGCAGGGCATGCCAGTGGTCGGGAAGAAAAACCCACGCGGTAAGAAGAAAGGCGTGTTTTCGGTGGCGCTCGGCAATCACCCGAGCCAGGCAGGCAAATTCGGCCTCGGAGAGTAGCTGCCGCCTACGCAAGAGGCGGCAGGTCACAAAGAAAAAACGGTCGGATAATACCAAGCGCCGCAAGCGAGACATGAAGGCGGATTATACGCCTGATTTCGCCCCTTCGAGCCGCAGAGTCTCAACGGCAGAGACTCTGCGCTACCCGCTGGTACTTCTCTCGCCGTTCGCGCACCACGCGGGCCAAGCACTGGAATTCGGATTCCTCCAGCGCCCCACGACAACGCAGAACCCGGCAGGTGATGAAGAAAGATCGGTCTGACAACACCAGGCGACGCAAACGTGACATGCCGGCGAATTATACGCCGGATTTCACCCGTACGAGCCGTAGAGCCGAGACGCGTCCCTTCACAAGGGGCGGACGCTGATATCGCCCCCGGCGGAGTGCAGGCGCAGCAATTCGCCTCCCTTGCCGAGGGTTCCCTGCAGGTTGGATTCCGAGACCTTGCCGGTGATGGTCAGGGGCAATTCCGAGTGCACGTCTCCGCCGCCGGCGGAAGCTTCCAGGTTCAGGCCCACCGCCGGGTCGACCGCCACGTGAATCTCCCCGCCGGAAGTCTCGACCTCGCCGCCCGAGGCGTTACCCCGCGCCAAGCTCACCTCGATGTCACCACCCGCGGAGTGGATCTCCACGCGCCCGCTGACGCTTGCGGCGCGAATATCCCCGCCGGAGGTACGCAGGCGCAGGTCCCCGTTCAACTGCCGAACCCGCATGTCGCCCCCGGAAGTCTCCCCGTCCAGGTTTCCCTTCACGTCGGAAACTTCCACGTCCCCGCCGGAAGTTTTCAGGCGAAAGGTCCCTTCCAACTCGGAAACGTTCACGTCGCCCCCGCCGCTCTTAAGCTCGAGGCTGGTTTGGCGGGGCACCTGGATTTCAAACCGTAAGGAAACGTGGCTGTACCACAAGGGCGCATTGCTGGGGCGATGGGCGGCGATGCGCACCGCGTGCGGTTCCTCGTCGAACCGCAACTCGAAGGCTTTTTCGAGGTCGCTGAGATTCGAGGTGACGACCACCCTCGCACCCGGCTCGGACGTGCCGCGCACGCGGACGTCTCCACCGCTGGTGTCCAAATAGAGGGTCCCCCCGGGCTCGAGTTTTAGATTCTTCTCAATCCGCGTGTAAGCCTGCGCGATACCCGCCAGGCTCAGCAGCAGGCTCAGTGTGCAAAGCATCAGTAAGTGCTTTTTTTTCATGCCGGTTACTCCTTAAGAGGCTGAGGAAGGCACCCGAGAATCGGAGGTTGAGGGTTGAAAGGCCAAGCCCTTAACCGATAGGTCTTGACCTTTGACTATAGACCTTCAACTTTCGACCGCTCGCTTCCTTTCCAAAATGTCACTCTGCATGTGCTCCTCCGCATGCCTGCGCCCGGCGGCCCTCACAGCGCGCGGATATGGATCGACCCGCCGCTGGTATGCAGGCGCAGCGCTTCTCCGCCCGAACCCAGCGACCCGTGCAGGCTGGAATGCGAGATCGTGCCCACGACGCGTATGGGCAAGTCGGTCGAAACCGAGCCGCCGGAGGTTGAGGCGTCGAGATCCAAATTGGCGGAGGAGTCAATGGCCACGTCGATCGAACCGCCGGAGGTTTCCAGTTCTCCGCCGTGCTTATTGCCGCGGCTGTAAGTGGCTCGAATCGGGCCGCCGGAAGTTTTTGCCTCCAGGTAGCCGGTCACGCCCTCGACGTGAATGCTGCCGCCGCTGGTGTGGGCCTCGAGGTTGCCCTCGATCGCTTCCGCGTCGATCGGGCCCCCGGAGGTTTCCACGCGCGCATCTCCCGTCACTTCCCGGATACGAATCGAGCCCCCGGAGGTGTGCGCCACCAGGTTTCCGTTCAGCCCGGTGACCTCGATGGATCCGCCCGAGGTTTTCAGGTTGGACTCGCCGCGCAGGCCGGAGACCTTGACACTCCCCCCGCCGGTGCGAACCTGCGTGCGCACCTCCGCCGGCACTTCGACTTCAAAGTGCAGAGAGACACCGTGCGACCAGCCGCCATCGTGTTTGCGCCGAGCCGTCACCCGCGCCAACCCTGCGCTGGAGTCGAAGTTGAAATCAAACTCACTGTTCAGGTCGTTCCGGTCCGAGGTGATGACCACGTGGGCGCCCGACCGCGAAGTGCCGGTCACGGAAACGCTTCCCGCGTCCGAATCCAGAATGAACTGGCCCTTGGGTTGGAGTTCCAGGTTCTTCTCAATGCGAGACTCCGCCGCCGCCGGCCACGCCATGGCCAGGAGCCACAACAACCCGACCATCAGGCTTAGGACCCGCCGATTCTTCATGTTTTCCTCCTGCTTAAACCTGTAGCGGTTCAGTTAGCTTCTTGTCGCCGGCCGAAGTTCCTCTGCCAAGTGCGAGACCGCCGGGCGGGCCTTCGGGGGGTGCCGCTAAGACAAACTGACCGCTCCAGAATACCTTCATGATCTATAACGTTAGACGGGCGCCAAGAGTTCCAGATAGCAGGCCTGGGGTGGGAAAATCGAAAGTAGGGCCGTCCCTTGGGGCGGCCTTGGGCGAATTTCTCACCACGCTGGGACGGTTTTGGGGGACTGCCGGAAGGGCGGGGCTTCACAGGCTGCGGAAAAACGCGTCACTGGTGTCATTCTGAGCGAAGCGAAGAATCCCTGCATTTGTGGAATCAGGCAAATGCGGAGATCCTTCCTTCGTTTCACTCAGGACCGCCTTCGGCTCCTCAGGATGACAGTCTTGGCGGTTTTTCCGCAGCCTGTTCGTCCCGCGCCTTAGCAATCCTCAATACACGCTGCTGTACACGTACACGCCGCCCATGCGGACGCGCACCCGGATGTCCTGGTTGCCGTCAGAATTCCAGAACACAATCTTCCGCCCCAGGCCGGCGCTGTCTTCGCCGTGCAGGTCGCTCTGCACGTAGCCCAGAATGGACCGCGCGTCGAGCGAGCGCAGGAGATAGATCGAGGGGACGTTGATTTCCACGTCGCCGTAGTTGACGTGAATGTCCTGCCTGCCTACCAGGCCGCTGACGCGCACGTCGCCGTCCACGCATTTCAAAACCAGGTTGGCGTCAAAAGGCATGTGGATGCGGAAGTTCACGGAGAGCTTCGATTCGCCGCGAAACGGTCGCCACAAGCGGCGGGGAGGATAGAGGGTGCGCAGCAGAACCTTCTTGTCCTGTCCCTCCAGGGCCACTTGCACCCGCTCGTACAGCGGCTGGGCTTTTTGCTTGTCCTTTGCTTCCACCACCTTCTCGGCGGCGATTTCCAGACGCGGCTCGTCCCAGCCTTCCACCTGGAGGTTGCCCATGCGCGTGTCAATCGTGAGCGTACCAAAGGAAAACATGCGCACGGAATAATGAAAGTCTTGGCTGAACTCGTCGGCGCGCAGGGAGATCGGGGGAAACAGCAGCCACACCGAAAGCAGGCAGAGATGCAGGGCGAGGCAGCGGGATTTCGCCTGGGCGCTCACACCCCGATGGTACTTCCGGAAAAAAGACGGCGTCAATCATGAAGGGTGGGGAAATAATCGCCGAAGACTCTTTTCACCGCAGAGGCGCCGAGGCGCAGAGATTTGAAAACAAAAGGCCCTCTCTCTGCGTCTCGGCGCCTCTGCGGTGGAGACAGCCATTTTTTTATATTAGAACACTACCCGAATTACCCACCACACTGAGCCATTATCCTTGAACCGTCGGCAGGGAAATCTTGGTTAATCCCGGCCTGCTTTCCAGCCGATTAGACTCAGAGAGTTGTATTGGACATAACCACATGGCAGAAACCTGCCCAGTTCGCCCAAGGGACAGAATCTGGGGATACCTTTGTGCATTTCTGGTATTCGGACTACCCACCGGAGCCAGGGCGCAGACCGATCTCTCCCAGGCCAGCCTCGAGCAACTGATGAACATCGAGGTGACGAGTGTGTCCAGAAGGGAACAAAAATTGTCTCGGGTTGCCGCGGCGATTTTTGTGATCACCCAGGAGGACATCCGTCACTCGGGCGCCAGGAACGTCCCGGACCTGCTGCGCCTGGTGCCCGGCCTGGACGTGGCCGAGATCGACGCCAACACTTGGGCCATAAGCGCGCGCGGGTTCAACGACGTCCATGCCAACAAGTTGCTGGTGATGATTGACGGTCGCAGCATCTACGAGCCTGCTTTCGGAGGCGACTTCTGGGACTTGCAGGACGTTCCGTTCGAAGATATTGATCGCGTCGAGGTGATCCGTGGCCCGGGCGCCACAATTTGGGGCGCCAACGCCATGAACGGGGTTATCAGTATCATCACCAAGAACGCCAAGGCCACCCGCGGCAGCCTCCTCAAGGCGGGAAGCGGGTCTGAGACAACCGCGCGAGGGCTTGTCCAATATGGCGGCAAGCTTCCTGGGCACGGTTTCTATCGAGTCTTCGGCCAATACTCCAATGAGAGCAGCTTGTTCCTCCCTTCCGGCCAGCGCGGGGTAGACGCATGGCACGTGTCGCACGGCGGCTTCCGGTCGGACTGGGACTTGACAGGAAAAGACTCTCTTACGCTCCAAGGCGACTTCCTCGAAAGTCGGGGGGGTACAACGGCCAACGGCTTTGTATCACTTTCACCCCCCATCCAGAGGATCCTTAATGACCTCGGCTCGGCCCGCGGCGGCAACATCCTGGGGCACTGGGACCACAAGTTCTCAGACCGGTCCGAAACCTCGCTGCAGATTTACTACGACGGAGCGCGCCGCAACCTGCTCGGCGGCCGTTTGGATCGGGATACCTTCGACCTCGATTTCAAACATCACGCCGCCCTCGGATCCCGCCACGACCTGGTGTGGGGATTCGGCTACCGGTTCGATGATTCGTACGTGCGCCCGGGCTACTCGATCTCCATGCTCCCTCCGGGAAGCACGAGTAATCTCCTTAGTTCATTTGTGCAGGACGAGGTTCGCGTCTCAAACTCCCTTTGGCTGACTCTGGGTTCGAAGTTTGAGCACAATAGTTACACAGGCTTTGAGTATGAACCCAGCGTTCGCCTGTTGTGGTCCCCCAGTGACCGCCAGGCCGCCTGGGCAGCGGTGTCCCGCGCCATCCGGCAACCTACTCTCGAGGATGTCGCAGTCCGTTACAACCAGTTGGCGTTTCCTGGCCCCAACGGACTTGTCTCCCTGCTGAGAGTGTTCGGCAATCCCAACTTTAAATCCGAAGAGCTTCTGGCTTATGAAGCAGGATATCGGGCCCAGGCAAACCGCCGCATTTCCGCCGACCTCTCCGCCTTTTACAATGTCTATGATCACCTCCGGACATATGAGCTTGCTGAACCCTTCCTCGAATCGAGTCCCTCTCCCCCCTACCTGGTAATTCCTCAGGTGACCATGAACAAGATGCACGGCAGTACTTACGGCGCCGAAGTCAGTTCAACCCTGAGTGTGTCAAGTTGGTGGAAGGTGAGTCCCGGATATACGTGGCTCAAGCTAAACCTACACGCTGACCCGGGGAGCCTGGATACAGATTCTCCGCTGGCCGTGGGCATTTCCCCACGACATCAATTTCAAATCCGCTCCTGCATTGATCTGCCCAAGCATTTTGAGTTTGACAGCGGTCTCTATTACGCTGGACGCCTCAGCGCTCTGGGTGTTTCAGGCCACGCGCGCGTCGATGCACGCCTTGGCTGGCGCCCTGCCCGCTCCTGGGAGCTGAGTGTTGTAGGCCAAAACCTCCTCGAGCCTCGGCACCTGGAGTTTGTCGACAACACCGGCACCATCCAATCCACTCAGATTCCGCGGAGCATCTTTGTAGAAATTCGCTGGTGGTTCAAGGAGGATTCGCCCTGAAGGAGGGTTGACGAATGGCGGATGGGCGGCTTCCTCCCGCGGCGCAACGAAGCTGCCCGCACCAGGCTGTCCCCCGGCCGTTCGAAACCAGATTCGCTGGCCCAAACCTCAAGACCGGCGCCTGGCGAGTGCCCCACCGCCACGGCGCGGACGCGTGAGTTGCCCAGTCGGCCGGGGCGTGCTGCGAGGCGGTTCAGGATGGAAGGCGCGGAAGAGGGTGCTTCACGACGGCGGGCGGCCGGCATGGACGCAAGAATCCCATGATAGGACTTGGTAGGTGCTCAGGGACAGCCAGTGCGACCGCTGCGCTCCAGCGCAGCGGCGGCGGAAGTGTTTTGGCCGGCCTGGATTCGAGAATTCGCCCTCGCTCTCTGGCCGGTCGTTTCGTTCTTCTCGGCTGGATCGGCATGAGCCTCCTGGGCGCCCTCCCGGCAGCCGCCCAGGGTCCCGGCGAATATCAGGTCAAGGCTGCCTTTCTCTACAACTTCGTGAGATTTGTAGAGTGGCCTGCCGGAAACCCCGACGGTATCCCCGCCCCCCTGACAGTGTGTGTCATCGGTGACGATCCTTTCGATAACGCCCTCGATGCCGTAGTGCGAGGGAAAAGCTTTAATGGCAGGGAGTTTCAGGTTCGCCACGTCGCAGACGTTCAAGAGGCGAGAAGGTGCAACGTCCTTTTCATTAGCACCTCGGAACGAGCGAGGGTGCGACCGATCCTCGAGGGCCTAAAAGGAACCAACATCCTGACCGTAGGGGACACCCCCGGCTATGCCAAACAGGGGTGCATGATCGATTTTCTCATGGAAGACAACAAGGTGCGTTTTGAGATCAATGCGGGCGCGGCCAGTTTGGCGAACTTGAAAATCAGCTCCAAGCTTCTCAGTCTGGCGAAGATTGTGTGGGAATGAGACAGCATTGTAAATCACGAAGTGACGAGCCGGCGCCCCCGGCGTGGCCGCGAGATCGTGTGGAAACCCCGGGAATCCCATAAGAGGGCTGCCCGGCAGATGCAGGAAGGCTGAAAGCAGGTTGGGGATAACCAATGCTCACGAAGTGGAATTTCTCCCTCAAACGCAAACTCCAAGTCATCATCATGGTCACGGTCGGGGCCGCGCTGGTCCTGGCGTCCGCTGCATTCCTCACGTACGACCTCCTTGCCTTCGGCAGCTCGATGCGGGGCGACCTGGAAACGCTTGCGGAAATTCTCGGGTCGAACAGCACCGCCGCGTTAACCTTCGGCGATCAGAAGGCTGCCAACGAGCTCCTCGCGGGATTAAAGGCCAATCGGCACATCATGACGGCCCACCTCTATGCGGCCGACGGCAAGCCCTTCGCCCTCTATCGGCGCGCCGGCCTGAGCCCAGAACTTGCGGTCCCCACGGCTGAGCCCGATGGAAGCAGGTTCACCTATGACCGGCTGGCCCTGTTTCGTGGCATTCTGCTCTACGATCAGCCCGTCGGAACCGTCTATTTGGAGTCGGACCTGCAGGAAATCCAGGCGCGCCTCACGCGCTTCGCCGGCATTGTCGCTATCGTTCTGCTGGGGAGTTCGCTGTTCGCCTTCCTGCTGTCCTCCCAATTGCAGGGGGTTATCTCCAAGCCTATTCTGCAACTCGCCAGGACCGCGCGGATCGTCTCCGCAGAGAAGGACTATAGCGTTCGCGCGGTCAAGCAGAGCGATGACGAAGTGGGGCGGCTGATCGACGGATTCAATGAAATGCTGACCCAGATCCAACTGCGCGACAATGAACTGCAAAGACACCGGAACCACCTGGAGGAACAGGTTTTGGCGCGCACTGCCGAACTGACCGGTAGCAATGCCCAGTTGGTCGAAGCCAAGGACAAGGCCGAGGCAGCCAACCGCGCCAAGAGCCAGTTCCTGGCCAATATGAGCCATGAGATCCGGACTCCCATGAATGGAGTGATCGGGATGACGGAACTCGCGCTGGACACGGAGCTCACTCGGGAACAACGCGAGTACCTCAATTGGGTCAATGTTTCCGCCGAGTCGCTGATGGCAGTGATCAACGACATTCTGGACTTCTCCAAGATGGAAGCGAGAAAACTCGAGCTGGACCAGCACGTCTTCAATCTGGAGGATTGTCTGAATGACACCCTCAAGTCGCTTGCGGTGCGGGCGCACCAGAAGGGATTGGAACTGGGCGGCCACGTCTTGCCGCGCGTTCCCGTTGACCTGACGGGGGACCCCGCTCGCCTGCGACAAATCCTGGTCAACCTGGTCGGGAACGCCATCAAGTTCACTGAACACGGCGAAGTCATGGCCACGATCGCGGAGGAATGCCGGGATGAAGGCGGCGTAACCTTGCACTTCGAGGTCGCGGATACGGGCATTGGGGTCCCCAAGGATAAGCAGGGCATCATTTTCGAAGCCTTCACTCAGGCGGACGGCTCAGCCGCGCGCCGCTTCGGTGGGACGGGCCTGGGGCTCGCCATCTCCTCCCAACTCGTCGAGATGATGGGCGGCCGTATCTGGGTGGAGAGCGAAGAGGGCCACGGGAGCAATTTCCATTTCACGGCACGATTCGCTTTGGCCCAGAGTCCCCCGCCCGAGTCACCTGCGCCGCTCGAAGCGCGCTTCGAGGATCTTCACGTGCTTGTGGTTGACGATAATGCTACGAACCGGTTCATTCTCGGCGAATTGCTGAATAGGTGGGGCTGCAAAGCGGTATTGGCAGAGAGTGGGGAAGCTGCGTTGGGGACGCTGCGGGGGGCTGCGAGGACGGGAGAACCGTTCTCTTTTATTCTGACGGACGCCCAGATGCCCGGCATGGATGGCTTCGCTTTGGTAGAGCAAATCCAGCGCCACCCGGAGTTTGCCCGTCCCACGATCATGATGCTCACCTCGACGGATCAGCATCGCGATGCGGCGCGCTGCCGGGAATTGGGTGTGGCGGCCTACCTCGTCAAGCCGATCCGGGCGCAGGAATTGCGCGATGCTATGCTGGCCGTAATCGGTTCAAAAACCCTGGATACGACCCCGCCGGAACGGGTGAAACGTCCTGAGCTGCCAGAGAACCAAGAACTCCCAGCAGGGCTTCGTATCCTGCTGGCTGAGGACAACCCCGCCAACCAGTACTTTGCCCTGCGCCTGCTTCAAAAACGAGGGCATGAGGTGGTTCTGGCCGGCAACGGGCGTGAGGCGCTAGACGCACTCGAGAAGCATCGCTTTGACCTGGTATTGATGGATGTGCAGATGCCCGAAATGGACGGCTTCGAGGCCACGGCAGCAATCCGGGAAAGGGAGCGGGCTACCGGCGCGCATCTGCCCATTGTGGCCATGACCGCCCATGCCATGGCCGGTGACCGGGAGAAATGCTTGGCCGCCGGAATGGACAACTATGTCTCGAAGCCCATCAGAAACAAGGACTTGTTCGAGGCGATCAAGGCCTTTTACCCAACCCAAGAGTCCTCCGGCACGGAGGATGGGGGCAATAACGCGGAACCCGGAGTCCTTGATAAGTCGGGGCTGTTGGCCCGGATCGAAGGTGATGGGGAACTCCTGAAAACTCTTGTTGATACATTTCTGGAGGTTAGCCCGGAAAGCATGGATAAGATCCGCGAGGCCATTGCTGGCGGGGACCCCAGGACTGTTGAACGTGCCGCCCATTACCTCAAAGGCTCGCTCGGTACGCTTTCTGCTTCAAACGCTTTTCGAACCGCCGCGGATTTGGAACAGGTGGCGCGCAGCGGGAATCTCGCCCCCGCGCCGGAAGTTTACCGGACCCTCGAGCAAGATGTGGCGCTCGTCCGCGAAGCCCTGCAGAAGGTGGTCGAAGAGACTGATCAGGCAGGCTCCTGAGGACAAACCCTGGCCCCGTAAGCGGCAAGCTCGCGGCTTTCTGCGGGGCGACAGGGGGCAGCCCAGCATGCAGGCGAAAGCACCTTGCGGTAGCGCCAGGATAACCGCAAGGTAAGCCACGGTCATGAAAATGTCGCGGTCATAAAGGAACCGACGCCCCAACCTGGACATGCGGTCAATCTACGCGCGGCGCCGTGCGGAGGCAATACTGAACCCAAGGGCGAGAGCTGGCGGGCGCGAAAAGCCCCGGACCTACCAAACAGGTCCGCGCTGCGCTTGCTCGCCTTGCTTATCAGGGACCATTTCACAGCTTCCAAACGATGTGTGCGCCAGCCAAACCCACCCGTTCTTACGTTGCAACGGCCATTCAGATTACTTCTTCCGGCGGCGACCTAGTGCGGCCATGCCGAGCAACGACGCTAACAACGTGAAGGTAGCTGGTTCCGGCGTCACTACTGCCTTGAAAGACGAAGTCCCGCCAGCATCGCTGAAGTGTAAGAGGCCGGCGTCGGTGCCGTAGCTGAGATCAGGTCGGAAATAAACACCGCCGCTAAGGGGCCCGATGGCACTCATCAGATCGTACGAGCCGAAGGCCGAATTATAGGTGTCCAATACTGATGCTTTACACCCGATACAATTGTTGTCCCCAATCCCTGCGGCCACTGCTCCCTGATTGTCGAAGACAAACATGGCGTCGGTAAACAACGCCGACCCGGTGCCGGCTATATTGACTGACGCCGTCCCCAAGTCGATTTCCCAGAAGCCGGAACCCCCATAAACGTTAGCCGTGTTCCCTGTAAACGAGACAGTGACCAGGGCATCGGTAAAACTCGACGCACCGAGAGTGCCCGAGGCTGTATCTTGTACCGTGTACGTGATTGATCCTGCCTTGGCCTGTGTCGCTCCGCAGAGAAGGACCGCTAGAGCCAAGAGGGTGATGGTTGTTTTCAGTATTTTAGTGGTCATTTGGATTTCCTTCCTTGAGTGACAAGAATCATCGCCTTCCGCTAATGGTGTTGAGTGCTCTCCAAGGGCTCGCTAGCCGGTAGCAGTCTCTATCGTCCTGTGATTGACTGGGCTTCTCCCCTCGACAAAGCCCCACGGTCACGGAAGTTGATCTATCCCACGGAAGTTTAGCAGCGTGGCAGGATCGCGCAATGGCCCGAATATGCCGATTTGTCGGCATACTGTGCCGACCCAAACGGCACCAAAGTGCCATGTCGAATTGTCCCCATTTTTGAGACAAACGGTTAAGACTCACGAATCAGCGAACGGTATGAAAGTGCCATCGAAGGGACGATGGCGGCAGAACCAGGCGACTGCGTAGAGTAGCAGTTCTTGCGGTGAACCCCTATAAAAACGGGGTAGCTACGCGCGGTGCCCGATGAATGCTCCCCGGAGGCTGTGCTTAGGGACTGGTGCTGGTTTGGGCGCGCTATACAGGCCCCTTTATACTGGGCGCGGCGTCGGAAAGGTCACTCTACGCGTCGAGTGGTCTTCCGTTTTCCGCGGGTGGCTCATACGTGCCGCTTTTTGGCATGTATGCGGTCACAGCGATCTCTAAGGGGCGCACACATTCCATATTGCGGAACGTATGCGCCACCCAGGTTTTTCGTCAACCTGCCAGACCCCCGGGCAGAGGGTCGGGGCGTATTTCCCCCTTGACATTACGGTTATTTATGCTATAGTACACAGTGGTGCTAGCTCCCCGCTAGCCAGGGTAGGCATTTGAATCCATCGCGGAGTTTAGGCGGAGCGTGGCGAATGGGCTCACAGCAGGTTCTCGCCGGGAGTGCGAACGGCCAAGT
>Ga0116116_1000415_pt1 | contig 47302 bp, 35 predicted proteins | sample June2015DPH_10_1_FD_89722 | JGI IMG/M metagenome (GOLD analysis project Ga0116116, IMG submission 89722) | Peatland microbial communities from SPRUCE experiment site at the Marcell Experimental Forest, Minnesota, USA - June2015DPH_10_150 | ecosystem: Environmental > Terrestrial > Soil > Wetlands... | reverse complement strand
GAACCCGCCGCTCCAAGGTGATGTAACTGAACATCGCTGGTTGCTTCTCATCATCTCCTCGCATGCCTCATTCGATGCAATACCGTTACCAAACTGGGTTTTTCCGCAGCCTGTTTAGCCCCGTCGTTGCAGGGCCTTCCTGATTATTCCCGTGCCCCGAGCCCCGCGGGCCGAGGGGTGAGGCGTCGACTTTACCCTACGTGCTTGTACAGCAGCCGGCCAGCCAGGGTCAGGAGGGGGTCAGGTAGCCAGCCGAACGCGTTCCGGGCGACCTTCATCTTCCAGCCACTGCCTGATCTTTCGGACACGCCCCGCGGGTAGCTGAAATAGGTTAGGGTCGAACAAGCAGCACCCAAGTGCCCTTTGAAAGCCGCCTGGCCAGGATCATTCGTTTCCGACCGGCCGAGATCGAACTCCTGAGCCCCCAGCCGCTTGCCCTTCTGAATAGCCTTCCAGAAGAGCCAGGGCATTCCTCCCAGCTTGTGGAACCTGCTATCCGAGCAGCCGTACTTATAGACTAGAGTCCGCTTGTAGAACAGCGTGAAGATACTGGCAATGGGTTGCCCGTCTTTGGATGCCAAGTGGATGTTGGCCCGCTCACCCAAGCAGTCGAGCAAGTTGCGAAACCACCCCAGGGGCTGGGGCGGGAGCCGGTGGCGACGCCGGGTCAGGAGGAGCAGGTGGCAGAACTTCGCCAGAATCGATTCCGAGCGCCCTTCCTCGTACGCCAGATGCGACCGTTCGGCGCGTTCAATCTTCCGCTGCACACAGCTCTTGTGCAGGCCGTGATAGAGGGAGTCCGGATCGGGCTGCAGATCCAGGCGATGGAAGTAATACTCTGCGCTCCTGCCGAACCCGCCAGAATCCTCCCAGTTGGCGCCCCCGGGGAGCGGCCGGAGCTCGATATACTTCCATTTCGCGCGGAGTTGTTCTTCCCGGAGCGTCTCGACCAGCGTTTCCAGGCTCTCTGGACTCTCCGCCAGCGGCTGGCAATGATCAGCAAAGGGAATGGAGACGATGCGGTGCCCCGTCAGCCAGCTCCTGACGTGACAAAACACGAGTCCGTTCCTCAGCTCTCGGCCGGGAGCCGCGGTGGTCACGACGAATGGCTCATAACCGTAAGTCCGCCGCAGCGCCTCCAGCCACTCCGGCGTGTGGAACACCGAGGCCTGGGGATGCCGGCGGAGGAACTCCCTCCAGCGGGGGTCCTCGAGCGGATCAAGCTTGTGAACGGTGGTGTCCATTCCCAGCGCTTTCTGGCGCCAGCGTCCTGGTAGGTTGCTGAAAAACAGCATCTGCCATGCTGAGCGCAGCGAACTGGCTCAGAATGACAGTCCGCGCGCTCACGTTGTCATTCTGAGCGAGCGCAGCGAGCGAAGAACCCCCGCAGTTTGTCCTTTTCGCTCACCCAGTCGAACTGCCGAGGTCCTTCGCGCAGTTTACCCTGAGCGCAGCGAACGGGCTCAGGATGACAGCGAAAGACTCAGGATGGCAGCAGGGAAACCAGAAGAAGGGATTCACCCGAGAGAACATCCAGCCTCAATATCCTCAAAAAGCCGCAGGGCAGTCGCCTTCACCTGGGGTATGTTCTGCTCCAACTCCTGCCGCACCGAAGCCCGCTGCTCGAAGACGCGATCAACAAACTTCACTATTTCTTCTTCTGCCATTTCTCGTGGGTCGGCCACAGAGCCGCCCATGCCGATGCTTTCCATTACCCCGATGAACTTGTCCGTATAGGCAATGGCCACTGCCGGGACGTTCTGCGAAAGCGCCGCGATGCAGGCATGCATCCTGGACCCGATGAAGAAGTCGGACGACCCGATGATGTATTTGATTTCACTCTGGTTATAGCGGCCGCGCACCAACCCTAGCCGGCCTTGGTAACGGGTCTTGAGTTCCTCATACACTTTTTCACAAACCGCCGCATCGCTCTCCCCAGCACGGCCAAACACATGGGGGACCAGGAGCACCTCGGCCTTCTTGATGTCGATCAGGAACTCGATCAATTCCCTTACCAGACGGTTGTAATCGGCCCGGAGGCCGAACATGTTGTGGCGGGTGTAGCCCCCCATGGCTAAGAGGCCGCTGATATTGAGTCCGACCCGGCAGGACCCTTCCTGCCGCTCGGCCGGCAAACCGACCAGGTCAATCTGGGCGGGGGCAACAGGGTCAATCACAAACCCCACATCGTAGTGAAACCTGAATTTGCCGGAGAGGTGCTCGAACCCAAAGGCTGCCGCAGTCGAGCGGAGACTCCGGTGGTCACGCGCATAGACGAGCTGGGCGCGCCGCAAGATGTATTGGGCTGCAAATCGCGCGATTCGGCTCTTGAATGGCCCGAGGGTTTGGGGAAGCAACACCAGCTTCTTTCCCGCGAACAAGGCCAGGAGTTGCGGCAAGGCCCCATATGCCATCCTCCTCAGCCCATAGATATCGCTGAAACTGTCCCCGCCCGACATGGAAACAACCAAGTCCGCCGCCTCGAGTTCTCTCAGGCAGGGATTCCCGGCGATGATCTTGCGCCTAAGTCCCTTAAATGGAACGAGTTTCAGGAACAGGCAGAGCAGGATCAGAAAGGCAACGTGGTTCCTCAGATACACCTTCGGGGAGAACCGCATATTGACCAGGGGAATTGACACCTGCCGGTCCCCAACCTCGAAGGTGTAGGTGCGCCCAGTTCTCCCGTAATCAAGAATGAAGACCTCCGCCAGCGGCCAGCGATGCAGGATGCACTGGATCGTCCCCGCCGTGAGCGCACTGACGCCCAGGTTCGAAGTTTCGAACGTCGCGCCCAGGACGCAAACTCGCGGGCATTTACCTGGTTGGTTCATGGAACTACAGGACTCATTCGTCGTTTGTAGCAACCACCGGAGAGCACCCCTTCTGCGCGATCACGGGCATGCGCCTCCTGGGACCATCAATTCTGAAGGCGAGCCGCAGCCTTCGGACGGAGAAGAACGGCGAGGGCATAGCCAAGCAGGCAAGCCAAAGCGCCGACCGTTATCTGGGTCAGGTGCGCAAGCTTCAGGGCATGGTGTGTGGCCACCCAGGCCACCACCAGGGGAAGTGAAATCGCGAGCGGCCTCCAGGAAAGCCAGTCGTATTGCCGCAGATCCAACCCGATGATGTTCCGGAGCCGGACGAGCTGTATCACGTATCCGACGGTCATGGCGATCAACCCCGCCGAGGCAGCGCCTGTCAAACCGTACCATTTCGCCGCAGGGTAAATGAGCACGCCCATGACAAGCACTCGCACAATCGCGAAAAACCGATTCAACCCCGGCTGGCCAATCATGAAGTACAAGGATACGACGGGAACGGTGAGCACACGGAGCATCGCCGTCCCGAACATCAACGCAAAGGGGACCGCCGCCTTGGCGTAAGGCCCCCCGTACAGAACATGGAGCAGGTCCTTCCCATACAGGGCGACGAACACGGTCGGCGGGAAGATCAGGAGCGTGAGAAGCGAGGTGATTCTTAGGAGCGTGCTCTTTAATCGGGCGTGATCCTTTTGCATTGCAGAAAACGTGGGGTTGGTGATTTGACCTATGAGGTTGCCCAAGGCCCCCGAGGACATCATTCCCAACGCGGCGGCCATACTGTAAATGCCCACGTCGGCAGCCGAACAGATCTTTCCGATGACGAAGATGTCTGCCCGCATGAAAAGGAAAGTCAGGATGGGGAGCCCCGCCATTTGCCGGGAGTACTGATACAGTTCTCGCAGGGACTGCTTGTGGATGACAAACCTGGGCCGGAAGGGGCACACTACATAGGAAAGGGCGCACCGAAACGCATATTCAACCACGATCCCTATGACCAGCGCCCACACCCCGCGCAGGGCGAAGGCCGCAGTAATGGCGGCCACGACTCCGCAGAACCCCGCACCCTGGCCGATGATCAGCAGGCGCTTGAAGTCCATCTTCTTCGAGGCAATAGCGATCCGGGGACTGGATGCGCCTTTGAACAGGATCTCCAGGAAAGCCACCCGCATCAGCCCGGCCATGGCAGGCTGGTGGTAGAACCGCCCTACCCAGGGGGCACTGAGCAGCACCAGGGCGTACAAGCCCGCGGCACGACCCAGGGAAACCCAGAACGCCCCGTTCAGGTACTCGGGGTCTTCACTTCGAGGGTTTTGAACAATGGCGGTGCCGATCCCCACATCCGTAAACGATTCGAAGAACGTGTTGACAACCACGATGATCGCCATTAACCCGAAGGCTTCCGGCGCCAGCAGGCGGGTGAGGATCATGTTGCGGGTGAGGCGCAAGGTTTGGTCAACTCCCGACCCGGTCGCCAGCCACAAGCTCCCGCGGGCCGCTTTGGCTTTAAGGCCCGGGCCATCCAGGAGGGTCCGGGCACTTTCCGGGAGCAAGGATTGAATCTTATCTAACATCGTATCTCAGCAGGAAAAGGTCATCCGGGAAGTGGCCGCGCGACCTCGAGCTTGTGCGCTGATCCACCGGGCGCGATGACGTCGGAGGAAGGAACAGATAGGCCGCCGATTCGACCTGGCCTCCAGGCTGCTCATTAGGTTTAGTTTCTCTTGGCCACTGGTATCGCTGATCAGCACATAGCCTGTTACGGAGCCCGAACAATTGCTCCCGCAGCGATTTCCAGCGCTACGGTACAATGCAAATCACCCGCTCGGCATTCAAGTGACAACGGCTAAACCAAATGCGAAGCACTTCCAGTGTCGTCATGCGCAGCCCCGACAGAACGCCTATCATTGAGGTGCTGCTCAAGATGGCAGTGGCTCGGAGGATCGACTTCATGTCCCTCGACTCGCTCACAATCCGGCCACCCTCCCCCCGAGGCTCCCTACCATGCAACCCTTGAAGGGTCGCCTCTTTTCCCTTCCCGCAGGGCGAGGATCCTCAGGGCCAGTCGCGGGCTGACACGCGTGAGGATCCATTTGAGGGCGATGCCGGGGGTCATGTCACATCTGGCCGCCCTGGAAATCGCCCGCCGGGCGTTCTCGTAATCCTCGTTCCAAAGATACCAGTTCGCCCACCCACTGTGAACTGATCGCAAGTTCCTAAGAATAAGCCTACGCACGTCCTGGGGCAGATCCGTGCTTAAGTCGAGCCATTTATCCCAACGATACTGGACCTGCCGAAGGCGGAAATCGAACCTATCCCACATCTCGCTCGGGCCAATATGACGCTCTCGAGCCGGAGCCCGAGCAATATCCACAAGGGGTATGTTCACAAAACAGAAGTTAGTCAGGCAAGCCAAGCGGAAAACGCAATCCTCATCTTCACCGAAGCGAAGTTGAGGATCAAACCCTCCCGCACGTCGCACAAGTTCAGCCCGCACGATAAGGGTCTGTAGCCAGATTGGCATCGTCCGCCGGGGCGTGACGATAAGTCTGGTTGCATCGGTAAGCACACCGATTACCTCTCGGTGCAGCACACCAGAGACCTCAAACACCGTCGGTTTATTGTCGGCACCATAAACGAACCGAGCATTCGTGTAGCAAGCCCCACACCTACCGCCGAACTGGCGAAGCGCCCGAAATTGCCACTCTAATTTCTCAGGAAGCCAAACATCGTCTGAGTCCAAAAAGGCAATCCACTCACCGCGGGCCAGAGCCACCCCGTTATTGCGTGCGGCACTCACCCCCTGGTTATCCTGGCGGATGTAGGATATTCTGCCACCCGATCCTTCAACGAAGGACCGGAGCATCTGCTCCGTCCCATCACTCGAACCGTCGTCGACGATTATGATTTCGAGCTCCGAGTGCGTTTGCGCCATTACGCTTTTTACGGCCGCGCTCACAAGTGAGGCGCGGTTGTAAGTCGGAATAATTACTGAAACAGTCGGCGGCCCACCCATCATCGCCCGCATTCTCTTAGAATCTGTCTTGCCACCACTCTGTGCCGGAGCGTCCTGTCTACCAGCATCACTCGAGATTTCATCAGCTTATTCGCGGTCTATGGAGCACTCGCCTCAGGCATGACGCACTCTCAATTCTTCGTCCCGACCACCATCAATTCCTCCGCCAAGAGTGGATCGGCCAACCCGAGTGTCACCCAGTGTGCAAGATGGCCTCGCTGAGGAATCATGCAAACAGTCCTGCCAACAGCCAAGCCGCAACGTTGAAACCACTCTCGAATAATGCCCGGCGTCGTCAAGTGAACCCCGCTCTTGCCATAGTCTCCGAGATCCTGGTAGCCCGGCTCACGGCGAAATCGCCGCCATACAGTGGTTACTTGAGCGAAATTTGGAACCTTGACGATTACCATGCCATGGTCCGACAGGAGTTCCACGAAGGTCGAAACCCACTTCAGCGGTTCCTCGACCAAGTGCAAGACATTGGATACCACCAAACAGTTGAATCTTTCTCTGCTAAGTTGCTTTCGAGCTGCTTCCAAGTCTCCGTAGATGATTTCCACTCCCCTGGCCTTAGCGCAACTTGCGATGACCGAGTCCATTGGTACCGCCACAACACGAAGGCCCTTCTGTACGAGTTCTCCTTCCAAAGCCCCCCACCCACATCCGACTGAAAGAACACTACAAGCATCCCTGGGGATTAGAGAAACCATTTCCGGACAGGACGGCTCATAGTAGTTCTTGGACCATTTGGCATGGAACACCTTCGTCTCGGGGTTGAAAAGGACTTCCTTTGGGAGATGGTCTCTCTCAATCCTTAGCAAGACGTCGATTTGGCGGTAGAGGTCCGATGCCTCAAGCCCCATCCGACCGACGTACTTGTTCGTCAGATGACGGACTGTAAAATCATCAAGATGCGATATACAAACCATTTTCCTGAAACCACACTGGGCGTAGGGGTCTGTAGCAGCGGTAACCAAAAGGTCGTATCTACCTTCATGGGGCCCAATCAGGAATCCCCCAGACTCGATGGCTTTCTTGAGTTGTTCCCGAGTGAGAAGGTAGCAGGCAGAATGTTCGTTCGAAAAATAAGCGAACGTGTACTCACCTAGGGTCGTAACCGACGCTGGATCCCAGTGAAAGTGCGAATTAACTGTTGAAAAGTACACCTTCCCATCCCGCGCCCGTTCTGTGCGGAGGTAGCCGGCAATCAAGCCCGCCGGGAGAATCTTGGTTACCCTCAAGAAAGCCTCAATATTCCGCTCTTCAATTAAGGTATCATCCTCGGAATAAATGAACAGGTCGTATCTGTTCAATCGCTCGGCGAAAAGCCGCTTATGCGCAAATGGAAGCGACCACGGATTTGTGGCCGGAAGGCCCACGACTACTTCGACGCCCGGACCTAGTTGTTTGGCAATGTTCGAGAACACCACGATGTCCACGTCGGAGCGCATCCGCCGATACTCTTCGAGGAGCCGGTGCAAGTGTTCGTCGTTTCCCGTGCCGTAACTTGCAATACCCACTAGAGCTTTCATCACTCCCCCGCCGATAAGAACATGGGGAATCCACCACGACAAACTGAAATCTGGAAACTCATCTGGCGACCCCTTCCCCAGCTTTAGGAGTCGCGGGACCCCGCAGCGAACGAATGCTGCAAATGCCTGGGAACTTTGCCGGTTTTATCCTGGTTGCCGCGGGGCTGCGAGTTTCTGAGTTTTCAGCATGGCGAAGGGGATACTTCCTTGGCAACAGCGGCGCACTGCGTCCGCGGCGTGTTATCATCCACGCTGCTTGGCCGGAATCTTGAGGAGGTCCTTATGGGTTCTTTTGCAGTCAGCACAAGAATCTGTGGAAGCATTGTTCTGATCTTGTCAGTTCTTGCTACCCCGTGCTGCGCGGGTCAGTGTGAAACCGCTGGTTCCTGCTACATAACGCCAGCGGGCGCGGGTGCGAAGACTGGCGTGGACTGGAACAACGCCAATGCCGACCTGCCCTCGAGCCTGACGCGCGGCGTGACGTACTTCCTGGCGGGCTCAACCACGAGCTATGCCAGCCACGTGTTTAACGACCCCGACAGCGGAACGAGCACGATCACGATCTACAAGGCGGTGGATTGCAGCGCTGGAAGCAACCATACGACCGTTCCTTACTGTCCGGGGGGCAGCGCCCCGCTTTATTCCTCCGGCAACGGCCCGCAGACAATCTCTGGCTGGAGTTCGTCTTTTGGAACCAGCGCGGCCACTTGGACGGACACTCCTCAGTCCGACCCTGAATCAAGAATCTCTGGCGCATTTTGGGGTTTCTGTTCCGATTATTATACGATTGATGGAATCGCGGGATCAACGTCCCCAACGTCCGTGGGCGGCCAAGGATTTATGGTAGGCACGCAGAATAACAGAGGCTTAATCACAATAGGGGAGTGCTCTCCTTCCCCTGCCGGCTTGACGAATATTTCATTCAATCATGTTGAGGTCGGGGGAACCGGCCCAATGCCCTACTACCCTGTTGCGGTTACAGGATGTAGCTATGACGGCTCAAATGCCACCATCGGAATAGCTTCAAGCCTCTATGGGGTTGTCGGAGACAAGATAGCCGGTTGGACTAACAAATATAGTGTTCTCTTCCCGAACAAAGCGGCAAGCTCGATTAGCCCGACGCAGGTTGTTGTGCCTCTCACCTCCAACCCGTGTGCAACGTTGGCTCATGTCGCGCTCGACTTCGCCCCGCCTAATGCCTTTTTCGCAGTCAACCACACGAATTATACTGAGACTTTTGCCAATCTCACCATTCAGAACTGCTACATCCACGACGTTTCAGAGACCATGAGAATCTTTAACGGCTACAATGTTAAGATACTTCACAATTACCTTGCCAGAAATCGCAGCACACCGACACAGCACTCCTCCCTTGTTCAATTCAATGAGGCCAACAGTTCGATAGTTGCTGGACCAATCACGGTTGCGTACAACTTCCTCCTAGATGGAACTGGCACGTCGACCATCACAAACCTATACTCTGGGACGCTTAATGGCTTGTATGTGTACGGAAACATTTTTACGTGCGACCACGCCCCCTTGACGCAGTGCGGTGGTTCTGGCCACGCAACGGTGAGCGACAACGGAAATAGCAGCCAGGTCAAGGATTTACTTTTTTACAACAACACACTGGCAAATATACCGGGACCGGCAGGCCCCTATGTAACCAACCCGAATTCGACAGGCGGCTCCACCGCGAACAACCTTTTCTACAATATTTCCGGCAATCAAGCCGTCAGACTGAGAGCCGACGGTTCCAATCCAGACATCTCACACGACTACAACACGATTCTGAATTCCACGCTCTATGGCTTAGAGCACTGCAAAACAAATGAAACCTGCATTTTCAGCGGGGCACCAGACCCATTTGTCAACGACGCGGGTTTCGACTTTCACCTGAAACAGGACATGAGTTCGCGCAGCAATTCGGGCAAAGCCACCGCTCAGGGCGTCCCTCTGCCGAGTTCCGCCCCCCCCGGTTGTACCGTGGGGGTAAGTTGCTACAATATTGACATGGACGGGAAGACGCGAGGCGCCGATTCAACTATGGCAAGAGGGGCCTACGAATACGCAAAGCCCGTCCCACCCCAGTCTCCAGGCCATTCCCCATTGAGGAACGGGGCAAAGACGCCCATGTGATCCCCAGCGCGATTGGTGGCGTGCTTACGTATGATTCGCCCATGAACCCAGGGGTATTGCGCATACATTAGGGCTGATCGTGGGGTGAATCCCCGCGCCCCGACACAGAGCGGCGCGTTCCCATTCCCCCTACCCTTGGCTCGGCGAGGCATGATCTCGCCATACCCTCTTGATCTTCGCGAGCAGCTTGGCTCGCTCTAACCCTCTCCTCAGAGTTCTGTCGACGAGCAGTGCGGAGGTCCGGAGAGCATTCAGGCTGGCGCCCTTGAGGGTCGGGGCAAAGATGTAGACTGATGCTTCGTCCCATTTGCAATTTGCTAACAGTGTCTTGTATGGGGCGTCACCGAATCCAAAATCTATTTGCCGGACCTTGTCCTGGCCAGTTGAATGGCAGAATTCTTCGATCACCCGCATGGTGAGGAACATTCCGGGTGAGTACTTCCCGTAGGCCGGATCATATCCCACATAACTGCCGTGAAACGTCTCACCATAGAGGCTTCCGATCCAGAACGCGGACGGATGCTCGTCGACGTAGAGAACATAGGCGCGGAGCCGTCCCCTCTGCGCCTCCAACTCCAAACGCTGGCGCATCTCCTCACTGTCAACGATTCCCACGCCGAGGCCCCGCTGGTAGGTTTTCTTCGCGATTTCCTCAACCTGCTGAATCATCCGGCTTACATCGACGGGTTCGCGAAAACATTTGATCGTTACCTTGCCCTCATAATGGGCAAGCAGCTTCTTCCCCTTCCTGCGTATTTCCGATCGGTGGTGCTCCGACATGCGGCGGTAGACTTCGTCAACGCTGGCCGGCAAGGTCATACTCCAATGCGGCTGCAGGGCCGGAGAAAAGTCACGCGCCCAAAAAAAAGGAATCCTTGTGGCGAAACGATGGAGGGGTGAGTCGACTTTCACGTTGGCGAGCAAGGCGGCGTCGGCCTCACCCTGACGCAGAGATTTCATGACTTCACGGGCCAGCGTCGCGCAGTTCTCCGTTGAGTCATTCCCCAAAAGCCCGGCATAAATGAAAACTAAGAGGCGAGCCCGGGACTTGAAGATGGTGGCATAGCCTATTTTGAAGCGGATCTCTCTTTCCTCGACTCTTCCCACGAGCATCGCATCCGGCGATCCACCTTGATGGACTACGATGACGTGAGGCCTCAGAATTTCGGGCCTCAACCGCAGGATGGTCAGGTAAAAGTCCAGATCCGAGTTGGGGTGGCATTGCCAGGATTTCCAGGTCTCGCGAAAATCCTCGATTTCCGCGGCGCTCCGCAGGATCTTGACGGATTCTTGGTCGCCCATGCTCCCTTTAGAGATTCTCTTGTAGGTCAGAGAACGTTCATTCTCGCGGGTTGATCGGATAAGAGGATTGGCTCCACTCTCGCCGCAGGCAAACTGCCAGCTAAATCGCCGGCGCGATCCTTTCAATCTCGATAACTTCTTGAGCCAACAGCTCAGCGGACCTGGGAGAAAGGGCTGTGTAAAGGGGAAGCAACACCAGGTTCCGTGCCGCCCAGACGGCGTTAGGAAACCCGGCACGTTCGAATCGCTCCGGCAAGGGTCGCTCCCAGAGCACTTTCAAGTATAGCCCCCGCTTTCGAGCCAGACGCAAGACCTCAGCTCGATCCTTCCCGGGAAAGGCGATGGGAAAGCGCATCAATCCGGCATTGTCACATCCCGGGGGCAGAAAGGTCGCAATTGGCGTATCGCAGAAAGTCTCCCGATAAATGGCGGCTAGATGCGCAATCTGCTCGCGCATCTCCTCCATCCTTCTGAGCATGCGCAGGACTAATTCGGCTTGGTAGGGATGGACCTCCCGCGTATAGAAGGGGTCGTGGGATGCCGCTGGTACGGCAGCTTGCTGGTTTGCGGGCGCGGGGGTGGGCTTACGGTGACGTTTCCTCCAGAGGCGCGGCCCCAACTCTCGGAGCGGCAGCAGTGGCAGCGTAAACCATCGATAAACCCAAGGAGTGGTAGCGAGGTTGTGAACCAGCGCTTGTACCAGGTCTCGGACCGGCATCGCCTGTTTTGTTTCAACTACCCGGCTGGCCTCGAGCTTGGCGGGATCTACAATCTTGTCGTTGTTAACGACGATGACGCCGCCGCGAAATGCCGGAAGGCGCTTCGACTGATGAAAACTGAAAACGCCAAAGTCAGCGAAAGTGCCCAGAAGACGCCCATTTCGCCGTCCCCCGAAAGCAGGAACCGCGTCCTCAATGGTCACACAATCCCGGCTCCGCGCCAGTTCGCAGATGGCCTCAATGTCGGTGGGTATTCCATATATATGGGCCGCCAGGAGGATTCGCCCTGGTTTGGCCGCTTCTGCATACTCGGCCGACGTGGCATTGACGCTGTTCTTTGCCAGATCCACAAAGATGACGCGTTTACCCGCAATCTCGGCGGCCTTCCTGACCTGGTGGCACATGTAGGCCGGCATCACGACTTCCCGCTGAGGGAGCAACGAGAGGATTTGGGCGATGGCGCATTGTCCGGACGGGGCAAAAATGATGTGTTGTCGTCCTGTCAGCCCTTGAAACGCATGTTGCAACTGGGGCAAGGGGTCGGGGTGGCAACCCCAAGCCAAGGCCGCGAGGAGGTCCCAATTCCGGGTTTCGAGCCTGTTGAAGGGGACAACTGCCCCGTCCCACCTCCTTGATGTTTGGAGTGGGAGGGACTTGGAGGATTCTTCTGAAGCGACCATCTTGTCCCTTTCCCTCGAGTTCTCTTGAAGTGCACGAATCATCAGCAACTCTGGCAGCGGAAAATCAGCGCGCCAGTCAACGAAGCCCGTTGTTTCTGAGGTCCGGCAAAGGCCCGGTTCGGCCTAGCACTCGGTCACTTCGAGCAATTAGCCTCGAATTCCTGCAAGGCCGGAAACGTCGTCTTGCTTAGGAACACTCTCGCTGCGCATTAATCGAGGATAGCCCATGGATAAGGCAAGTATGATCCACAGCATGTACGACTGCTGGCCCCACCCAAAATTCTGGACGCTTAGCATCATGAAGCCGTAGGCGACTATACTGATCAGGAATATCAAGCAAAGGAGATTCGCTGGCTTGGCCACGCGGGCAAACCCTCTCAACGAGAACAAAGCTGCCTTTATCAACAACACTGCGACCAGCAAGAGTCCCACATACCCGGTGTCGACCATGATCTCTACGATGGCGCTGTCGCAGCTCTCGAGCTTCTCGATGTGCCCGGTGGCAGGAACTTCCGCCTCCAAGCCCACATAATAGAAGGATTCTGGCCCGAATCCCCAAAGTGACCGGCCGAAATCGCGGGCCAGGGCTCGCATACCCACACGCATCAGCTGGTATCGGTATTGGTAGGAAGATCCGCGCGGTGAATCAGGATTGAGGGTCGCAAAATAGGTGTTCTTAAGCGTCTCCAAAACGCCTGGCCTTATGATTAGCCCGGAAATTACAAGCAGAAGAACAACACCCAAGTGCTTGCGGATGTTGCCTTGCGAGAAGAGAAACAACAGCAGAAGTGACAGGACTAGCGCCAGCCATGGCCCACGGCTCTGGGTCTTGTACAGATTATACGCCATCAAGATAATAGCCACCCATAGGTAGACTTTCCGAGCTTGGGTTTTGGCCATGTCTAGAAGGTAGAGTGCCCAAGGAATCCCTAAGGCCAGAGCATTCCCAAACAGTATCGCATGCGGGAAGGTTGATTGGATCCTGCCGGATTCTGGCAGTAACCCTCCTTGTCCTGCCGTAAATCGATGCGTAACCTCCGGAAACAGGTGGGTCACCCTCCAGCCAGCGAAACGTTCTACTACCCCGAAAACACAGCAGACCACCAGGGCGGCAATGCAGCCAGCAAAGATCTTGTGGATGGTCTCAACCCTGGAGACGGATTTAAAGTAGACGTAGTAGAGGATGTAGAAGTCCAAGACCATAGAAACCACCACTTTCAGGCTGGTGGTAAAGACAATAGAATCGATGGTCGAGACCGCACACCACCCCAGGTAAAGCAGCAGGAGAGACTTCAGTGGTAGTTTATCGTTGCGTTGACTCTGGGGATTCAGGTTTCCAAAAACGATGTAGAGAACTGCCAGCGTGGCAATCACGACTCGGGTCGTGGTCAACATGAACAGATCCCCGATATCGATCCTCGCTTCCCCTGGCAACAGAATCACAAGAAAAGCGAAGAACGGCAGCGTACGTTCAAAACCCTTCGTAAGGGTCAGAGCCACGAGGCAAGCAACTACGATCAGGTCAATTGCAATAACGAGTGCCATGCTTTGTCTGCCGTTTCCTTTGCGCGACTATCGCGCCGGGGGATTAGCAGGCCAGTTCAGAAGCCACCCTGGCGGGGCCCGGGTGAACCCTCACCGCTCGGAGCCCCTGCCCCTCGTGCTGGCCGCTCAGGCTCTCCCGGGGCTCGGAGGTTGTCCTTCGGATTCTCCGAGGCGCCTGGTCCACGGTTCCAAGCCGAGAGTCCACCTGAGGATCTTGCGCCATTTTCGCAAGGAGTGGCGCAGAGAATCCTGGCGAGAACCCGCGGCAGGAAGCACCGCGAGCCCCCCGAGGATGCACACGCGAATCAACGCCACCTTGAACATCACCGCCCGGTAGAGGTACGCGTAGAGCTGCCCCCGCCTCTTCTGGAAGAACGTAAACACTGATTGTTTCACCATGGGCCCGGAGAACTCTTCCCCGCCCTGCTGCTTGGAACTCTGGCCGCCGTGGTGAACGACGGTAGCCCCCCCCAGGTAGCAGATTCTCCCGCCGGCCTTTCTCACCCGGTAGCAGAGGTCCATGTCCTCGGCGTAAATGAAGTAGTCGGGGTCGAAGCGGCCCACCTTCTCAAAAACCTGGCGCGGGATCATCAGGCAAGCCCCGGAGACCATCTCGGCCTCGACCCCACCTCCGTCTGTCGCCTCAAACAAGGGCCGCATGCCCCACAGCTTCGATTTCGGAAAGACCTTTCTGAGGCCCTCACCGTCGAGCGCCTGGTTCAGAATGGTAGGGTACGACTGCACGCAACTGGTCTGGGTGGTCAAGTCGGTGTTCAGCAGTTTGCAGCCGAGAACTCCCACGCCGGGCGAAGACTCGAGGCAGGTGTACATCAGGTTGATAGCCGGCCCGCGCAGCTCCGTGTCCGGGTTGAGGAACAGCAAGTTCCTCCCCGTAGCGGACTTAAAGCCCAGGTTGTTGGCGCGGGCAAAGCCCAGATTTTGCGGGCTGCGGATCAGCTTAACGCCGGGAAGATGCTCCAGGACCCGGCAAGAGTCATCGGTCGAGGCATTATCGACAATGATAATTTCGTACTCCAGCCCGTTCGTCTGAGACTGAATGCTGGCAACACACTGGGTCGCGTAGCGGGCGGAATTCCAATTCACAATGATGATGGATAGGTCCATAAGCCGCGCCGAGGCCTGCACAGCGGGAGGCGCATCACTTCCAGGTGCTTTCCAAGAAAAGGAGGCGGCGCAACTGTTGCCTGCGCACGTAACTGATCACGGCCTGATCGGCCACTTGCGGACGCCTTCTTAGGTATCCGCCCAAAAATCCACACAAGTGGCCCACGCCGTTCAGGATGTAAGGCTTTATGAAAACCCTCCGCATGCACTTCACCAACATGAAGACAGGATGGTACCCGAGGAAGTAGTCGGCGCGGCCATTCTTGACAGAATCGCGCCAGCCGCCGCCCGCCTGGCCCGTGGGGCGGCGATGCAGAGCCATGACGTGCGGGAAGCTCCGCACCCGCCACCCCGCCATGTGAGCCTTGACTTCATCGAGCGTGTCCCAGCCGGGAACCTCCGCCTGGCCTCCAATGGTATCCCAGCAGGCCCGCCGGTAGATTTTAGTCGCGCCCCGGACATGGAATTCGGCACACGACTCGACCTCCAGAGCCTCCGCACCGTTGAAGTAGTAGACCGATCCCCCTCCGATGCCCAGGCTCGGGTCCTGGTCGAACTCCTCGAAGCACCTCTCGAAATAGTCGGGCTCCAAGGTGATGTCTCCGTCCAGGTTGACCAGGAACTCCCAATCCGTGCAGTGCAAGGACCGGCATCCCGCGACGAACGCGCCAATAGCGCCTGTATCCGCGTCGCGATAACCTCGATTATCCCGATGCAGAAGGGTTATCCAGGGCCACTGCTTGGAAAGCTGCTCGACGATTTCCCCGGTGCCGTCGGTCGAGCCGTCGTCAACAATCACCCACTGTAGCGGCACGATGGTTTGCTGCGCAACGCTCTTCACGGTCTCTTCGATGTACCGGGCTTCGTCCCGCACGGGGGTGATGATGACGTAACGCTTCGGTTTGCCAGGGTTTGCTGAGTTCATGGGCTGCGGATTTGAGGGTAGTGGGTCAGTTTACTGTAGCGGCGCTCTAGGAGCGCCGGAATCTATTGAATCAAGCGCCGGCGGTCATAGACTGCCGCTACAAAAAACCAAAGTGACCCACTGCGGATTTGAGGCTGACTGTAATCCCGTCGCGACGGGTTAAGAAAGAAAGCGGGCGAGGGTCTTGGCGAGATACTGGGGGCCGTGGAGCCAGTCGTACCCGCCCTCCAGCTTGGCTTGGAAAAACCGCTGATCATCCCAGGAATTGATGGGTAGTCGCGGCAAGAACCTGGGGTTGTGCCGGGGTTGGGCAGTTCCCAAAATGGTGGAAACGCCGTTCTCGTAGCCACACTTTTCGAGGAGGTTGGTGAGACTGCTGACAAACCTGCGATCAGCCTCTGGAAACGCGAACGGGTAGGAGAACGATTTCACCGGAGCCCCCAGAGCATCCTCCAGGGTTTGCTTCGACCGGGACAACTCGTTCTCCACTCCTTCTCGCCCCATACGCTTGAGTTCAGGATGGCTGACAGTGTGAGAGCCTATGCTCACGCCCTGCGAGTGCAGCTCGCGCACCTCCGATAGAGTTAAACAATCCTTCCCGTTGAATTGCGTCCTCTGCGTTTTCAGAAGCCCCGTCACCACGAACACGGTGGACGTAAAGCTGTGCTCGCGCAACAGCGGGTAGGCGTGGGAATAGAAGTCCGCATAGCCGTCATCGAAGGTAATGGCCACGGACTTTTCGCAGTTGCCGTTTCCAGCAAGTATCTCGACCGCTTCCTCCAGGCTCAAGACCCGGTAGCCATTCTCGTGGAGGAACTGCATGTGCTGGGCGAATACCTGGGGAGAGGTATTCGTTTCATAATAAGGGTTACGACCGTCGTTCCCTTCCCGGATGCTGTGGTACATCAGAATCGGGATGCGTAAGCGGCGCCCTCCGCCGCGTCGCCGGGCGAGCGGATGGCACAAGTGAACGCTTAGCGCACGGTCGATATGGAGATTCCACATCAGGTCTCTACTCGTACGGCGGGTAACCGCTTGACCAGTTGCTGAAAAACGCTGCCAATCTGTCATTCTGAGCCCGCAGTTTGGGCGAAGAACCCCCGTAGTTTACTCTGTTCGCCAACCCCCCGCGAACTGCCGGGGGTCCTTCGCTTCGCTCAGGATGACAGCGGAGGGGTCAGGATGGCATCGCCGCGAGGCTCTCCTCGGGATGGGTCCTCGCGCCGTTTAGCGCATCCACCAACGCGAGGTATTGCTGCTTCTTAACCGCCCAGTTGTTCTCCTTCGCATATTCCATGGCATTCGCGACCAAGCGCTCACGGAGTTGCTGATCGCGAATGAGCAGAAGCATACACCTCGCCAGATCCTCCACGTTTTCGGACTCAAAGAACATCACTCTGGACGATGTATCGTAATAGGTCCCGACTTTGGTCCGCGATTGTAACACCGGGACCCCCAGCGCCATGAATTCCAGAACCTTCGTGCTGATGGCTTCATTCCCGAAGGATTCGGCGCGTTTGGGAACCACGGCCAAATCGGCCTGGCTCATGACGGGGGCAATCTCATGTAAGGGCTTCAGATCGTAGAAATGAATTTTGTTGTCTAACCCCAACTGCCGCGCGAGGTCCATCAGCATCGGCCGGGTCGGGCCTTCCCCATGGATGTGGAATTCCACTTGGGGGACTTGCTCGACGACCTTCGCGAACGCTTTCACGGCCACATCCAACCCCTGATGCCAGTTCAAGGTCCCGGGGTACATCATGACGAACTTCCCGTCCGTCCTGGTTCTGGGCCGCGGAAAAAAGAAACGCAAGTCAGGATAGTTGCAGATGGGGGTACACTTTTCGCGCCGCACTGAGCGGGAGATGAGGCGCTCGTACCACAGGTGGTTGGCAATAATCACGTGATGCGCAAAGGAAATCGACCATTTCTCGGCCAGTTTCAGGAGCCGGAAGACCAGGGACGAATGGCTCACTTTGAATTTGCTCGCATAGAATTCCGGAAGGATGTCGTGGATGTCCAGGATGACCCGGGCTCCCGACAATTTCGGAATCAAGGCGGCAAAAACCAGGAAATCCGGAACCGAGTGAACGTGAATGAGATCATACGGCCGGGCCCGGTGCCTCCTGGTCAGAAGCAGCGACGAGGAAAACAGGAAACGAATGATTCTTGAAAGGTAAGTGAGCGGTCCGCGCTCGTCACGCCTCCTGGGCTGAATCCCAAAAACCCTCACGCCATCTATGATTTCTTCCGCCGGGCCCCCCTCCCGTTTCAGGGCGATAACTTCCACTTCGTCCCCGCGTTCCGCCAGAGCCCTGGCATATTGCAGGATGCGGGTGTCGTTTCGATAGAATGAATAGGCCAGCATGCAAGCCCGCACCTTAGATCTCCTTCCCTGCCCCGAGAATCTCCCCGCGGGACGCGGAAGCAAGGATGGGGCGTCTTCGCCACAAGCCTCGAAAGACCACGCGTCTTAAGGTTCCCAGCACCGTGCGGACTTTTCTGAGGAAGGGCAACTCACCCCAGGCGCGAAAGAGCGAAAAGGCCACAAATCGCGGAGTGGGAACCAGCAGCAGCCGCATTACCAGCAGTCTGCTCAGCAACTCCCGGTGCCGCTGGATCTGATTGGGTTGAGCCGCCCGAACCGCGCTTATCCCCGCCGGCTCCAGCTCGACATACTTCGCAGCCCTTGCCTTGTGCAGGATTTCCTGGCCTCTCCGCGTCCGCACCACGACGATGGAACACCCCGGATCCCGGCCATGATTCAGCCGTTCCCAGGCGTCCCCACAGGAGATGTCCGCAACCCGCCCCAAACCGTCGGGACAGAGATGGCAGCGCAGGGGCCGATACCCGGTAAGCCGTCCCCAGGACTCCGCATAGGACAACGACTTTCCCGGAGCCTCGTTCTGGTAACGCACCTTGAACTCGCCGGGCCAGCCCTCGCCGCGGTAACGCACCGCAGCCACTTCCGCAGGGGGAAAGTCCAGACCTTTGAGCAAATCGAGCGTCCCTTGCGTGCTCGGGGTCCCGGCACAGAAGAAGGTGAGGACCAGTCCCAGCTTTCGATCCAGTTCCGGGCGCTGGTTGCGCAGCATGCTCACCGCAGCGGTGTCGCAGGGCTTCCCGATAAACACACAGGGCCGGGCGCTCGCGGCAATCAGGCCCAGACCGTCGCAAGGAGAGGCCGGCGCATAGCGGGACCCCGTTCGTGCCAGGAGTTCACGGCGGTTTCTGCTCTGGACGGTTTGGTTGGCCCAGGGCTTGGCTTCATCCATTGCGGTATGCAGCACGAAGTCCATGTTTTCGTGTTCCAGGCAGTAAAGCGCCAGCGCCGACAAGACCCCTCCGGACGATCCTTGGTAGCGGATTTCAGGGTCGCCGGCATAACCTTCCCAGACTTCCAGGGCAGGGCCGACGGCGGGGTCAGCTTCAGCCTGATCGACGACCTGGCCAGTGGCCAACCCGCCGTTCACGGAGTAGCCGGGACAGATGGCAAGGCAATCCCTGCATCCCGCGCACGCGGCGGAGTCAAACCGCGGCCGGATCCCCACCGCTTCGATATTGACCAGGGAGATTCCTTGCCGGGAACAGGCGTAGTAGCATGCCCCGCAGCCCGCGCACAGACCCCAGTCGACGACGTCTTGGAGTGTCTGGATCCGGCGTGAGAATCCTCGTGAGCCCTTGCCCGCGTCGTTCGCAACAGGTTCCGGTCGCACCAATCCCTTCTGAACCATTTGGGGTGGGCTCATATTTTCGCCGGATTGATGGGGGGCGGTATCCGCAAGAGCGGCGCCTGGCATACTGGGTTTCATACCGAAGGGCCCGATCTCAAGCAGATGAGGAGGGTGCTGGAGTTTGGCGCGGTGGTTAGCCCGGACTTCTCACCACGGGTCTGGAAGGGCGGGGCTTTACAGGCTGCGGGAAAACGCTTCCCTGCTGTCATTCTGAGCCCTTCGCTGTCATCCTGAGCGAAGCGAAGGACCTCGGCAGTTGGCTTGGGTCAGTAGCGAAGTGAACTGCGGGGGTTCTTCGTTCGCTGCGCTCACTCAGAATGACAGCGCTAACGGGTTTTTCCGCAGCCTGCTTAGCCCCGCCGCTACATGGTCCTCGTGATAGTTCAAGCGTAGTGAGAAATTCGGACTAGGCCCCCGCCGCGGTCGAGCGCCGGGGAGCGGCGTGTACGGTGGTGGCCTCGACGAACTCGACAACCTGGGCTCGAACCTGCTCCTGAGCTTCAGACCCAAGTTGCGGATACATCGGGAGGGAGAGGATTTCGGAGGCCGCCTTCTCGCTCACCGGGAAACTCCCCTCGGTGTAACCCAGGGCCTCGTAGGCTTTCTGGAGGTGCAGGGGGATGGGGTAGTGGATTCCCGTGCCGATATGGGCGTGGGAGAGATGATCCCGGAGTTCGTTGCGGTCTTGGATTCGAATAACGTAGAGGTGGTAGATCGACTTGGCCCAGGAGGGTTCGTAAGGAATAGTCAGGACGCCGCGCAGGGATCGGAACCCTTCGTTATACCGGGCGGCAACCTCGCGCCGCTGGGCATTCCAGGCGGAAAGTCGCCGCAATTTCACCGTCAACATGCCGGCTTGAATTGCATCCAGGCGGCCATTGTACCCCTCCGTATCATGGTAGTACTTTTGGCCTTGGCCGTGGTCGCGCAGTTGTCGCACGTGGCGCGCAATTCGTTCGTCGTGGGTCGTAACGGCTCCGCCCTCGCCACAAGCTCCCAGGTTTTTCCCAGGGTAGAAGCTGAACGCCGCCGCCCTGCCCAGGGACCCGGCCTTTCGCCAGCGATTCTCGCGCGTCGAGAGATACTCGGCGCCATGCGCCTGGCAGGCGTCCTCGACCACCATCAACCCGTAGTGCTCCGCCAACTCCAGGATGGGGTCCATTTCCGCCATCTGCCCGTACAAGTGGACAGGAACGATGGCCGTGACGGGCGTATGGGTCCTGCGGCTGAGCAGCTTGCCGGTCCGCCGCTCCCGCTCGCAGCCGGTTTCCAAGTATTCGCGGAGCTTGCCGGGGTCCAGGTTGTAGGTGCGAGGGTCAATATCCACAAACTCCGGGCGTGCGCCCGCCTGCGAGATGGCTTCCGTGGTGGCGATAAAGGTGTTGGGGACGGTGAGGACTGTGTCTCCGGGGTTCACACCTGCCGCCAGAAGCGCGAACCGCAGCGCGTCCGTGCCGCTGCTCACACCGACACAGTAGGGTACTTCACAGAACTTCGCGAATTCCCGTTCCAACTCCTCCACCATCGGCCCGCCAATGAAGCCGGCGGTGCGCAAAGCCTTCCGCACCACCGCCACCATGTCCTCTTCGAGCTCGACGTGCGGTGCAACCAAATCAACAAAGGGAATGCCGTCTGTGGGACTCATTTTGCTCAACATTACTCCCGTGGGAGGGATTTCAGCACGCGGGCGGGATTTCCCACCACGATCACACCAGGAGGAACGTCTTTCGTGACGACACTGCCCGCCCCAACCAGAGCGTTTTCCCCGATCACCAGGTTGGAGAGGATTGTCGATCCCGAGCCGATGGACGCCCCTTTCTTGACGAGGGTCGCCTCGACCTTCCAGTCGGCATCGGTTTGCAGTTCTCCGTTCCGAGCTGTGGCGCGTGGATAAGGGTCGTTGATGAACACCACCCCGTGTCCGATGAAGGCGTTGTCCTCGATCGTCACGCCTTCACAGATAAAGGTGTGGCTGGAGATCTTGCAGTTGCGGCCGATGCGGGCGTTCTTCTGAATTTCGACGAAGGCGCCCACCGTGCTGCCGTCGCCAATCTCGCACCCGTAAAGGTTTATGAATTTGGAAAGCTTGACACCCTTCCCCAGCCTGACGTCCGGGGCAATGCACTGGTACTCGTTCATAGTTCGATCAGCTTCCCGCGCTGCTTGACCGAGAGGTCCGCCGCTTCGAGCATCTTGACAACTCGATAACCTGCCGCTCCGTCGTTGGCGGGCACCCGGTCGTTCGTGATGCACTCAATGAAGTGGGCCGATTCCAGCTTCAACGCTTCGGTCTGATCCACCTTGGGCGCCCACATATCACCCGAGCGGTAGCTCACCAGGAGTTCGTAAACTCCGTGGGAATTGCCCACTTCCACGCCCCGGTCGTAGACCTTGATTTTCTCGTCAGCTTCGAGGTCGTTCCAGACCACCATCTTTTTTTCGCCGCCCAGCAAGGTGGTTCGGACTTTCACCGGAGAAAGCCAATTCACGTTGATATGGGCAATGACCTCATCGGGGAAATAGACCGTGATAAATGCCATGTCCTCATGGGCATTCAAGTGCACGGCGCCGGTTGCGACCAAAGCCTGGGGCTTGCCCTTGATGAGGTAGTCCATAATCGACAAATCGTGGGGAGCGAGATCCCAGATGACGTTGACGTCATGCTGGAACAATCCCAGGTTTACGCGGGTGGAGTCGTAGTAGTACAGCTTGCCCAAGACATCCTCATCGATCAGTTGCCGGATTTTCCTGACGGCGCCCGTATAGATGAACGTATGGTCAACCATGATCTTGAGGTGCTTCTTCTCCGCCAACTCGATCAGCTCTTCGGCCTGGGCCGAGGTGGAAGTGAAGGGCTTTTCCACAAAAACGTGCTTACCATTTTCGAGCGCCTTCTTGGCCAGCTCAAAATGCGTCCAGACCGGTGTGATCACCGCCACGGCATCGATCCCGGGGGACTCGAGCAATTGGGAGGGATCGTTCGTGACCTCCAGCCCAGGATAGGCTGCACTGGCAAGCTGGGAGGCATTGGGATCCATATCGCAGATCGCCACAACCTGGCAATCATGCACTGCCTGGAAGTTCCGGACAACATTCGGGCCCCAATAGCCAAATCCTATGACACCAACCCTGATCATGGTTCACCTCGCAGTCGTACAACCGGCTCCCCATTGGACACCATTCGGGCCGCCGGCAACGACCGCAAAACACCTGAGAGCGTTCTTGCCCGTAGGCAACGGCAATTCATAGATTCGATGCTGTGTTCGGAAGGCTCATCCCGGCAGGGTAGAGAGAAAGGTAACACAGGAGAATGCGAATATTCTTAGTATGCGCCTTCGCCCGAGAGCACGGCTTGAGGCGTTCTCAGCAGGATCTTGAGGTCCAGCCAGAGGGACCACGACCGTGCATACCGCAGGTCCAAGCGCACCATGTCATCAAAGCTGGTCCGGCTTCGCCCGTTCACCTGCCAGAGTCCCGTCATACCTGGCTTGGCCTCCAGCAGTCGGCGCCTGTGCCACAGTTGATAGACTTCACACTCGTAGGGAATAGGAGGGCGTGGCCCAACCAGGGACATCTCTCCCCTCAAGACATTGAACAACTGCGGGAGTTCATCAAAGCTGGTCCTGCGCAGGATTCTCCCCACCCGCGTCACTCTGGGATCGTCCACCAGCTTAAAGACGGAGGCCTGCCCATCATGACTTTCCTTGGAAGGGGCTTTCCCGGAAATGAACCGCCGGACGTAGTCTTTATGGATACTTGCATCGTTCGTGGCCAGCATCGTCCGGAACTTAAGAAACACGAATGGCTTTCCGAATCGGCCTACCCGGGCTTGCCGGTAGAATACCGGACCCTTCGAGGTGAGCTTGATGAGGACCGCGGCCAGCGCAAAGAAAGGAGATAGAAGCAGGAGTCCGAACAGGCTCCCCGCCACGTCGATCATCCTCTTCAGGCCCAGACCAATCCGGCGCGCGGCTTTCCGGTCACGGACGTCCGGATACAAATCCAACCCAGCGGGTGGCCCCGGCCTCTTTTCATTCCATTGGTCGGGGAAAACGTGGAGGGTGATATCGATGGAATCGATTTCTTCGGAACTCAGCTTGACACGCAGTGCAGTTATGACCCTTCTCAGGACGGCTTCGGAAACCGTCGGATTGTAAGGGGAATCGACCTCGGTGAAAATCACACCAACCACTGAGTTCTTGTTGAACCAACCGATGGTGTCCGTTTCCCGCATTGAAGTAGCCAGGGAAGCGAGTATGTCCTGCAGCACCCTCTCCCGCGCCTTGGTGTGGAAGAGGTTCTCTCCATCCAGGAGCATGAGGAGGAAAGGTCTCCGGGAGCGCTCCGTCCTCCGCTGCTCCAAGGCAAGAGTTCTTCGGAACGACTCTTCCGGAACAGTTCCGTAACGCCGTGTGCCATAGCCGACGGGGAGGTGCGGAGGATCAGTGACGCGCCGGCGGACTCTCGGTTTCTCGTTCAACTCCAGCGTGACCAATGGACTACTTCCCAGGCTCATGCATCTCTCTCTTGGATTCTCAGCACGCCGAGTAGAGTGTCTTCGCCGACTCTCGGTGGATCAGGCTCCAGTCTTGCGAGGTTATAGGTTCCACCATGGAGGTGTCAACCTCCACGGCAACTGCCTTCCTGAGCATTTCCATAGACAGAACCAACCGGAAGGTGTTCTTCTTGCGCAGGAGGATCCCTTCGATTCCCTCCAGAGGACCATGGGTGACCCTCACCCGATCTCCAATATGCAGAAAGGGGTGAGGTGCAACCGCCCAGGAACTGTCGATGACCCGCCTAACCGCTTCGATCTCGAAGTTCGGGATAGGCTCGGGGCAGCCCGCCGTCCCCACGATCGAGTGAACGCCTGGAGTCATCAAGATCTGGAGCTTTTGCTCAAGGCGATCGCGCAAGAACACATAGCCGGGATACAATGGCAAAGATAAGTGCTTGTCCCGGTCTTTCCACCTGTGGACAGTCGAATACAAGGGGAGGAAAACCTCGAACCCCTTCCCCGACAAAAGACTAGCGACAACCTTCTCGTGTTGATGTCGGGTATAGAGAGCGTACCAAGCGTTGTCCATAGTTGCATTTGTCCTGCCGGGTGCAGATGCCATTGACAACCTCCAGCTCCGCCCTGTGACTTACAGGCACCCTCTCTGTAAGCCGCGTTGCCCTTCCCGGGGCCTTGCTGAAAGGCTCACACTGCCTTGGTCGGCAGGTCTTGCCACTTGAGCCACCCCCGCCGTGCTCGCGAGGTCAAACTGCGTCCGTTGTAACCACGGCAGTCCCCATCCCGGCTGCGAATTGCAATCCGCAAGACTCCAGAATGGCAAAGCCACCTCGACCGCCTGCCCGGACAGCACGCCAACTGCGGAAACCGGTCCGGTCCGAACGCCGACGCTGCCGCATCGACTGTGTGGATGAACTAGCAAGAGCCCCGATTTGCGTAAACCCGTTCGAATGATGCCCATTGACGTTCTCGGATGGCTGCCGCAAGCAAGGGGCCAAACCCAATTCGCCAACGAATTTTTCTTTGCCACCTAAGATACTGAAATATATTGAGTTATCGTTCAATGCATCGAGCGTAAAGGTGTCCAAAAAGACCGAAGTTCGTGGATCGAACCAAGCATGCAAAACTTTGCAAATAGATACCCCTTTGCTTTCCCTATTCGAACACCCCGCATAGGCATCACGTACGGTGTGACTAATTGACCCTATTTGCCGATCCGGGCTGGATGCAAATCGCACCACATGGCCTGCCCCTGCGCGTGGGTTCGAGAAGAAGCAAGGATGGACGCCACCTCTGGCCAGGAGGATACCAACTGGCGGATGCATCAGGTCGCGGGTTATAACATCGGTGATCATCGCCTAAGCTCCCTTACCGTTCCCTTTGCTATGATCCCCCTTGCCGTAGTAATAGTAGGAACCGTAGGTATGGTGCTGCTCAACCCGGTTGAGGATGACGCCCAGAAGTTGGCTCTTGGGAAACTCCCCACAGGCTTTCCGTGCCAGGTCGTGAGGGGTCGTTCCTGAGTTGACTAACAACATCACCCCATCGCAGAACCCGGCAAGCATCCGGGCGTCTGACACGGGAATGACGGGGGGGGAGTCAACGATGATCCAGTCAAAAGCCGGGGTCAACCGCTTCATGAGAGACTCAAAACGGCCATTGCTGATCAGTTCTGTGGGATTGGCGACGACTTTCCCCGCGGGAACAAAGAAGAGGTTATCCGAGGGACCTCGCTGCATGATGGATGTAATGTCGACAGCGCCCGCCAGGAACTCGGAAAGACCGGGCGTAGGAGGAGCTCCCAGGGCGCGATGCATAGCGGGGATACGCAAGTCGGCATCGATCAGCAGAATCCGGCAATCGGGCTGTTTCGCAATGACCCGCGCCAAGTTCGCGGCCACGAAGGTTTTCCCCTCTTGCGGAAGGGGGCTTGTGATGAGCAGCTTTTGCAGCGTTTGCACCTTGCGCATCAGATAGAGCCGCGACCGCAGACTGCGAAATTCCTCCGAAACGAGCGTGTGGCGACGCGCATCCACGTTCCGAGTCAGGGTGGGGTCCGTATTCCAATCCCGGTGCTGACACCGTTCCAAGACGGACTCAAGAACCGGGTCGCCCTTTCCAACCCTGCCGGACGTATCCATCGCCGGCGATTGGTTCACGCCAAGCCGCGCTCCCCCCCAACGGTCGAGAACCGGGGCGCCAGGGGGCTTTGTCTCCGTAAGATTACCTTGACTGTCCAGCAGCGCCTTTTCTTCTTCGGCTTTCTTTAGTGCATCGTGGATTCGGCTCATAACTGTTCTGTCACCAGGCGCCCTCGCATGGCAACTAATTGCCCTTTCGCATTCGGTCCATGATTTGGCCCAGGTTCTGGAGTGAACCCACCAACTGTGACGGGGGCTCTCCCGCTTCCCGGGGTGGGAGGGCAGCACCCTGCTGCTCACCCAGTTCAAACTCCTGTGCCACGGCCTGGACCGTGCCCGCCCGCACCGTCTTCTGCTCCTCTGCGTAGGCAGTGATCAGGGAATGTTCGCAGAGCAGATTAATCACGCGTGGAATTCCGCCTGAATAACGGAAAACCACTTCGCTGGCGTCGGAATTGAAAAGCGGCTCCCCATTGGCCCCCGCGATGCGCAGGCGCTCGGAAATGTAGCCCCGGGTCTCTTCCAGAGACAAGGGCAGCATCCGGCATCTCAGCGTGATCCGTTGCCGAAGCTGGCGAAGCGCGGGCTGGTTAATGAGGTTCTCGAGTTCGGGCTGACCTGAAAGCACGATCTGGAGAAGCTTTTCCGTAGCCGTTTCCAGGTTGGTGAGCAAGCGGATCTCCTCCAGAACCTCCAGGGAAAGGTTCTGGGCTTCGTCCACGATCAGGACCGCGGTTTCGCCGGCGCGGTAGCGCTCCAAGAGCCATTGATTCAACAGCAGCAAGACCTGGCTCTTCATGCGCGATTCGCAGGAGATGCCAAAATCCCCCAGCATGAAGTGCAGGAACTGATTCGCGCTGAGTCGCGGATTGAAGATAAAGGCGGTGGCCACGCGCGCTTCGCGCAACCCTTCCAGCAGCTTGTTGAGGAGGGTGGTCTTGCCGGTCCCCACCTCCCCGGTGAGGAGAACGAACCCTCTCCGGCGTTCCACGCCATAGGTCAAGCAGGCCAAAGCTTCCTGGATCTCCCTGGTCTGAAACAGAAACCGCGGGTCAGGATTGACGTTAAACGGATTTTCCTTCAACCCAAAAAATTTCTTATACATGCTCGCTGTCCTTAAGCAGTGCGCCCTTCCGCCATCTCGAGTTTTCCCGCCTCACCCGCCTGAAATTGCTTCTGTTTCGGCCCTGCCGTGAGATAGGGCACCATGGCAAGCGTCGGCAACCCGAGGCAGGCTTCGATGTCCTTTTCGTTACGCAACGACTTGTCACGCATTTCGAGTAACCAGGCGAGAATGAGGCCCAGGAAAAAGCCCCCGCCTAATCCCCCCAAAGCAAACAGGGGCCGGTTCGGGAAGGTGGGGCTCTCCGGCAGGTTCGCCGGATCCATAATGATGAGTTGCTCCCCCTGCTGGCGCTGCTCCATATCAGTCGCCATCCCTGATTCGTTCTTCTTCTTCAGCAGGTCGTTATAGAATCCCTGTGCGGTCTGGTAATCGCGCGTGATCTCTTTGTACTCCTGCTCCACCACGGGAATCATCTGGATGCGGGACTGGAGGAGTTCAATTTGCTCCTGCAGGCGTTGCTGGGTCTTGCTCTGGGCGCCGATGGCATCGCCATAGGCACGGAGTGTGCTGCGTAGCTGCTGAATATGGGGGGGCTCTGACCCCGACGGACGCTGCGCCTCAGCCTCGGTTTTCGTCTCAGGGCCAGGTCCCTGGTCGTGTAACTTCTTCTTGACCTGCGCGATTTCAGCCTTCAGCTTGACGACATCAGGGTAGTCCTGGGTGTATTGGGCCTCAAGCGTATCCAGCATATTCTGCATGGCAGTAAGTTGCTGCTCGAGCGTTTGGGGCGCCGCCTTGTCCCCTGTTGCCAGCGCAGCCTTCCAGGCGGCCACCTGTTGCGCCAACAGTGACTCCGTGTAGGTCCTGTCTTGTTGCAGACGGCTGAGGGTTTGAGTTGTCGACTGGAGCTGGCCATTCAGAGAATCAAGCAGCTTGAGATTGGTTTGAGCTTCGTCGGGAAGTTCGTGGATGTGCCGGCGCTTGAAGTCTGCGAGTTTGGCGTCCTGCTCGTCGAGCTGGCGCTTGGCATCGTCGGCCTGGGATTGCAGGAAATTTGTGGTGCCCCGAGCCGACTGTTCCCTTTGGCGGAGATTCTCCTCGATGAACATGGACGTGAGGTCAGCACAAACCTGCTGGGCCGATCGCGCCGTGGAGAGAGTCACGCCGATGGAGAAGCCCGGGAGAGTTTCATCGCGGGACCTGACAATGGGTTTTACCGGGGTCAGGGTGATGGCTTTGCGCAGTTCCTCGACCAGTAACTCCATGGGCTGCCCGGCCGCCTCATCCTTGAAAAGTTCGTACCGTTTAATGAGGGGCTCCAGCCGAGTCCGGCTCAGAACTTGCTGCTGCAAGCTGACCACCCGCCCATTCAAATCCTGGGTGACAGTGGATTGGACCAGGTTATTCGGGATGATCTGGCGTTGGATCAGGACCAGAGTATCGGACTCATAGCGACTGGGTAAGAGCAATGCGATGACGTAAAGGAGCACGGGGCCGAGGATAAGCGGGAGGACAATCCACCGCCGTCTTCGGTGCCAGATAGCCACGTAATCGTCCCAGCCGAACTGCCGGTGTCCCATCATGAGATTCTCTCGTCCTTCCCGGTTCTAAGACCTCTCCCACACTCAATGGATCTTTATGGGTTGCGCGTGCCAATTAATGCCGAACCCCCCGATTTGCCGGAAGAATACCGTCGAGCAAGTGGCGCCTTCACAAAGCGCCGTGTTGGCGATTTGCCGCTGCACGGAATAGTGCAGATACATGCTGATGTGCCGCCCCAATTCATGAGATAGATTCACCCCGGCTTGCACGTAATCATATGAGGGGCGAGGGGCAGCCAAGGTGCTCTGCGCCACAGACCGATTGTTCGCATACGCCACGTTCAGGCCCCCATGCACCCGGCGCGACAACTGCCGGCCAAGCGACGCCGTCACCATGGTCCTTTCCGCTCCCGCCATGTACCCCGCGCCTCCGGCCAGGGTCCGGTCAAACCTGAGCATTCCATCCCACCGTAGGGCACGGTACTGCAAGGAATCGTAGGTCCCTAGGAAGAAATTGGTCATCGAGCCGGTCTGGGGTACGGAGATCTCACGGGCCATCGGCGCCACGGAAAGCTCCACAGCGAGCTTGGGGCTGATTTTGCGGCCGTACAGAATCGACGCCCCACGAGTGAGCATTCCCTGCTGGGAGGCACCGAAGTTGAAATGCATTTCCTCATAGCTCACAGCGACTTCGCTGCCCCGGCCGAAAGTGCGGTTGTAGCCCGTCATGACGGTCCAGTACCTCTCATCGATGTAACCCGGCGTGAGGAACTGTTGGGTTCCGAACATCCCCGTGGCCGTGAGGGTGGACCGCGGACCAACGAGGTAGGTAAACTCGCTCAAGGCCAAGTCGCTGAACCGCCGGGCCTGGCCGCCGTAAATGGTTTGGTTCGGCGAGAGCCCTCCATTCAGCGCGGGCGCGCTGGACATCGCCCCCCCGCCCATACCTCCGGCAAAACTCGATAAACCGGCAAATCCTGCGTAACCCAGAGAGCCCTCGGGCAGGTACGTGCCCTGATCCCCCACCATCCAGTTCCACCGGCGCCCATTTACCTGCTCGAACACTGCCAGTTCTTCGGCGGTCCCGTACCGCTTAATGTCTTGCGTAGTCCCCGTGTTGACCGGGCGGTTATAGAAGAAACCTCCGCCGGTGAAGTCCAAGTTCAGCCGGCTGCGCCTATCGACCCTTTGTACGGTCAGGTTGCCGGCACACGAGGTTTGGCTGTAAAGACCTGTGTTGCGATTGAGCCCGGTCGGACTGGTGCTGGCCTGCTCTGTGCACGCAAGTGCCGGCAGCAAGTAATCCTCAGACGTTCCCCCAAAGGTGGGGGCCAGCACTTGCACCCCGCTCAGCGGAGGCAGGGGGGCGGGGGTTTGTCCCTCGCCCGGATTCGGAGCATTCACGGGAGTCTGGCTCGGCCCGGCGGGGGAAGTGGGAGAAGTCGTAGTCGATTCCACCTGACCCGTCGGAGTGTTATCCTGTTGCGCCCACGCCGGGGCAATCCCCCATCCCGTCAGAGCCACGAATGCCATGAACCAGCAGATCTTCCTCATCGACATGAACCCCTATGGGACTACAATGGTGTCCCCAGCTTTTAGAACGATGTTCCCTCGCCTGTCTCCACGCAGCAGATCTTTGTAGTTCAGGGGATAGGTGACTTCCTTCCCCCCTTCGCGCCGCAACAAGTAGGCGCGCTTCTGATCAGCGAATTGGGTTGGTCCTCCTGCCGTGGAGAGCGCCTGGAGAGCCGTCATATTCGGGAACAAGACCATGGGCCCAGGCCTGGCCACTTCGCCGAGCACAAAAACCTTTTGGCTGTTGATCGCCGTTACCGTAACCGTCACCTGCGGATCGTTCAGGAACTTTTGCAGCTTCTCGGTTATGGAGGTTCGAAGCTGCATGGGCGTCAGCCCCTCAGCCTGGATATCATTCACTAGCGGGAGCGAGATCTTCCCGTCCGGGCGCACGGGGACGGCCCGCGATACGCTTGGCTCCTTCCAGACACTGACATCCAGAACGTCCTCCGCCCCGATGACGTAGGTGCCCGCTTCAACTGCCGACAGAGCCTTCGCTGGCGGTTTTTCCGCCGCCGCCCCGGCACTCGCCGGGGGTCCGGCAGGGGCTTTCTGCTGAGCGCACAGCCCCGCCGCACCCGGGCCTAACACAAGAATCATGACGATCGCCTGAAGTTTGTTCATAGGTCCTGTCCATGGGCGGCCGAAGACACGGCCGAATCTTCCATCCCGATTTGTTTTAATTTGTAGAGCAAAGCTTTGTAGCTGATCTGCAGCTCTAGTGCGGCCCGCTTGCGGTTCCAACGTGTCCGCTGCAGAGTCTTCAAGATCAACTCCCGCTCTGCCTGGTGCGACGCCGCCCGGGCAGCCTCCTTGAGGGAGAACTTCTGGATGACTTCATTGCGCGGGCCAGCCTCAGCGCCCACCGATTCCAGGTCCCCCAATGCCAAACGCTCGTCACCCAGGGCGACGATATTCCTCACCGCGTGCTCCAATTGCCGGATGTTTCCCGGCCAAGGGTAGTCCACCAACCTGCTCATGGTCCTGGTAGTGAAAATCGGCTTGGGGCGCCCGAATTGCCCGGCGTACTTCCTCAGGAAGAAATCGACCAGAGCGGGAATATCTTCCTTGCGTCGCCGCAGGGGTGGCAGCCTCAGGCAAACGCCGTTGAGTCGATAATAGAGATCCTCGCGGAAACGTCCGTTGCGGATTTCCTCTTCGATGTTCCGACTGCTTGAGGAAATAATCCGAGCCAGCAGGCAGGGATCCTGGCGGGCCACATCGCCGTCCGGAAGAACATGCAGCAGCTTTGGCTGGCAGGCTAGCTCCAGATCGCTGACTTCATCCAGGAAGACGGTCCCGGCGCCGGACAGGCGCTTGACAATGTTCGCGGCCATTTTCCCCTCGAGAAACAGGTCCAAATCTCGCGAGGAGAGGTTGGCACACGTCAATTTCATGAACGGCTCATTCCCGCGACGGGAAAGCCGATGGACTTGTTGGGCGATCACTTCCTTGCCGGAGCCACTTTCGCCTACGATGAGGACAGGAATGTCGGTCGGCGCGATCTCTGCAATGATGCGCTCCAGGGGCCGCGCGCAAGGGCTCACGAAATCAACGAAGACTTGATCGTCGGGAACCGATGCTTCGGACCTGCCATTGATCAACGCGACATTAGGTCCCTTTGACTCCATTCCCACAGGACAGGCGTTCCTTTCAGGGTGCCAGAGATTAGAGCATATTCAGAAAGCAAGGGGCAGGCCAATGTGCAGAGGGTGTTCGAGGGAAGATCCTCAGGCACGTTCAACCACCTTTTTATCAAACAGATACAGGATAGGACCGGGGGCGTTCTGCTGGCCTGAGGGTAAGAAACGGATTGCCAAGAACTACCATATAGTGGAAATAGTTTTCCTTCATGTTCTAAACTAGTGCAGTTGTTCTCACATTTGTTGGGATTGAATTGCAACTCACTCCGAAGCATTGCGAATAGGCTGGCGATTTCATGGCCCCGTTATAACTGACATTTTGCCCGCATTCGCGAAGTCGAGCCTGGCGCGCGCGTCCATTCCACGCCGCGTTTACGCCCTCCCCGACATGTAACGACGATCATTTTGGGAATGGTCGGGGGCCTGCGAAAGCTACTATCCGAATTGGCCTCAACCACTTGTGCAGCCGGCAAAAGATCCAACCGGTGCGTCGCCAAACGAGTTGCCGGGCTCCTTTTTTCCCCTCGGCCACCTGCAGATTCAGCTATGTCCTTTGGAACGACGCATCAGTGGAAGGCCATTTCCTTTTTATGGAAATGCCCTGTCCATCCTTTCCCGCTGAGACCTTCCGGTCCCTTGGGCAAGCACTCCCAGGGAGATCCTCCAAGCCCGTGTAACCCCTTCCCTGGCGGCCATCTGCGGACTTGATCGACCTGGCAGGAAAAAAAGCCTCTAGCTTGGATTTCTCACCACGGGATTGGAAGGGCGCGCCCAAACAGACTGCGGAAAAACTCGAAGACGCTGTCATTCTGAGCATGGATAGCCGAAGGGTGGCTATCGGTAATGTCAGAAACGGGTCGTCTACGATCATGCGGTCATGAAAGCCAGCGGGCGCAGCCCGCTCGGCCTAACTTGTTCAATTGAAGTGAGTAATTCATCGAGTTTCTGGAGAGCGAGCGTGCGTGCATTGTCATTCTGAGCGAGCGCAGCGAGCGAAGAACCCCTGTAGTTTGTCCTTCTCACTCACCCAGGCGAACTGCGGAGGTCCTTCGCTTCGCTCTGCAGAAACTCGATGCGTAAGTCATTTCGATTCACCATCGCGACACTGTCATCCTGAGTCCCGGTCCTTTCGGGACGAAGGATCTGCATTTGTCTTTGTTACTGAAAACCCATGCAGATCCTTCGCTGCTGCTCAGGATGACAGTTTGGGTGATTGCTTTTCCTCATCGAGTTTCTGGCGAGGAACCGCAGGCGGTCCTGAGTGAGACGAAGGAAGAATCTCGTACTGCCATGAAAATACGCAAAGCGAGATTCTTCGCTTCGCTCAGAACGACAGCGAAGGACTCAGGATGACAGCTTTGGCGGTTTTTCCGCAGCCTGTAAGGCCCCGCCCTTCCGGCAGCGCCCCAAAACCGTCCCAGCGTGGTGAGAAATCCGGGCTAGCTTGGCTGCGCGCGTGCTATCATGGCCGCTCAGATTGTCTACATTCCTGTTTTTGGGGGCATTGATTCTCTATGGGGAAGCTTGCCTTGACCAACAAAGGACCCTGCCCACGGCTCCGCGTCCTTCTTGGAATCCTTCTGGTCGGAGCCTTCCTGGCAGGCTGCTCCTGGCGGGATCTCAACGTCCGGAAGCAAAAGTACTACCAGAGCGCGGCGACTTACATCGCCAAAGGGAAATACCGCGAGGCCGCCATTATGCTCCAGAATGCCATCAAGCTGGACCCGGCTTACGCGGACGCGCATTACGAGCTGGCGAAGTGCTACTTGAAGTTGGGGATATGGCAAAGCGCATTCGCCGAACTCAAACGGACGGTTGAGGTCGCGCCAAGCAACTCGAAAGCCCAACTGGATTTAGGCAATATGCTCTTCGCCAGTAAGGAATACGGGGAGGCAGAGAGCAAGGCAAAACTCGTCCTGGCGGCTGACCCGCAGAATGTGGATGCGCACACGCTATTGGCCAAGGTGGCGGCGGCGCTCGGCGATTCCCAAGGCTCCCTGGACGAAATGCAGCAAGCCATTCGGATTGCCCCGGACCGCTCCAATTCCTACCTGAACCTGGCCCGGCTGCAAGTCGAAGCCAAGCAGTTCCCGGCCGCAGAGGAGAGCTACAAAAAAGCGCTGGCGCTTGATCCTAAATCGGCGATCCCGGCGATGGCCTTGGGGGCCTACTATGCCGAGCGCCACCGTCTCCCGGAAGCAGAGCAGCAGTTCCGGCGCGCCATCGAGCTTGAATCCAAGAACCCCGTCCCCCGCGGAAACCTGGCACGCCTCTATATGGCGGAGGGGAAGAAAGATGATGCGGTCGAGGTCTTGAAGCAAGCCAAGCAGGCCCTCAGCGACCAGCCCGAGGGCTACCGGATGCTGGCTGACTTCTACCTTCAGACCGGCCAAATCGATAAGGCTATCGAGGAGTATGCCGCCCTCGGCCGCGAACACCCGAAGGATTTCCAGGCCAAAACAAACTACACGCAGCTTCTGATTGCGAAGAATCGATTGGACGAGGCCGCGAAGGTTAACGACGAGGTCATGAAAGAATTTCCGAAAAAACCGGAGGGACTTTTCACCCGGGCCCAGATCTGGGTTCGCCAGGGCCGGGCAAACGACGCCATGCCCTTGCTCCAGTCGGCCCTGAAGACAGACCCGAACAACGCCTTGGTTCACTATTACTCGGGACTTGCCTACCTGCAGGCGGGCAAGTCTGATTTGGCCGAGTCCCAATGGAAAGAAGCCATACGCCTGCGCCCCAGCCTGGTCGACGCCCAGCAAGCCCTCGCACTTGCGGCTCAACGTCGTGGCGACGTCGATCAGCTCGGGGAAAGGGCCGAAGCGCTGGTCAAGTACGCGCCCTCTTCACCTCTGGGATACGATTACCGTGCCATGGTCAAGGCACACCGCAACGATCTGGCAGGCGCCGAAGCGGACCTCAAGAAGGCCATCGAGGTGGCGCCCCAACGTCCCTTGGGCTATGCCCGGATGGGGCAATTGCGCATGGCTCAGAAACGATTTAAGGAGGCAGAAACGCTTTACGAGAATGCGCTCCAACGGGATCCGAATTTCACCGAGGCCTTGGGGAGCTTGGTCCGGAACTACCTCCTCCAAAAGCAACCTGACAAGGCTCTGGCGCGCGTGGAGGAACAAGTCAAAAAGGTCCCCGAAAACAGCTCCTGCTACCTCCTGTTGGGCCAGTTGTATGGCGCCCGCAGAGATTTTGAAAAGGCCGAGCCGGCCTTGCTGAAGGCGGTTGACCTGGACAAGAATAACGTGGACGCGGCTATGTTCTTGGCCCAGGCCCAGATCGCGCGGGGAGAGAAGGACAGGGCGATGGCCAGCTACCGACAGTTACTCCAGCAGAATCCCCGGGATGTGCGGGCTTATGTGTCCCTGGGGGCCCTCGAAGAGTCCCTGGGTAAATGGCAGGAAGCCCAAGGCTTGTACCAGAAGGCCCTGGCGATTGCCCCGCATGCACCTCTTGCAGCCAACAATCTAGCCTATTGCATGCTGGAGCACGGTGGGAGTATTGACCGCGCGGTAGCGCTGGCGGAGGACGCCCGGCGGGGAGCGCCGGAATCACCGGCCATTGCCGATACCCTCGCCTGGGCCTATTACCACAAGGGGACGTACCAGCCGGCCATCGATTTGCTCGTGGAGGCCTTGAAGAAAGTCCCCGATGATCCCAATTTCCACTACCACCTGGGCCTGGCGTACCAGAAAGCCAATGACAAGCCCCGCGCCCGGGAGCACTTGGAGCGGGCCCTCCATCTCGGCCCCCAGTCCGCTCATGCGGAGGATATACGCAAGGCCCTTGCGCAGATTCCCCAAGGGTGAGATGCCTGGGGGGTACGGTGCCGCCCCGCAGGGTTGGCTCTCACCACGGAGGGGAGGGCTAAACAGGCTGCGGAAAAACGCTCCGATGCTGTCATCCTGAGCGAAGCGAAGGACCCCTGTATTTGGATTTTCAAGCAAATACAGAGGTCCTTCCTTCGTTTCACTCAGGACCGGCTTCGCCTCCTCAGGATGACAGTGTGAGGGGTGCTTCCGCAACCTGTGAAGCCCCGCCCTCCCGGCAGACCCCAAAACCGTCCCAGCCTGGTAAGAAACTGGGGCTAAGTGTTTCAGGTGCCTGGTTCTTGCGAGGTTCCGTCCTCACGGCACGAATGGCATCGGGTTCTTATCCATTCCGAAGGCGCCTTAATAGAAGCAATTTTGCCTTTTATGGAAATCTAATATCCTTTCTTGCCCTCTCTTTTCCTGCCGCGTGGCCCACGGCTGCACAGGGGATTCGCGACGCCGTGTAACCCCTTGCCCTGGAACCACATGTGGGCTCGGCCGGGGAAGAGAGAGAAAGCCCCCAGCCTTGGCTGCGCACGTGCTATTATAACCAGATACAATCGCTGGATTATTTTCCCGGGGGCGTAAACGTTTTATGGGAAAACCTGCCTTGACCCACTATAGATTGCGGCCTCAGTTTCGCATCCTTCTCGGACTGATGCTAGCCGGAGCCTTTTTGGTAAGCTGCTCTTGGCGAGATCCCAACGTCCGGAAGCAGAAGTACTACCAGAGCGCCGTGAGTTATTTCCAGAAAGCAAAGTACCGCGAAGCTGCAATTCAGCTCCAGAATGCCCTCAAGATCGACCCGGATTATGCGGACGCTCACTACCAACTGGCGCAGTGCTATATGAAGCTCGGCATGTGGCCAGGAGCCTACGTGGCACTGAGCCGCGCCGTCGAAATAGCCCCACGCTATTGGAAAGCCCAAGTTGACTTGGGCGCTTTCCTCCTCGCCATGCGGCAGTACCAAAAGGCTGAAGACAGGGCGAAACTCGTCCTGGCGGCGGAGCCGCAGAACGTGGATGCACATGCACTCTTGGCAAATGCACTGGCGGGACTAGGGGATTCCCAGGGCGCCCTGGACGAAATGCAGCAAGCCATTCGGCTGGCCCCCAACCGTTATAATTCCTACATGAATTTGGCCTTGCTGCAAACGAATGCGAAGCAGCTGGGGGCAGCGGAGGAAAGCTACAAGAAAGCTATAGCGGTAACCCCCAACTCTGCCATACCGACGATGGCCTTGGGGAACTTCTATGCCGCGCAACACCGCTTTCAGGAAGCGGAGCAGCAGTTCCGCCACGCCATCGAGCTTGAACCCAAGAACCCCTCCACCCACGCTGAATTGGCGCATGTTTACGTGGCAGAAGGGAAAAGAGACGATGCGATGGCCGTCTTGAGGCAGGCCAAGCAGTCCTTCCCTGATAACTCGGACGGCTACCGGTTGCTCGGCCAGTTCTACGTGGAGACCGGCCAGATCGATAAGGCTCTTGAGGAGTACGCTTCCCTTTACCACGACCACCCCAAAGATGTCCGGGTCAAGACCACCTACGTGCAGCTTCTGATTTCCAAGACCCGTCTGGACGAAGCATCGAAGCTCAACGATGGAATCTTGAAGGTGAATCCGAGCAACCCGGAAGCCCTCGTCGCCAGGGGACGGATCTTGCTTCTCCAGGGCCGGGCGGGGGATAGCGTATCCGTGTTCCAGTCCGCTCTGAAATTCGATCCGAGCAATGCCTACGGGCATTTTTACCTGGGCACAGCCTATGCTGCGACCGGGTATCCTGAACAGGCCCGGACGGCGTGGGAGGACGCCGCCAGACTGCAACCCAACATGGTGGAGGCGCAGGAGGCTCTCGCAAAACTGGGGCTGGATCACTACGACCTTGACTTGGCCATGAAAAGTGCGGAGGCGCTGATTGCCGCTCAGCCGGCTCTTCCCCAAGGCTACAACGCGCGCGCCGTTGCGAAGGTGCGTCGGAAAGATGTTTCCGGGGCGGAAGCTGACCTCAAGAAGGCCATCGAACTGGCCCCGCACGATCCGATTGCTTATACACGCCTCGGGGAGATCCGCACCCTTCAGAGGGCTTACCCAGAAGCCGAGAAACTCTTTGAGCGCGCCCTGGAAGTTGGGCCTGCCTTCACCGAGGCGCTCGTCGGCATCTCGCAGATCTATGTCATCGAGAAGAAGCCCACCAGCGCCCTCCTTACCCGCATCCAAGCCCAGATCACGCGCGCCCCGAACAATAGCGCCTACTACCAAATGCTAGGACAGATTCTCGCCGGGCTCCGCGATTTTGAGAAGGCGGAGAACGCTTTTGAAAAGGCGGTCGAACTCGATCACAATAATCTTACCGCCTTCGTCATGCTGGCTACCACGCAGGAAGCCCGCGGCTCCCTCGCCCAGGCCTTGGCCAGCGCCCAACGCTCGGCGCAACAGAATCCCCGCGATGTGAGGAGCTATACCCTCTTAGGCATGTTCGAAGAGAAATCCGGAGACTGGCAGAAGGCCCAGGAGACTTACCAGAGAGCCCTGCAGATTGAACCTGGATACCCGCTGGTGGCAAACAACCTGGCTTTTCTGCTTCTCGACCACGGGGGCAATGCGGATTTGGCGCTCTCGCTTGCCCAGACCGCGCGTAGCAAACTGCCTGATTCTCCGACCACCGCCGATACCCTGGCCTGGGCCTATATTCGGAAGGGGGTCTACGGCTCCGCACTCACTCTTCTCGAGAAGGCCGTCCAGCAGGCGCCTAACGTTCCCGACTACCGATACCATCTGGGGGTGGCCTACCAGGGCATGAACAACACCGCGGCTGCCGCCACCCAGTTCCGACAAGTTCTCAAAATGGATCCCAGCTACGTGAAGGGCGAAGAGATTCGCAAGTACCTGGCGAACCTGGGCAGAGGGTAGGAATGTCCAGGCGAAGCCGCGTCAGGGCGGACCAGCATCTCTCAACCTTGCGATGGGGTGCAGGGCTCAAGCGCGGAATCCCTCTCCGGTAGCGGAGATTCTACATCCCTCGTGGTAGGTTCGTCCGGACATCACTGCGTAGGAGCCCATCCCCAGGCCCCCGCAACGAGGCCGCGTCAATCAACTGGGCATTCCCATCCTTAAACAGTTGCATCTCAACCTCTCAGGGAGTGCAGATCCGGCCATCGCCTGAAACTAATCCACGAGAGTTGGTCCCACTCCAAATCCCTGACGGGATGTGCCCCCGCCAGCATGTCAACTCCGGAATTTCCAGATCAGTGGGACATCGATATTGAAATGAAGTTCCGACTGTGCGTAAATACTCCTGAGCGTCAACGGTGGATTTGGCTACCGTCCATCGTATTCAGAACCGAAATGATTCGCTCGTTGGTTTACAGGAGAAACGGTAACAAAATCTGACAGGCTGCTGAAAAAGGGTATCTGTCATGCTGAGGGCAGCGAAACATCTCGCCTTGGCTCGGCCCATTCACGCAAGAACCCAGAGCCAGATCCTTCGCGGAGTTTATCCTGAGCCGGCAGAGCGAGATTCTTCGCTTCGCTCAGAATGACAGCGAAGGGCCCAGGATGACGGCGAAGGGCTCCGGATGACATCGGCGCGAGGCTTTTTCAGCAGCCTGTTAAGCCCGTCTACGCTCGCACATTCTGTTCTTTATGGCCAACGAAACTGACCGGAGGATTTCTATGAAGAGAAGTGACAAGGGAACGATCAGCCGTCGGACGTTTCTTGCTGCAGTCCCGGCTGTCGCATCAGTACCATGGCTACGTGCTGGCGGGGGCGGTGAAGCATTAGCCCTAAATGGTGGCAAAGCGGTTCGCTCCACGACCTTAACCACCCAATGCCCAGGAACTCAATTCTACGACAGCCAGGAGCAGAACGAAGCGTCAGAGGCGGTGGCCTCCCGCAGTTTGTTCCGCTGGTATGGGCCTGGAAAACCCCAGAAGGTGGCGAAGTTCGAAGAGGAGTTTGCCAAGTTTCTGGATTCCAAGTACGTGCTGGGTGTGACTTCCGGCACCGGCGCTCTGCATTGCGCCTTGACGGCCCTGAACGTGGGCCCGGGCGATGAGGTCATTCTTCCGGCCTGGACCTGGTACTCCAGCTATAACGCCATCCTCTTGACCGGTGCGCTGCCCGTATTTGCAGAAGTGGATGAGTCTTTCAACATCGACCCCGAGGATGTGGAGAAGAAGATTACGCCGCAGACCAAGGTGATCATGGTGGTGCACTTGATGGGGGCGCCGGTGAATATGGACGGCATCATGAGCGTGGCGCGCCGGCACAATCTCAAAGTATTGGAGGATGCCGCGCAGTGTGCGGGGGGGCAATACAAGGGCAAGAGACTGGCATCGATTGGGGACATCGGTATCTTCAGTTTCCAGATTCACAAGTTGATGACCGCCGGTGAGGGCGGAGCCGTAGTCACCAACGATCCTCTTCTGTACGAGAGGGCCGTTCGATTCCATGACCTGGGCCTGCTTCGTCCTCCCACCAAGGCGCAGTTGGGCACACCCGCCATGTCCGGCTTTCTCGGGACCAACTATCGCATGAATGAGATGACGGGGGGAGTCCTGCGCGCTCAGCTCCGCAAGATGGAAACCATCCTTGCCGCCCAGCGGAGAAATTGCCGCTACGTCAAAGAGCGCATCAGGAACTTGCCGGGGATTAGGATGCGGACCAGTAACGATCCGGACGGAGATATCGGTATCACAATTGATCTTCTGCTGTCGAGCAAGCAGGCGCGCGATCAATTTGTGGCGGCCATGGCAGCGGAAAACGTTCCGATGGCGCCGCCCACCGCGGCCGTGGTGCTGACCGTGGCGCCGTATATCGAGAACAAGGTGACGCCGCACGCGGAGTGGCCGACATTCAAGACGCCGCGGGGACAAGCCATCCGCTATGGCCAGGAGTGCTGCCCGCGCACCGCCGATATCTTCGATCGGGCGGCAACCCTCACCATCGGCCCGAAGTATAGCGACGACGATTTGAATGACATCGTTGCTGCCATCACCAAAGTGCATCGCGCCCTGGCAAGCTAGGTTGGGCTGAAGACATTTCGTGCGCAAGGTGGCCGGCGGACTCCCGCGTTTGCCGGCCACTATGACCGCAGGAGGGAAAACTGCGCTGGCCAAAACCCTTTAGAGATTACAGTTGGGCCCACTTTCTAGGTGACTTGTCAGGGGGGGCAATCGCAGCGTTGATTGCGTTGCCCTATGGACTGGCGCTCGCTTCTTTGATGGGGTTGCCCCCCGTACTGGGTGTATACACGTCCATCATCACCGCTCCCTTTTGTGTCATGCTTGGCCGCAATCCGGTCCTCATCGGCGGCACCTCCAGTGTGACCATACCGTTCATCGCGGCGGCGGTGCGTTCTCAAGGCATCTCGGGCGCAGCGAAGGTCTGCGTTGCTGCCGCGATTGTCATGATGGCCTTCTGCATTCTGCGCCTTGGCCGCCATGTTTCCAAAGTCCCTCCCTCCGTCGTGGCGGGTTTCTCCTGTGGAATCGGCGGCATGATGATCATTTCGCAGTTGCGCACGATCTTCGCTCTACCTGCTCCGAAGAACGGGTGGAGAGAGTCGATGCTCGGGCAACTGGCGCAGGTCATCTGGAACTTACGTGGTCTGCACGTGGTTCCTGCCCTGGTTGCTCTCATTGTGGTGGTTGTGGCCACGGCGATGGTCTACTGGCTACCCCGGAGTCCGGCTCCTCTGTGCGGAGTGATGGTAGCCTTGCTGATCAGCAGAACTATCGGATGGCATGAAAGAGAAGTGGGCGCCCTGTTTGCGGGATTGCCACCGTTCGTCGGTTTTCACTGGGAACCTTCAGATATCTGGAAAGTGCTCCCGGACGCCTTCGGGCTGGCTTTCGTGTCCTCGGTCAACCTGCTCATCACCTCCCGTGTGGTGGAACATTTTCGCGGAGGTCACAGGCGCTTGAAGAAGCACGATGCAGACGTGGAGCTGGGGGCTTATGGCATCGCCAACCTGATCGGTGGGACGTTTGGCGCGCCCTTGAGCGTGGGTATCCCGGCCCGCAGCCTGGCCAACGTGCAGTGCGGCGGCACAACTCGCCTCTCCAACCTGGTGCACGCGCTGTTTCTGGTGGGCTTCCTCACTTTGGGTACGCATTTTCTGGCGCAGATCCCCCTCGCGGCGCTGGCCGGAGTCACTGCCTGGATGGGCGCCCGCCTACTGGATTGGAGCACCTGGGGGCGTCTGAACAAGATGCGCCGCGTGGACGCAATCGCCTTCGTCGTCACAGCCCTTGCAGTTCTATGTGTCAACGCAGTCGGCGCGGTGGCGATCGGTTGTTCCATGTATCTCCTGCGTCGCGTGTACCGCCGGTTCTTTGCCGCCCCTCTGGTGGCCCGTGCCGAAAGTCAACAGGACGAGGGCAGAGTTCACCCCTCGCCGACCGAAACCTGAGAAGTTTCCAGCATCTTCGAAGTGAGGGAATACACATGAGAAACGATATTCTAACCCGCAGAAAGTTCTTGGAAAAAACCTCCGTAGGGCTTGCGGCGGTCAGCGTGGCTTCCAAGGCAGGTGCGGTTCCAGGTAACCCGAACGTCCTGGCGGTAAAAGGGGGCACTCCCGTACGGACGAAGGATTTCCCCACCTGGCCGCAAACGAACGAACTTGACGAAGCCAATATCCTCAAGTCCCTTCGCAATCATCGCTGGTGTACTTTTGATGGGGAGTTCATCCCGCAATTCGAGAAGGCGTGGGCAGAAAGGTTGAAAGTCGGAGGCTGCGTCATCACCCCTTGTGGCACGCATGCGCTTCACACGGCACTCGAAATCCTGGGAATCGGTCCCGGCGACGAAGTGCTGGTTTCACCTTACACCTATATCGCCACCCTCGACGCCATCATGTTGTGCTACGCGCTGCCCGTATTCGTGGATTCTGACCTGAAGACATTCCAGTTGGATCCCGAGGACATCGAGCATCGGATCACCGCACACACGCGTGCCATCCTGCCCGTGCACATTTTCGGCGGCGCAGCCCACATGGACAAGGTTCTGGCGATTGCGGAGAAGCACCATCTCCCCGTGATCGAGGATGCTTGTCAGGGGCATATGGCGGAATGGCGGGGGAAAAAACTCGGCACCTTGGGGACGGTCGGCTGCTTCAGCTTCCAGGAATCGAAGAACCTTCCTGCGGGGGAGGCCGGGGCGTTAGTCAGCAACCGTGAGGATCTGATCGCCAAAGCCTTTGCCTTTCGGGATTTTGGACGGAGCCCGAAGCCTGGAGGTGGTTACTCCATCCGCGGCACCAAGTATCGCATCTCGGATTTTGCCGCCGCGGTGCTCATGGCGCAACTGACGCGATTCGATGCTGTCAGCGCACTTCGAGAGGCGAATGCCGCTTACCTCCGGGAAGGACTCAAGAGCGTGCCGGGAATTGCGCTGCAGGAGTCTTACCCGGAATCGGCGCGACATAACTATTACTGCTTTGGCCTTCGCTACGACCGGGCGCAGTTCAGTGGGGCGTCGCGCGAAACATTCATCCAGGCGCTGAACGCCGAAGGCATCCCTATCAGCGCCGGATACACTCCGCTGAACAAGGAACCTTTCATCGAGGATAATCTGAATTCCCGTGGATTCCGCGCGATCTACAGCCCGGAGCGTTTGGACAAATACCGGAAGCAGAATCACTACCCCCGCAATGATGAACTCTGTGCCACCGGTATGTACCTGTCCCAACAGGTGCTGATTGGATCGAAGCGGGACGTGGATGACGTAGTTGAAGGCTTCGCGAAAGTCCAGAAGAATGCGGCGATGTTGTGACCACTCAGGCGGTGAACCGTATGGTAATTAAATCTGGAGGCACTCACCATGGATGCCAAAGAGAACGATAAGAAACTGAGCAATACCACCCGCAGGACTTTCCTGCAAGCTGGCGGCATGGCCTTCCTAGGCCTTACGGCGCCTGCCCGCGGACGCGTGGCCGGGCCGCTGGAATCCCTGGCGATATCCGGAGGTCCCAAGACCGTTTCCTTTCCGAGCGACCGGCTCGACGAACTCACTCGCTGGCCCCGGTATGGTTCCGCGGAAAAGCAGGCGCTCCACGAGTTGATCGACAACAACCAGTTTTACGACGAGCTTCCGGCCTTCGAAAAGGAGTGGAAGGCATATACCCAATCACCGTACGTAAAAGCCCACATGAATGGCACCAGCGCGATAACCAGCATGTTCTTTGCGCTCGACCTGCCTCCTGGAAGCGAAATCATGGTGCCTTCCTACGATTGGTTTGCTGATGCCCTCGCCCAGCGCTTCTTCAGTTACGTTCCGATCTTCATCGACATTGACCCTCACACCTCATGCTTCGACCTGAACGATGCCAAGCGCAAGCTCACCCGGAATACGCGCGTCCTGTTCCCCATGCACGCCTGGGGCCTCCCTTGCGAGATGGATCACATCGCCGACTTTGCCAAAGAGAAGGGGCTGATCGTGATTGAGGATGCCGCCCATGCACACGGCGCCTCGATGCAAGGGAAGAAGATGGGAACTTGGGGGGCCATGGGTATCTATAGTTTTCAGGCCAGCAAGGTTTTGCCGGCCGTGGAGGGCGGCATGGGAATGTACCAGACGCGCGAACACTACGAACGCGCCGCGGCTTTCGGCCATTACGAGGATCCCATAAAGTTTCCCGCCGACAGCCCCGTCCGGGCTTATGCGGATACAGGATTCGGCCTGAAGTTGCGCATGCATCCTTTCGCCGCGGCCATTGCCCGCCAGCAGTTGCGCGTCCTGGACGAACGTAATGCGCTGATCGAAGCCAAGGTTCGCCGGCTGAATGATCGCTTGGTTCAGCTTCCCGGCTTGAGTGAACCCCACCTCCGAGCCGACCAGAAACGGGCTTACTATTATGCAAACATGCTGCTGCTTGACCCCTCCAGAGCCGGCTTCTCACGCGACGCTCTGGTAAAAGCTCTCCAGGCCGAAGGGGTGCGCGTTAGCGTGTGGGTTTATCCGGAACAGCACAAGCTCAAGATCTACTCAGAAGCCAAATGGTGGCACCACCCACCGGTGATTCCGTCTTCCATGCCGGGTAATGAGTATATTAATAAGAACCACATCTTCCTGCCGCTGCTTTACGGGGAGGCCAGCGAAGTGATCGATCAGTACGCCCAGGCCTTTGAAAAGGTGTGGGCGCACCGCTCAGAGCTTGCTGCACTCTGAGAACCAGAAGACCATTCGTGGCGCGTTGGCTCGGGCGCAAGTGTTCTTCGCTTGGCCTGCTTGACGGGCGGCGCCCACAGCGTCAGGCGCGGAGGACGCGCCAAAACAAGCCCCGCCAACTGCCCGCCTAGCCTCCTTTCACAACCGCGGGATAGACTTTCCGGATGGCGGCAATAATATCTGCCACGTCCTGCTCTGAGTATGTGGGGTCCATGGTAACGCCCGCGTAGCGATTCCAGATATCGATCGTGCGAGGGCAGCAGCCTGCGCCGTATTGGAGGTCCCTTTCCTCGGGGGCCGCGAACGACGGCCAATTCGCTTCCGGCGGTTCTTTCCTCTCAATGTGGGGCGCGAGGGGCAGGATTACAGATCCCTCCATGGGGCCGGCCGGAATGTTTTCCGCTGCGAGGGCCGAGATCAAACGATCCCGCTCCGCCAGACCTCCGGTGCGGATGTAAACCGAGGAGCGAAGCGCGCCATCCGGGTCAGTGCTCTTGCGAAGCTGAATGCCCGGAAGATGGCGGATACCCTCAGCCACCCGTTTCCCCCTGTCGCGAAAGTCCGCGACAATGCGATCGAGCTTGCGCAACTGGGCGCGCAGCACTCCACCCGTGAACTCGTTCATGCGAAACTGCCATCCGACCACCATCCTCATTTCCTCTTTGCCGGGAGTCTGGCCCAGGGCGGCAGCGTGAGGGTCACGCAGCAGACCCAGGTCGTGCACCCGCGCGGCGCGCTCGAACACATGAGGATCGTTGGTCAGCAAAGCCCCACCCTCGCCGGCGGAGATGGTTTTGCACAACTGAAAGCTGTAAATCCCGCAATCTCCCAGCGAACCAACCGGACGGCCTTTATAAGTTGCCCCCATACTTTGCGCGCAGTCCTCCAGGACTTTCAGGCGATGGCGGCGAGCAATGGCGAGGATCGGGTCCATGTCGGCCGGTTCACCCATGATATGAACCACCATGATGACTTTGGTGCGCGGCGTAATGTGACGCTCGATGTCCGAGGGGTCAAGATTCATCGAGTCGTCGATTTCCGCAAAGACCGGGGTTGCACCGGCGGCGACGATCGCGTTGTAGCAGGAATACCACGTCCAAGCGGGGAGAATGACCTCGTCCCCGGGCCCGGCCTCGAGCGCGGCCACGGCGGTAATCAGGGCTGCCGAACCCGAGGTTACCGCCACGCAGTATTTCGTGCCCTGACGCGTTGCCAGTTCTTTCTCAAACAGATTACATTTGTTGGGAGACTTGCCTGCGGGGCCGATGCCGTACCAACGGAACGGACTGCGCCCCTCCAGCACTTCCAGCACTTCCCGGCGCTCCTCGTTATCGTAATAATGGGGCCCGGGAAAATTCGCTCGCAGCTCCGTAGCGCGGACGGGAGAACCACCGTCGATGGCCAGCCGAAGTGCGGCGGGATCAGAACCGGCTATCGGCGCCGCCGCTTCTATAGAACTATTCTGGGCCAGTAATCCAGCCGTGGCGGACCCCGCCGCCGCGGCCAGGAACTTCCGCCGCGTTATGCCCTCAGCGCCAAGCCCTGAAAGATTGCCCTCTCGAGTACTCGATGGGTTGTCCATATGCACCTTCCCCCTTTGCCGTATGATCAATCCGGGATCACTGGGTTCGAGCTTTACAGGATCTACACTACCACCAGTTTTCGGAGAAGCCTACGAGTACTGGCAGTTTGCTGAAAATCGTAACCAGCACGCCAGCCGGCGCGCAGATGTCGTGGGCCTTCGGCTTGCCACCGCATCTGAAAATGCTTCGCGGGATGCGCGCCCTTGTGAAGGCCGTTACGCGCCGCTATTCCTTCAAGCAGGCGGGAATGGGCGTCGGCGCCACGGCCTTGTCCATCCTGCTGCACCGCGATTTTCGGCTGACGGACATTTCCGGGAAGGTCGTCAAGAAGCTTCTCGCCTGAAGCTTCGCGGTGTGTCGATCCGAGGTCTCCCGTGCCGCGGTTCCCATCACGCCGGCGCCGGTGGCAGTGTGAATCCATCTGCAAGCAGGTGCTTTGAGGTAAATTTCATACTGTCGGCAGCTGGTAGTATCCTAATATGGCGGAGTGAGTTCCAGAAAGGGGGTCGGACCTTCAGGTCCGACAATAGCCAACACTCCAAACGGGGCCTTTAGGCCCTGAAGCTTCAGGGGCTTAAACAGGCTGCGGAAAAACCCAGTTTGGTAACGGTATTGCATCGAATGAGGCATGCGAGGAGATGATGAGAAGCAACCAGCGATGTTCAGTTACATCACCTTGGAGCGGCGGGTTCCTGCGG
>Ga0116116_1000403_pt1 | contig 48111 bp, 43 predicted proteins | sample June2015DPH_10_1_FD_89722 | JGI IMG/M metagenome (GOLD analysis project Ga0116116, IMG submission 89722) | Peatland microbial communities from SPRUCE experiment site at the Marcell Experimental Forest, Minnesota, USA - June2015DPH_10_150 | ecosystem: Environmental > Terrestrial > Soil > Wetlands... | reverse complement strand
CAAGGAGAACCCATGCCCCTCGCTGTCATCCTGAGCGAAGCGAAGGACCCCGGCAGTTCGCGGGGGGTTGGCGAACAGAGTAAACTACGGGGGTTCTTCGCCCAAAATGCGGGCTCAGAATGAAAGCTCCTACGAGTTTTTCCGCAGCCTGTGAAGCCCTGCCATTCCGGCAGCCCCCAAAAACCGTCCCAGCGTGGCGAGAGATTTGGGCTAGCGCCTACTTCCGCAAATAGCTGTCCGTCCCATCCAGCCAATCCTGGCGGATGGGGCTGAAGACATCGAAGCCGCGGGTGTCCTCGAGCGCCAGCGCGCTGTGCGGAACGCTGGAGGGAATCACCAACACCTCGCCCGCGCGCACCATGATTTCGCGGCCCTCGAGCTCGAACTTGAGCGCGCCCTCGAGAATCAAGCTGATCTGCTCGCTCACGTGCTGGTGCGTCGGCACCAGGCACCCCTGGGCGAGAAAGAGCTGCGCCACCATGGCCTTCTCCCCGGTCACGAGTTTCCTCCAGAGCTTATCGTTTAGAACTTCTCTCTTCACACTCTCCCACGCCAAGAGCTGCATCGCGATTCCTCCTGCTAAAGCTTTCGCTGATTCGGTTGTCCAGGTCGCCGCCCCCGGGGCGACACGTCATTGTACATGTGCCGGGTGAAATTTCGAGCTAAAATGGCTGCGGCGCAGGCCCGCTGGGAAACGAGAGTCCGGGCGTGCGTTGCGTGGCTTGAGAGGCGCAGCAGGCAACTGAAGAATCTTATGTTTTCACTCGTCCCGGTTTTTCTACGCCTCGTCGATTCCCTGGCCCTCGCGAGTCTCCTCCTGCTTGTCTGGATTCCCTTCTTCTGGTCCCTGTTTCACCCCGGCATCCACTACTGGCGGCGGATGGGCAATCGCGCCTTGTGGGTGGCGCTACCCGTCTGGCTGGGATTTGCGGCGGGCCTCCTTCTCGCACGCCACTGGCTTTTCGCACGGCGCTTGGAGCGCGATGCGCTGACCTGGATGGTGGGTGGGGTTCTGTTTTTCCTCGCCGCCTGGTTGGAAGTCGAGACACGCCGCACGTTCGGCTGCCGGCGCCTGGCGGGCCTGCCGGAGATTCACCCCGAGCATCGCTTGCGTGGCGTGGTGAGCACGGGCATATACGGTCGCATGCGTCACCCGCGCTACCTGCTCTACATGCTCATGCTCCTGAGCACGGCGTTCCTGACCGGCGCCCTGGCGATTTTTTTGCTGGCTATTCTGAACGTCCTGTTGTATCAAATCCTCGCACGGCTTGAAGAGCGTGCCCTACTGGACCAATATGGCCCTCAATACGAGGCCTATCGGCGGTTCGTCCCGCGGTTCGTGCCTCGACTGGGGCGGAGACCCGAAGCCCAGATCTCGTCCTGAAGGGGAGATTCCCATGTACCAGCGATTTTACGCCTTCCTCCTGGTCACCCTGTGGATGGTGTCCGTACCTTTATTCGCACAGCAACCCTGTCCGAGCTTTACGGTAACCGTCGGTTCGGATGAAGATCATCTGATGCTCAGCATCAACGGCGCTGATAATCCGCAGGAACAGATCGCGGCGTTGGACAGCTTCGTGCAGGAACACGCGGATTCCAAGTTCATTACCTGTGCGAACGAATACTACGCCACGATCAACCTGAAGCAGAATAATGTCGACAAATCCATCGAGTTCGCGGAAAAGGATCTGGCCGCGAATTACCAGGACCTGACCCTGCTTCTCACCCTCATGCGGGCCTATGTCGCAAGCACCAAGGTAAGCGACACGGTCTTTGACGCCATCGGCAAGATGCCTGACCAGATCAAGGCAGAAGTCAACCCGAGCCGGCCCCCCAACGCCAGCGATGCCGACTGGGATAAGATTCAGAAAGACGCCGCCGAACTGGCCAAGGACAGCCGCGCCTACGCTGTGTACGCGTTTTTCCAGCTCCTGCCACGCGTGACTGACGGCGCCAAGCGCGTCCAGGCCCTCGACAATTTCATCAAGGCTTATCCCGAGTCTGAGAAGGACAACGCGGGCCAGATCAACCCCGCCTACTTCCAGGCTTACCAAATGCTGAACAATCTCGACAAGACGGTGGAGTATGGCGAAAAAACTGTCGCCGCCGATCCCAACAACCTGGTTGTGCTGAATACCATGGGTCTGATTTATGCCTTCTATGTAGCCCACCCGGTGGTCGACAAGGCCGCCGACTATGCGCAGAAAGCTCTGACCGTGGCGCAAGGCTTGAAGAAACCGGAGGGCGCGGACGACGCGGCGTTTAAGAAGGAACAGAACAACCAGCTAGGGATGGCTCACCTGACGCTGGGGTACGCCGCCTTTGTGAAAGCCGGCAAGACTAAGAAGCTGCAACCGGCGATTGATGAGCTCAAAATGGCCGGTGACCTTTTAGAGGGGAATCCAGCGCTGCAGGGTCAGGCCTATTACTACCTGGGTTATGCCTACGAATCCGGGTACCCCACCAACCATCGAGGGGCGATGGATGCCTTGACGAAGGCCGCGGACCTACCCGGACCGCTCCAGAGCCAGGCACGCGATCTCCTCGCCAAGGTCAAGGTGGCAGCAGCCAAGTAATAGTTCCTCGCGCCTGGGTCAGGAAGGTATTCTGGGCGGCGGAGCACCGGGTTGCGGCCGCGCCGCCTGTCGCCTCCAGAACCAATACACGGGCAGGCCCGCAGCGAGCGTCAAGGCCCCGAGCCCAGCCTCCCGGGGCTCTTCCCTCAGAGTGTTGGCCAGGAACCACGCCGTGCCCAGCACGAAGGCCATCGGCACATAGGGATAGCCCCATACCCGATAGGGCCGGGGTGCGTCCGGCCTCTTGCGGCGCAGCACCACCACTGCGAACGCCCCCAAGGCATAGAACATAAACGCCGCGAAGATCACGTAAGTGAAAAGCTGCTGGTAAGTCCCCGCTGCCACCAACAGGATCGCCCAGGCGCCTTGCACCACCAGCGCCAGGTGCGGAGTGTGGAAGCGCGGATGCACACGCGCGCACCAGCGGAAGAACAGGCCGTCCTCCGCCATGGCGTAGTAAACTCGCGGCGCGGCCAGAATGCTGCCGTTCAAGCTCCCCAGGGTGGAAATAATGATCAAGAGCGAGACCAGGTAAGATCCGGTGTGGCCGAAGATGCGCACCGCCGCATCCGCTCCCACGCGCGAGGAGCGCGCCATCTGGTCCATGGGCAGCACGTGGTAGTAAACCAGGTTCAACAGCAGGTAAGTTACGATGACCGCCCCAGTCCCCAAGATCAGCGCCAGCGGCAGGTTACGCTCCGGGCGCTTAACTTCTCCCGCGGCGAACGTGCACACGTTCCAGCCTTCGTAAGCCCAGAACGCCGCGACCATCGCCACGCCGAAAGACGCAAAAAAGCGGTGGCTGGTGGGCGCCGGTAGAGCCGCCTGCCCGGCGGGCAGCCCCCTGACCAACACATACCCCAGCAGGATGACCAGCGCAATGGCGCCCACCTTGAGTCCGGTCAGGACCGACTGCACGGCCCCGCCTTCCCGCACACCCAGGTAGTTAATCGCCGTCAACACCGCAATCGCGGCCGCCGCGGCCGCCTTCTGTTCCCAGGGGGTGAGGGGCAGGAATTCGTTTAGGTATTCGGAAAAACCCACGGCCAGAACGGAAATCCCCCCCGTCTGCGTCGCCACGAAAAAAGACCAGCCGCAAAGATACCCCAGCAGGGGCCCATAGGCCTCGCGCAGAAAAACATACTGCCCGCCGGCCTGGGGCAGCATCGCGGCCAGCTCGGCAAACGAGAGCACACCCAGCAGGCTGAACAGACCCGCCACCGCCCACACGGCAAGCGCTGCTTCCCTTGATCCCACGGCGCGCGTGATTTCCGCCGGCACGATGAAAATGCCCGTACCGATCATGACGCCCATAACAATCGATGTCGCTTCCCACAACCCCAGGACGCGCAGCAATTGCGGCGGCCCAGTGGCAGCGACCGTCGTGACCGGAGCATGGGCGAGACGATCCATAGAATGAATGAAGCCCGCCCGGAGCAGCTTCGCTTCCCTCCCCCAGCCGCCCCCGGGTACGCGACACAATAGAGGAAACCATTCGCGTGGTCAATCGGAGATGTGGAGTAGTCCCCGCCGCAGTTTGACAAACCCGCCGCCACACCCCAGAATCAATCTCTTGGGCATTACGGGAAACTCCCCGGAGAGGATGCATGAGCAAACAAGTCAGTCTGCAGGATGTATTGAACGCCCTGAAAACCGTGAAGGACCCAGACCTCGCGCGCGACATCGTCACGCTGGGGTTTGTGAAAGACCTGGAAGTCGGCGACCACCGCGTTTCGTTCACGCTTCAACTCACCACACCCGCCTGCCCCGTGCGTGACCAACTGCTGGCCCAGGCACGCGCGGCGGTCGAGGCGCTGGGTATAGCCCAGGTGGAGGTGCGACTCGCGACGCAAGTTCCCGCGCACGGCGCAGGCCACTCGCTGATTCCGCAGGTGAAGAGCACCGTGGCGGTGGCGAGCGGCAAGGGAGGGGTGGGCAAGTCGACCGTGGCCGCCAACCTGGCGGTGGCCCTCCAGCGCAGCGGCGCGAGAGTGGGCCTGATGGATACGGACGTCTATGGTCCGAGCGTGCCCATCCTGATGGGCGCGAGCGCAGCCCCGCATGTGGTGGAGGGCAAAATCGAGCCCCCCGTCGAGTACGGCATCAAGCTCATGTCCATGGCATATTTTCTGCCCAAGGACGAAGCCGTCATCTGGCGCGGCCCCATGCTGCACAAAACCATCCAGCAATTTCTCGGCGACGTGCGCTGGGGCGAACTCGACTACCTCATCATGGATCTGCCTCCGGGCACCGGCGACATCCAGTTGAGCCTTTCGCAAACCATACCCCTCACGGGCGCGGTCATTGTCTCGACTCCGCAGGATTTGGCGTTGACTGTCGCCTCCAAAGCCATCGCCATGTTTCAGAAGTTGAACGTGCCCATTCTTGGCATCGTTGAGAATATGAGCTACTACCGGTGCCCCGAGTGCGGGCACCGGGAAGAAATCTTCGGACATGGGGGCGCACGCGAGGCGGCCCATAAGCTCGGCTTCCCGTTCTTGGGCGAGATTCCGCTCGACCCGGCGATTCGCATTCAGAGCGACGGCGGCAAGCCCGTGGCGCTCGACGACTCGACCGTTTACGGCAAGGCCTTCCGGGAAGTCGCGGAGGCGCTTGCCGCACGCATCTGCGTCGCGAATTACCAGGAGCCACAGGATATTAGTATTGAGTAAGAAGCTGTCAGCTATCAGCTATCAGCTCTCAGCTTTCAGCGGTCAGCTAGAGCGGAAGGCTGAATGCTGAATTCTGAATGCTGAATGTTTTGCGAGTCCATGTCACCGAGTGGAAAACTGTCAGCGGTCGGCTGTCAGCCCGAGCCTTAGCTGAAAGCTGAGCGCTGATAGCTGAAAGCTTGTGTTAGCCCATGCCCCCGACCCCAACCAAAATCAAACTCGCTGCCGGCGACAACACGTTGTCGATCCACTGGTCCGACGGGCACGTGAGCGCTTATCCCTACCGCTACTTACGTGGCAAGTGCCCCTGCGCAACGTGCGATGAAACCGGCCCGCCTGCCGAGCAGGCCGTGGGCGGGCTGCCCATTCTCGGGCAGAAACCCCTGCGCCCCGAGCGCGCGGAACTGGTCGGCCGTTACGCGCTGCAAATCTTCTGGAGCGACGGCCACTCCACTGGCATTTATGCCTTTGACCATCTCCGCAACCTGTGCCCCTGCCCCGAATGCACAGCCCTCCGGGAGGTCCGAGAACCCCGGGATTGATGTTTCCCAGCTCTTGGTTGCCGGCCTGCATCTCTTCGAACCCTCGGTCTTCCGGCCGGCAGATCACCCGATCATCAGATCACCCGATCACCCGATTCCTAGATAATTTCCACGTGGCAGTTTTTCACGAGCCTCTTGAACTTCGTGGCGTCGGCGTCGCTGCCCACAATCGCCGCATAGTGCATGGGCACGGCGATCTTGGGGTTGATGGCCGCCGCGGCTTCCACGGCCTCTTCCACCGTCATCACGTAGGTTCCGGAAATCGGCAGCAGCGCCACATCGCACTGGAGGCTCTTCATCTCGGGGATGAAGTCCGTGTCACCGGCGAAATAGACGCGCGTGCCATCCAGGGTGAATACAAATCCCAGGCGTTTCTCTGCCTTGGGATGAAAAGCCTTTCCTGGCTCGCGAAACTTGTTCACGTTGTAGGCCGGGACAGCTTCGATCTCAACTTGGTCGACGGAGAGCTTCCCCCCGGGATCGAGGAAACGGGTTTCTTTCACGTGCACGGTCTTGAGCCCGTCCTTGCAGAGCGGGCTGGCCACGATGGTGGTCCCGGAAAAAATCACCTTGCTCAAATCCTCCAGGCTCAGGTGATCGAAATGCTCGTGGCTGAGCAGGATGATGTCCGCCTCATCACGCTTCGTCACCTTGAACGGATCGGTGTAGACCACTTTGGACCCCTTGATCTTGAAGGTGTCATGAGCAATGCGGGTGAATTCAAGGTTCAGGATTTTCATCAGCCCCCTCCAGGTCAATTTCCTCTATCGCGTCAACGCGGGCGACGCACGCCACCTAGAATACCACCGCAGCCCGGGCCAATTCGAGAGCAGAGACGATTCGTGTCGCTGGCTTGTCAAGTTGTCCCCACACCGATTCGCAGGCCGCTCAGCAGCCACCGTGACTCCATCCCTTATGGACATTCCCGCGGAAGCGGGAATCCCGCATTGTCGCCAGTCATAGAGCCGGCAAGACTCAGCAAGTCTTCCAACCCATCCAGAAACTGTGCTAGAATCTTTCAAGTTTCCGAGTCAGATGGGCCGTTAGCTCAATTGGTAGAGCAACTGACTCTTAATCAGTAGGTTGGGGGTTCGATTCCCTCACGGCTCACCATTAACCCGGGCAGTAACAATAGATTAGACGCGATCTATACAGAGCGAAATAACTTGTAGCGGCGCTCTATGAGCGCCGACCGGCGGTCATAGACCGCCGCTACAGGGCAATGCGCAAAACCTTATGTCGCTCTGTATAGAGCTTGAACTTAGAGTCAGAGAGCCCGAACTTGATTCCCCCCTTCGGGCTCTTCATGGTGTCGAGGTCCTTCACCCTAATCTCTTTAAGCGCTCAGGGGACAACATGACTCCCCCCTTCGGGTTCTTTGTGGTGTCGAGGTCCTTCACTTCGATCTTCTTGGTTGGCTTCTTCGGCTTCTTGACCATGGCTAATCTCCTTTCGTTAACTCACTCATGCCCGATCGAGCCAGGCTCCGCCCTCCCGACTTGCAGCAAACTGTTCCTCAGCATCGCGGCTGAGTGCTGTGTCGTCACGTCAACTAATAGATTTTGGGGGAGGACACGTCGACCTGCTTGCCTCCCTTGGGATTCTTCTTGGTGTCCAAGTCCTTCACTTGGATCTTCTTGGTCGGCTTCTTCGGCTTCTTGACCATGGGTCTTCTCCTTCCTGGGAATCCAGTCTCCTGGCGAACTCTAAGACGCCCTTCGCTGCTTAAAGCTTCGGGTTAAGCATTGGGCTAAGCGGAATCAGTGATCACCTTCATTGGAATCTGCAGTGGTCTTTGTCCGTTGATTCCCCGCCTATCTGCAGTGGTCTTTGTCCGTTGATTCCCCGCCTTTGGGGTTCTTCCTGGTTTCCAAGTCTTTCACTTGAATCTTCTTGGTGGGTTTCTTCGGTTTTTTGAGCATGAACATTCTCCTCTCATGAATTCACGCATCTTCCTTCGGGCTAAGTGCCGATGTCGATAATGCTCGGCACCGGGGGCTTTGTGGGCCCAAGTTTCCCGCCCTTGGGATTCTTCTTGCTGTCCAAGTCCTTCACTTGGATCTTCTTGGTGGGTTTCTTTGGCTTCTTGACCATGGGTCTTCTCCTTTTGTGAATTCACGCATCTTCCTTCGGCTAAGTGTCGATGTCGATAATGCTCAGCCCCGGGGGCTTTGTGGGCCCAAGTCTTCCGCCTTTGGGATTCTTCTTGGTGTCCAGGTCCTTCACCTGGATCTTCTTGGTGGGTTTCTTTGGCTTCGTGGCCATGGCAATTCTCCTTTCACGAGTTTGACGAGTCTTTCTCGCCTCGGCGTCACCGTGGTCCTCGCTTCGAAATTCCGCAGCCGGCAGTTGCGTGCGATCTCAACGTGGAGGCGGTGGCGAAGGCACACGAACCCCCAGAGGGCCGTCAGTCTGCCAACCGGTCACGACTTAGGTTGATAACGGGAGTACAAGTGGACGGTTTCCGCGCCCCCCTTGGGATTCTTCTTGGTGTCCAGGTCCTTCACTGAGATTTTCTTCGTCGTCTTCTTCGGCTTCTTGGCCATGGGTCTCCTCCTTTTGTAAGCTAACTGTTTCTCTTCCGAGCCAGACTCGCCCACGTGCCCGCCCCGGAGAGTGTTCCTCGCTGCCGCGGGCCGGAGCTCTCTCGGTCCACCAGCTAATGGGCCTGATAGAGCTCAGGCGTGGATTTGCCACCTTTGGGATTCTTCCTGCTGTCCAAGTCCTTCACCTGGATCTTCTTGGCGGGTTTCTTTGGCTTCTTGACCATGAGTCTTCTCCTTTTGTGAATTTACGCATCTTCCTTCGAGCTAAATGTCGACGTCGATAATGCTCGGTACCGGGGGCTTTGTGGGCCCAAGTTTTCCGCCCGTGGGGTTCTTCTTGGTGTCGAGGTCCTTCACTTGAATCTTCTTGGTGGGTTTCTTCGGTTTCTTGACCATGAACATTCTCCTCTCATGAATGCACGCATCTTCCGGGTGTTCACTCTTCCTGTTTGGGTCCTGAACCCGGCTTGGACATTTGTCCAAAGACCAAGCCGGGTTTACCCGCGCCCGCCTTGACATCTTCCTTGGGCAGAAGGTCATCCAGCCGAATGGCCTTACGACGCTTCTGGGTCGGAGGAAGCTTCGCGGACTTGTCCAGTTGCTTTTTCATGGCTGCTGCGACCTCAGGTCCGTGAAAACTCACAACAGGAATCGTGCCAAAATGCAGTGGGGGTGGGGTCTGCCTTTCAATGCAAAGAGAAGAGAAGACTTCTGCCCCGGTGTCGACCCCTTGCGTTGGCAGGCTAGTAAGAGAACGGTCGCGTTTCGATACCAGGCCGGCATCAAAACTGACCCGGCCCGATTCAGTTCTGGTCTGGCTTGCGCAGATGTCGCAGCAGCGTGGTGCGGGAGATGCCGAGCAGCTTGGCGGCACGATGCTGGTTTCGGCCCGCCAGTTCGTATATGTGGCGAACATGCCGCGCGACGGCAGCGGCCAAGGACAAGGGAGGTTCTGGCTGATCCGGTCCCCCCGGGGCGGGTCCGTCCGGCGCGGGCACAAACGTTCCCGCGCCGGGGTCCAGTTGAACATCGTTTGGTTGGATCGTGTCTCCCTCGGCCAACAGTACCAAGGTCTGTATCACGTGGTCCAACTCGCGCAGATTCCCGGGCCACGAGTAGCCTATCAGCCTGTCAAGCGCCAGCGGGTCGATTGCCGTGATGGGTTTTGCCAGCTTGGCGGCCCAAATCATTACCTCCCAGGCGATCAAGACCGGCAGATCCTCGCGGCGCTCGCGCAAAGGGGGAATGACGAGCGTTAGCCCATTGAGGCGCTGGTAGAGATCTTCACGAAACAGTCCGAGGCGGATCCGCTCACGCAAGCAGACGTTGGTGGCGGAGATGATGCGCACGTCGGCCCGACGGACCCGCTCCGAGCCGAGGCGTTCGAACTCCCCATACTCAATGGCGCGCAGGATTTTGGCCTGCGCTAAGGCGCTCATATCCGCCATCTCGTCGAAAAAGAGGGTGCCGCCATCAGCCATTTCGAACTTGCCCCGGCAGGTGCGGTCCGCCCCCGTGAACGCGCCCTTCTCATGTCCGAAAAGTTGGCTCTCCAGCAGCGTGTCGCTCATGGCGGCGGCGTTAAACGAGATACAGGCGTTGCTGGCCCGCCGGGACGAGCAATGGATGGATTGGGCAAGCAGCGTCTTGCCCGTGCCCGTCTCCCCCAACAGGAGAACCGGCACATCGGACCTTGCGGCCACGCCGGCGCGGCGGAGACACAATTGCATCGCCGGATTGAGGCTGGTCAGCTCTTCCACCTTCATGGGACTGCCGGCTCTTGCGGTCATAATCACCCGCGCAGGGGTCATTTGCTTTTCGGCCAAGTCTCCCTGAGCTTGCGAATGGGCTCGAACACGTACTCAATGACGGTGCGCCGGCCGACGAGAATTCGTGCCTCGCCGTGCATGCCCGGGCGCAGGGGGCGCGCCTGTCCCTGAACATTCATGGTGGGTGTGTCAAGGGCCACGCGGACAACGAACTGCTCCCCGTTCGGAGTGGCAACCGCAGCCGGGCTGACCCATTGCAAAGTGCCCAGGCCTGACCCGAAGCGCTCGTAAGGAAAGGCCGTGAAGAAAAGTTGCACCTTCTGCCCTTGCTGCAGGCGCGGAACGCCATCTTCCGGCGGCGACAGTTCGCCCACCAGCGTCGCGTCCGCGCGCGCCAGGCGGGTCAGCTCCTGGCCGTAAGAAACGACATCGCCCACGTTCTTCTTTTCTACAGCCACCACGGTCCCATCAAATGGGGCGCGGATTCGGATCGCGTCCTCCTGGCAATCCTGCAGCAGGCGGCGCAGGGACGCCAACCGCACCGTGATTCTCTCTATCTCCAGGTCCTGCTCGGCCACCTGCTTGCGATGCTCGGTTTGCATCTTCTGCAAGTCCAGCACCGCCATTTCGCGCGCCTGCTGGGTCAGGGCCACATCACGCTCTGCTTTGGAAGTAGCCAATCGCTGGGACAGCAGGTCCACCCGGGAGACCAGTCCTTCGGCGTCCAGCTTCTCCATGCGGCTGAGGAAGTCCTTCAAGACACCCAGATATTCGCGCTGATAAAGGAGATCCTTCTCGTGTTGCTGGATTCGAGTCCTCTGAATCTCAACCTCGGACTGATGCACTTCGGCGAGCATGACGGCGCGCTTCTTCGCTGTCTGCCCGTCGTATTCCAGGGTGTGCAGCTCGGTCGTCCAGCTCTGGATTTCCTTCGAGCGCAGCACGAAAAGCTCCTGGCCTTTCCGGACCTCCTGCGCTTCCGTGACCAAAATGCGCGTTAGCTGCCCCTCCAGCGGCGCTCGGACCGGGTCGGCCCCTTCCATGGGCACCAGGACAAAGGGACAGCGGATCGTGTCAGGGACTGGAACCACAAAGGCCCCGATCAAAGCCACGCCGAACATCAGAATCACCAGGAAGCCGATGCTCATCGCCACCCACGAAGGCAGATGGATGGGGAAGATGTCCTTTCCTGGTCTCGCCATGGCATCTTGCGGAATTGAGCTCGCTGGTTTTGCCAAGTCCATGGGGTCCTATCCTGTCGGCGCGTCCCATTGGCCACGCCGCTCGATGGGAGAAGCGAGTGCGTGAGTCACAGGCCCAACTGCTGACTGCACAGATAGAAATAGAGTCCGCGGCGGGCCATGAGCTCGTCGTGCGTGCCTCGCTCCGCCACTTGTCCTTTCTCCAGAACTACAATCAAATCCGCGTTGCGGACGGTGCTGAGCCGGTGTGCGATCACAAGGGCGGTGCGGCTGGCCAGCAACCGCTCGAGGTTTGCCTGGATGGCGCGCTCGGACTCGGAATCCAGGGCGCTCGTGGCCTCGTCGAAAATCAGAATGGGCGGATTAGTGTACAGGGCACGCGCGATGGCGATGCGCTGGCGTTGCCCACCTGAAATGGCGAGGCCGGTCTCGCCGATCCGGGTTTCATAAGCGCTCGGCAAGCGCATGATGAATTCGTGGGCGTTCGCCATCTCCGCCGCCCACATGGCGCGGTCGAGGTCCGGCTCGAGCTCGCCGAAGGCGATGTTCTTCAGGATCGAATCGTCAAACATGTAGTTCTCTTGCAGGACGATTCCGATCTTGCGGCGGAGATCGCGGTAGTTGAGGATTCGCATATCGACGCCGTCAAAGAGGATCGTCCCTTCCGTCGGCTCCAGCAGGCCGGCCAGACATTTGATCAGAGTCGTCTTCCCACACCCGCTACGCCCGACGATGGCGATGGTCTTGCCAGGGGGGATTTCAAGGGTAATCCCGCCGATGATTTGGGGCGATTCGACCCCGCCGTACCGGAAGCCGACGTTGCGCAACTCGACCCGCCCCTCCAGCGTCGGCACGGGCTGAAGGCGGGAACGGTCATGGCCCTGCTCGGGTTCGCATTCAAAGATGTCATTCAAGCGATTCAGTAGCACCGAGCACATCTGTAGTTCATCCCACAACGAGAGAACCTTAATGATGGGAGCGTAGGCCATGGCGATAAGAGCGTTGAAAGCGACAAATCCGCCGATCGTCAACTGGCCGTGGATGACCATCCGTGCTCCGAACCAGAGGAACAGGAGAGTCGAAAGAAAACCAACCACTTGGACCGCGCTCTCATACCCCATCATGGTGAAGTTGCTGCGGAACTGTTTGTCGGCGACGCCTACAAACTCATTTAGCATGGCATCGCGAAACGTCTGCTCGGCCGCTGTCGCCTTGACCGATTCGATGCCTTTGATGGCGTCGATCTGGAAGGAGCTGTACTTTCCATAGCTCTCCTCCAGATCCGCGAAAAGTGGCTTTAGGATTCTGGAGGAGAACGCCATCAGGCCGGCATAAAATGGCACAGTGGCCAGGAAGACCAAAAGCAAACTCGGGCTGTAAGCTCCCATGACGCCAAGGGCGATCGCGATCTGCACTACAGCCAGCAAGCCGCCCACCCCGTTCTGCACCAGAACCTCGCGAATCTGGCGGGCTCCCGCCAGCCGGCGCTGGATGTCGCCGGTCCGCCGCGCGTTGAAATACGACATGGGGAGCGCCAGCATCTTCCTGGTCAGGAAATCGAGGATGGCGGTGTCGATGCGCACGGCCGAGAAACTGAGCATGTATCGCTGCACCACGCTGGCCAGCAGCATGAAGGTCAGGGCGACCAACATCGCCATAACAATAATATTCAGCGAGCCCAGATCCTTTTCGACGACCACGCGGTCCACGACGATTTGGGTGAAAACCGGAAGCAGCATCTGCAAGCAACTGGCGACAATGGCGAGAAAGAACACCTCCAGCAGGACCACCTTGTAAGGCTTGATGAACTGGAAGGTCCAGGCCATGGAAGAGGCGCCTTCGGGGGCCCCTTCAAAAGCTTCGGTATAATCGAATAGAGCGGCGTAACCGGACCACTTCTCCTCAAACACCGTGCGCTTCAGGCGGCGGATGCCCCTCGCGGGGTCAGCCACACGCACGTGCTTCTTCCCTACGTCGATCAAGACCACCCAGTGATTACCTTCCCAATGCACGATCGCCGGCAGAGGCATGCGGTCCAGATGGCGGTGTGAGACCTTCAGGCCGCGAGCCGCCAACCCCAGTTCCGTGGCGGCGTGGCAGATGGCTTTCAGGCTGGTGCCGTCATAGGCGGTGTGGCAAAGCAGGCGGATGCGGGTCAGGCTGACGTTGCGCCCGTAGTGGCGGCAGATCATGGCCAGAGAGGCGGCGCCGCAATCCATCTCGTCCACCTGTCTCACGAAGGGAAGGCGATAGACCCGCCCCCTCCTCTTGTGGAAAAAACCCTCCGGCGTTGCAAAAGGCTCTTCTTCTTTCTCCTCCTCTTCCTCGCGGGGCTTCTCTTCCTCAATTGCGACTTTGTCGTGCACGGCCACGTCTGCAGGGAGCATCTCTTGCGCGAAATCCAGCGGTATCCGGGCTTCCTTCTGGGCGTTGTATTGGGCAATCCGCTCGCTGATAACCTTCTGTAACTCTGGAAACTGGCTTACCAACTCCTGAAGATCTGCCGGTGCCAGGGCAAGCATCCGGCAAGGGGTGAGCGCCTGGGCGGAAGCTGTGCGGGGCGTGCCTTGCAGTGTGGAAACCTCGCCGAAGTAATCGCCCGAGCGCAGGAAGGCCAAGTTCCTGGTTTTGCCGTTCACATTCTTGAAAATGCGAACTCGCCCTTCTTCAATCACATACATAGGACCAGCCGCGTCTCCCTCCCGAACGACGACCTCGCCCTGGGCGAAGCTAACCGCGGTTAAGTGCTCCAGCAGGGCGCGAAGAACGGGAAGTGGGACCTGGCCCAATCCGCTGAATTCATGCAGGAAGTTGTGAATTCTGCGGTGCCGGACGCGGAGTTCGATCCAGTCGCGCAATTGTGGAATCTCATGAAGAAGCTCCTCGAAATCCTCCAGGCTCAAACGCAACACGGTCACATCAGTGCTGCAACGGACACTGGCGGTTCTAGCTCTACCCTGGAGCAACGCCATTTCCCCGAATTCGTCTCCCGCGCGCAGGACGTTCAACGGCACTTCTTCGCCACCCTCGCCTGTCTTGAACACCCGAGCCCTGCCGGAGGTCAGGATGTAGAACCCATCGCCAGGTTCACCCTCCCGCACGATGAGGTCCCCGAAACCATAACGGACTTCCATCAGGCGTGATGCCATGCGCTCCATTGCTTGTGGAGGCAGCAAGCGGAAGAACGCGACGTTCTCGAGTACGGTTGGGTCAGTCTTTGCCATCAGCCCCCCCTGATGGAGCAAGACCAGACAACGTGCTTGCGCACCAAATCTTCGAAAGCACTCTCCAGCAGAGTTTGCTTAACACGTTCTCGTACCTCAGGATCGTTCAGTTCCGGATCAATCTTTTTTCGAATGCGACAGATTCGGAACACTTCCCCCACTTGCCGAGGTGGAAATGTCTCGCCAGGGGCGCCGGAGGACATGCATTCCTGAAGATCGGGGGGAAGGCCATCTGCGAAGCGCGTGCACGTTTCAAGATGGCTGCCAGCTCTCAAGGCGACTACCTCGAGTGCTTCGCCATCCTGAGTCACGCAAAGGAATGCCTCCCTGGCTGACTCTGGAGAAGCAAAGCAGGCAGACTCAACTTCAAAGCGCAGCAAACCCAGAGGCCTGGCACGCACTTCGCGCCTGTAGTTGTCGTCGGTAAGAATCAGGCGCAGGCGCTCGCTTAGGCATGCCTCCAGGCAAATCAGTTCCTCTGGCGACGAGAGAGCCGGAATCACTCCTGCGCCTTCCAGGGCAGCCGCTACGCGCCATGCTAACGCTCGAGCCAGACGGGGAAAGTGATTGCCCAGCAGGACTTCCTGCCAGACCAGGTTTTCGACATCCGTTGGAGAGGGTTCATAGTCGGAACGAATCTCTTCGAGCAGGGAGGAAAAACGCTGCAAGCAATAGTGGCGTTCGAAAAAGCCACCGAAATCATCCAGAGTCAGATCATTCTCTTCAAGCCATTGTTCCGTTTCTTCTGCAGTGGTGAGGTCGTTTTCGTAGCGGTAGGCTTCGGCTGCCGACTGCACCTCTTCCGCGCCAAATTCGAACCCCTGTTCCTGCGCGTAGGTTCGACAAGCAAGACTTCCACACATCGCGCTTCGGATCGGTTCTAACTCACCCCGAAACTCCGCAGCGCGCAGCACGTCCTCGCGTGAGTACGCCCGGCCACCGGCACGGAAAACAACCCTGTCGCGCATCTGCTCTATGCGAGGGAAGCTACCGGCCTCATAAGAGGTTCTGAATTTAACACGCTTACACTAACCCAATTGCTGGGGTGGGTCAACGACCAGAGGCATTTAACCTTCCAGTAATAATTCCATGTTAAATCTGCCAAGGGAGGCGACCGTACTAAGATGCCCCCGCGTCCTTGCCAGCGGACGCCCGCAATTGTGTCGTTGCACCCAGATGGTTGACGTCCAGCTTGACGGCTTCCTGGAACTCCGCGCGAGCTTTGGCGGTTTCACCCTTTCCCAGGTTCCCGAGTCCGACGAGGTAGTGGGCGTTCGCAAGCCGCTGGCGCTCGGACTGCCTTCGCCCAAATTTCGCGAAGAAGTCGACCTCGGACCCACCCGCCAGCGCCTTTTCGCCTCGCCTGATGAGATCATCGAAGTAATGCTGCGCCTGGGTGTTCTGCCCGAGTTTCAGAGCTGCCAAACCCTGGTAGTACTCCATCTCGACCGGGCCCTGTTCCCGGAAGGTTACAGCCTGGCCGAACAACTCCCTGGACTTGGAGCTGTTGCCAAGCTTCTCGTGGGCCAATCCCAGCAGGTAATCAACCTGCGGCAACCTCGCTTCACGATAGGGCCGGCCGACCTCCAGGTTCTCCGGGTAGGCGAGCGCCGCTTCATAATCCTGCAAGGCCTCGCGGTATTTCCCCGCCTGGAATTCCTTTTCACCTTCGAGCAGGTAGGCATTCATGTAGACGTCATGAATCTGCCCTTCTCCCTCCCAGTTGTGAAATCGGTGCTCCTTCAGCAACTGCATCGCCTGCTCGTATCGGCCCAGCAGAACGCAGACCTTGATCTCCTGGAGCAACGCATCGGACCGCTTCCCAGCGACGGAGGGATGCAACTCAAAGGAAGCCAGTCTCTTCTCGGGCGGAACGTTTCCCGTCTCATACAACCCATCAAGTTCATAAAGGAAACGGGAATTGTTTCCATCCAGTTGGAGTGCCTTTTCCATCGTGGCAATGGCCTTGGGAGTGTTTTTCTCAGCTTGCTCGTAGGCCAGGGCCAGATTGCGACGCACCAGTGGAAAGGAGGAGTCTAAGACCGCAGATTTCTCCCACATCTTGATGGCTGCCGCCGGCTGCAGATCATACAGAAGGTTTCCCAGATAGTAGGGTGCGCGCGCATCCGCAGGATTTGCCTTTGCGGCGGCTTCCAGAACTCCTACCGTCTCCAGGCGGAAGGGGAACACGTAGTCGGAGGGCATTTGTGCGGCCAGGTGGAAGTACTTGGAAGCTTCCTCGGGTTTCTGCACTTCCCCCGCCAGATAGCCTAGGTAGTAGTAAACCAGCGGGCTGACCTTGTCCGGCTCGCGGGCGCCGGCCAGAAGCTGTTTGAGTACTTCTTCCGACTCGGCGGCGAGTCCCGCGCCGTAGTAGTCCACGGCCAGTTCGAGATTGGACTCGACCGCATTGCCCAGTTCAATTTGCAGTGGTTCGCCATCGTTCAACAAACGCAGCTCATGGGTGGCCCACAGGTCAAGGGGATCAATCGCCAGGGCTTTGTGCGCAGCCTCCTTCGCTTCCGGAGCGCGCCCCAACTTGCGCAGGGCGGCCGCCTTCAAGTTCCAGGCTTTGGGATTGAGGTTCCCGTAGACAAGAGAATGCTCGAGATCGGAAAGCGCTTGGGGCCACTGGCCCTTTCGTCCCTGCAGCTCAGCAAGCTGATAGTAGCTCGCCGCAGTCCACGCCACACTCCAGGTGGCTCGGTGGAATGCCTCTTCTGCCGCCTGGCTCTTCCCTTCACCCCTCAGTGCCACACCCAGGTAGTAATAGGCCTCTCCATCCTTGGGTCGCGTGTAGTTGCGAGTGGCGCGCGCCAGGGCCAGGTTCAGCCTCTCCCGAGCCTGCTGCCAGAGCCCGCGCTGGCAGTAGAGGCGGCCGAGCGCCGTGTTCACTTCGTAGTTACCGGGGTCTCGCGCGAGGGCTTCCTCATAATAAACGTAAGGTTCCACGGCGGTGCTGTGAAACTGCTCGAGTCGCAAGCCGGCCTGGTAGAGTTCATCGACGGTCTTGATCTGCTGGGGCGGGAGGGGAGGCTTAACCACAGGAGGCATCGCTTCCGGCTCGATTTTCGCCGGGTGGTAGCTAATCAGTTCCTGGTTCGCAGAATCCAGGAGCGCAACTTTCAGACCTCCCTCCTTCGTTCCAACCGGCAACGAGATCTCATGAACAAAAGGTTTGTCGGGAGCGATATCGATAGTCTGATCGAAGAGGGTTTGATTTCCCGCCGTGAGCAAGACCTTCGCGCCCCGGAACTCTTGGGTAGTGGAGAAACCGAAACTGGCCTTTCCAGAGGCCTCCACGACCAAGTTGACGGCTCCCTCGAGATTCGCATTCTTGGCGCCGCCCAAGCCTCGAACCGGGTACCAGTACTGAGTGGCTACTTTGGTTTCATAAGGCTGAGCCCAACTGTAATCAGGCTGGTTATCCGAGAAGTTCCCCGACATCAATTCCAGATAATCACCCTGGCTGTCGAGGATTTTGTCCCACACTTGCCCATCGGGGCCGTTTCCCCATTCGAAGAACTTCGCGCCAGGGGAAACGTTGTGATCCTGGATGCATATGGTTCCTGCTTCCTTCCCGTGGTCGTACCCCCCGAAGAAATCCGCGTCGAAGTTCCAGGCGAAAAAGGAGACGGGAGTGGAATGGTTTTTCCACCAACTGAGGTCTACACCCCGGGTGTAGTCAATCCCTTGATAGACCTCATGCGCAATAGGCCAGTGCGCGAAATCGTTCTTGCCGTGGTAAGCGGCAAAACGGGTGTCGGGTGGGAAAATGACTTGGTAGGACTGGTTGGCATGCACGGCTGTATTGGTGAAATCCAGGAAGGAGTGGACCAGGGGGGTGCGGTTCACCAGCAGCGTGGTGATTTTCAAATAGGACTTATCCGGGTAGAGCGTCAATCCCACCAGCCATCGCATGCGATGGCGGAGTTCCACCTCCCCCACCCAAATGGTGCTGCTGCCGTCGCCATTCTTGATCAGCCGGTGATCAACCGGCAGGTAGCTTGAGGCGCGGTGATGGTGCGGGATGTTCCACTCCACGCCGCCTGAGATCCACGCCCCCAGCATGCCGATCAGAGCCGGCCGGATCTCGCTTTGGCGGTAGACATAGTCATAGCCATCGGTCTTGTCCGTAGCGGAGAAGATGCGCCCACCCAGCTCCGGAAGCACACAAATCTTTACGTAGGGGTTCTCGAGGTAGTCCGCCTGGTAAGTCTGGTCGCGGCGCACATCGAGAAGACTGTCGTAGAGCGGATAAGGATAGATCGCACCCTGCGCGCCCTGGTAATTCCTTCCGGCATAGAATATGGGCTCCAGGTCAGGGGGACCTATTTGATACGTGGGAAGCGTCAGCGGAGCCTCCCAGACGTTTACCGTCACCGGCGCTTGTGCCCACGCCAGGGAGGTCAGGATTGCGAGCATCAAGAAGCCGAGCAGGTGACGCGTTCTTATATACCGTGCCATGTTAAGGCTCCTGTCGACCGAGAGTTGCCTGGGCAAATCTGTTTTGAAGATGCAGAGCGGAAAGGCCACGCCCCGCGAATGGCTTGCTGGAATGCCGCCTTCGAGTGGTGTGACGTAGGGCCGCCGGTACGAAGCATCTTGAAGCATGGGCCAGGACAGATTTCAGCCCCAGGGTTTCGGTCGTCGTATCGACCCTTGGGATTTGCTTTCACCGGCACAATCATACGCCACAAGTCGGACGCAGGGGAGTTGCCGAGCGGGAGGAGGCAACAGCAGAAGCGGGCCGCCCGCCGGCAAGCTCTGAGCATTCGCTACCGCAGGGGGTCCAAGGCCGGCCCTCAGACCTCCCAGCCGCGCGGCCAGCTCGGCGAAGGTTCCCTTCTCCACAACCCTCCCGCTTTCGATCACTTAAATCCGGTCCGCATTGCGGACCGTGCTCAGACGGTGCGCGATGAAGCACGCAGCTTACTTTGCCGGGACCCGGATGTGCACGGAGCCTGGCTCCAATTTCGGAGCCGCCGCGCTCACCACGATCTCTCCCGGCCTTCCGGTGGTTTGCACGTTGATCGCCACGACCCCGGTGATCGCGTCGATTTCCGTGGCTCCTCCCAGCAGCCTTCCGGGTCCGCTCACTTCGAATCGCACCCAGGGATGCGCGTCCGGAACGATTATGCCGTTGGCGTCAACCACATCCGCCTCGATGAAACTCACGTCCTCGCGGCCAAGATCGAGTGTCTCTCTCTCCGCTTTCACTGCAACGCGCACCGGTTTCCCCGCCGTCCGCAGTTCATCACGCGCGGTCTCAGTTCCCTGGTGGGCAACCGCCACCAGCGCTCCATCTTCGTAGGGAACGTCGTCCCAAACAAACGGCGGATGCTTCAGGCTTGCACCCGGCAGTATCTCCTGATTGAACTGGTCCTGGTATTTGATCTCATCACTGGCCTGCCGGAATTCCTGCCACACTCTTTCGTTCGTTATCGGTTGATGGACGCCCAAGCTGCGACCGTTCAACTGGAGTTCAACGGTGTCGCAGTTGCTGTACACCCTGATCTGCCGCTTCCGCCCTGCCTCGCCCGGCCAAGTCCAGTGGCCCACGATGTGGACCATGGGTTTCTCGGTCCACTGGCTCTGCAAGAAGTAGAACCCGTTCTTAGGGAGACGCCACATATCCGAGACACCCAGGTAATCGTTGAATGGCCAGCGGAAGGTCACCTTGCCATCCGAGGCCCGCTCCCACAGGGTGCGCGTGGCGTTGGCATTCATCTCGCCGGTATCGAACATGCACCACTTCGCCGTCGCCAGCCACGGCAAGGCGTTCCACTGCATCAAATGGCCTTCCAGGAGCTGTGCGGCCAGGCTGTCACCCAAGGAGAGACTGTCCTCGGACTCACCGCGATGGTGGTAGGGAGCGCCTTCCTGGCCTCGCTCCGACTGAAATGCCCCCCATTCATTCCAAATAAACCCCTTCTCGGGATGCTCCTGATGCTCTCGCAACAGGGCGAAGCGCCCTGGTTCAAGATCATTAGAGCTTGTCGCATCGATGATATCGGTAACATGCGGAGCGCGGCCCGCCGTCCAGCGCGTGGGGTCCAGCGCATGCGCCGCGTCTGACAACTCGACGAAGTCCTCGGGGTAATGGTAGGTACTCAGATCGTCACTCAGGCCCCAAATGACGATGGCGGGGTGGTTGCGGTCGCGCTCGATCATCTCCCGCAACTGTTGCTTTAGATTCTGCATCAGCGGCCGCGGAAAGCGCTCAGTAAAAACCGGGTTGAGATTGTCCTCGACGGGGGGATAAATATGAATCTTGATATTGGGAATCTCTTCCCAAGTCACGATTCCCTGCCGGTCACATTCGTTAAGGACGGCCGGATCCTGCGGATAATGTGCCGTGCGCAGGAAGTTCGCCCCCATGCCTTTGATCAATTGGATATCACGCTCACCGACGACCTCCGGCACCGCATCACCCAGAAACCCGTAATCCTGCCGGCGGTCTACGCCATGCAGGTTGATGGGCTTGCCGTTCAGCACGAAACCCACGGCCGGATCAACACTGATGAAGCGAATACCGAAAGGCGTCACGTAACTGTCGGCCGCACGGCTTCCGTCTGAAACCATGCTCACGACTCGATAAAGGTGCGGCGTGTCCGGCGACCACAGGTGCGCGTTGGGAAGGGCGCCCGTTTTCTGATCGAACTCCTTCGTCTCGCCGGGCGCGACTGTCGCGCTGGCATCGAGTGTGGCAACGGTCTGGCTGCTATCGTCCACGACCAGCGTCTTCAGCTTGGCGCTTTCGGCGGTCTTGCCGGTGTTCTCAATCCAGGTGCGGACTCTTACTACGGGGGCGCCAGCGTTCCCCTCCGTTGTGACCCACGTCCCGTTAGGAGCCACGTGGAGCGGGTCCGTCACCTCGAGCGCCACGCTGCGGTAGATGCCGCCATACACAACCACATTGCTCTCGTTGGCGGGAGCGATCTCTGGGTTCAGTACGTCATCCACTCGAATCGCCAGCAGATTGGGCGCGTTCCATTTCAGGAAATCAGTGACGTCGAATTGAAATCCCGTAAAGCCACCCACGTGCCGCCCTACAAGCTTTCCGTTCACCCAAACATCGGCGATTTGAAACACACCTCTGAAACCCACCGCTACTCGCCGTCCTTGCCATTCCGGTCGCACCTCAAACCGTCGGCGATACCATCCCACACCGCGAAAGTGGCGGCTGGTCGGAAACGGGCAATCCCAGGTGGCATCCCAGGTGTGGGGCAGGGCGATCTTTGTCCAACCGGAATCGTCATAGCCAGGCTTTTCGGCCCCGACGAACTCCGCCTCTGTCGCCGCCCCCGGGTCCGCTTGGCGCTTGAACCGCCAGTCCGCGTTGAGCGACTTCTCCACGCGGAGGTCTTCAGATTTCTGGCCCCTCGCGGTCGGCTTCCGAGTCAAGTTGAATGATTGTGCTTGACCAGATGCGACACCTGACCCGATCGTGCAGAGCGTCACAAGTATATAAATACCCACAAAGCGTATTGATTGCATGGTTTCCTCCACAGTCGTCCTCCGCTCATCTTTTGTGGCCGCAGTCCGCACTTGCCCCGACAGCCTCGGGGACCAGGGTCCTGGCAAGTATAGTCGAATAATTATTCGACTACCTAACGCGGTTCAGCATTAAATATGCGTTCAACAGGTAGGCCAGCCTGACTCCGGCCTTCTCCAACTGAAGGTCGATCACCGGGTCCGCTTGCCGCTCATACGCGGGAGTAATCGGAGGTGGATTGTCATTGCTGAGGTCTCCGTAAGCAACCGTTTGAGCGAGGCGGTGCCCCTCCATCACGCAATCCTCGATGCTCCCCTTTTGCCATTCCGCCTGGTCGTTGTAGCGGCGGTCTATGACCGCCGTCGGCGCTGTGCGAACGCCGTTTCGTCAAAAAGCAAAGACCGGCGGTCATAGACCGCCGCTACAGCAAAACCAACTCCGCCGCGAACACCGCTGGGTTGCGGTTGATGTGTTGGACGAGGCCCGTGTCCCACACCCAATACGGGTGCGGGCGCAGCCCGCTTAGGAGTGCGGGCGCTTGCTGCCGCTTTCCTCCCCGCGAGCTTGCTCGCGGGAATTTCAACCGAGAGCACAATATTTTTTGTTCTGACAACGCGGCTGGCGTAGAATCTTGAGCGGAGCGAAGGTTTTAGTAGAATACGCATGCTAAGTGCTGGCTAGCAGTTCTTGCCCTGGGTGTGTCAATTAGAATTCCGCGTAATATTTTTCTGAGATGCGTAGACTGTGAGTCTTATATGCCGAATCCCGGAGTCAGGATTGAACCCGCGTATAATCCGTTGGCGAAGGAAAACCTCGGCAAAAGCGTTGCTGATGCGCTGCTGGAACGTAATGTCGGTCCGCTACCTCCGCCCGAGAAATTCATCGCGGCTGGCGTCTACGCGATCTACTATACCGGACCCTTCAAGGCCTATGCACCGCTCATCGAGCGGAATCGAGGCGCGGCCCGACGTGGCGCTCCGGAGACTCCGATTTACATTGGTAAGGCCGTTCCCGCTGGTGCCCGCAAAGGGGGGCTCAGCCTGAGTGCCAGCCCCGGCTTGGTTCTGTACAGCCGTCTGAGCGAGCATGCCGATTCAATTCAGCAGGCGGAGTCGACGATCAGTGTCGATCATTTTCGCTGCCCGTACATAGCTGTTGAGGATATTTGGATTCCGCTCGGGGATCCGAAGGCAATTTGAACAGCGTGGATTCCCGCCTTCGCGGGAATGACCACCATGGCTGCCTTGATATGTCACCCGCGCAAGGGGTCACTCGCTTTGGGCAAGATACGCCAGCGCCGGGTTAGGAGGCAGTCATTCCCGCGAAGGCGGGAATCCACTAACCATCCCATGGAGGCAGTCATTCCCGCGAAGGCGGGAATCCACTAACCATCCCATGAGCCGCGAGTATTATGTTTACATTCTTGCCAGCAAGCCGAATGGGACCCTCTACATCGGCATGACCAATAATCTCGCGCGCCGGGTGTGGGAGCACCAGCAGGGCTTGCTGGAGGGTTTCACCAAGAAGTACAACGTCCATCGCCTGGTGTATTGCGAATCCTTTCCGCGACCTCGTGATGCTATCCAGAGAGAAAAATGCCTCAAGAAGTGGAATCGCGCGTGGAAGATTCGGCTCATCGAATCGGTCAATCCCGGCTGGGAGGACTTGTCCCATACCGTGATGCATATGCCGTAGAGCGATGGTTCGCCCTTGGATTCCCGCCTTCGCGGGAATGACCACCATGGCGATCCTCTGTTCGACCACCCCCTGCCCCCTCCTGAACCAGGAGGGGAATTAGCAAGCGCGGGACGCAGTTCGGACAATTAGACACCCTCCAAAGAGATTTTCTCCTCCCGGCAGGAGGAATCTCTGACGTTTTGCCTTAATTTGTAGATATTAGTATATATACTATGTTTCCACTTGACACGACTAATATTGGTGTTAAACTAGTACACCAGGCCAGCACCCGCTGGCTGACGTGAAAGGACGCAGACCTAGACAAGGGGTGGGCGCAAACCATAGAACAGTAGGCAGAAAGCAGTAGGCAGTAGGCAGTAGGTAGTAGGCTGAAAGCTGACCGCTGACGGCTGACTGCTGAACGTAGTTGACTACCAACTGTGAGCTGTCGGCTGTCAGCCTCAAAAGACAGGTTTCCCATGTCGCTAATTAAAAAACACGAAATGACCGAGAAGAAACTGGCCGCGAATCGGCGGAACCAGAAGCTTTGCAATGGTCCGGCGACCGTCGAGGGCCGCGAGCGCATCCGCGCCGCCAATTTGCGTCATGGGTTCTACGCGCAGGCGGAGGAGGTGGCTTTGCGCGCTCTCGGCGAAGAGCCGGCCCACTTCCAGGAACTGCTGGAAGGACTCTGGGAGACATACAACCCCACCGATGCCGCGCAGGAGGGACTGGTGATCCGTCTGGCGCGGGCCACGTGGCTGATGAATCGCGCCGATCGCATGCAGGAAGGCTACGCCGTGCGGCAGGCCAGGGACGTGAGCAACGGCCGGGAGGACCGGCTGCACGTTCAGATGATGCGGCTGAAGATAACGGCGGACAGCTTGCGGTTGCTCGTCCAGTCGGTAGGGTATGAGCATTACGTCACCACTCCCGCCGACCTTGAGAAGATGAAAAACTTGCATCAGGAGGGAGTGTTGAAGGACATGGGCGAAATCGCTCTGGCCCTCTTCTACCAACTTCACGCGCCGGGCACGGGTGAGGACGGTATTGACGCCGAGGAGAAGACCCGCAGGGTCATCCGCAAGATCAAGGAGATCTTTGCTATAAGCCTCGACCCTGAGCCCGCAGCGGACGTAGCGGCGGATTCCAGCCAGCCACAGGAAAGCCAGCAGGATGCTGGCGCTACCGAAGAGGAGAAGGATGAGCGATATCCCAACATCACCCCGGCGGAATGGCAGGCGCGGGAACGGGCGCGCCAGCTTCTGGAGAATATCCTTACGCGGCAGGTGGAGATATGCGAGGCTCAGCGCAAGGCCATCCTGAATGAGTCCCTGAAGGGTCCGTCGCCCTACGAACGCGCCGCGGAAATCGCGCCCACCCATCCCAACGCGCGGCTCATGCGGAGAATGCAGGATTCCAACTTTCGGGAAGTCCGGCGGGTCACCAACCTGCTGCTGAAGATTAAACGCCACCAACGTAGGATGGAAGCTTTGGAAAATAGCGCGGCTCTCCATTATGTGTCGGAAACAAAAGGGGTTAGCGATGAATAGAGAAGACCGTGCAAAAATCTATATCATTGAAACTAAGATAGTTAGTCTATTCTGATGCTAGGCTAGCGAAAAAACGCGGGGGGTAAAAATGAAGGTATGTTCCATTATGTTATTGAAAACAAATGTAGAAAAAATGCCCGATTTCCGGCTCTCCATTATGTTGATGAAAAAAAGCTAGTTATAGTGTTCTCTCCATTATGTTGATGAAAAGAAAGGAGAAAGGCGTTGGACGCGAGGTCGAGAAAAGTGGTAGGTGGCGCGGGCCACGCGCCGGTCATCATGCAATCGTCCGGTCACCCTGCGCGATATGGCGAGGTCGCTGCATGGGAGCAAACAATATCACCGTCTTTCGGCATGAACCGGGTTCTCACTATCTTGAATGCTTGAGAAAGCCTTGGATCGCCTCGCGGTCCTTGTCCGCTCGCTCTTTTGCCTTGAGCTTCTGAAACGTCTCGACGGCCTCCTGTGCTTGCTCCATCTTGCCGAGTTTCCGATAGACCTCGGCTAGTTTGTAGAAGGCCGCACTTGATTCCGGGTCAAGCTGGACAGCCCGTTCGAGTTCGCGTCGAGCCGCACCGAGCTGGTTACGCCTTGCAAGTACACTACCTAGTTCCGCGCGGGCTTCGGCCAAGCGGCCATCAAGTACAATGGCCCTCGCGAGATGCTGCTGCGCTTCTGCCAAAGCATCCCTTGAGGACTGCTGGCTCTGAGCAGCCAGAATTCTTCCATAGAAATACTCAGCCCACGCGTCCTCCGGCTGCGTGGCCACGTAGCCGGCAAATCGCTGTGCGATAACGTCCTGAAGCAGGCCGGCCGCGTCATAAGCTCGACCCAAGAGGTAATACACCTGGGGATCTTGCGGAGCCATGTCAGCCGCGTGCAGAAGCGTTTGTGCAGCATCTGAATATCTGCCCGCCAGGTAGTACGTCGCTCCCCATCCTAGCCACATCCTTGCCGATGCCGGAAAGTCCCTGGCCGCAGCAGTGAAGACTTCCAACGCCTGATTAAGGGCCGCCCAATGTACCAGCGCCTGCGCGTAGTCGTAGCGATACTCCTCATTTTGCGATTCAAGTTCCGCAGCACGTCGAAAGGCTTCCAGGGATCGAGACTTGTCGCCGCGGGCTTCCTCGACATCGCCCAGCAGGTTTTCGAGCTCCGCGATTTCTATGCGTCCCAGCATGCTTGCCAGGAGAGCCGCCGCCTGATCCTCTTCGCCAGCACGGTGGTAAGCCAGTGCCAAGTTGTAGTTCAGCTCGTAAGACTCCGGCTGGGTCTCCCGCAAGCGCTCGAACTGCTGAATCGCCAGCTTGTAGGCGCCTTCACCGACCAGCATGGCTGCCAGTTCCATTCGCCGAGGATCTTTCTTTTCCAACTGGCCGTCAAGCAGGGTTAGAGTCGCGGCCGCCTGTGCTTCCTGTTTCAGCTCCAACTGCGCCTGCAACAGGCTGGTAAGAAGCGCAGGATCGCGGGGATTGAGTTTCAAAGCCTTGTTGAACTCGTTTGAGGCCGAGCTGGGCTGGTTTTCCAGAAGGAACGTCAAACCCACACCATAAAGAGATTCAAAATCGTTCGGGTGAGAGGTGAGGACCAATTCGAATTCGCGCCGGGCGTCATTCAAGCGCTTCTGCTTCAGGTACACTGCTCCCAAAGTGCGGCGTGCCTGGATCAGGTCGGGCTGGAATTTGAGAGCCCTTCCCAGATCTCTCTGGGCGGCGTCGAAATCACCGAGGGCGAATTCGGCCATCCCCAGGAGGCATTCAGCTTCTGCTGAGCGAGAATCGATTTCCAGCGCGCGCCGCGCCGCGTCGCGGGCCTCTTGGAATTTCTCTCGCGCAAGCAGATCTTGTGCCTGCCGGCAGTAATCCACGGTAGACTTTTGGAGCTCTGCGGCAACGGAAAGGGTTCCGACCGTTAAGCCGCCGATTAAGGTGGTCGTCCCCCAGAGGCTTATTATCGCGATGCCAAAAACCCCGGAGATTCTGCTTGCTGGGCTGCCCATCACAAAAACCACCGTGTAGATTTCTTTAGACGCCCGTTAGAGCCTCCCTGTCGGCATCATCTTCCACCAGAACGGGGCCGGAAATGGGACTAACTCAAACGCTGCTCGCTGGGGCTTCCTAACTCGCCCTGCCGCGCGACTGCAATGTTCCAGTCCTGGGCTGCGCCAATTGGGGCCTAGCGGAGCCTCGAATGGTCTACAGCCCCTCGTGGTCACCCATCACGCCGCCTTCATTCCACTCAACTGTAATCCAGGGAGGATTTGTTTACAATCCTGCATGCCTTCATGCTGACTACCGCTGGGAGGACCCACAATGAAATTGGATTACTTACGGCTGGGCTGAATCACTAAGGATCGTCAAACTCGATGGTTCTGCCTCCATAGTCTCAGGCATCGCGCATAGGACTGCACCCGGGTCTTTGGAGGACCCTTCCCCAGTCAATCCTGGCCCGATGGTCCTGTGACGCTCTTTGCTCCGTGGGGGGTAGGGTAGTGTCGGCGGAAAGCCACCTTCATATCAAATCAACCCACCGCAGGGTGTGGAAAGGGCTTGACAAGCTATATCTATATATATAGACTTTTCGCCGTGAAAACTCCCCGCATGTCTCCTGAGACTCTCCTTGTGCTGGAAAGGCTCGTCGAGCGCCCCACCGACTGGCGCTACGGTTACGATTTGAGCCGTGAAACCGGGCTGAAGTCCGGGACGCTCTACCCCATTCTCATGCGCCTCGAAAAGCACACTTGGCTGGAAGCACGCTGGGTGGCGACGGAAGACGGCGTGCCGCCCCGACACACCTACCGGTTGACGCCGAATGGATTGGAATTGGCCAAGACCCAGTTGGACGAAGCGCGCCCGCGCTCGATGGTGCGGCAACCCGCCTTCTGCAATGGGTGAGAATGATGCTGGAAACGCATCTCCGACAAGCTGCGACAGTGCTCCTGGAATCCGCGATTCGCATCTCGCCGCCCGACACGCGCGACTGGGGCCGGGCGATGATGGGCGAGCTCAATTACGTGGAAGGCCCTTGGACGGCGGTGATGTGGGCGCTCGGCGGCGCGAGCGTTCTCACCAAACACGCCCTTGCATCCCTATTCATCCCGGGCCGCCACGGGGAGGGTTTTGTTCCTGACGGAGGGCTTTTCGCCAAGAGTGCCTCCCTCCGCAAGGCGGCATTAGCCATTGGCGGCGCGTGTGCGCTGGCAGCACTGCTGTTTTTTGCTGCCCCTCCGTTCCGGCAGGCGTTCCGGGTTGCGCTAAAGCCCTGGCATATGGCGTCCGGAAATATTCAGTCGGGTTTGAAGGCCCTTGCCAAGCGGGCCGAGGTGCGCCATGACGCCGAGGGGCTGGCCTTCTGCGCCGTGCGGCTCCAAGATCCCCGCGAGAGCGCTCGCTTGGCGGAGGAAGCCGTCCGTCTCGACCCGAACCTCCTTTGGGTCTACGCCGTTGTCGGCATGCGCAACCCCGGACTTTCGGAAACCGGCCCGTGGGTCGAGAAGCTCCAGCGATGGGATCCGCAGAATGCCCTATTTCACTTGATCACGGCGGAGTCAATTGAGCAGGCGCATTTTCGCCGGGGCGTATGGTCGCCGCCGACTAAGGAACAAGAGCGAGCGTGGCAGAGCGCCATGGTGGGAGCGTTCCAGTCTCCGAAATTCGATGATTACCTTGACCGGGTCGCAGAACTTAACCGCAAGGTCGTACCCCGTTACGGCTTCTACGACCCGTATGAGGTGCAGTCCCGAGAAGAGATCGACCTGCCTGTCTCCGCTTTCGAGAATTCCGAGCGGTTTGCCAAATCTCTTCTTCACTCCGGGGCAGCTCTCGAAGCAAGCGGTGATCGGAAGGGAGCGCGCGACAAATACTGGACCGTAGCGCGCTATGGCCAGTTGATCGATTCCCAGGGACGCACCTACCTCGAACACGGGATGGGCACAACCCTTCAGGCCATGGCCTACAGCCAGCTCCGGGCGTCTTCCGAGAAGGGAGGTAATCAGTCGGAAACCGCGCTCTTCGGTTACCTCGCGGCAAAGTTCGACCCCGTCGAGGGCGAGCACCCAGGGTTCCCCGGGGAATTGGCTTTTGGGCTGGATATTTCCAGACGGAACGCCGCAGTGGTAGAGATCTCGGGGCTCATGATCCTCATCTTCTGCGGGCTCGTGGTGGTTGCCACATCGATCCTGATCGCCGGCAGTCGCCGGGGCGCGCGGCCGGCGGCTCAGCGCGCCAAGCCCCTGGCGACGATGGTCGTCTTGACCAGCGCCGTGGGTCTGCTGTTCTCCTCCGTCACGCTCTACCTGACCTATCGCCCTTACTGGTACTTTTTCCAGAGCGCCATCCTGAACGGTGAAAGGACCCAGACCCGCGACCTTCGTATATTTCTAATGTACACTCAGACGCTGCCCGGCATTCCACCCCGCCATTACATGTTGCTGGACGCTCTGCTTTACTCCCGTTCGCCCAGCTTTCTGTTCTACTTCTGGACGGGCGTGACCCTGCTGGGTGTAAGCGGTCTGGCCCTCATTCTTCTGCGACACCTCCTGGGCCGTCCGCACGCTAACGCGACGTTGTAGCGCCGAGCTTTAGCTCGGCACGCGCCGACTCTACGCATCAACATAGTCTTCGAGTTGTGCCATGGCCCATTCGCCTGGTGGTAGCCAGGGAAAGGGCTGTGCCAACCGGGGGTACGTGTGTGCAAAACACCGATGGGGCCGAACGGCGTTCGGCCAAGTCACGTGCTGACAGGAAAATTCCCACTGGGGGTGAAATATGAAGAAACTCATTGCGACAGTAGGTTTGCTATTTATAGTTCCCCTCTTCTCTGTCCCTTGGGCTTGCGCCCGGGATATTCCCATGGGCTTTGACGTTTTCGGCGAGTTCGGCCCCTCTTGCCTTGAGGGTAATGTACACTCCGGCGCCTCGGGCCAGGTGAAATGCGAGGCGGGCCGTTTCTTCGGGGGGATGCGGCTCCGTTTGACCCGGCATGACGCCGTCGAGGCGAGTTATTCTTACAGCCCCAATGTCTTCGACGAGGCCTTTCCACTGCACTACGAGAACTACCTCCTTAACTCCCACTCCATTAATTACGTTCGTTACCTGTCGGCTTATCCCCATTTGCAGCCGTTTGTGACGGGCGGCGTTGGTTGGGAAAGTTTCCATGGTACGGCAGGTTGGAATAACTGGTTGACGACCAACGTTTCCCAGTTCGCCTGGAATTTCGGAGCCGGCATCGACGTGATCCCCCAACGATATTTCGCTTTGCGCTTTGAATTCAGGGACTACACCACAGGCATGCCCCATTACAATACGAGCAGCCTTCACAATATTGTTCCCAGCATAGGGATTGTTCTTCGATTTAATCGGAATCGAAAGTTATAGGCAATAAGTAGCCGTCTTGGGACCTCCCCGCGAAAACATTCTCACCAGGGGGTGTAATATGAAGAAACTCATTGCCACAGCAGCTTTGTTGCTTTTGGTTCCTATGTTGGCGTCGGCACAGAATGCTGACCATGTGTACCACGCCGAAGGCTATGCGTTCGTTGCCGACGAGGCGACGGTGGGTCCCGCCGGCGGGGGCGGCGGAGAAGGGCTTTTCTCCAATGGGCTCGGCTTGGGCGGTGAGTTTGTCAAGGCAGGATCGCCTTTCGGAGAGTACATCGCCTCAGCCAATGTGTCTTACCACTTTGGGCCCAGCAGAAAAAACCGCAAGTTCGAACCCTTTGTGACCGGGGGCTGTACCTTTTTTTCCGTCCCCGACACCGATCAACCCATCGCTATTGGCGGCAACTTCGGGGTTGGAGTGAACATATGGGTGAAGAAACACGCTGCCCTGCGCCTGGAGGTTCGGGATACCATCGGCGGCCGAAGTATAAGCATAGATTATGAACCCTCCGGCAACTCCTACACAGCGCCTCAAAATGTCGTTAGCTTCCGCATCGGCATGACGTTCAGGTAGGACCAGTGGCCGGCCACAGGCTTTTCCAAATTACGCTCGATCCGGCGGGCGGCAACCTGCGGCTCCGCCGCCTGCTGTTATGAAAATAGCTGCCCTCCTCGGCTGAGGAGGGGGTTAGGGGGTGGTGGGGCACGGGACAAATCGAGCAGGTCAACCACCCCCTAGCCCCCTCCTTATCAAGGAGGGGAATCACCCGCAGCGCTTTGGAGTGCGGCAGCTTGCTGCCGCTTTCGCCCAGGCTGGCGGCCGTTTCACCGGGCCGGGATTGCTCCGCCTACAACCGGGAATAGACGGTGTACGCGCTATTCCTGAAAACCTCGACGTATTCTTGCGACAATCGTCTCTCGATGAACCGATAGATCTCCGGGCTCTTCACGGCAGCGGCCCGGATCCACCACCGATTCCAGTCTCCGATCACGATGAAATCCGGGCTCTTCTTGCTGTAGTACCCGAGTCGAACATCATCAATAACCCCGCCGTTGAAACCCAGCTCAAAGGCAAGTTCGCCCGGCCCCATGATCAACGTCCCACTGCTCACTCGCTTCTTCAGAAACTCAGTCGTGGGCAAATACTCCCGCCGGTAGGGATCCTGTCGCCCACGACCGACCACCACGGCGACCTGCAATCCTACCAGAGCGGCCACCGCCACGAGGACCAGTCTCCGCGGGAGGAAAGGAAGGGGATGCGCAACCGCACTACAGATGGCCACGGCCAGGATGGCAGTGAAAATCGGAATGGTTTGAACGAGGTAGCTGTCGAATTTCATTCCTTCCAGAAAAGTCATGAGGAGAGAGAAAACCGCCGCGAGCAGGAGCAGAGCCTTGCATCCCTTTTGACGGCGCAGCTCCGGCCTCGCGGTGAGGACAACAAGGCCGGCCACCATGGCGAGGAGGATGAACAGCCGGAAGTGGAGGGCAACTTTCGCAGTCGGGTCCGCACCGAAGTTCCTCAGATACCTGACGGCGATTTCATTCTTGAGGGCGACCCATGGAGAACACAGCCCCGAGGTTCGGCTGGTATTCGAGCTTTCTCCAGCAAAACCGGAAATGTTTCCCGCAAACTGGGCCCAGAAGAGCGAGGGGTTCCGAAGGACGTAGGCGCCCCAGGCGGCAGCTCCCACCAGATAGGGCACCGCCGCAATCCCCAGGAAACGCCACTGGAAACGCGCGTGATCGAGATAGAGGAGGAGGAGCCAAAGCCCGGCGAAGGGCAGAATTCCGCACGGGTGGGTGAGTCCACTGGCAGCCACCAGCACGTTGCCAGCCAGGACGGCCAGGGCGAGATTCCGCTCCCGCCAGCCCAGGTAGGCGGCCAAACCCGCGAAGCCTAAGGCGGCGCACATCATATCCATGCGCCCGGTCGCCGCATTCGTGACGAATGTGAAATCCGTGCCGATGAGCACGAGGCCCAGCAAGGCGATCCGCGAACTCTGCGTAAGCGTTCGCAGGATGATCCACCAGGCAACCAGCGCCACCACACCCCAGCAGATCGAAAGCAGGCGCAGCCGGAACAGACCGAAACCCATAACCTTGAACCACGCCGCCTCGGCCAGAATGTGCAGGGGCATGATCCAGTATGTATACCGGTCGAGTCCCCGCAGCCACGTACCCGAGGTCTCCAGGATGGGCGTGCCCAGATAATGGGCCTGGATCAGAGTCAACGCCGGGTTAGCGAACCATGCCTCATTCGAGATGGGTCGCTTCGTCAACGCCACACTCGTGGCGAGGGCAAAGTAAGCCAAGAAGGCCCCCCCTGCCGTTGCCATGCCCAAGGCAGTCCGGTTGGATTTCTGGCCGCTTTCCCGTGCACACTGGTCAGGAATCACTGCACGCGTTATTCGCTCTTGGTTACACATACTCTCTTGGACCACGCCGCCTTGTCTGCCGCTGATTCGGGTCTGGGGTGTGTGCTGGACTAGACGAACTCGTCCTGTCCCTTGCGGTCACACCTCTGGAAGAAAGGCGCGGCTTACTGGGTCATGCCAGTATATTCCGACGCGGTGGGCGGCGCGCAATTTGCTGCGTTCTGACGCGACGAACGCCCTCCCGGATGGAACGCCGGCCGCCGCATTCTACTACCTCGCTGAGGTAGTAGGACTTGCCACGCTCGGCGCCTCCAACGCAAAGATCCACAGGCGTGGGATGGCAAGTTTCCATGCGAGGGTCCTGCTGCAAGACGCCTGCTCCAAGATGGGGCTGGCCATACTTTGCGCAGTTACACACGGTCGTCAGGTGAAACTATATACGGAACAACCGGGAAAGGGACCAGCGCGTATATGGAGCCCACTGCAGGATGAGCCATTCCTCAGCCCGTGCCGACCAGGAGAGCGTGCCCGGCACGCGAGGCGCACGCCCGTGTCCATTGCCTAGCCCGATGCCGTGCGGCCCCTCCTCGTAAATGTGGAGCTCCGTGGGAACTCCCGCTTTTCGCAGCGCGGTATAGAAGAGGACACTGTTTTCAGGCGGCACGCCCGTGTCCTGATTCGTGTGGAACAGAAAGGTCGGAGGGGTATCCTTGGTGACGTGCAGGTCGTTGGACAACTCATCAATCATCTCGGGCGGCGGAGCGGGACCCAGCAAATTCCGCACCGACTCCGCATGGGTCCAGGGTGGGTGGAGAGTAATGATCGGGTAGGCCAGAATGGCGAAGTTCGGACGGCTGGAGACGCGGTCCACGGGATCGCTGGCGCCGGGATTGCCGGTATCGAAGTGCGTAATCACTGTGGAAGCGAGGTGTCCCCCCGCTGAAAAACCGATGATGCCGATCCGATCCGGCCGGACCCGCCACCGCGCCGCGTGATAGCGGACATATCGAACGGCACGCTGTGCATCGAGGAAAGGAGCCGGGTAACGGTAGCGCGGACTGATGCGATATTTCAGCACGAAGCCGGCCACCCCAAAGGAATTCAACCAGCGTGCGATGTCCTCCCCTTCGTAGGAGGACATCAATTGGGAATACGCGCCGCCCGGACAAATCACCATCCCGGCTCCGCTCGCGTGCCAGCGCGCGGGAAGAAAGATGGAAACCGCAGGCCGGTCAGCATCCGTCGAGCCCAGCGCGCCGGGAGCATCTCCGCTCCAGAGCGTCTCCACTTGCGGCTGATCCACGCCGCTGCGAACCATGTGCAGGGCAAGGAGAACGGTTGCAACGGCGAGGATCGCCGCGATCAGGATTCTGATTTTCATTGGGCTCTCTGCATAGCTTGTTTGGAACGGCCTGGCCGGCCTGATTCACAGTGCCACGTGTAGGGTCGGAATGCAAGTTCAGGAATCCGGCGGATCTTCCGCAGCCTCTTTCCACCCCGCCGAAATCGCGGCTTCCGCCATTAGCGCGAATTTCTCACCACGGGATTGGAAGGGCGGGGCTTTACAGGCTGCGGAAAAACCGCCAAAGCTGTCATTCTGAGCGAAGCGAAGGACCTCCGCAGTTCGCCTGGGTGAGCGAAAAGGATAAACTGCAGGGGTTCTTCGCTTCGCTCAGAATGACAGGACCTGCGAGTTCTTCCGCAGGTGGCAACGCCACGCAACACTCAGCTTTTGCCTCAAGACCCTGAACCATGGCGCGGCCGGAAACACTCGAGCCCCGCCGTCGACCTCTCAGTTTCTTGTGAAGTATAGCTGGAGAACTTCGACGAGACCCGGGATAGTCGACTTGCGCGCTTCGAGGGTTATAGTCAGGCCGAGCTGGCGGAGGGTTTCAGAAGTGACAGGGCCGATCGAAGCAATGGCTACGCTACGCAGTGTTTCTGCGAGGCGCTCCTGGCCGAGGAGTCTTGCGAAGTTCGTGGCCGTGGATGAGCTGGTGAACGTAATTGCATCCGGCGGTGGCGTGAGCAGGTGGGAGATTTCTTCCGGGGAGATATCCGCCGCAACGGTCTGGTAGGCTTCCACCACCTCCACTCGCGCACCCCGCTCCTCAAGCACGCGGGGCACCACATCCCGGGCCACCTTGGCTCGCGGAATCAGGAAGGCCTTGCCGCGCAGATCGCGGTCGCCGAGCGTCGCGAGTAACCCCTCGGCCACGTACTCACGCGGCAACAAATCCACTCTCACGCCCGCCCGCGTGAATTCCGCCGCCGTGGCGGGACCAATGGCGCCGATGGTGAGTTCCTTCAAGTCACGCACGTTGCGCCCTGAAACTTCCAGGCGCGCGAGAAAATTCCGCACGCCATTCACCGAGGTCATCAGCAAGTAATCGAATTCGTTCAGCCTGCGAATCGCCCCATCGAGCGGCTCCCATGAATCCGGTGGGCGGATCGCAATCGTGGGGATTTCAATCACCTGCGCGCCCCGCGCCGCCAGTAACTCGCGCAGCGCGCCGGCCTGCTCGCGCGCACGGGTGATGGCGATGCGCTTCCCTGCCAGCGGCAGGCGCTCATGCAAATTCAGGTGATGGCGCGATTTCATGACCTAATTCATAACCATATCATTGCGCCGTTAATGCTCGTCTCCCGATGATGTCGGGAGGGGTTCACGCCGGCGCTGCGAAGTCCGTTCCCGCCTGCGACCCCCTCACCCGGCCCGCGCCGGCCGGTGAAAGCGCCGGTCGCGGCCCACCCTCTCCCCCAAGGGGGCGAGGGTTGTAAGCTTTATTCACTACCCCTTGCCGAGTGAGTCAAGAATCTCCCGCGCGCCCTGGCGCAGCAGGTCTTCGGCCACGGCAGCGCCCAGCGCTTCGGGGTCGGAGGCACTCCCCTCGCCCCGGGCGCGGATCACCTGCGTCCCGTCCAGGTTAGCGACCAGCCCTTGCAATCGCAACTGTGCGTCTTCCTGTCCGGCGTAGGCGGCGATAGGCACCTGGCAACCGCCGCCGAGGCGGCGCAGCAGCGCCCGCTCCGCGCGCACCGCATGGTGCGTGGCGAGGTGGTCGAGGGGCTCGACGGCTTCGCGAGCGCTCGGATCGCGGGCACGAATTTCGATGTCCAGCGCGCCCTGGCCCACCGCTGGGCACATCTGGTCAAAACTGAAGTACGCCGTGATACGCTCGCCCAGACCCAGCCGGTGCACGCCCGCCGCAGCCACCACCAGCGCTTCACAATCGCCGCGCTCGAGCTTGCGCAGGCGCGTGTCGAGGTTACCCCGTATGGCGACATAGGTGAGGTCGGGCCGCAGCGCGCGCAGTTGCGTCTGCCGCCGCAGGCTGCTGGTGGCGACGCGCGCACCCTGGGGCAGGATAACGAGCGGTTGCCCGTCCCGGACGATGAGAACATCGCGCGCGTCCTCTCGCTGCGGCACGGCCCCCAGGACGAGCCCCGCGGGCTGCTCGGTCGGCAGGTCCTTGAGGCTGTGGACAGCCACATCCACTTCGCGGGCCAGCAGAGCTTCCTCAATTTCCTTGATGAACAGGCCCTTGGTTCCAGCTTCCGCCACCGTCCCGGCGATGGACGCCGGCAGCGGTTGGTCCGGCGCAAAGGTCTGCAGCTTATCGCCGGTGGTCTTGATGACGCGGACTTCGATCTCGTGGCCTGCGGCGGCAAGCTGTTCGCGCACCCACTGCGCCTGCCACTGCGCCAGCTTCGATCCGCGTGTGCCGAGGGTGAGTTTCATGGGTGACAAGTCACAAGCCGGGAGTCGATCCGCACCTTATCATACTAAGTCGCATTCAACAGGGTACTGACGCGAGCGCAGAAAGCAATGTCGGGCAGTCGCTCCAGGGTCAAGGGAAAGACCCCTCACCCTGCCTCCTTCGTCGGCCACCCTCTTCCCAAGGGAGAGGGTTGGGATTGGTGATTTCCGCCCTCTCCCTTGGGGAGAGGGTGGGCCGCGACCGGCGCTTTCACGAGCCGACGCGGGCCGGGTGAGGGGTCATGAACAGTCACCAACCTAAGAGGAAGGGTAGCGCGGACCTGTTCTGTAGGTCCGCGGCTTTTCCTTGCCCATAGGGGACGAGCCGCGGACCTACAGAACAGGTCCGCGCTACACCTGCTCATCAGTTCACGCCCGGCCGCTTCCTGGGTGCTCCCGTCCTACTCGCCAAGCCCAAAGATTCTCTGAATCAACCTCACCAGCGCCGCCTGTTCCGGCTCACCGACGCCGCTCTTAAGTTCCGTGATGGGGCCGTGCAGGATTTTGTTCATCATGCCCCGCGTCAGGGCCTCGACGGCCTGGCGCTGCTCAGGTGTGAGGCTTCCCAGCCGGCCCTGGTAGCGCTCCATTTCGCTGTGGCGGATGCGGTTCAGACGGTCTTCCAGCGCCACGATGGTCGGCACCACGTCGTGCGCCGCCAGGCGTTTCATGGTCTTTTGCACTTCGGCCTGGACGATGTCCTCCGCCCACACCGCCTCGCGTTCGCGCTGCTTCTTATTGGCCTCAACAACGTGCCCCAGATCGTCAATATCATAAACATAGGCATTATCTAATTCATTGACAGCCGGATCAACATTGCGCGGCACGGCGATATCCACGAAAAACACCGGACGGTTCCTGCGCGCGGCCAGGATCTTCTCAACCTGAGGTTTGCCGATGATGGTGTGGGGCGCGCCGGTCGAGCTAATCACGATGTCGGCTTGGCCAAGGTGGTCAAAAAGCTCTTCGAAGCGCACAGCGGTGCCGTGAAACGCCGCGGCCAATTCCACCGCGCGTTCGTACGTGCGATTACTGACCAGGATGTTGCTGGCGCCGCTGCGCAGCAGGTGCTTGGCGGCCAGTTCGCTCATCTTGCCGGCGCCGACCACATAAACAGTTTTGCCGCTGAGATTGCCGAAGATTTTCTTGGCCAACTCGACTGCCGCATAGGAGACCGATACGGCCGCCGAACCCAGCGCCGTTTCCCGCCGCACGCGCCGCGCCACCGCCAGCGCCTGGGTCACCACTTCGTTCAGCGTGCCGTTAAGCCCCCCCACCGTGCGCGCCACAGCATAGGCCTGCTTGATCTGCCCCAGAATCTGCGGCTCACCGAGGATCATCGAATCCAGACTCGCCGCCACCCGAAACAGGTGCCGCACCACGTCCTGCTGCCGCAGGCGATAAAAGAAGTGCGCGAATTGGGCCAAGTCACAATGGTGATGGTCCGCCAGGAAGCGGCGGATGACGGCCTCCGCGTCCACCTCGTCCTCGGCGGAGGTCGCCACTTCCACCCGGTTGCAGGTGGAGAGAATCATCCCCTCGCGGATGCCCGCGCGGTGCACCAGATCGGAAACGGCTTCGGCCAGGCGTGCTTCCGGGAAATTCATCTTCTCCCGGAATTCCACCGGCGCGGTGCGGTGATTGATGCCCAATAGGGTTAAGTTCATAGTTCCATGCGGGGTTCGGGACTCGGGACTCGGGGTCCGGGATTCGGGGTTAGGGATTCGGCAAGACCACTCCAAATCCCGAATTACGAATCCCGCATCGCGAACCCCGAATTACAAATCCCGAAACCCTAATCGCAAATCCCGAGTCCCGAATCCCGAGAATCACGGCATTTCTCGCAGCTTGGGGATGTACCCATGCTGCCCGCTTAGCAGGCTGATGCCCACGAAGGTCACCAGGATTGCGGCAAAACCGAAGACGGCGATGTAGGCGGCGCGTCGCCCGCGCCAGGCGCCGCTCACCCGCGTCGAGAAAAGTACGAGGTAAATGAGCCACGTCACCAGCGACGCCAGAATCTTCGGATCGAGCTCCCACGGACCCTTCCACGTCCGGCTGGCCCAGACGAACCCAGTCAGGATGCCCAAGCTCAAGAAAGGAAGTCCTAACACCAGCGAGCGGTAGTGGATCTCGTCGCAGACCTCGAGCGAGGGCAGCCGGTAATAGAACCCCCGCGGCTGCCTGGACTTCAGTTCGCGCTCCTGAATCAGGTACATGATTGCGGCCACGAACGTCAGGAAAAGGGCGGTGTAACCGAGGAAAATCGAGCTGATATGCACCAGCAGCCACCCACCGCGAAAAGCCGACGAATCAAAAGGACCGCTCGCATGCAACGCGGAGATCAGCGTGAGCAGGAAGACGAGCGGGAGCATGAAGAGACCCAGGGAGGCAATCCGGTAGCGCAGGTACACGAAGAAAAACGCCAGGGTCACCAGGAACGCGTAGAACGAAAGCGCGCTGCGCACGTCCGTGACCGGCAGGCGATGGATGCGTGCGGCTTCCGTCGCCAGGGCGCCCGCGTGGGCCAGCAAGCCGAGGCCCAACGCGCCCAGGGAAGCGGGCGACAGCGACGGCCGCCGCCGTTTGACCGAAGGGACGATGAGCAGGATGCCCAGGCCGTAAAGGGCGAGCGCCGTCCACAAGCAAGCATCGTGCATAAAGACTCCAAGGGAGTAGCCCTAGAATTATAGACTATAACATCCCCGCGCAGCGGGCGAGGCAGGTCTGTGCTTTCGCCGGCGAGCTATGGTAAGCGCACGGGGGACGTTGAGCACCAATCTCTCATCCCCCTGGGTCATTCTCGTCTGGCCGCCCGCAAGGAAATGACGTAGCTCGGTGAAAAATCCGGCTTCCGCCAGTCGAGCCTGACCGGCCGGCACCGCCAGCAGGCACTACCGCGGGTTTCAGTAACTGATAGCTTGGTGATCTGAACAACGCGTTTGGATGTGAGCCAGCAAATGGTCCAGCAGCTCGTAGCCCTTTCGCCCCAGAAAAGAGACACCGCCCACACGCCTTTCCTGAAGATCCTTGTGCGGCAGGAGAAAGCGCAGCAGGGCCTGCTCGTGACGCGCGAGGAGGTCCGAACGGCCCAGCGCCGCCCGGGTCAGCTTGCCTCGCAGTCTTTCCATTTGATATTTCATCTTCTCTTTGGCGTGCTCGAGCGTATCGAGCAGCGTGGGGTCGAGCTTTTCGATGTCCGCATGAAAACGATTGAGGAGCTGTTCCAGATCGCGTTCACCCTGATCGAAACGCTCCGACCAGCCCTCGGCAAAACTCGTGGCGGCAATCTTGCGGCTCAAATGGTCCTCGCCCTGCCAGACGTCTTCCAGGCGCAATTTGTACTTCTCCATCAAACGTTCCACCCGTGCGTCCAGCAGCGTGAAGGCGGCACGCGGGAAGACAACGGGCTGCGGCCGGCCGAAAGCCTGGTAGAGCGACTGCGCCTGTCCAAGATATGCCAGCTCGGAAGGGCCAGCCACATAAGCGAGCGTGGGCAGGAGGATATCCTGGACCAAGGGCCGCAACAGCACGTTGGATGAGAAGTCCAGAGGCCGCTCGGCCAGCCAGGACTGCAACTGCCCGAGAGACACTTCCTCCTTGCCATCCAAAAAGAACTTTGCGTCCCGTTGATGAAGTGGCACGCGATCGCCGTGCTTAGCCACAAAAACCAAGGTCGAGTCCTCTCCGACGTGCACCTGGGTGTGATAGCCACGCTGGACGAGGGCGTGCGAGCGATCCAAAATCTGGGTGCGGAGTTCAGCGGCCCGGGCGAGCGCCTGCTCATAAACCCGCACGCTAAGCCGGTGCACGGATTCGTCCAGGGGGTCCATCAAAATCACACCCCAGCGGCCAAAGAGCCGGGTCAAGAACTTCGCAAAGCTGCGGCCCCACGTGCTGCCGGGTTCATAACACTCGCGCAGGTCTTGAAGCAATCGCGTGCGCGCCTCACCCGGCGGCAGCGCCGCTTCCAGTTGGTCGAGCGCGGCAGCGACTTCCGCCGTGTGCCGCACCTGGCCCACCGGCGAACGGGGCGAAGGGCGATCACCCGAATCACGCAGCGGGATCAAATCATGTTCCTCGTCGAAGGTGGCTGTCTCGGCAACTTCCGCCAAGTCGTGGTCCTCCGTGGCCAGCCAGAAAATGGGAACGCACGGCAAGCCCTGCTCGGAAAGCGACTGCGCGAGGCGGACTGCGGTGAGCGCTTTATAAAGAGTAAAGGCCGGCCCGGAAAACAACCCCACTTGCTGCCCCGTCACCACGGCGAACGTTCCGGGTTCTCTCAGCCGCTGGAGGTTCGCCCGGGTCGGTTCCGGACAGTCCAAGTCCTGGTTCTGTCGCGCCAGGACCTCGATCATCTCCCGGCGCGTGGTTTCGAAGGCACCCAGCTCCGTTGCCACCTTCTGATAGCTCGCGGGATCATAAGGCGAGCCGTGGTAGAACTGGCTGACACGGTCGTAGTGGTAGAGGTAGTCGATCAGCAGCGCGCTGGAGTGCGGGACGTCAGTGTAAGGGGTACAAGTCGCAGTCATGAGATGCAAATATCCTACACGGTCTGCCCAAGGGCGGCAAGCTCAGCAGACCGTCAGAGCGAGCTCGCGCGGCTCAATGGATCCTCCTTAAGAAATTGGATGCGGATGCTGACAACCGGTTACGGGACAGGGTAGATGGAGATCAGGGTTGCAGGGTTTGCACAAATAACTTGAAGGCGCCGTCCCTCGAAGCGGCGTCTTCAAAGGGTGGGAGCGTGGTATCGTTGCTCCCCGGGCACGGCTTGCTGCCCGGGTTACGCAAGCCTCATCGGCTGCTTCCAGGTCGGGACGGGATAGGGGGGCAGATTGCTTGAGCCATTGGCCGGCTGGCGGGATTCGACTTGCCACTGTCCGCCAGACTTCCGCAGGACGTAGCGCTGATGGATAACCAGCTCTTTCACGTTCGGGCTCTGGAACTTGACGTAGGCCTCAGCCGTGTCACCGTGAAACTTCACCTGCTCGACCTCCAGGTCCATGTTGTTGAAAGCGCCCTGGGGCAGGTTCCGGACGTGATCCTTGATGGCCGGCGGTATGGCCAACGTGGCAGAGAGATTTTGCGCCGTCAGGGTTAGTTCCTGGAGGGAGGGTTCATTTACCGGGTCCGGCATGAAGGCTTCCAGCGGCGGGGGCGCTTTGGGCTGGGCGGGCTTCTCGGCCACCTGCGATTTGGGCTGGACGGGCTTCGCGGCCGCCTCCGCTTTGGGCATCGGCACGGGAGGGGTGGACTTGCTTCTTGGCTCCTTCAGGAAGGCATCCAGTTCCTGCTCAATCTGCGCCATCCCTCTCTCATGACGGTCACGGGCTTTGCGGACACGCCAATCGACGACGGGCTGTGCCAGGTAACTCCCTACGGAAAGGAACGGCCTCCACGGCAAGAGGATGAAGAGCACCACAAATGCGCAACCCCAAAAGCCATACAGAGCCAGCACACTGACCAGTATGGCCTGCAATGCGACCCGAATTTCCGCCTCATTCGTAATCATGATCTCCTCACATCGCAAACGCGACCCGGCGTTCTGGGACACGTGCGGGTGGATTCTTCGCGGCCCCGCTCGACGCCCGCGATTCCGCGCCTGTCCTCTGGGAGCAGTCTCGCCGAACCTGGATGCCCTGTAAGGGCATGGCGCCTCCCGTGCCGGGCAGCTGGCGGCAGATTCGTTCCGCCGCTGGGCAAGACTTGCCGAATCTTGGCCCCTAACTGCAAGCCCTGCAAGCGACCCACCTTGGCGTGAGCAAGCGGCGTGCCAATTCGTAGGGTCTCGATGCGGTTTCAATTTATGGGTGAAATAGATCGTGACAAGGTGAGCGTGGCCTGCGGATCCTCGATCCGGAAATAGGGGCTCCCAACAGGGATTTCTCGCCACAAGGAAACTGTCTCAAAACTCGGCGTCGCCCGCTGTAGCGCCGCTCTATGAGCGGCGAAGTTGTTGAGAATCCGAAGCCGCCGGTCATAGACCGGCGCTACAACTGAGGTTTTGAGACAGCCCCACAAGGGGGAAGGGCGTAAAACCTCGCCCGTCCGGAGGCCCGAAGTGAATGGCTCAGCTTGGTGACAAATGCAGGGTGACCGGTTTTTGAAATCCCCATCTCTGGCGAAGTCGCGGCGCCCCCCCCGCGGTGGGAGCGCCGTTCCAGGTTCTCAGCCAACGGTTAGAGGTCCAAACCCTCCCGTGCTTCGCGGAGAGCCGCGGCAATTTGTTTTCCTGCCTGGGCGGATATGGGAAGTAAGGGGGGCCGCGGGACGCCTCCGTGGTAGCCGCACAAGTCGAGTGCCGCCTTGATTCCGGCCACCCCGTAGGGGACGGAGACTTTCTCCGCCAGGTGAAGAAGCCGTTGTTGCAGGGCGCGCGCTTCCCGGGCTCGCCGGTGGAGGAAGGCCTCGTAGAGGCCCACGCAGAGCACCGGGGCGAAATCGGCCTGGCTCAGTATGCCGCCGACCGCCCCCGCCCGCAGGGCGTCATAAAGGATGGCCGCTGAACCCACGAGAACACGGAAGCCCGGGCGAGCCTTGCGCAGGACATCCCGAACATAGTCCAGCTTGCCGGAGCTTTCCTTGAGCCCCACGACGTTCGGCAAACGCGAGAGCTTGCCGAGGGTCGTGGAAGCGACGGAGAGCCCGGTGAACTGCGGGATGGAATAAACCAGCACAGGCCGTGCGAGTCCCGCCGCCACCGCCCGGTAGTGGGCCACCAGGGCGCCAGCATCCATGCGCGGCTTGTAGTAGCTCGGGGTGAGCACGAGCAACGCGTCAGCCCCACGCGCCACGGCTTCGCGGCTGAGGCGCAGGGTGGCTTGGGTGCCTTCCAGTCCCGTGCCGACCAGCAGGATCTCCGGAGGCTTCACCACCTGTCGCGCAACTTCGACCAGCCGCAGGCGTTCCCTTTCAGTAAGGTACGGCGCCTCGCCTGACGAGCCCGACACCAGAACTCCCGCCAGCCCACTGCCGGCATTACGGCTGAGGTTTTCGCGAAAGAACCCTTCGTCCACGTCGCCGTGCCGGTTGAATGGGGTAACGACGGGAGCGAAGATGCCTTCCAGATTTCCGATAATTTGATCGCGTGTCATCGCCTTGTCCGCGTTTATCTATCCTTGCCGTCAGTTATCAAATTTGTACCCGTGGTCAAAGGGGCGCGGCGTGGGTGGAGCTCTTGCAGACTCGCCACCTGAATCTCCCCTTCCTGGCAGGCGCGAATTCCCCGGATCGCCGCCTCGGCCGCCGCAAGCGTAGTGATGCAGGTCACACCGTGCTGAACGGCAGCGCGCCGGATGGCTTTGTCGTCGGAGCGCGACGTCCGCCCGAGGGGCGTATTGATAATCAAGTCGAGCTCGAGGCTCTTGATGCGGTCCACAACATTGGGCCGGCCCTCGTTCACCTTATGGACCTTCTCGACTATCACGCCCGCGGCACGCAGGGCCCCAGCCGTGCCGCGGGTCGCGACGAGGGTGAACCCCAGGGCGGCCAGGTCGCGCGCGATAGGGATCACCCCCGGCTTGTCTTGATCGTTGACGGAGAGGAAGACGCGGCCTTTGATCGGAATGCGGTGATGCGCGGCAAGCTGGGCCTTGGCGAAGGCCAGCCCGAAGTTGTCCGCCACGCCCATGACCTCGCCGGTGGATTTCATTTCCGGCCCCAGAATCGTGTCCACGCCGGGCAGTTTTTGGAACGGGAACACAGGCGACTTCACGAAATAATGGCCGACTGGCAATTCCGCTTCCAGGCCGAATTCCGCGAGCTTGCGGCCGATCATCAAGCGGGCGGCGATCTTGGCCAGGGGAACCCCGGTCGCCTTGCTCACATAAGGCACGGTGCGCGAGGCGCGGGGGTTCACTTCCAGCACATAAACCTTGCCGTTTTGAATGGCGTACTGCACGTTCATCAGACCCACCACCTTGAGCTCGCGCGCCAGGCGAACCGTGTAGTCGCGCAAGGTCTGGCGTTGATCAGCGGGGATGCTCACCGCCGGCAGCACGCAGGAGCTGTCGCCGGAGTGAATCCCCGCCTCCTCGATGTGCTGCATGATGCCCGCGATGACCACGTCCGTACCGTCGGCGAGCGCATCCACATCAACTTCGGTGGCGTTTTCGAGAAAGCGGTCGACCAGAATCGGGAAAGCGCGCTGCAGTTCTTCCGCGCGGCGAACGTAATCACTGAGCGTCGCCTGGTCGTAAGCAATCACCATGGCGCGGCCGCCCAGCACGTAGGAAGGGCGAACCAGCACGGGGTAGCCGATGCGGCCAGCGATCTCAAGCGCTTCCTGGACGTTCGTCGCCGCCCCGTTCTCGGGCTGTGGGATTCCGAGATCGGCGAGCAGGTTGCCAAAGTGTTTGCGGTCCTCGGCCAAGTCAATTGATTCCGGCGTCGTACCCACAATGGGCACCCCAGCCGCCTTGAGGGCCCGCGCCAGGTTGAGCGGCGTTTGTCCACCAAACTGCACGATGACGCCCGCGGGCTTTTCCTCTTCCACAATCGCCATCACGTCTTCGAAAGTCAACGGCTCGAAGTAGAGGCGATCGGAGGTGTCGTAGTCGGTCGACACGGTCTCCGGGTTGCAATTCACCATGATCGTCTCGAAGCCTTCTTCCTTGAGCGCATAGGAAGCGTGGACGCAGCAGTAGTCGAACTCAATGCCTTGCCCGATGCGGTTCGGGCCGCTGCCCAGAATCATGATCTTCCGGCGGTCGGTGGGCTCGGCCTCGTTTTCTTCCTCGTAGGTCGAGTAAAGATAGGGGGTGAACGATTCGAATTCCGCCGCGCAGGTATCGACGCGCTTGAAGACGGGGCGCACGCCGAGCGCCCGGCGCCGCTGCCGCACCTCTTCCGCCTCCACGCCCCACGACTCCGCAAGGTAGATATCGGAGAATCCATATTGCTTGGCGATGTGCAGCACGCTCGAGGGAACGTTTTCGAGGGTGAAGCGCTTTAGCTCGCCTTTGAGCTCCGTAATCTGCTGGAGCTGGTTCAGAAACCAGGGGTCGATGCGGGTGATTTCGTACAACACGTCTTGGCTATAGCCAGCCTCTAACGCATGCAGCAGATCCCAGATGCGGTCGGGGTACGCGGTGGCGAGCCGGTGTTCGAGTTCCGCCGGGTCCGCGGGCGGCGGCGGGGTCTTGCGGCCGGTTTCGAGTGAGCGGATGCCCTTCATCAAGGCTTCCTTGAAGGTGCGCCCGATGGCCATGACCTCGCCCACAGACTTCATCTGGGGGCCCAGCGTGTGATCCGAGTCCGGAAACTTCTCCTGCGCCCACTTGGGAATCTTGACGACGACATAATCGATGCTGGGTTCGAAGCACGAGGGAGTCTTTTTGGTGATGTCGTTGGGAATTTCGTCGAGGCCATAGCCCACCGCCAGGCGCGCGGCAATCTTGGCGATCGGGAACCCCGTGGCCTTCGACGCCAGCGCCGAGCTGCGCGAGACGCGCGGGTTCATTTCGATAATGACCATGCGGCCCGTCTCCGGGCAGACGGCGAACTGTATGTTCGAGCCGCCCGTCTCCACGCCCACGGCGCGAATCACCTGGAAGGCCGCGTCGCGCATCCGCTGATATTCCTTGTCGGTCAGGGTTTGCACGGGCGCCACGGTGATGGAATCTCCGGTGTGGACGCCCATGGGGTCGAAGTTCTCAATCGAGCAGACCACCACGGCGTTGTCGGCGTGATCGCGCATCACCTCCAGCTCGAATTCCTTCCAGCCCACCACGGATTCTTCCACCAGCGCTTCGTGCACGGGGCTGAGTTCGAGACCGTAGCGAACCTTCTCTTCCAACTCTTCGCGGTTGTAAGCCATGCCCGCGCCCGTCCCGCCCAGCGTGAACGACGGTCGGATGATGAGCGGAAATCCGAATTGCTCGGAAAACTTCAGCGCCGCCTCCAGCTTGTTCACCAGAACACTCTTCGGCACGTCGAGGCCGATCTGCTGCATGGCGTCCTTGAACCACAGGCGATCTTCCGCCATCTTGATGGCGTTGAGGGAGGCGCCGATCAACTGCACCTGGTGCTTGTCGAGAATGCCCTTCTCTGCGAGCTCGACGGAAAGATTGAGCGCCGTCTGCCCGCCGACCGTGGGCAGCAAGGCGTCGGGCTTCTCGCGCGCGATGATGGCTTCGAGATATTCCCAGGAGAGCGGCTCGATGTAAGTGCGGTCGGCGAATTCCGGGTCGGTCATGATGGTGGCAGGATTGGAATTCACCAGCACCACCTCGTAGCCTTCCGCCTTCAAAGCCTTGCAGGCTTGCGTGCCGGAATAGTCAAACTCGCACGCCTGGCCAATAACGATCGGGCCGGAGCCGATGATCAGGATCTTGTGTAGGTCAGTTCGTTTGGGCATTAGAAGGTTCACTCGTTAAAGCCGCGATTCGCTCACGCGGAACCCCTGTGAACTCGCAAAGTCGCTCGGACACCTCCGCCGTAAGCTTTCTTACGGGCGGCAACCAGCTTTCCACGTGTTTGGCAAGCTCCTCCACCAATGTCCTTCGCATGTCACCGAGGCTAGCGCTCGCAGCTCGATCCACCGCTGCCGAGAGATTGTTGACCGCCCCAAAGAAGTGGGTAAAGTGTCCGTAGAGGTGAACCACTCCCTCCGCTAAGGCCTGGTCGAGGGTTCCCAGTACGCTCGCGTTGGACTCGTATGCGGTGAATGGCATTCTCTCAACCCCTCTACCGACAAGTTCGTAAGCCCACTGCAGGCCGGGCGGATACCCCTTAACAAGATCTCCTACGTCGCGAATGATGTAACGGTAGATGTAATCGACTTCGAACAGAATCGCTGTCGCAACAGCTTTTTTCTGCCTTTCCTGTTCCGCTTGTTCGGCATCGCGCTGCGCTCTTATCTGGTCGCGCAGCTGTTTTGATGACGACCTAACCTGATAGAGGATCGCGAGGAAGCCAGCAGCGGCAGCGAAGAGTGTCGCCCCAATCATGGTCAGGCCATCCACGGACAGGCCTCTTCCCAACTGGAACCATCTATGAAACGCCGTCAAACCAAGATAAAGAGCGATGAAGACAATGGGCGCTGCGGCACAAAACTTCCAATCGATTTCTCGGCTGCTCGGCTTCATCTTCCGTTCCCGATTCCAAAAACCCACCGCAATGGCTCCGCCCAGCTCGAACTGGCGCACCGCCGGCGCGCCTTGGCTTCAGGGGCTGAAGCCCTCTCCTATTCCCGTGCCTTTACGGCGGGCCTAAACAGGCTGCGGAAAAACGCTGGTTTTTTGCTTTCCGGTTCTCTGGCGAGCTGATCGCTGGCCGTTTTGGGCTGATCCGCAGGGATCTGCGAGGTTCGTTTGGGTCTCTGGAGCCCGTTT
>Ga0116116_1000398_pt1 | contig 48425 bp, 24 predicted proteins | sample June2015DPH_10_1_FD_89722 | JGI IMG/M metagenome (GOLD analysis project Ga0116116, IMG submission 89722) | Peatland microbial communities from SPRUCE experiment site at the Marcell Experimental Forest, Minnesota, USA - June2015DPH_10_150 | ecosystem: Environmental > Terrestrial > Soil > Wetlands... | reverse complement strand
GAGTTGCAGGAATTGACGGACTACGCACTGAAGTACCACGTGGAGATAATTCCCTATCTGGACGGGCCGGCGCATGATGCGTTCATCCTGAAGCATCCGGAATATGCGGGGTTGCGGGAATATCCGGAGAGCAACTACGAATTTTGCGTGACGAACCCGGACACCTACAAGCTGTTCTACGGGATGTTCGACGATCTGCTGGAAGCGACGAAGGGGAGCAAATACTTTGTGCTCTCGACGGATGAGCCGTATTACGTGGGGTTGGCGAAAAACGCGCAGTGCAACGAAGTGGATCGAGCGAAGGAGTTAGGGAGTGTGGGGAAACTGCTGGCGGAATTCGTGACCAAGACGGCGGGGTACCTGCACGATCGAGGGCGGCAGGTGATGTTCTGGGGTGAGTATCCGATGGTGCCGGAGGACATTGCTTCGGTGCCCAGTTACATGATCAACGCTGAGGTCTATGGTCCGCAGTTTGATCCGGTCTTCAAGGCCCATGGGATTCGGGAGATGGTGTTCACCTCAACAGAAGGAGAGGAGGAACTCTTCCCGGAGTACTATCCGCTGCCTTCGTCCGAGCAGCTTCATCCCCGGCCCTCCGACGGCAGGCGTGTCCAGGAGATGGTGGATATGATCTCCTTCACATCGCTTGCAGCCATTGACGACGTGCGGCCGGACTCGGCGAAGGCAAAGCAGGCAGATCTCATGGGGGTTTTCATCGCGGGTTGGGCAGATCCCGGACTGCACCCGGAGACCTTCTGGCTGGGCTATGCCACCGGGCCTGCTCGGGGCTGGCGCCATGACTCGCCAAGTTCAGAGGAGTTGATCAGCAGCTTCTATCGGTTGTTCTATGGCTCGGGGGCCACGGACATGGGGCGGCTGTACCAACTGATGAGCCAACAGGCGCGCTTTTGGGAGGATAGCTGGGAGACCGGCCCCTCCAAAGCGCGCACCCCCATCTTTGGGTATTCCAAAGGAGTTTTCAATTCCCCGCATTATGCGCGTGACCAGTATCTGCCTCTTCTGCCCGTGCCTTCGCCGGACGTGCTCCGCCTGCCTTACAACTGGAATATGGAAAACCAGAGACGGCTTGAGCTGGCGGGCAGGTTTCTCGCGCAGAATGACGAAGTACTCAACTTGATTAATATGAATTTGGAAAAGGTCCAGCTCAATCATTACAACCTCGAGGTTTACCTGTCTATTGCTCATCTCTACCGCCAGAACTTGATCATGCTGCGCGAGTTAGGCCGGATCACGGGCGCGTTGACCTCCGCTCAAACCTACGCGGGTCAGAACAACGCGGTGGGGGCAGTGACCTCTCTCGACCGGGCTCTGAGCATCGCCGAGAATATCCGCCAGCAACGGAACCAAGCCCTGATCGACGCGACGGCGACGTGGTACAAATCCTGGTTCCCGCGCATGCCGGAAGCCAATGGACGCAAAGTTTTCGACAAGGTTGACGACGTCAAAGACCACCTGGCCGTTCGGACTGTGGACATGAGCTACCTGGTTTATCGCGAACTCTTGTATCCGCTGGGTGAATGGGTCGCACAGACGGTGGCCGTTAGGAACCAGTACGCGCAAGCTCATCATCTTCCCGTACGCGAAGTTCAATTTGATTGGAAAAACACATCCACGCGGGTTTCGGCGCCGCGGGTCGGCGATGATGAGAACTGACGCGCGTGCAGGGAGGGAAAACCGGTGATCGAGTACCTTTGCGGCACGTCAAGTTCGTGCCCCAGGCTCCGCGCCACATGGTGGGGAATGTGCGCCGTCCTGACCTTGGCTTGTGGAAACGCGGTCTCCAAGGCCGCGTCAACCTCACCCCTGTTTGCGCGTGGCTACACGGTTTTGCCGGCGCCTCAGCAAGTGAGCCTCGAAGAGAAGGACTTTCCTTTTGGAGAAGGCTGGGTGCTGCAACTCGCGCCCGGCGTGCGGCCCGACGAAGTGGCCGTGGAGACCCTGCGAGAGGATCTAAGGTCGCGATTCGGAATTGCTCTGGCTTTTGGAAATGTTTCGCGCCGCCAGGGAAAACTGCTGCATGTGATCATCCAACCCGGGTCTGTGCAAGTCGGCCAGACCACAGACCGCGAAAAGGAGGCCTTGGCGGCCGAGGCCTATCGGATTGATTTGAGTCCAGACTCCATCACCATTATCGCCAATGCACCGCCGGGTTTGTTCTATGGCGCGGAGACACTGGTTCAGATGGTCAGGCCCGGCCAGGGCGCCACTTGGCTGCCTGCGGGAAAGATCGTGGATTGGCCGGACCTCGAGAACCGTTTCATTTATTGGGATGACAAGGCCCACCTGGATCGCTTCGAAGTGTTGAAGACCGCCATTCGGCAGGCGGCGTTCTACAAGGTCAATGGGTTCCTAATCAAACTGAACGGCCACTTTCAGTATGCAAGTGCTCCGGCGGTGGTTGAGCCGCAGGCGCTCACTCCTGCGCAGTTGCAGGAACTCACCGACTATGGCTTGCGTTACCACGTGCAGCTCATCCCCTACGTGGACGGTCCGGCTCACATTGCCTGGATCTTGAAACACCCCGAATACGCCAGGTTGCGTGCGTTCCCGGAAAGTAACTACGAGTTGTGTACGACCAATTCCGACTCCTACAAGCTTCTCTATGGCATGTACGATGAACTGATGAAAGCCAACCAGGGCGTCAACTACTTTCTGCTTTCAACGGACGAGCCATATTACGTCGGGCTGGCCGACAACGCTCAATGCCATGAAGTCGACCGCGCCAAGGAATTGGGAAGCGTCGGGAAGGTGCTTGCCGGGTTCGTCTCCAAAGCGGCTGGCTACTTGCACGATCACGGACGCAGGGTGATCTTCTGGGGCGAATATCCGCTCAAGCCCAGCGACATACCTTCCTTGCCTTCCTATCTCATCAACGGCGAAGTTTACGGACCGGAATTCGATGCCGCGTTCAGGGCCCACAACATCCGCCAAATGATCTTTACTTACCCGCAAGCCGATGAGCAGCTTTTTCCGAACTATTATCTGCTGCCGGAGAGTGAACATGTTAATTACCGCCCCGTGACGCAGGCGGATGAAGCCCATTTCCGTCCTCAGCGTGACCGGGTCGCACAGATGTTCAACGAGATATCGTTTTCGCCGGCGCGCCAAAACGCGGACCTGATGGGGATTGACGTGTGTGCCTGGGGAGACAATGGCCTTCATCCCGAAACCTTCTGGTTGGGGTTTGCGACCGGCGCCGCCTGGGCGTGGCACCCTGGCTCGCCCAATCCGGAAGAGGCGAAAAGCAGCTTCTACCAACTGTTCTATGGTCCGGGCGCAACGGACATGGACCGACTCTACCAGCTCATGAGTACACAAGCCCAGTTCTGGGACACGAGTTGGGAATGGGCTCCTTCTTCGGCTCGCTCGATCCTTTTCGGGAACTCTGACGAAATCAAGCCGCGCCCAGCGCATGATCAAACCCTAACCCTGCCACCTCTCCCCCAGGGGGCATTTCTGCGGCAGGAATACGATTGGAGAAAATTGCACGAACGCCGACGAGTGCTGGTTGAGGAAGCGCTGGCGCGGAACGATGAACTAATGGGCCTTCTTCACAAGAACCTCCCATCGGTACAGTTCCACAGATACAACCTCGAGGTGTTTCTTTCGACCGCCAGGCTCTATCGCCAAAACCTGGAAATGCTGGAAGAATTGAGTGAGATTAACGAATCACTCCACGCTGCGCAGGCTGCGGCTGCGAAGTTGGAGTACGCCGACACACTGCAGGCACTCGATCAGGCGCTGGACGTTGTCCAAGACATCCGCGAGCAAAGAAACCGCACCCTCCACGAGGCTACCGAGACTTGGTACGAAAGTTGGTGCCCCAGAGTGGAGGAGGCTAATGGCCGACGCTACCTGTTGGTGTTGAACGACGTTCAAGATTACCGGGTTGATCGCGCCTTGGGGCTGAAATATCTAATTCTGCGCGAATTTCTGCTGCCGTTCGACGATTGGTTCCGACAGACGCTGAGCGTCCGCAACCAGTACGCGTCTGCGCACAAATTGCCGGAGCGGCACGCCCAACTTGATTGGCAGGATGCTTCGCCCAATGCCTCCGGTCATACGCGAACGACCGAGTGAGTGCCAGGCTTGTGTTTCGCTTGAGGTGTTCCCATGCACAATGAAATCCTGCTCGCACGCAGAGCCTTCATCAGAAGCCTCATGGGGGGAGCGGCGGCAGCGCTGGAGTCGAGCGCGTTCAATTCCCTGCACAGTGCCTTGGCCGCGCAGGACTTGCCTGCCGACGTGGGTCCGCGCGCGCAAGTAGCGACGGAAGTTCGACTGCAAGGAGAAGTTCACCGGCGCGGTGATGTGCTGCACGGTCATGTCACTTTGAACAGCGCGAGAACCGATCTTCCTGTGGAGATCATGTGGACCGATGGCTATGGCCGGGTGGCGGGGCGCAGCCGGGCCCTGCCGGCACACGCCTTCAATAACGTTGCAGAGTTCACGCTTCGTCTGGATCACCCTCTGACCTACCAGAACACCGTGGAGGTCCTGGTTGATGGAGTAACACAGATTGAGCACGCGCGGTTCCTGATTCCTCCGGAGCCAGACTCCTGGGACGACTACCACGTCATCAACTACACCTTCTATCCACATGGCTATTACAGCAAGCTTCGGGAGGCTGGCGTCGACGCAATCATCGCCTATCGGGACAAAACCTATGACGCCTTCCTCGACAATAATTTCCGCTTCTACGTCGAGGAGATGATCTGGGAATACCTGGCGACGTATCACAAGAACTTCAACTTGTGGAAGGAACTCATTCGCAAGTTCATGGAGAATCGCAACGACTGGAAAGTCTTCACGCGCGATCCCTGCCTGAATGATCCTGAAACATTGAAGCGTGCGAAAAACGTACTGGAGCGCGAGGTCAACAAGTACAAGGATCTGCGGCCACTGTTCTACGATCTTTCGGACGAGTTGGGAGTGGGTGACCAGATCGCTCCAAGCGACCTCTGCCACTCGCGGCATTGTATTCGGGCCTTTGCGGAGTATCTCAAGCATAGCTACGACTCGATGCATGAGAACCGCAAGGAATGGGATGTGGATTTCTATCACTGGGATGATGAACAGATCGACTTGGGAGCGCAGTTCAACTGGGACGACCTGATGATCCACGAGACGACCACGGATCGTGCCATGGACCGCATTCTCATGAGCCACCTGCACCGCACGTACAAGACCGTTGAGGCATTTAACAAAGCGTGGGGAGTCAGTTTCCCGTTTGCGCCGATGCCTTCCCAATACGCGGTGATGGACTGGACACCGGTGGTCGCACCGCTCGCGGACACGCGCTCACTGGCCGTGCTTGACGAGAAGACGCTGAACGGTCTCTTCGGCTCGCTCGCAGCCGCCAACGCCATCTGGGGAATGAAGGGAGGGTGGACAACCAACCAGAAGCCGACCCAGTTTAAGAGCTGGGCGGAGGTGAGCGCTTACATCAAGCGGCTTGAGCAAACCTGGGCAGAAATAGACAGCACGGAAGGGTGGAACTTAGCCGCGTGGTGCGATTTCAGAAACTTCATGGATCGTACCTTTGCCAATTTCGTTCGGCGCTCGGCGGACTACTGTAAATCGCTCGACCCGCACGCCCGGATTGGGACAGAGGGCGGGCAATCTCCCTGGGCTTTTGGCTGGTACAACTACGAGAATGTCTGCGAGACCGTCGATGTGATCGAACCTTACAACATTGGAAACAACGTCGAGATCATCCGGGGTCTCGGCAACCACCGGATCATTCAATTGAATACCTATGGCTTCCAGTTTTCTCCGGGAACTAAGGAAGCTGATCTCAGCGTGGCTGACCGCGTAGCGCAAAAGCAGGCCACTCGAAAAGCCTGGTGGCAACTTTTCCATGAAAGCCGCGCGGCCATCATTTGGGATTACACCGAACGCGATTTCCGCTTTGTGGACGAGAACCGGGAGCTTACTCCGGCGGCACTCACGTTCAAGGACACTTTCCGCGAACTCCGGTCAGGCATCGGGAAACTCATTATTAATGCAAAACGCCAGCACGACGGCATTGCCATTCATTATTCTCATCCCTCCGTGCAGGTGCATTGGATGATCGAAAATCTGAAGGTGGGAAAGCGGTGGCCTGTCGACGAAGTCAAAGACGACTACTTCCGCTTCAACGGCGTGCGGAACAGCATCACAAAAATGGTCGAGGATCTGAACCTGCAATATGAGTTCACCGGCTCAAGGCAGATCGTAAACGGCGTGCTGAACTCCGGGGAGTTCAAGGCGTTGTTTCTGCCCCAATCCATTGCCATGAGCGACGAGGAAGTTGCCAGGGTGCGGGAGTTCGTTGAAAACGGCGGCACGGTGATCGCTGACTGCCGTTGCGCAACCATGAATGAACGGGGCCGCGATCTGGGGCAAAGCCAATTGGACGATCTCTTCGGGATCTCGCGCCATGGTAAGCGGAGCGCCGTAACAGGTACCGTGAGCGGGATCGCCGACTTTCGCAATGTTCCTCTTAAGGGAAAATCCCTGGGATTGACCGTCGGCGAAACCAATATCCAGGCACGTGGTGGAACAGCCCTGGCGCAGCAAAAAAGTGTTCCCGCGGTGATGGTTCGGGAAGTGGGAAAGGGGCTTGCCATCTATCTTAACCTCGAGGTTTTTCCTTATCAGCATTGGCGCGTCCGCCCAGGGCCTGAGGCAGTGATGCGTGAATTCCTGGGTGCGCTCCTGGCGGAAGCCGGCATCGAACCTCGCGTGCGAGTATTGGATACGCGGGGCACACGGCTCCCGGCGGTCGAGGTCGTAAACTACCAGCTTGGCTCGCAGACGATCGTGGCTATCTTCCGCAACCCTCAACTCGATCCAGGCGGATGGGCAGATGGACCGCGGGTGCCGGAGCGGGGGTGGGGTGAGGGCATCGACAATTCCGCGCTTGAGAAACCTGTGGATGCTGTCATCCACCTGCCACAGGGTTTCCATGTCTATGATGTTCGGGCCGCCAAGCCACGGGGACAGATTTCGTCCCTTGAGACCACCCTGGACCCATGGGCTCCTCTGGTCCTCACGCTGTCACCGACCGCAGTCGCCGGGCTGAGGCTTCAAACAGGACCGCGTATCGAAAGAGGTCATGCCGGTGAAATCGAGATCACTATAGAGGATAATCCCGCAGGTATGCAGCCACGAATTATCCACTTGGATGTTTTTGCTCCTGACGATAATCTGGCGGAGCCCTACTCAGGCAATTTTCTTCTAGATGGACAAGCGGGGAAGTTGACGATCCCCTTCGCCTGGAATGATGCATCGGGAGTGTGGAAGGTTAGGGCACAAGATATAGCAACAGCCGTCATGGCCGAAACAAGCGTCCACGTCACCTAAAGGGGTGATTGCATCACTGTCCCCGCAGTCTCCCCCATGGACGAGAGGAACCTTTGCACGGCCAGTGAACCGATGCACGGGTTGTCGTGCCGCCGCGCGGGGGGCGGCGGGTGAGGGGTCACGTCACGCGTCACTGTCCTTATCCCAGGCCGCGCAGCCTGAGATGTTCTCCTCGTCCCTGCAATTCTGTCGATGACGATGAGGGGTAGTGTGGGCCGCGCGGCAGGGCACTCGTCACTGCCTGTCCATCACCCGATGAGCCATTGGGCCGGTGGGCCGATTCCCTGTTCTCCGGATAGCCGCTGCCCTACCGACCGATTTCCGTCTCCCAGCTCCTGTCACCTGCTTTTCCGACGCCGGACCTCGGACACGGGACTCTCGGTGGGCGGCAAGGGGTGGGTGGCGACACCCGCAGCGATGGAGAATCGGAATCCAGGCTCCGCAGGCGGCAGCGCCCGGGCACAGCACGAACCTCCAGCCCCCACCCCACCGCGCTACCGGCTGGGCATTCTCCGGAACCTACCCATAAGCTCGGGCCACCTTAAGGAGCCTTGGCGCGTTCCAACTCTTGTTGGGCTTTTTCCTGAAGGCCCAAGGCTACGTAGGCTCGAGCCAATTGGGAATGGGCTTTGGCCATCTTGGGGGCAATCCCCACGGCTCTTTCCAGTTCGCGCGCGGCCTCCTGCGGGCGGTTCAGATAAAGGTAAAGTTCGCCCAGGGCCTCGTGCGCTTCCGCATAGTCAGGGAGAATTTCCACGGCGCGCTGGAAGGCTTGAATGGCCGGCTCTGACTGCTTCCGGCGGGTGTAGACGACTCCCAGGTTGAAGGCCGCAGAGAAGTTTGTGGGATCGAGTTCGAGCGCCCGGCGAAGTGAACGCTCGGCCCCATCCAAATCCAGTTCCGCTATTTGTGAGGTCCCCAGGTAGTATGCTGCCGTGGCGTTCGTTGGGTCGAGTTCGAGGACAGACTGAAAATACTCGGCAGCGTGGCGGAAATCATGCAGATGGTAGTAATCGCGCGCCAGGAGAAAGCGAATGGTGCGTGAATGGGCCTCGGTTTTTTCCGCCTCTCGCAGGCGGCGGAGTGACTGCGCGTAGCGGCCCTGCTGGCCGTCGGCGAGCGCCGCGGCCACCAACTCATAAACCTGGATGCGGTCCTTCGGATCGGGAAGCGCCACGCCGCTGGCGTCGGTGATGCCCCCCCCCGACACCGCCACGTACCCCAATGATCTGAGACTCTCGAGCAGCGCCGGATCGGTCGGCGCCATCTCCGTTGCGGCCGCGCCCGCCGCCGGAGTGAAGCGGCTGACCAAGGCCAGGAGGCGGGCGTGCATCTCTTGCGCCAGAGCCTGGTGCGTGCTGAACAGATTGTGCAATTCCTGGGGGTCGGCGCGCGTATCGTAAAGTTCCGGCCGGGTCGTCGCAATGTATTTCAGCCCGCGCCATTCGAGGCTGCGCAGGCAGTTCCAGTCAAAATGCAGCAACGGAGGATAGCTTTCCGCGTAAAGATTCGAGGGGTTCTCGGCCGCACGGCCCAGCAGCAGGTTCAGCAGGCTCCGCCCTTGCACGCTGGCAGGGATGGGGATTCTCAGCGCCTGCAAGATGGTGGGCATCACGTCGACGAGCGAGACCTCGTCCTGGACCACCTGCGGAACAACACCTGGCATTTGGACGATCAAGGGGACATGCAAAGTCGAGTTATAGACGAAAAAGCCGTGGGTCTTCTCGCCGTGTTCGCCCAGGCTCTCACCGTGATCACTGGCCAGAACCATCAGCGACTTGTCCAGGAGCCCATGCTGCGCGAGGGCGGCCAGCAGGCGGCCGACCTGGACGTCGGCAAAAACGATTTCACCGTCATAGGCACGGCCCCGGTAGCGGCTGGCATAAGGTTCCGGGGGGTCGTAGGGCGCGTGAGCGTCGTAGAGGTGAACCCACAGAAGGACGGGCCGCCGGGGATTGCGCTCCAGCCACTTCGTGGCTTCATCAACGACCTGGTCACCCCGCCGCTTCACCGCATCCAGGTGCACTTCTTCCAGGCCCCTGAGCTCGAAATGGTCGAAATAGGTGTCAAAGCCCTGGTTCAAACCGAAGCGCGCATCCAGGACCGGCGCGCCCAGGAAAGCTGCGGTCGTGTACCCGCTGTCGCGCAGAATCTTGGCCAGGGTGACCGCACTCGCGGGAAGCCGGTTGCCACTGAAATCGTGCATGCCGGTCGCCAGCGGAAACTCCCCGGTCAGGAGTGCCGCGTGCGCAGGCAAGGTGATGGGAACCGGCGTGTAGGCTTGGGCGAATCGCACGCCGCCCCGTGCCAACTGGTCAATGCTGGGCGTTTGGATTGAGGCATCACCGTAGCAGCCCAAGTGGTCCGGACGAAGGGTGTCAACGGTGATGAGAACTACGCTGAGGGCGGGCCGCTCGGCTGCCGCACCCGGCAAGCTCAGCACGACCAGAGTGAAGATCGCGAGCAGGATTTTGCCAGGCGTCGTGTTCATGATGTTGCCCATTCGACAATGCATCTTAAGGCGACGGCGGCGGTTGTGGCAAGGCCGATGCTGTAGCGCGCCCTGTTCTGTCCAGGGCTGCGGAGCACACCCGGCCAGAAAAGCCGCGGGCTTCGGAAAACGGGCCGGCGCAACGCTGCGCGCCTCCTGCCTCACGCCCGCCCCCGCCAGGCCCCCCTCGCGGGAAAGCGGGGGACCAGCCAATTCCCGCGCGAAACGTCGAGACAACTCCCGCTGGCAAGGCAAATTCGCCGGAGGGAATCACCCCCCGTGTTATAATCGCGCTGGTTGAGGACCGCGGCCGGCGCAAGCAGGAGGCCGCTGGGAATTTCAAAATCCTCCGGGGGCAAGCTGGAGAAGAATTCATGCCGCTGAATAATTACGAAAGAGTCTGGCACAACGGAAAATTCATTCCCTGGTCGGAGGCTACGATTCACGTTGCAGCGCACGTGGTTCACTACGCTTCCTGCCTGTTCGAGGGCATTCGCTGTTATGAAACTCCTCACGGGCCCGCCATCTTTCGTCTGAAGGAGCACACCGACCGGCTGGTGAACTCTTCCAAGATCTATCGCATGGAATTGCCCTATACACGCGAGCAACTGGCGCAGGCGATGGTCGAACTGGTGCGCATCAACAACACCCGGCATTGCTACATTCGCCCCGTGGTGTTTCGCGGCGTGGGCGAAATGGGTGTCAACCCCCTGAAGAATCCGATCGAGATCTACCTGCTGGCCTGGGCTTGGGGAAAATATCTGGGTGACGAGGCGCTGCGGCAGGGCGTGGACGTGTGCGTTTCCTCCTGGCAGCGAATCGCGCCCAACACTTTGCCGGCCATGGCCAAGTCAGCCGCAAATTACATGAACGCCCAGCTCATCAAGATGGAGGCGATTACCAACGGCTACACGGAAGGAATCTCACTCGATGCGAGCGGCCATGTGAGTGAAGGCAGCGGTGAGAATATCTTTGTCATCCGCGAGGGCAAGATCTTCACACCCCCGCTTTCGGCGTCCGTGCTCCCCGGCATTACGCGCGACTCCATCATCACGCTGGCGCACGAGATGGGCTTTGCCGTGAGCGAGCAGAACATCGCCCGCGAGATGCTCTACATCGCCGACGAAGTCTTCTTCACCGGCACCGCGGCGGAGGTCACTCCGATCCGTTCCGTCGACCGCATCGTGGTCGGCAAGGGGCAGCCCGGCCCGGTGACGTGCGCCTTGCAGGAACGCTTCCTCTCGATTGTGCAAGGCAAGGCGGATGACAAATACGGCTGGCTGACCGTCTGCAACCAGCCGGTGGCAGCGGGCTGTTGAGGAAGCCTGCCAGGGCCGGCACTGGCGATCCGCGTTTGGCCTGCCGGGGGCAGGGCGTGCTCTTGCCCGGCCAGCCTGCCGGCGAGTAGCAGACAGGCGTGAGGGTGGCCCTTTGACACCCCGCCGGGCATATGCTAACTTGAGCGCAAATTTGGGAAGAACCTCCGCGAGGGTTCCAAATGAGTAATGGCGCCGATAGTCTGAATATTGATACCCTGCTTCGGACCGCCTGCGAAAACAAAGCCTCCGACCTGCATTTGAAGGTCGGAAACTATCCTTACGTCCGCGTGGATGGCGACCTGCGCCCGCTCACGCAGTACACCCGCATCTCCAGCGAGGACATGCTGAATATGGCCTTCAGCATGATGACCAACCGGCAAAAGCAAAAGTTCAAGGAAAATGCCGAGCTCGACATGGCTTACGGTGTGGCGGGCTTGGGCCGTTTCCGCGTGAACGTCTTTCAGCAGCGGGGCAACGTCGGCATGGTGCTGCGCGTTATCCCCACCAAGATCCGTACCCTGGAAGAACTCTACCTGCCCAAGATCCTCGACAAGATCTGCCAGGAAACACGCGGCCTGGTGCTGGTGACCGGGACCACCGGAAGCGGCAAGACCACAACCTTGGCCGCCATGGTGGACCGCATCAATACCACCCGCACCGACCACATCATCACCATCGAAGATCCCATCGAGTTTCTCCACCGCGACAAGAAAGGTTTTGTGAACCAGCGCGAGGTAGAAGTGGATACCCCCAGTTTCGGCATCGCGCTGCGCTCCGCTCTCCGCCAGGACCCTGACGTCATCCTGGTGGGCGAAATGCGTGATCTCGAAACCATCCAGACAGCGCTGCTGGCCGCAGAGACCGGCCACATGGTGTTCTCCACCTTACACACCATGGATGCCACCGAAACCATCCAGCGCACCATCGCCGTGTTCCCGCCGCCTGAGCAGAAGCAGGTCCGTCTGCAACTGGCCAGCACGTTGCGGGCGGTCCTCTCCCAACGGCTGGTCCGCAAGGCGGACGGCATCGGGCGCGTTCCGGCGGTGGAAGTGCTGGTGGCCACGGAATACATTCGCGATTGCATCGTCAATCCTGAGAAGACCCGACTGATTCACGACGCCATCGCCGCCGGCGTCTCCCAGTATGCGATGCAGACCTTCGACCAGTCGCTCTACGACCTCTACTCCCGAGGGCTGATCACCCTGGAGGAAGCCCTGCTCAATTCCTCCAATCCCGACGAGTTCAAGCTGCGCATTGCCGGCATCCGCACCACGTCCGACGCTGCCCGCGAGGAAATGGAGCGAGCCACCCAGGCGGAACGGTTTGCGAAAAAGTAAGCAGGCTCCCCCCAATCCTCTCAGCGCAGCATTGCGCATGCTCGCCCGCCGCCCCTACTCGGTCGCGGAGTTGCGCCGGGCCCTGGAAAGGAAATTTCCGGAAGCGGCCACGGTGCCCGCGGTCCTCACCCGCTTGCGCGAACTCGGCTACCTGGACGACAAGAAGTTCGCCGAACAAACTGCCTATTCGCTCGCCCAGAACCGCGCCCTGGGGCCGCATCGCGTCCGCCGTGAGCTGAAAGCAAAACTCGTCAACTACAAGCATATCGAGGCGGCCGTCGCACAGGCCTACCAGGAAACCCCGGCTCGCGAGTTGCTGGAACAGGCACTTTCGAAGAAGCTCCGCACGCTTCGCCTGCCCCTTACGCGCACCCGGTTCCACTCGCTCTGCCAGAGTCTGTTGCGCCGCGGATTCAACACGGGTGATATTATCAAAGCCGTGCGCGCCCGGCCCGAACTCACGCCGGTGGCAGAGGAGGTCGAGGTCGCAGACCTGGAAACTTCGGGGGATCATCCGGATCCCGGGCGATCTTAAAGCGCTTAACACGGCGCGGCCGAGCCGCAATCAAATGGAGTCTCTCCGTGTCCTCCGTGCTTTTCAAGCCTTAACACAGAGCACACGGAGTAACTCAGTGACCTCTGTGCTTAGTGTTTTTCTGTGGCCTCTGTGTTAAATTCATTTCCGAAAAGCAAAGGACCAAGATATCTCATGCAATCGAATGAAATTCGGAAAACGTTTTTGGAATTCTTCGCGCAGCGGGGGCACAGAATTGTGAATTCGTCGTCGCTCGTGCCGGCGAACGACCCTACGTTGCTCTTTTCGAACGCCGGCATGAACCAGTTTAAGGACGTCTTTCTGGGACGCGAGCGCCGCGACTACACGCGCGCATGCTCGTCGCAGAAGTGCGTGCGCGCGGGCGGCAAACATAACGACCTGGAACAGGTGGGCCGCACCACCCGCCACAACACCTTCTTCGAGATGCTCGGCAACTTCTCTTTCGGCGACTACTTCAAGCAGCAGGCGATTCCCTGGGCGTGGGAACTTGTCACCCAGGATTTTGCGATTGCGCGCGAAAAGCTCTACGTGACGGTGTTTCGGGAGGACGACGAGGCGGAGAGAATCTGGGCGCAGGATGTGGGCGTGCCCCGCGACCGCATTTTCCGCCTGGATGAGCACGACAACTTTTGGCAGATGGGCGATACCGGCCCCTGCGGGCCGTGCTCGGAAATCCATTACGATCTTGGCCTCAAAGCCAGCGACGCCGGTCACACCGACTGCCAATTTCCTTGTGAGTGCGGCCGCTACGTCGAACTGTGGAACCTCGTCTTCATGCAGTTCAATCGTGACGAGCAGGGGAATATGACGCCGCTTCCCCGCCCCAGTATCGATACAGGCGCGGGCCTGGACCGCCTGGCGAGCGTGCTGCAGGGTAAGTTATCCAACTTTGAAACAGATCTCTTCCGACCGCTGATCGATGAAGCCGCGGCGCTCGCCAACGCCGAATATGGCGCGAACCATGATACGGACGTTTCACTCCGCATCATCGCCGACCACGCGCGGTCCGCCACGTTCCTGATTTCCGATGGTGTGCTGCCCTCGAACGAAGGCCGCGGCTACGTCCTGCGCCTCATCATCCGCCGCGCCCTCTACCACGGCCAGACGCTGGGATTGAACGAGCCGTTCCTCTTTAAGATCAGCAGCCGCGCCGTCGACATGATGAAAGATGCGTATCCCGAATTGATCGAGTCCGCACCGCACGTCGCCAAAGCCATCAAGATTGAGGAAGAGCGTTACGCGCACACGACGCGCGTGGGGCTGGAACGGCTGGATGAGACTTTTGTCACCCTCACCACCGGTAAGGAACTCAAATTCCGCGATTGGAGGAATGAGTACATCTCTCACACAGGCGATCTGGCAAAGCTTGTCGAGTCGGTCTCGAAGAATCTGACCTTAAACCGGGATGGGGTCACGGTCCCTCCAGGGTTCGCGGGAGCGATCGATGGAGACATCGTTTTTGAGTTACATGACACTTTCGGGCTGCGGCCGGATTTCGTCGAGGACGTTGTCAAGAACTTTGGCCTAACGATCAACCGAACCGAGTACGAACATGCCATGCAGCGCCAGCGCGAGCGCGCCCGGGCTAGCTGGAAAGCCACTGCCAAGAAGACAGCCCTGCCCGTCTACCAGGAACTTGCCGAAAAGCACAAGACGGAATTTGACGGCTATGATAAGACAACCTCAAGCGTCTGTCGGATAGTGGCCTTGATTCAGAGGGGTCAAAGCGTCGCCGAGGCCAGGCCGGGGACCGAGGTTGAGATCGTCCTTGACCACACTCCTTTTTACGCGGAGTCGGGCGGGCAAGTCAGCGACTCGGGTCGCCTTGTGGATTCCGTCAATTTCATCGATTTGGCAGACATCAGGGACACGTATTCCCCCGTGAGCGGATTGATTGTACACAAAGCAATCGCTCATCAGACTCTCCTTGTTGGCAGCTGGTTAACAGCCGTTGTTGATCGCGAGCGCCGCGATGCGATACGGCGCAATCACACCGCCACACATCTGCTCCACGCGGCATTACGAAAGACGCTGGGGACGCATGTGAAGCAGGCCGGTTCGCTGGTGGCGCCGGACCGGCTGCGATTCGACTTCTCGCACTTTGCGGCGCTCGACGGGCAAGACCTGCTCGACATCGAAGACCTGGTGAACGAGCACATTCTGAAGAACGAAGTTGTCGCGACGGAAGAGAAAGACCTGGATTCGGCTGTTGCCAGCGGCGCTATGGCGCTCTTCGGTGAGAAATACGCGGATAAGGTGCGTGTGCTCACGATCGACGACTTCTCCAAAGAGCTTTGCGGCGGCACGCACGTGCGGCGCACGGGCGACATCGGCCTCTTCAAGATCATCTCCGAAGGCAGCGTGGCCGCGGGCACGCGTCGCATCGAAGCCCTGACCGGCACCAGTGTCCTCGGAGAGATGAGAAAGGCCAGCGAGACGCTGGCGCTACTTTCCGCAGCGCTGCGCGTGAAGCCCGAGGGACTGGTCGAGGCCATCGAGAAGCTCACTGAAAGTGAGAAAAGGCTCCGCAAGGAACTGGAAGCGCAACAGATGAAGCGCGCGGCTTCGGCTGCCAGCGACTTGGCGCAGGAAGCGCGTGACGTCAAAGGCGTGCGCGTGATCGCAGCGCGCGTGGAAGTGACGGACCGTTCCGCGCTCCGCCAGATGGTGGATGACCTGCGCGTCAAGCTGCAATCCGGCGTGATCGTGCTGGGCAGCGTGGCGGACGGAAAGGTTTCACTCATTGCGGCGGTGACGAAGGACCTGACGGGCAAGCTTGACGCGGGGAAGATCGTGAAGCAGGCGGCGGCTTACGTGGAAGGCTCGGGTGGCGGGCGCAAGGACCTGGCGGAAGCCGGCGGCAAGAATCCCGCCAAGCTTGACGAATCCCTGCAGGCGGTTCCTTCGATTGTGGCGGGGTTGCTCGCAGAAACCTGAGCGTGGCGCCGCGCAGCGTCACCTGGCTACGCGGCGGATACCGCTTCCATGACCGCGCGGGCGTGAGTTGGCCGGTCCTGGGGGTCTTTCTGAATCATCCGCATGACCAGGCTCGCGATGCTGGGGGGGATAGACAGTTCGGGCCGCACGCGATCGACCGGCGGGGGCATTTCCTGCACCTGCTTCAAGGCGATTTCGATCCCGCTGCCTTCAAAGGGCCGGCAGCCGGTCAGCATTTCATAGAAGACGATTCCCAGCGAATAGATGTCGGACTGCGGCAGGTAGGGCTGCCCGGAGATTCTCTCCGGGGACATGTAGTGCAACGGCGCCATCCACTCCGACGGCAGATCCGGGTCGGAGAGTTCGGGGATGGCCCCTTTCACCCGATCGAGGCTGAAATCCAGAACCTTGGTCTGCTCGGTCTTCTGATGCCGCGCCAGCAGGATGTGCTCCGGCTTGATGTCGCCATGCATCATGCCCAGGCTTTGGCCGGTATGTAGCGCGAAGGCAATCTCCCAAACGATGCAGCAGGCGCGCGAAACTCCCAGGGGAGACTGCTCCTCGATGACCTGCCGCAGAGTGGGTCCGCTCACGTATTCCGTCACGATGAACAGCACGCCGTCTTCCGCCCGGCCGAGGTCGTAGGTCCGGACCACATGCGGATGGTCGAACTGCCGCATCCGCTGGCAGTACTCCCCCAACCGGTTGATGAGTTCCGGCCCGGGCGGATTCCAAGGCGTGACCAGCTTCAGGGCGCAGACTTCGCCGCAACCCGAATCCAGCGCGGTGTAGATGGGTCCCAGTCGGACTTCCGCAATCTTCTCGAGGATTTTATACCGGCCGGAAATCAAGCTCCCTGCCTTCCAACCTTCGAAGTAGGCTGGAACCGTGGTGGCCTCGCTGAACGATCGCTCCCCGGCGCTGAGAGGGGTGCTGGCCGGCGCGGGAGCGAGCGCCGGGATCTCTTCTTCGCAGGCCGCAATCGCCTGAATCACGGCGCGGGCGTCCACGGGACGCTCGGTGCGATCCTTCTCGATCATCGCCATGACGAGGTCAGCGAGGCGCGCGGGAATCCGCAACTCGGAGGCATCGTCGTGCAGCCGGCACGGCGCCTGGCTGACGTGCGCCAGGAACCACTCGGCTTGTGAATCCGCGGCGAGCGGCAGCCGGCCCGTGAGCATCTCGTAGAATACGATTCCCAGCGAATAGAGGTCGGAACGGCCGTCGATTTCCCATTGCTGCACTTGCTCCGGCGACATGTACTCGGGAGTGCCGATGGCGAAGAAAGTCCCGCCGCCCGCCAAAGCCAGGGCAGCCGCCTCATTCTTGAGCTGGCCCTCGCGGAGTTTAGTAATGCCGAAATCCAACACCTTGACGCGCTCGCCCGCCTCATCTTTCACCAGCGCGATGTTTTCGGGTTTAATGTCGCGATGAATGATGCCCAGATCATGGGCCGCGGCAAGTGCCGAGGCGACCTGTTTGACGATCGCACAAGCGCGCTCCACCGACAACGGCGCTTCGCGCTCCATGACCTCGCGGAGCATGAGCCCGTCAATAAACTCCATCACGATGAAGGGGCGGCCGTCCTCGGTCTCATCGACATCCTCCACCTGGACGGCGTTCGGGTGCCGCAGCCGGCGGGCCACAATCGCTTCACGCAAGAAACGCTGGACAAATTCCTCGCCCGACCGGAGCGAGGGGTCCATCACCTTCAACGCCCGCACCTCGTTGAAGAGAAGGTGGAGCGCCTTGTAGACGCGACCCATCCCGCCCCTGCCGACCTGCGCCAGGATGCGATACTTGTGGCGAATCGTCGTGCCGGCTGCATACGCCGAGGCGTCTTCCAATTCCGCCCCATCCAGGGGGCAGAAGGATAATTCATCCGGGTATGGCGTTTGACAGGAAAGACACCGTTTCATCGTTGGCGTCCGCGGGAAGCGGACCAGAGTACAACACGAAGCGCGGAATAGCAAACCTGCGCCTAACCCGGGCCTCGCCCGCCAGGCGAGACGCGGGAACCCCTGGGAATGCCTCTCGTTTACTCTGCGTTCCCTTGCCGGTGATTCCAGGCTACCACCGGGAATCCGGGTTAGAGCTTCCACCCCTCCAGGCTTCCCACTTCCTCGTACATCGCCAGGATGTTCTCGGGCGGAGTATCGATTTGAATGTTGTGGGTGGGGGCGAGGATGTAGCCGCCGCCGCGGGCCAGCACGTCGATGCGCTGTCTCACCACCCGGCGGACTTCTTCCTGGCCTCCCTGCGGCAGCGTAGTCTGCACATCCACTCCCCCGTGAAAACAGAGACGGTCACCGAAGCTGGCTTTTATTTCCTGCGGGTCCATTTGATCAGCACTGAACTGCAGGACGTCAAGCACATCCACGCCTATCTCGATCAAAGCGGGAAGGAACGGCCGGACAGCGCCGCAACAATGGTACATCACCCGTGAACCCAACTCGTGAACACGACGATTGAATCTCTCATGATGCGGAGCGATCAGATCCCGCCATGAGCTGAGGGACATCAGCATGCCATGTTGGTAGGCAATATCGTCGCTCGTCCAAATCAGGTCGAGGCGCTCCCCGGCGGCGGCCAGGACGCGCTCCAGCATCCCGGTATAGAACCGCGCGACATGGCGCATGATTTCATAGGGGATGTCAGGCTGCACCGCCATATCCATGAAGAACTGTTCCATGCCCCGCAAGTACCAGGCAATTTCGAAAATCCCTCCCGGGTCGCCGAATTCTTCCAGGGCGATCGCATAGCTGCCCTGTGCATCCAAGGCCTTGATCTCATCCGCCAGGGTCGCAGCATCCCACCACTCCGGCTGCGGCCAGGCAAACGCGGCCAGTTCGCCCGCGTCCTTCACGCCAGCCAACGGGTGGTGGATGATTTCATCGTACGTCCCATTCTCATGCGGCACCGGACGGCGCCGCACACCCCAGGCGTCCGTCCAACTGCCGTCCGCATGCTGGCGCAAAGGCGGGCCGACATAAGGCTGGCGGGGATGACGCAGGTCGATCCCCAGATGGCGCAGGACTTCTTCATTTTCGGTCATTCCCAAACGACTCTTCAGTCGCGCCCAGGTCTCGGCCGTGGCCATAAAATCCACCGGAACCCGATCGGTCTCCTGGTGGGAAAGCGCAATGAGCACACGCTCGCGTGGCAAAAGTCCCCTCACAGCCTTCACTCCGGCACCCCCGTCATGATCAACATTATGGCTTTCGATCAGGCACTTGCGCTGAGTTCTTCCTCCCAGATGGTACGCTGGGTGGGGCCATGAGGCAATTCCCGCCTGCGTCAGGCTTCCCACAGAATCCCCAGCCGACTCGTGCCTCAGGCTCGACCGTTACGCCTTTGGCCCGTTTTCGTGCACTCCTTCGAAATCAGGAGAAAAGCGTTGAGAACGTTCGCGGAGACGTGTAGCCTTGCCCACGTATAACCTGCGTCCATGGATCAGGAACACATGCCGTCCTCGCTCGCGATCGAACGCGCGCAAGAATCCGATTTCGACTGGTGCGCGCAATTGATGAGCGGCAGCGAACCCTGGATTACCCTGCGCCGCGATCTGGACGGCTGTCGCTCTGCCCTGCGACGTCCCGGCAGCGAATTGATTGTTGCCCGCGAGGGCGGCCAACTAATTGGCTTCATCCTCATCCATCCTTACGGTTTTGCCGGCTCCCCTTACATCACCTCCATCGCCGTGGCGGAGAGCGCACGGGGCAAAGGCCTGGGATCCCAACTGCTCGCCTTCGCTGAACGCCAGATGGCAGGCAGACGATTCATCTTTCTGTGTGTGTCATCCTTCAACCGACGAGCGCAGGAGCTTTACTACCGCCTCGGGTACAAGTGCGTGGGTGAGATTCCCAACTATGTCATCGAGGGCCACTCCGAATTGCTGCTGTGCAAGAAACTTCCATGAATGATCCTGCTCCCAACGCCCTGGCACCGGGATCGATCCCGGCAAAGAGAACGGGCCGGCGCCTGGTGCTCTTGCTGACCATGGCCGCCTCAGTTGGATACCTGTGCCGGGTCGATATCACGGTTGTGGCCCCGCGCCTAATGGCCGAACTGGGCCTTTCGCAGCCGGAAATGGGAAAGGTATTCGGTGCTTTTCTGCATGGTTATACACTCTTCCAAATTCCCTCGGGATGGCTTGCCGGCCGGGTGCCCACCAGGCCACTGTTCTTTGCTTTGGCACTCGGCTGGACGGCGCTCACGTTCACGAATGCCCTCGTCGGACGTCCATACTTGAGCTTGGCAATTGGCACGCTGCCGTGGCTTATGGTCCTGCGTTTTGTACTCGGAATCCTGGCCGCGCCCACGTACCCAGCCGCCGGCCGCGCCATTTCACTCTCGGTTTCTCCCGAGCGGCAGGGCAGCGCGAACGGCATGGTGCTGGCGAGCATCGGAATTGGCTCAGCCGTGACGCCCCCGCTCCTGGGGTTTGTTACGCTGCATTGGGGATGGCGTCCAGCCCTCCTGGTGGCGGCCCTGCTCGCGGCCCTCGCTGCCCTGTTTTGGCGGTGGTTGGTCCCGCCGGCACAAATCCCGATGGCCGCCCGCCCATCACAAGTGCAAGCGGGGACCACGGCCTGCAAATCACCGCTTCGCAGCCGCAGCTTCTGGTTCCTCACCGCAAGCTATACTTTGCAAGGCTACGTCGGGTATGTCTTCGTATTCTGGTTTTTCCTGTACCTCGTCCAGGTGCGCCGTTTCGAATTGCTGCAAGCGGCGTGGCTGACCACGCTTCCGTGGATCTTGAGCCTGCTCGTCATTCCGCTGGGGGGAGTGGCCTCGGACTGGGCTGTCAAACGTTGGGGCTCGACTTGGGGCCGCAGAGCCTTGCCCCTGCCGGCCCTGACATTAGGGGCAGGTTCGCTCCTCCTGGGTGCACGCACCAGCAGCGCATGGTTGGCCGCGGCGAGCCTGACCGTGGCCACGGCGCTCGTCCTTGCGACAGAAGGCCCGTACTGGGCCTCCATGACCACAATCTCGGGCCCGCACAGCGGAACCGGGGGCGGGGTCATGAATTTTGGAAGCAATCTGGGCGGGCTGATCTCTCCCCTCATCACACCTTGGCTGGCAGCACGATTGGGTTGGGAAACTGCACTCGCCTTAGCTGCCGCGCTGGCCGTCGTGGGAGCGCTGCTGTGGTTTGGCATCAGGATCGACCCAGTTAAGGCAAAACCTGGAACCTCCGAATGACTTCCACTTGGCCGAGATTCCGCGTAGTGTCTGACCCTCAAATGCCACGTCGGCGTGGGGGCAGCGCGTCCTGAACGGAGGTTTGACGCGAAGACGAAAACACATAGACCGCTGAAACAGACTGGACACAATTCGCCAAGCTTGGCAGAATGATTCTTGACACCCATTCGGGGCGTGGCGCAGCCTGGTAGCGCGCTTGCCTTGGGCGCAAGAGGTCCGCGGTTCGAATCCGCGCGCCCCGACCAAACAAATCAGTTAGGAATTCTCGCTACAGGCTGGAAGCTGATTTGTGACGTGGTTTGTGACATAACCGCCCTCGAACTGGCCTGCTTTGGCAGTCATGAGCGTTTCCACGGCTGCGCGCGGCTACGGCTCAGGTACTTGAAAACACATCGTGGGGAACACAACATGAGTTCATTAAAGTTTCCGGGTGGCCCCGGGGGGACCGGTCCACTCATGGGCTTCCCAGACACAACAAAGCAGTATCGGCCCGTGTCGGAGCCGTCCCGCGTTGGGCGCGCAGTGCCCCCTGTTCAGCAACTTCATCAAGGCTTCGCTTCGGGTTTGGCCACGATCAGAGGCTGCGACTCGGGATCACGTCGATAGAAAACCCGCGGCCGCTGCAAACTTCGCTTGTCCACTTCTCGAACGCTCTGCTCTCCCTCCACAAATACCAGGTCCCGCCCTGCCTTCCGCGCTTCCTGCATCCGCGCCTCTTGCATCTGAGGCACCCGCAGGGTGGCATAGTCGAGCCATTCGCGCGTGACCACTTGGCCATCCTTCGGCGCCGTGTCGGCCGCTGCTGTCTTCAGCCCTTCCTCCACCAGCGCGACTCCCTAACACTTGCCCCGGTTGTGCTGCCTCCAAAGCCGCTTGGCGACGCTGTGCGGTCGTCTGGATGCGCATCCCCTTTCCGTAAGTTGACCGCACCGAGTACGCAGAATCTGCCTACAGAGGGTCCTTTTTTTGGGCCGGTACTTTCGAAAAAGGGAATCGATTACCTGCCGGTGCGTTTAAGAGAGGAGATAACCTGCGCCAGCGTGTCATTCACCGCCCCCTTTCTGTCAGGCTCTCCGGTGGTCTTGAAGAGATAAACCCTCGACGCCTTGGCGTCCACTACCATGTCGGTCCTCCACCACACAGCTCCTCCTGCTTGATAGATCAAATCCCACGAATATACCTGGAGGTCACCGACTGGCCTTTGGTCAGTGAATCCCAATTCAACTATCTGGACCCCCTTCTTCTTGAGATCTTTGACAAAATCTGTGTTAAGCGTTTTCAGCATGGTCGGCGGGTTCTTCACCAGCGCACCTGCGGAGCGCTGCTGAAAATAACTGAGAGCAATCGATGCGCCGGACTGAAGGTCCTTATACTCAAGGCGTTCACCAGGCTGATTCTTGGTCACTTCCCAGCCGTTCGGTTGAGTGAACGCTATGTCCAAGAAGCTGACTGTTGCGGAGGGAACGGAGGGAGACGTGAGGGCCGGTGGAGTGCTGGCCGGGGTTGGGGTGACGGCGGGCGCCGACGCAGTGGGCGGTGCCGGAGCGGTTCCCACGACCTCAGGACGAGCGGAAACAATCTGGCCGGTTTGGTCAGAAGTGCCAAGGATCCTACCTTGTTCAGGGGTTTGGCTTGAACCCGGAACCCTGGCGACGACCAGGGGTACCGTCTCCGGCTCGCGCCGATAGAACACGCGGGGACGCTGCAAACTGCGCTTGTCCACTTCTCGCACGCTCTGCTCCCCCTCCACAAAAACCAGATCCCGCCCCGCCTTCTGCGCCTCCTGCATCTGCGCCTCTTGCATTTGCGGCACCCGCATGGTGGCGTAGTCGAGCCATTCGCGCGTCACCACTTGGCCATCCTTCGGCGCCGTGTCCGCCGCCGCCGTCTTCAGTCCCTCCTCCACCAGTGCGTAAGTCAGGAATCCATGCCCCAGTTGCGCTGCCTCCAGGGCCGCCTGATAACCCTGCGCCGCCGTCAGGATGTACATGCCCTTCTCGTACGCCAACTGCGCCAGCCCCTTCGAGTTCATCGGCCCCCGCCGTTTCTCTTCTGCCTCCAGCGCCTGCCCCGAGTTGCACGCGTCGATCACCAGCATCAGCCGACCGGCATCCACCTTCTCGAAGGCCTGCTCCAATTCCACGTCGGAAATGCCGTGCGCCAGGATCGTTTGTAGGCCCGCCTGGTCCAATGCCGTGCGTGACCCGCTGTAGCCCAGGTCGTGCGGAATCAGGTAGAACCTCGGCCCCGCCGCCGTCCCGTGACCGGCAAAATAGACAAACACCGCATCCTCCGGCTCGGCAGGTTTGAGCTTCTGCAAATCCCCCGGAGCACCCGCCGGCAAGGGACCCGTGTCCGTCCCCGCCAGCCGCGCCAGCGCGCGCAGAATGTTGGCTTTCGTCGCCGCTTGGTTGAGTAGAGCCACCACTTGTACGCTGCCAAAGTTCTTGAGCTTGGTTTGTTGCCGCGCTAGCTCCTCTCCAAACGCCTGCGCGTCCGCCTTCGCGTAATTCAGGTTGTAGTCCTTGTTGGCATACTCATTGACGCCCACCGCCAGGATGTAAGCGGTGCCGGCCCGTTTCAGATTTTCGGCGCCCGTCACCACCAACGTGGCGTCGGAACTCTTGATGTTCTCGGCGCTGAAGGCATACGCGCTCAGGCGGTTTTCCCCCGCCACGATGGGTAGGATTGCCTCCAGCGTCACCTTGCTGCCTTTCCCCACCAGCACATCACCGCGCCACACCTTCACCAGCGAGCCGTTGCGGAACAGGCGCACGTCGCGTGCCCCGCTGCCCTGTGGCCGGGCCTGGTCGGCAGGGGCCTCGCTGACCTCCAGCTTCACGGCTACCGTACGCGACGCGACGTTCTCAACCTGCCCCTCGGCCAGCGCCAACTTCACCTGCGGCTGGCGGCGGTCCTTCTGCGCGATGTCCCGTGCAGGTTTGGGGCGTTTGCCTGCCAGGATTTCGCCCAGCAACCCCGGGTAGTAGTATTCGTTGAAGAAGACCTCGACGGGGGAAACGTCAAAGGTGTTCCCGTTGAACCGCCACAGGATGTTCTTGAACGCCTCCGGCGAGCCATCAAACAACCCGTCAGGAGTGACAGCCACCCAATTCATGCTGTCACGCTCCGAAACGAGCACGGCCAATAACTCGCCGGTATTGAAATCCCACAAGCGCACAGTGCCATCGTCACTGCCGGAGACGAGATACCGCCCGTCGTGGCCGAAATTGAGGCTCGGAACACCACTTGTGTGGCCCCGTAAGGTGAGCTCTTCGCCCCGGCCGGTGAGGGGCAAAACCACGATATCATTCGCTCGAGTGAAGATGAATCTCGTGTTATCAGGACTGAAAACCAGCGGGTTTGCGAAAAAGTCCAAGCCCTGCTGGCCTCGCAGTTGCTTCACCTCTTGCCAGCTTCCGACCTCGCGAATGTGAATAAAGCCTGATAGGCCAACCGCGGCCAGCAACCGACCATCAGGGCTGAGCGCAGCGCGGATGACCCATTCTCCATTTTCTACTGGGTAGACCGTTCCCAGTTCGCGACCAGTCGCCACATCCCAAACCCTCACGCTCTTGTCTTCGCTTCCTGAGACCAGGCGACTGCCGTCGGAGCTGAAACTGAGCGACCATGCACTCTCGGTGTGGCCCTGCAAGGTACGAACCTCGCGCCCCGTGGGGACTTCCCAAAGTTTGATCGAACCGTCGCCGCCCCCCGTGGCAACCCACCGCGCATCAGGGCTGAACGCAGCAGAAGAAATCCCTTTCGCGTGTGCCTTCTCCACTGTGAAAATCTCCCTGCCGGTGGAGATTTCCAGTACCTTCAACGTTCCGTCCAGGCCCAGAGCGCCCGCAGCAAGCAAGTGTCCGTCCGGGCTGACACTCAGAGCGCTAAACTTGACATCACGAGGCACGATATGCTGCAAACCGCCCGCGGAAAGGTCCCAAAGGTTCCAGGCCAGGCTTTCTGCATGCCCGTTCACAGAGATGAGCGAACGTCCGTCACCACTGAAATCAGCAAGGCCTATTTCCGACACTGCTCCGCCGGTCATGGTCTGCCTGGCGACCCCCGCCGCCACGTCCCAAACCCTGATCACATTGTCATGAGATGCCGACGCCAGCCAGGTGCCATCCGGGCTGAAGACCACGCTGCTCACAGGTTCCGCGTGGCCTTTGAATGACCTCACCTCGCGGCCGCTCGCAACCTCCCACAGCCTGACGAGACCATCCCCGCTTCCGGTCGCCAGTGTGCGTCCGTCCGGGCTGAAGGCGAGGCTTTCAACCGTTACGCCGGATCCGGTCTGCACAAGGATCTTCCCCGCCTCGCGCCAACCGTCAACGCTCCAGATGCGGACCGTGGCCTCCCCCGGCTGTTTCGGCACTCCGTTCATGGCGGCCGCCAAGCGAAGACTATCGGGACTAAAGGCGACGGCATTGACGTTTTCGGCCAGGCCCTTGAAGGTCTGTATCTCCTGGCGTGAAGCAACGTCCCAAACCCGCACTGTACCGCCGACCTTTTCCTCTGCGGCTTCCGCCGCGGCCAAGAATCGCCCGTCAGGACTAAGCCCCAGGGCATCTATACCATGGCGTGGAAGGGAAATGGAGACTCCACCCCTCTTTTTGGTCTTTTGGAGGTGTTCGGGCAGACGGCAGATCTCTTGTCCCGAGGCCACATCCCAAAGCACAATCGTCCCCTCATTAGTTGCCGCGGCCACGGAGCGCCCATCCGGATTGAAGACGACGGCAGTAACCTTCCCGAACATCCTGCCCGCAAGAGAACCCGCCTCTAGACTGGAAAAAATGGACGAAGGATCCAACTTAAACTCGAGACTCTGCGTTGCCTTCCCCGTCCTGACATCCCAGATCCTGACCGTGTGATCGGCGCTGGCCGTAGCCAACAGCTTTCCGTCGGGGCTGACGGCAATCGAGTAGATAAGGTCTCTATGACCGGCCAGCGTGCGGAGCTGCCGGCCGGTGCCGACCTCCCACAACTTCACGGCTCGGTCCAAGCCTCCGGAAGCCAGCCAGCGGCCATCCGGGCTGACGCTCAAAGCAACAGGGCCGGCCACGGCGTGCCCCGCCTGGACATAGATTTCGGGCCTGGCCGATTCGCCGGCTTGATTCTGGGCAAGTCCCCAGCTTGGCCAGCAGGCGAGGATAACGAGCATTGCCAAATGCTTTATCCGCAAAGGATGTTCTTCTGATCGCATGTTCTCCCTCCTGCTCAGTGGATTAGGGGAATCAGTATCAGCCGACGCGCCTAGCTGCCATCGCCTGCCAAGACGAAGCTGTGCCAGCTCTCAGTTCCCCGCCCGTTGCCGGCACGCGGCGCGTCGATTCACTCGGAAACCGTGACGGGCACATCATCTCTCGTGCTTCAGGAACACCGTGAACTTTACGAGGCCGGAAAGGTCCTTCTCGGAAGCGACCCCATAGGCAGCGTTGTCACTGATTTCCAAGTGAAGATCCCGGGCTTGCTGCCGTGCACGCTTGTTCAGGGCCACCAGCGACCTTTGCCCATTCCCATCTACTGAACTGCCGGGAGAAGACTCCTGCCCTTGGCTGGCCGAAGTCCCAGGAATCGGTTCTTTTACTTCCTCGATGGGATCTTTGGACATCAGAAAGGTCACCTCTTCGATGCCCGGGGTCTCGTCGAAAGCGAACCAGGCCTCTTTGCCGGGCACGACGATCTCGGCTGATGCCTGCGCCCGGTTGGGAGCGCCGAGGTACGGGTAGAGCCGGTTGATTCGCCCCGACGTTCCCTTGTTCAGAACGGCCAGGTACCCGTTGAAATTCAGGGATAGGTGGAACCGCACCTTATCTCCGCTGCGAAAAACCGTGTCTGGAGACACCATCTGAATCGTGCCCGTGCGGTTTAAGGCCACCATGACCTTGGCTCCGGGCTGTCCCCCCGATGAGTTTCCTGACTCATAGCTCAAATAGAGGTCACGCGAGCGTTTGTCTTGGCCAACTGCAGAAAGCGCAAAGACCACAACCAGGCACAAAATGCATGATAACCGCTTCATGGTTATTTCCTCCTCGTGTGATGGCAGAGTCGTAGAGCAGGAGGGTGCGATCTCTTGGGCAGGTCTGAAATCCTTGGACGCAAGTAGACAGGTATTGGCTAGAGGATTGTGGAGAGACCGAAAAGTGGATTGTTGATGCAGCTTTTTGCCCTCCCACGAGAGCACCGACGACGTGCCCCCGCCGCGCCGGCCCCCATAATCGCCCCGGGTGCGGCGAGGTGGCCAAGCTGGGTCTTCTCGGCCACAAAGACTGCACCCCCACCCCAGCGGCCAACGCATTGCAGTATCCAATAGCGAGGAACGGTGTGACTGACCATGGGGAGCAAATGCCCCCTCAGCGCCAATCCTAGGCCGCGCCGATTGGCAAGTCAAGCGCGGCGGGTTCGATAATTCATTGTTGCTGAGCTGCACGTGGCCGCACTCGCCGTAGACGAGGCCCTGAAACGCCGGTGGCGACGGGGCAGCCGGAGGCAGAACCGCCTTCAGCCATTCCGTGCGGAGGTCCCAGCGATCGAACCCTCCCGGGTGATTGTATTCGTTGATGCCCGGAGTGATCTCCGCCGAGGGACTGAAATTGGGCGCTTCCACGTCCAGCGTGTAGGTCATCCCATGCTGCCGCAGCGTCGGGTCGATCTGCTGGATTCTCTGGGCCATCAAGAGTGCGTTCTGGTCCCCGGCGCCAGTGATCGGGCGCAGGTGAATGTCAACATGGTCCAGCCCCAAGTCCTGCAGGATCTCGAAGAATTGACTGACTTGGGCAGGAGGCGCGTCGCCGGAAAGCCGGGAGTCGTTTACACCCAGCCGTACCGGGTAGGCTGTGGTTTCAGCCGGTAAGTCAGCGCTCGCCGCCAGATGCTCGCGACCAATGGGGAAAAGGTTGTTGGGGCAGAGGGGATGCCTACAGGTTTAGTCTGCTGCCTCTCGGTCTGACTAACTCACCTTCAGGGCGAGATTCATGCTGTGGCTCAGAGTGGTAGAACCCGAAGCCGTGCTACCCGTCACCGTAAGCGTATAAGTTCCCGTTGGGGTGACGGGCTCGACGACCACGATGTGGTGGGCATTGGTCACTATCTGATCGGCGTCAGCAGGCAGGGTCCGAGTTTTCAGCGGCTTCGCTAAGAAGGTGAAAAGCCGCAGGGCTCGAGGAGGGCCCTGCGGCACAACTTCATCCGAGCCGAAACGCACTGGCGTCCCGTCATTTTCCGGTCCCAGTCAGCGACACTGTCTGCGGGCTGTTGTTGGCGCTGTCGTTGACGTTCATCGTTGCGGTACGACTGCCCGTTGCCGCCGGCGTGAATTTGACGGAGATCGCGCAGTGGGACTTTGCCGCCAGACTCGCGCCGCAAGTATTTGTCTGCGCAAAGTCACCGGGAACAGCGCCCGTGAACGTGATGCTGATCGTCAATGCCGTCGAGAGGTTATTGGTCAGCGTCACGTTCCTGGCGGTGCTGGTGGTGCCCACGGTCTGCGCGGTAAACGTCAAGGAGGTGGGCGAGACCTTCGCCTGCACGATGCCCGTCCCGGTCAACGTGGCCGTTTGCGGGCTGTTCGAGGCAGCGTCGGTCACCCTAAGGGTTCCCGTCTCCGCCCCAACGATGCTGGGTGTAAACCTGACCGTGATGACGCAATGGCCCTTCGCGGGAACGCTGCCAGCGCAAGTATTGGTCTCCGTGAAGTCCGGATTGCCTGTGGTGATACTCGTAATGCTCAGCGCCGCGGCCTCATAGTTGTAAAACGTGAGGTTCTTAGCGGTGCTCGCGGTACTCTGAGGCACGCTGCCAAAACTCAGCGACGCGGCCGACAACTTCGCCGGCACGACGCCCGTCCCTGTCAACGTGGCCGTCTGGGGGCTGTTCGACGCATTGTCGTTCACGCTCATAGTGCCGTTGTCCGCTCCAAGGGCGCTCGGCCTCAACGTCACGCTAATGGTGCAGTTGCCCTTTGCCGCAACGCTGCCGTGGCAAGTATCCGTTTCTGTGTAATCGGGATTGCTCAGCGTGATACCCGAGATAGTCAGCGCCACGGCCTGGTTGTTGGTTAGCTTAATGGTTTTGGAGGCGCTCGGACTATTCTCGCTCACACTCCCGAAGCTCAGCGAGGTTGGACTCAGTACTACCGGTGCTTGGCCAGTTCCGGACAAGGCGACAGTCTGTGGGCTGTTCGCCGCATTGTCCGTGACGGCAAGGGTTGCCGTACGTGCCCCGAGCGCAGTCGGCGTAAACTTCACGTTGATGGTGCATTTGGCTCCCGGCGCCATACTGGCCGGGCAATTGTAAGTTTCAGCGAAGTCGCCCGCGTTCGTGCCTGCGACGGCGATACTCGATATGCTCAGGTTGGTCGTGCCGGTGCTGGTCAGCGTCACTTTCTTGGCGGCGCTCGTCGTGTTGATCACCTGATAGTAGAACGACAACGAAGTCGGGGAGAGGCCAGCCCCGGAGGGATTGATTCCCGTGCCGGTTAGCGGGACAGACTGTGGGCTGTTAGCCGCGTTGTCGGCGATCGTCAAAGTGCCCGTACGCGTCCCGGTGGCAGCAGGTGTAAAGGTCACTGCGATGTTGCAGCTCGCACCTGCGGCAAGTGGGCCGACGCAGTTGCTCGTTTGTCCGAAGTCTCCCGACGCGACGATGCTCGAAACGGAGAGAGGCGCAGTCCCCGTATTGCTGAGTGCCACTGTTTGCGGCGGGCTGGTTGTGCCGAGGTTTTGGGCGCCGAAAGTGAGGCTGGCAGGTGAGACCGAGGCAACAGGAGCAGTTCCCGTGCCGCTCAGGCTAACGATTTGGGGACTGCCCGGCGCGTTGTCGGTGATCGTGAGGTTGCCGGTTCGCGTGCCGGTCGCCGTGGGAGTGAAAGTCACACTGATTGTGCAGTTGGCCCCCACCTGGAGGGTGGAAGGAGAAACGGGGCATGTATTCGCCTGGGCGTAATCCCCGGCGTTTGTCCCTGTCACAGCGATGCTCGATATGCTCAAGGGCGCACTGCTGCCATTAGTCAGGGTCACCGTTTGCGGTGGGCTGGTAGTTCCTACAGGTTGGTCAGCAAAGGTCAGGCTCGAACTCGAAAGTGAAACAACCAGAGTCTGCAAAAGGACTGAGACGGTGTTGTCACGAAGGTTGGCCACTGCCATGTCGAGTCTGCCGTCGCCATTGAAGTCACCCACCGCCACAGAGGTGGGATTCAAGCCCACAGCGTAGTACGCCATCGGCTGGAACGTGCCGTCCCCGTTCCCCAACAGCACGCTCACGCTGTTGTCGCTTACATTGACCACTACCAGGTCGGGCTTGCCGTCACCATTGAAGTCGCCCGCGGCCACAGAGAGGGGAACCGAACCTGTGGCGTAGTTCACCGCCGCCTGGAAGGTGCCGTCCCCCCTCCCTAGCAGCACGCTCACGTTGTCGCTGTAGTAATTCGTCACGGCCAGGTCGGGCTTCCCATCGGCATTGAAGTCCCCCACGGCTACAGAGTCAGCATACGAACCTGCGGTGTAGTTCATCGCCGCCTGGAAGGTGCCGTCGCCGTTCCCCAGCAGCACGCTCACGTTGTCGCTCCAATGATTCGCCACCGCCAAGTCGGGCTTGCCGTCACCATTGAAGTCGCCCACGGCCACAGAGAGGGGAACCGAACCTGTGGCGTAGTTCACCGCCGTCTGGAAGGTGCCGTCCCCCCTCCCTAGCAGCACGCTCACGTTGTTGTCGTCGGAATTCGCCACCGCCAGGTCGGGCTTGCCATCGCCATTGAAGTCGCCGACAGCTACAGACGCCGGATACGAGCCCGCGCCGTAGCTCACCGCCGCCTGGAAGGTGCCGTCTCCGTCCCCCAGAAGCACGCTCACGTTGCCATCGTGGTTGTTCGCCACCGCCAAGTCGGGCTTGCCGTCGCCATTGAAGTCCCCCACGGCTACAAAGGTAGGAGCCGAACCTGCGGTGTAGTCGACCGCCGCCTGGAAGGTGCCGTCCCCTTTCCCCAGCAGCACGCTCACGCTGTTGTCGCTTAGATTCGCCACTGCCAGGTCGAGCTTCCCGTCCCCATTGAAGTCACCAGTGGTAACCGCCCGCGGCCCAATGCCTGTGGCAATATCCGACCTACCCAGCGAGATCGACGTTGTGGGATTGGTGATAGGCAGAAAGGCCACGTTCGAAGTGCCTCCGCCGGGGGGCGGGCTTACCACCGTGATCCAGGCCGTGCTCGCCGTGGCAATGTCGGATGACAGGACTGTCGCCGTCAATAGGATACTCGATACATAAGTCGTGGTCCGGGCGGCGCCGTTCCATTGGACTACCGAAGCGGGAACGAAGCCCGTACCGTTCACAGTGAGCGTGAAGCTCGCTCCTCCGGGAATTGCGCTAGTCGGAATCAAGGGCTGGCTGATGGACGGCACAGGATTAACACCCCGCGAAGCGGTGAAATAAGCCGCGACTGTCCCGCTGAGGTTCTGGAACGTCTGGCTTGGGGGATTGAATGTGTAGCCGCTGAGTGAGGGAATCACGGTGTAAGTGCCACCCTCCCCCAGATTGGTGAAGTAATAATTTCCTGACCCGTTCGTCACGGTACTCCCTGCGGAGCTTCCAATCAGGCTCATCACCACACCGCCCAGCCCGCTCCCGTTCAGCGTCACCTGCCCGGAGATCGTGTAAGTCACAGGATTGTTGCTGATCGTGAAGGAAACCGAGGAGGAGTTGGTCGAGTTCTCTGACCAGTCCCAAGCCTTACCATAGACCGTGTGAGGCCCGTTAGACTTCGCCGTCGTGTCCCAATTGCACTGGAAGGCGGAGCCCGAAGCCTTGGGTACTGTATCCGAACAAGCCGGGCCACTGTCGCTGTCTATGTAGAACTCCAACTCTTGGACTGTGCCGGAGTTGTCCTGCGCGGTGCCCTGCAGGGTGAAAGTGCCTGAGATCGTCTGACCGCTGGTCGGCGTTGTCACCACGACATTTGTCGGCGGCGTGGTGTCGGCCACTTGGAAATATAGCACTCCAGAATAGTTGCTCCAACCAGCGCTGTTGTGAGCGCGCATATTCCAGCGGTACGCCACGCCTTGGTTCAAGTGTCCCGCTGGCAAAAGCAGAGAGGTCTGGCCTCCGGGTATAGATTCGTTCTGATAGATAAGGTCAGACCCACCATACGGGTACTTGCTTACGTACAGGCCGTAGAGGTCGGCTCCAGACCCGCCACTCCACTGAAAGGTGGGCGTCGTGGTCGAAATAATAGGGTACGGGAGGGTAGCTGAACCGGGCGAAGCAGGTGTAGGCAGTGGGGGGGGGCCTACGGTCACCGACAGCGTTGCTGGCTGGGCATCCTCCAACCCACGGTTTACCCCCATAGCCTTGATTGTGTATGTGTAGTTTCCTGAGCCGGAAGGAGCAACGAGCGTAAGTGAATCGTTCTTCGAGCTGTTCTGCCCAATAAGCGGCCCCAGGAACTTGCTGACTCGAGGAGTCGTTCCGTCGATCCATATACCGACAGCGGGGATTATATAGCCCCCGGTGTTGGTCACTGTTACCGGAATGGATATAGGCTGACCAGGCGAAGCAGCGAAGCTGGTTTGGGACAGTTGAAGGGCCAACGCGGGCTGCTTGTAGATTCCTTCCACAACGAGTCCGAAATTCTCGTTTGCTATACAAGGGAATCTGCACCAGGAAGGCCACTGTGTGAATCTCACCCGCACAGTCCAGGTCTGCCCCAGGTCCGCCGGAGATGGATCCTCGATCACAAGTTTCTTGATAGGGCTCTCCGTATTGACATCAGCCGGCCAAGGGCTTTTGATACAAGTGGTCCCATTTGTACATCCGACGCCTACTTTCGGATCTGAACTGTACGCGATTTGGGACGGAGGTGGAGGGTCTACCTCAAACTCCAGGTTGTCTCGAAGACTGCCGTCGGGCGTATCGGCATCGTCGTATGCTAAAGCCACGACGATCTTTTGCGTCCCCAACGGCGGGACAAAGGACCACGAACTTTCATTAATTATACTCGTGAGGGTGTCTTGGGTCCACAGGAGAGGGCTCCACTCTCCGCTGATGGGGTACACCGACCCCTGCGGATTGACGAGGCCGTATCCGTAAGTGGTGTCGGCATAACCATTCAGCGGTGTGTTGCTCTCTTGCCCCCTCAGCGGGATTGCTTGAGCGATTAACTGTGCCTTGAGCGCCTGGGATGAGGACGAAGATGGAGGAGACCATTGCCGCATAAGGGCCAGTGCCCCCGTAACGTGGGGGGCAGCCATGCTCGTCCCGGATTTTCGCAAGTATTCTTCGTCAGAGTCAGGCCACACGGCATCTTCCAACTGACAGGGAAGGGTTTTATCACCAACATGCCCATTTACCGATACGACCCCGTACATGAAATTCGAAGGGCAATTCGCAATGTCCCCTCCCGGTGCTACCAATTCAGGTTTCAGCCGCTTGTAGGTTCCTCCACTTGGCCCCCTGCTTGAGTACACCGTGATGTTACCCAAGCCACCCGTCCCGTCAGTGCGCTGGCTCGTACCATCGAATGTGTACGAGATCGCTCCCACAGCTATAGTGTTCTTTCCCAACGCAGGGTTAGTCACCAAGGGATGAGGCGGGTCACATGATGCATCATAACCGTCGTTGTTGTTTCCTGCCGCGACTATCAGAAGCCGGGCATGATCGTGCGCGTTATTGTCGTATATTTCAGTATCAGAGTCGTAATCAGAGCAGTCAGCGAACGCATAGGAATGGTTGGAGATCTCAACGGAGTTTGACACAAAAGTGTCAAGATCAATAGCGAACGAGCTGTTCTGCGTGTTTCGGAACAACACCAAACTACCGGGCGCGACCCCGGTGATAGGAGAGCTGATGCTGTCCTTGCCTCTGCCAGCGACAATCCCTGTGACGTGCGTTCCGTGGTCCGCCTGGCCGGTCAAGTCGCTTGGCGCAACTAGGAAAATCCCATTCAGATCATCGTGAGTGCTATTCACGCCGTCGTCACGGACACCCACAGACACTCCGGTACCATTGTATCCCTGCGCATTCAGCCAGGGCGAGTTCAAGAACATACGGCTATCCATCGCGCCAAAGTTCACCGTCCCCAACATTGTCTCCTTCGGTGCGCGAAAGACCGCTTTAACCCACCACAGACTTGCGAGGCGCCGGATATCTTTATCTGAGGCATTTGGGATTGTGTAAAGGTGGGCGGATTCTATCTCCGACGCACTCGGAAACCCGAGGTTCGTGAGGTCATTGAGATACTCAGTCTCGGTCCGTCCAAGGGGCCGAACGTAAATGTCTGGCCTTCCGACCGAAATCCTTGCGGAGTTGAGTTTGTATTCCGGCATCCACGCCCCGACCCAGCGAACGAATGGCAACGATGTGACGGAATTGACCGTGGAATCCGAAATTAGGTAAACCAGTGCCTCCCCGCTCACAGAATCCAGGGGTTGACATCCCAGTTCCAATAGCTGCAGCCACTCGTCCGTAGACACAGGCCGCGAGAATTGGACAATGTAGGGTGATACCTGTCCGAAGCGGGCGACCACCTGGCCTTGCGGCTTGTTCGCTGGGAGATGATGAGCTCCTGCTCGCGGGGAAACTGCGCCGCCCTCCGTGTGAATAGCGAAGTCCGTGGAGCCTTTGGGCTCAGGCGCGGAGATGATATCAATGCCAGCGAGAATTGCCTTCTCGCGGAGATGGCGGGCCAGTTCAGGAGGACTCTCCTTGAGTAGTGTGCGCTCATCTGCGTTCAACCCGAACACGTCGGTCGACGCTGCGACCGGTTGTGTAACCCTGCCTTGTGGGATTGATGGCGCTACTGAGAAGGCTTGACCCGGTTGGGATTGTGGCTCAACAACGCCGCCCGCCTGAGACTCATCCACTGCGTCCCGTTGAGTCCCCGTTTGCCCGTACGCGGGCATTGCTGCGTGTGCAATCCACAAGAAAGCTACTACTGAAGCAATCTGCCGCCTTGAGATCATCTAAGTTCCTCGCTCGGTGAAATGAATAACTCCCCTCCACCTTAGCCAACAGGATTACAGTTTGTCAGCCTGCCTCGTACGTCGCCCGGCTCCAACAACCGCTGCCACCAAGTCCGACAAAGTTATTAACCCGCAAATCAAATACCTCAGTACAGCCAGACGACGTTCGGGTGGGAGGCAGCAGACGATGCGGTTCATGGCCATTCAACCCACCTTCGCGGTTGCTGCGGGATAAGGCTTCGACCTGTTATTGCCGGTCTGGCTGCCGTTGTTACTCTGGCTCAGGCGGGAGAGTCAACTGGCATGATGTGACACAACACGACATGCGGGCGTCGGACGCTTTACGGCCTGGCGAAATGGACGCATTGTCGCTGTTTTCAGGGTCGCGGGCAGGGCCGCTTGGCTTCCGCTATGGGGCGGGTCAAAGCATGGGGCCGTGGCGGGATCAATCATTCCAGGCCGGGCGTGCCGCTGACCGGTAAACGGCCTCGGGCACGCGCGCGCTGACAAACTCCGGCAGGATGCCAAGAAACTTATACCAGCGACTAAAAGTCAACTTGCATGGATCAACGCCGCTGGCTTCTTCCGAGATGAGATCGCCGTTGCTTGGTCAGGCATGGGTTTCTGAGAACCTTACTTGCCTTCTCTTGCACTGGCTTAGCCGCCGGAGTGAATTCCAGCGCAGATATCATGAGCCTTCGGCGTGCCGCTATGCATGAAAACAGCCTGCAAACGTCTGTAGGGGCAGGCCTTGTGCCTGCCCTGGGCGACCACGAGGGTCGCCCCTACGATGGCTGCCCCCGCTACTATCAGGGCAGGAGGGTCATCCATCGACGCACGAGTTTACTCTCTCAGGTGTCTAAACAGAGCGACGCAATCTCTTGCGCATTGCCCTGTAGCGCGGTCTATGACCGCTGGTCGGCGCTCATAGAGCGCCGCTACAATTTATGTCGCTCTGTATGGTTTTGGACATGGCTGCCTCTACTACTCCCCACGAGTCAGGAACGAAGGGGGCTACGCGGTCATTTCTTTGCTGAGGCAAGCACGGGCTCCTGCTTCTCCTGGAACCCGTTACCGTCCCAATAGCGGACGTGGCGCAATTGATCGGCTTCCGCCTTCCGGTCGAGTGCATGCTTGACCGCTCCGCGAGCCAGCAACAGGTTGAAGTTGGCCACGTAGCCGTCGGTCACTTGGGCATCTCGAAGACGCAGGTCACTGCCGAATGAATACTGGGCGTTAGCAGACTCACCGATTTCGACTTCCCCCTCGTCAACCGCCACTTCGAAACCGCCGTCTGGGAGCGGATAGATCTCTTTCACGCGGGGACGGGAATTGAGCACCTTACTGATTTCTGTCCTTGGGAAGACCAGCAAGGCAAGCGGCCTGCCGGGTGGGCAGTTGACACATTCATAATCCTCGACCTCTGCCGGCGCATGACCGTTCGGGAGGAGGTAATCCAGAACTGTCAAATCGGCGCTGTTGGTTTCATTGTTGGTGGCGCCCACCAGCATGACAGGCCGGCCAAGAAGGTTGGCCTGGGCTAAGAGATACACATGCCCAGGATGCCAGTACTCCCCGAGGACTTGCCCTTGAGAATTGATCTTGGCAACAACGCAAGGGAACCAACGAGAATGAGTGGACGCTACCCAAACGTCTTTGGTCTTTTCCCCCGGCAGAGACGTAATCCGGAAGAACTGAATAGGGAAAGGGGGATCAAACACAGTCGCGCCGAACTTCACGGGTTCCTTTCGGCTGTATTCCCATTTTAGTTTTCCGCCTTCCCCGAAGGAGGAGAGTATGCGGTGACTCACGAGCTCGGGATGGCCAGGTGAAAACGGAACAAAAAGCACTTCTTTGTTCCCATCCGCGTCAATGTCGTCGAGGATAGCAAAATCCCCACTGGGTACTGTCTCGCCTGCCTTATAGGCATCGGGGTTCAGAGGGAAATCGTAGGTCTTTTCCCATACCATGCGATGGGCGTGATCGGAGACGATGAGTCGGTCTTCCCGAATCTCAATCGAGGCGGGAACTTTCCCATGCCCACGCCACACTGCCCACCCCACCCAGCCCGCTACCACGGTGAGAAAAGCGCCCACAAGGCAGGCTTGGACCAGCACGAATCGTGCCCAAGGTCTCGCCGGGAGAGAATCGGCGGGGGGCTGTGGGTCGGCGAAATGATTCTCAGCGCCATTTTCCAGCGGAAGGGTTGTACCGGCCAACCAAGTGTCAATTTCCGCGGTGTACGCGAACACTCTCGCTCGCGGGCTGCCAGGGACACGGTGCACGGGCATTCCATGGTCAGCCCACCGCATGGCCGTCCGCTCATTGCGGCGGATGTAAGTCGCTATCTCCTTCCAAGAATCAAGGTGCTCACCGGAGCTCTTAGCCATGCTCGCTCCCTCAGAGCAAACAATACACGAGTGTCGGACAGATTACGTTTAAGGTTGTGCCATCTTGCCAGTCGGTCAGACCAAAGTCAACCCTGTGTGCTTGTATTGTCGGACAGAGGGTCCGCGGTGGTTTTTTGTTCATGGAGGAATACCATGTCGATTCGAGGAGCAGTTGCCCATCATACTGAGAATGCCCTTGACCGAGAACCACGGCTGGCGCGAATGTTGGCTCATGCAGCTTCAATCCGGAGTTCGTCCCCCGCGGTCAGGAGCTTTTGCCTCACCCACGTGCTGCTTGCCATCCTATTCCTCGGTGGGGCATGCTGGGTGTCAAATGCAGTCTATCGCCACGGGTCGAATTCAGGTGCGCGGCGTGGTCTACGATTTGGTGGGAGGGTAGACCACGACGAGGATTTCCATCGAACCCTCATCGCCCGGTCTTTGCTGTCCTGGGGGAATCTCTGCGTTGTGCCTCCTTCCCAGACGCTGCTTTTTCCCGAGCTCCCGTTGTGGGGAGAGATGCCCCCCTGACATCGGCGGACATTTCAAATAATGAAAGGACGCGAAGTATTGCTTGAAACAAACCTCGATCACGCATAACTCGCAATTTTACGCAATGAAATGAAAGCTGATTTTGCTTGACAAAAAGCTCGGTGAAGTATAGCAAGGGTGGTATCCATAACCAGGTAGAGTTCATCACTCGCACGTTGAACTGAAACAGAAGTCGATCACAGATGGAAAACGGAAGAACCCCGTTACCGGTTCGCGGGAAGACGAGAGGGGGAACCCCAGCTTAAAGGGAGGGTCCGAAATGCATCATCTAAGGTATTGGGTTCTGAGTGTCGTGTCGATCTTTGTTGTGGCATCTCTCTTTCCACCCTCGGTCGCGGCTCAAGCCACCTATACGGCCGAGCTGCGCGGCGCCGTTAAGGACGCGAGTGGCGCGCTCGTACCCGGAGCAAGGGTGACTGCGACCAATGACGAGACCAGGGTGTTGCAGACGAGAAAGACGGATGAGGCGGGCCGCTACCTCTTCAACGCCCTGCCGCCCGCTTCCTACACCATTCGAGTTGAAGCATCGGGGTTTAAAGCTCTGGTCCGGCCGAATGTCGTTCTGCGCGTGAGCTTTCAGGCTGACCTGGATTTCATTCTGGAAGTGGGCCAGATGACGCAGACCGTGGAGGTGACCGGCGCCGCTCCGCTCGTGAACACCGTGAGCGCGGCGCTCGGCACGGAAGTGACCAACCGATACATTACGGAGATGCCGCTTCCCGACCGCGACATCACCAGCCTGGCTTTCCTGGCTCCGGGAGTGACGGAGGTGGCCGGGAGCGGCGTGGGTGGCTTGGGTGGGACCAACTTCGCCTCCAACGGACAACGCAACGGCACGGCCGAATTCCGGCTCGACGGAGCTTTGGCCACCTCGCCGGAAGGCGGTGAAGGCGGTAACACTTTTCTCTCCTACAAGCCTTCGCTCGAGGACATTCAAGAATTCAAGCTCCAGAACAACAGCTTCTCCGCTGAATACGGCAGCAATGGCGGCACGGTGGTGAACATTGTCACCAAGTCGGGCACCAATCAGTTCCATGGCAGTGGTTTCTACTTTCTCCGCCGCCCGAGTTTGGACGCCAACGACTTCTTTGCCAATCGCGCCGGTGAACCCAAGGGCGCTTACGCGCACGACCAGTATGGCGGGTCCATCGGCGGCCCCATTCGCAAACAGAAGACCTTCTTCTTTTTCGACTTTGAGAAGGTCCGGAATACTTCGCCGGGCACTTTTACGACAACCGTGCCCACTGCCTTGCAGCGGGAGGGAGATTTTTCCCAGACCTATACCTATGACGATGACGGCAATCCCGTGCTCCAACAGCTCTACAATCCCTGCCCCATTACGGTCAATCCTTCTCCGTCCTGTTCTCTTAGTCCTGTGCTCGATTCGTCGTCAAACGTGGTGGATTACAACCGCCAACCTATCGAGGGCAACGTGATCCCATCGAGCATGATTGACCCCATCGCGCAAAATACCATTAAACTTTTCCCGCCGCCGACCAGTCTGGGAGACCCTGTGACGGGATACAACAACTTCAGCAAAAAACTTGTGTATCCCGCTCCCGTTTACCGGCTGGATGGTCGAATTGACCAGAACTTTTCGGAGAAGAGCCGGCTCACCGGGCGCTTCAGCATGAGTCAGGAAACGGATAATATCCCCGATCCGTTCCTTGCGGCGTATCAGAGTGTCTATAAGACCCGACAGATTGCCCTCGAGCACACTTGGACGCCTTCGCCCTCGCTTCTGTGGACCAATCGCATCTCCTTCATCCGGTACTACAACCCGTATCTCTACAACACACCGGTCGATCCGCTCACCTTGGGCTGGCCATCGGTATTGATTCTCAATTCCTGGTATGACAAGAAGGCTTTCCCCGATATCGGTTTCTCGTCGGGTAATTACCAAGGTCTGGTTACGGATCTTTGCTGCACCACTTCCAGCGAGGCTGACAACCAGTGGATGTTCGCGTCGTTGTTGAATAAGGTTATCCACAGCCACAACCTCAAGTTCGGCGGCGAGCGGAGAATCTATTTGAATAACTTCTTCCAACCCGGCGACACCAGTGGCGGATTCGATTTTGGCCCTGACCTTACCGCGCAGAGCGTCTTTAACCCCGCGGACTTTCAGGGCAACGACCTGGCCTCCTTTTTGCTGGGCTGGGGTGACGATGGTACAGTAGGCGCCGTGCCGGCAGTGGCCAATAAATCCATGGAGACGTCCTTCTTCGCTCAGGACGAATGGAAGGTGAGCCAGCGCCTGACCCTCAATCTGGGACTGCGTTACGAGTGGAGCACGCCGTACAGCGAGCGTTACAACCACAACCAATTTAGTTGCTGGAGCTGCGACAGTGGAATTATGGTGCCGGCGCTGGGGCCGGACTGGCCGGGAAAGGAAATCTATGGAACCAGCATTTTAGCCGGCTCGAATCAACGGCACGCCAACCCGGATTACAGCAACTTGGCGCCACGTCTCGGCTTCGCCTACCGACTGAACGACAAAACCGCGGTACGCGGTGGGGCAGGCATATACTATGGCATGAGCTACGCCACCAATTGGCAGTACGGCGGCACAGCCTGGAACAAAGACATTAGTATTATATTCTCGAAGGACGGGAATATCACTCCGTACTCTACTCTCGAGAATCCCTTCCCGGTCGGTTTTGTGGGGCCGCAACAAGGGAAATACGGGCCGCTGACGGAGTGGGGATATGGTAATGGTAACCACAACAGCCTCGAATTCCACAACGGCACAATTTACCAGTGGAACATCGGGATCGAGCGACAGGTTTCCCCCTCCACGCTCATTGAGGTGAATTACTCCGCCAACCGTAGCGTGCACCTGCCCTGGAACTTCAAGCCGATCACCAGAGGGAATAGAAACTACGTCAGCATCGCGGATCGCGAAAAGTGGGGCACCAGCGGATTGGCGGCGCTTGTCCCGAACCCGTTCCAGTACTTGTTCACTCAGGTGTCGGGAATGCCGGCGCCTATCTTCAATGAGCCTGATTCCATCTACAATGACCCATCCATTCCCCGCCTCAATCTGTTGCGGCCCTACCCGCAGTTTGACGGTACTTTCGCTGGACTGCCGTTCTTTGCCGCCTCCGGTTCGTATCAGTCCCTGCAAGTCCGGTTCGAGAGGCGGACCTCGCGCGGCTTGAGTTTTACGGGCAGTTACACCTTCTCCAAGTTTATTTCGACTTCGGATGAAGGAGCCAACGCCTGGATCGGCAAGCTCACGGGAGGCGCGCCGCAGGACTTGAACAATCTGGCCGCGGAAAAGAGCATCAGCGGGAACGATACGCCTCACCGGCTGGCCTTCGCGTTGATTTACGAACTGCCGCTCGGCCGCGGACGGCTGGTGGGCAGGAACATGAATCGTGGTCTGGATGCGGTAGTCGGAGGTTGGCGAGTTACCACTTTTACGACCCTCCAAACGGGACAACCGATCGATGTCAGGACATCGCACAACCGCATATCTGGCGGCAGCCAACGCCCCAACCTGAGCGGCCAGCCGTGCAGCGGGGCGAGCGTGGATGCGGTGGTGGACGGAACAGCCAATTACTTCAACATCAGCTCATTTTCCTCCCCTGGAGATCAGATAGCCGGAAGCGCTCCCCGCTATTTCTCGAACTGCCGCGTTCCCGGCATTCACAACATGGACTTCGGAATCGCCAAACAGTTCCAAATCCGGGAAGGTATGCACGTGGAAGCGCGAGGCGAGTTCTTTAACTTCTTGAATACACCCAGGTTCAACTATCCCGCCGCCAGCTTTGGCAGCGGCTCATTTGGAACGATCAACAGCCAGGCTAATGGCCCGAGAGGCGGTCAGCTAGGATTTCGATTTGTGTTTTGAAGTTCCCACTTGGTGACGAGCGATGAGCGAGTGGCGGCAGGGAGGGAACCTCTTTCGGCCCCCTTCCACGCCGTCGCTCGTCTTCTTTGCCGGGCATTACAGATCAGGGCGGACTCGGCAGGAAGCCCAGCCTTCCTTCATTTCAATTGCCAGTTATTGCCGTTCCGACTACTTGTGGCAAATTCGCGGGGTGAACCGCGTAGGCCGAGCGCCGGCGCGAGCCTTTGGTAGGGACGGCCCTCGACGGCATCGAATTCATTGGGTCATCGACCTTATCGCAGTGGCCTGCTGCGTAGGGTTGCTTTTGGCCGGACCGGATCAAAGCGTTGAGGAAGCTCAAGAGCATGCCAGCCAAGGGATGCAAGCAGCCCAGCGTGGTGACCTGAAGATCGCCGAAGCAGAATTGCGACAGGCGGTCGAGTTGGCTCCTCATAATCCTCTTTATCTCGGAACGTTAGGAGCGATCCTGGGGAGGGAGCAGAAATTGGAAGAATCGAATGTCTACCTTGAAAAAGCCCTCGCTATCAGCCCCCACGATTTTGCCACCCGTCGGAATCTCGCCTCAAGCCAGTTCCAACTAGGCCTGCTCCAGCCGGCTAAGAAGAACTTGGAGAGAATTCTGGAAGCAAAGCCCGATGACGCTCCAAGTGTCCTGCTCCTGGGGATGGTCGAGGAAGAGCTGAAAGAATACGGCCAGGCGGCAAAGCTGCTCGGGTCCGTCCCCGACCAGGTTCGGCAGCGGCCGGAATCGCTCGCGGCCCTTGCCCGGTCTTACTACTACACCGGCCAGAAGGAAAAAGCTCGGGCGAAGCTCGAGGAGCTTCAGCGCCATACCGCCGGGCCGGAGGGGATTATTCTGGCTGGTCAAGTGGCCGCGCAGGCAAACGATTTTGAGACGGCAGAGCCACTGTTCGCCTCGATCTGGTCCACTTACCCGGACACGACGAAGCTAGGTTACACCCTGGCCTTGGCCCAATACCACGCTAACCGGCTTGAGGCAAGTCAGGCAACCCTCCGCAAGTTAATCGGCTCAGGCCACGAAAGCAGCGAAATCTATAATCTGCTGGGCTGGTGCCTCTATAAACGCGGTGATTTCGATAATGCCGTGGCCGCGATGGATCGTGCGGCTGCCCTCGACCCGTCCAAGGAATCGAATTACTTAGACGTCGGCATAATGCTGATGAGCCACCACCACTTCTCCGGTGCGCGGGCGGCAGGCGAAAAAGCCGTCGAAGTTGCTCCCGCTTCGTATCGCGCCTATCGCTTGAAGGGGCTTGCGGAATTGGAACTCGTCGACTTCCTTGACGCGGAGAAGTCCTTCGCGCGGGCCTTGGAGCTGAACCCAAAGGAAGCGGAGGCCATCCGCAATCTGGCCACGATTCAATGGGACCTCGGAAGACTCCGGGAAGCGGAGTCAACTTTCGAGAAGGGCCTCCGGCAATTCCCTCAAGACGCGAGGGTCTGCCGCGACTATGGGGTCATGCTGCTGGATACCAAAGGGGGCGATGCGGCGATGGAATCTCGAGCCGTGTCTCTGCTCCGGAGAGCCATAGACTTGGATGGCTCGCTTTCCGAGCCTCACTACCAACTCGGTAAGCTGGCCCTGCGCAAGGGGAATGCCCAGGAGGCCGTGCGACAGCTTGAAGCAGCCGCCAAACTTGACCCTGCTGACAGCAAGATCCACTTCTCTTTAGCACGCGCCTACCGTCTGCTCGGCCGCGCCGATGAAGCTGCCAAGGAGGTCCAAATCTATAAGACGTTGAATGCTGGGGAAGGCGGGTCTGGCGCCAGTCCATCCGCCCGCGGGAAGAACCCATCTCACCCGGAGAAAAAGTCAGATCCCGATGAGCAAGAGCGCTAACCCGGATTTCTCACCACGGGATTGGAAGGGCGGGGCTTTACAGGCTGCGGAAGAACGCTTCCCATCTGTCATCCTGAGTCCTTCGCTGTCATTCTGAGCGAAGCGAAGAATCTCGCTCTGCCGCTCAGGATAAACTGTGCGAAGGATCTCGCTCTGCGCATTCTCATGGCAATGCGAGATTCTTCGTCGGTCGCCGCGGGTGGCGCCGACATCCCGCCTTGCGGGAGCGTTAAGAAGCCAGGACCGGCCCGGGTTAGGACGCGTGGACAGAGATGTTGCGCGTGTCGCCGGAGTGCATACATGAAAAGCAATGTGTGCGCCACCCGCGACCCGAGTTTGTCGCCAACCCCGCCACCGGCGTTTCTGAAGAGCTGCGGCCCGTTAGCAATACAATTCCCTTGCTCGACGGTTTTCGCGTCTCCAACTTCTTGATTTGATTGAGTCGGTGTCCGCGATTTTCCGACTTCCGTTGTCGCCACACTCGCCTTCATCCGCGAGTACCTTCTTCGGCAGGTGGGCAAGGCTAAGAAACCCAGCGTAAGACCAGCCACCGTCGGACAGAGGGTCCGCGGTGGTTTTTTTGTTTGTAAAGGAATATCATGTCGATTCGAGGAGTAGTTGCCCATCATAATACTGAGAATGCCCTTGACCGAGAACCACGGCTGGCGCGAATGTTGGCTCATGTAACTTCAATCCGGAGTTCGTCCCCCGCGGTCAGGAGCTTTTGCCTCACCCACGTACTGCTTGCCATCCTATTCCTCGGTGGCCCGGCGACAGCTCAGAAGATCACCGGCGACATCGAAGGCACGGTCACCGACCCTTCCGGCGCCTCTATCCCGGCCGCAACGATCGAAGTGAGAAATGTGGAAACGGGGGCGATTCGCAGCTCACGAACCGACTCCTCTGGCCGATACGAAGTGACCTTGCTCGGCGTCGGGAAGTATGACGTGACCGCCGAAAAGACAGGCTTCCAGAAGGTGTACACGCCCGGAGTCACCCTGGTGCTGGGACAACGGGCATCCGTCGATTTCACCCTGCGGGTGGGAGAATTACAGCAGACCATAATCGTCGAGGCCGGGACTCTTTCGGTGAGTGTCACTACGGCCGATATTTCCGGCCTGGTCGGCGAGAGACAAGTGAAGGACTTGCCGCTGAACGGGCGGAGCTTTGACAACCTGCTGACGCTGAACGCGGGGATCGTTAACTTCACCTCGCAACGGGCTGGCGGGACTGGAACATCGGCTTCTGCTGTCGGAAACATGTTTTCGGTATCGGGCCAGCGCCCGCAGGGAAACCTGTTTCTGTTGAACGGCGTGGAATACACGGGCGCATCGAACATCAACGTAACTCCAGGTGGAGCCAGTGGACAGCTATTGGGCGTGGACGCGATCCGGGAATTCGCCGTCGTGAAGGATACATACGGCGCCGAATACGGAAAGCGTTCGGGAGCGCAAATCAACATTGTAACGACTTCCGGAACGAACCAGCTCCACGGAAGCGCGTACGAATTCCTGCGCAACAACAACCTGGATGCCCGCAACTTTTTCGACCAGGGCGACACTCCGCAATTTCAGAGGAACGTGTTCGGCGGTTCGCTGGGCGGTCCCCTCCGTAAAGGCAAGACATTTCTGTTCGGGAACTATGAGGGATTCCGCCAGCGTCTGGGCCTGAGCAATGTCACGCTCGTACCGGACGATGCGTCCCGGGCCAGTGCTGTCTCGAGTGTCCAGCCGCTGTTGGATTTGTGGCCCCAAGCCAATGGGCCGGATCTGGGCGGCGGGATTGCGATCGCCTACAACAATCCGCTGCAAGCCATCCACGAGGATTTTGGAACCGCGCGCTTTGACCACAACTTCCTGGACCGGGATGCCTTTTCTGGGGTCTACACCATCGATGACAGCGCGGCAGAAACGCCCTCGGCCAATCCGCTCAGCCTGGTCAATCTGCGGGTGCGAAATCAGGTCGCGAGTCTCAGTGAAACCCACATTTTCTCTCCCCGGTTCCTCAACAAAGCCATCTTTGGATTTTCACGCGCCGCATATCTTTTTACCGGTCAGACGCCTGTGGACCTGCCGGGATTTGTCGAGGGACGGCCGATTGGCGTCGTCTCCATCGGGGGAAGCACGGCTCTCAATTCCTCCTCGCAGATCTCCCTTGCCGGAACGAATGGATCAAGCAACCTGCGCTCGAACCGCAATCTCTTTACCGCCAGCGATCAAGCCTCTTTCAGTCATGGCATGCAAGTGTTCGACTTCGGTGTCTGGTTCCAGAAGCTCCAGAGCAATGACAACCTGGCACAAAACCAATACGGCCAGGCTGTCTTTTCCAGCTTGCCGAACTTTCTGCAAGGGGCGGTCGCAACCTTCACCGTAGTCCCCTCCCCCACCCCTCTCTCGTTCCGTTCTCTCGAAGGCGCGGCTTATGCGGAAGACACTCTGAAGCTGCGGCCGTCGCTCGAGCTGCGCGTCGGATTTCGCGCCGAGTTCACCGACGGCTGGAATGAGGCGCACGGGCGGGCCTCGAACTACCTGTTTGATTCGAGCGGCGTGATCGAGAGCCAGCCCGTGGTGGGCAATTCAACCTTTGCCGTGAACCGGGCGAAGTTCTTGCCAGCCCCGCGGATTGGCCTCGCCTGGTCTCCCTTTTCCGATAAGACCGTGGTTCAGGCCGGCTTCGGAATCTACTACACCTTGAACGATTCCATCAGCTATCGCCTGACCCAGAGTGCTCCCTTCAATTCGGTGCTGGTGCTCCGGAACGTGCCTCTGGCAAGCATCCACATCGTCCCGGGCGCAGCTCCCCCTTCGGGCGCCAAAATCTCACCGGCCGGGGTGCAGCCGGATCTGGCTACCCCCACATTGCTCTCGTATTCGTTGAGGATTGAGCAGCAGATCACTCCCACCACTTCCTTCAGTGTGGGATACGTAGGCAACCACGGATACCACAATTTGCTTTCGATTGACGCCAATCTGCCGGCGCCAACTATCTGCCCAGCGGCGCCCTGCCCGGCAAGCTATCCGGCGGGAATCATGTACTTTCCCCCGGGGGCTCCCCTTTCCAATCCGCGCGTGGCCAACACGACGCACTGGTTTTCCTGGGGTGTCAGCAATTACAACAGCCTGCAGGTGGACATGAGCCGGCGGTTCAGCGGCGGGTTGCAGTTCCGCGGAATCTACGCGCTCACCAAGAGCCTGGATAATGGTTCTTCCTTGAATAACAGCATAACGGGGAGCACAAATGCGTTTACGATGAATCCCCTCCTTCCAGCGTCGGACTATGGCCGATCTGCCTTCGACATCCGCCACGCTGCGGTCATCAATGGAACGTATGACCTGCCCTTCGGGCGTAGGCATGCGCCGGGCGCGAACCCCTGGCGGAATAGAGTGCTTGGAGACTGGCAGATCAGCGGCATCGGAACAATTCAAACCGGTTTGCCCTTCTCGCCGCAACTGGGGTTCAACCCCACCAACGACGGTGACACACGCAATCCCATCCGGCCTTCCTTGAACCCCGCCTTCACCGGAAACGTGATCCTGGGCGGACCCCAGAAGTATTACGACCCCAATGCCTTTGTGGTGCCGCTCAACGGAACGTACGGCAACGCGGGCCGTAACATTCTGGAGGGACCGGGCCTGAAGGACATGGACTTCTCCCTCTCGAAAACGTTCTTGCTTACGGAGCGCCTGAACCTACAGTTCCGCAGCGAGATTTTCAACATCTTCAATCAGACCAACTTCAATACTCCGAACCCCATCGTGTTCACCTCGGCAACATCGGGACCCTCTCCCACGGCCGGCTTGATTACCTCAACCACCACAACCTCCCGGCAGATCCAGTTTGGCCTGAAGCTGCTGTGGTGAGAAGATCGTTCCGAGCCTAAGATAAAGGTCATTCCCGCGAAGGTAGCAATCTCTCAAAGTCCCAGCCCTCTCCGAGTCGAGAGGTTGCTCGCCGTCTCCTGAAGTCCCCAGCCCTCTCCGAGAAGGGGCTGCTCGCCGTCTTACGAAGTCCCCAGCCCTCTCCGAGGGGGGCTGCTCGTTGTCTCATGAAGTCCCCAGCCCTCTCCCCTAGCGGGAGAGGGTGGCTCGCTGCCGGCGCTTTCACCAGCCGGAGCGGGCGGGGGGCCCCGAGCGCCGGGGGTGAGGGGGCACATAACACTCGAGCGCTGCGGACGCGAAGAGCCGCGGACCTTCCAGACAGGTCCGCGCTACCCATCCTTTCATCCTGAGGAGCCGCAGGCGAGGAAGGACCTCCGCATTTCTCGGCCTCGCATCCAACGACTCTCGCATTTTCTTTCAACAACATGCTGGTTTCGCCCCGAATTGCCACGCAACCCGTGCATTGTCGGACAAAAAGCCGATTTGATTGTCGTCCATTTTCTCACCCTAACCTTTGTTTTCATGCACATAGTCGGGTCGATCTTCATTTTTAACATCTTTATGGGTCAGCGCCCCGTTCCTGACCTTGATCAGCGTGTTGGTGAGCCGCCACAATTGGCGCAGGCGGGAATCTTTCATCCTTTGCAGGAACATCGCGTTTTCGTCGGTCGAAGCCATCAGGATGGAGTGATTCTCGGGTGATCAACTGATCGGGACGCGCCT